>JABEBX010020554.1_pt1 | contig 14668 bp, 6 predicted proteins | sample 7245971 | NCBI WGS metagenome assembly JABEBX01 (sample SAMN14506365, study PRJNA622280) | hot springs metagenome | biome: hot spring [ENVO:00000051]|acidic hot spring [ENVO:00002120]; feature: spring [ENVO:00000027]|sediment [ENVO:00002007]; material: sediment environment [ENVO:01001048]... | reverse complement strand
GGGTACGATAACGCCCGAGCGCCCTCTGTTGGATCTCAGTTGTGAGAAGAGTTCGGCAAACAGGGCGTACGTATTGATATCGCCTCTTCCAGTAAGCGGGAACCGCCCTCCTTCGCCGCCTTTCACACGCACAAACTCGGACGAGGCCTCGGCGATGCGCTTGGTCAGTTCAAACTCCTCATAGAGAAGTCTCTCTCTGCTACCGCCGGGGGCCTGCTTCAGTCGCTCGATCCTGCGTCCGCGCTCGGCTGCGTTTGGAGCTTCGGCGATCTCGGGCTCACGCGAGGCAAAAAACTCTTGCTCTTGAATCTTAATTCTCTCCCAGGGCGGGTTGCCGAGCACAACATCAAAGCCGCCCGCATTCATCACATCCGGAAACTCAATGGGCCAGTGAAATACGCGCGCATTCGAGGTTAGTTGGCGTGCGACACCGAGACGAGGACCATAGACCGTGCTGCTCCGCATGGCCTTCCAGACGTCGTCCGTCGTCGGTACGAGCGAAGTGTGCAGATCGAGCGATTGGGCTTGCGTCTTCGGCGTGAGGAACGCGGCGATGTAGAGGTCCGCCGCCTGCTCAAGATTCGTGAGCCGCGGATCACAATGGGCGCTTTGATACTGCTGCCGTTTTTCCTGAATCTGCGCAACGGTGTCCTCGGGTAGCTGGCGCACCTCTCGCAGGGACGCGGCGAGGCGCGGCAGCTCCGGTGTTTGTAGACGATTCGAACCGGCGAAATCGAGCAAACCGGAGGCCTCTCCCTTGTCGCGCTTGTTGCGCCGCTCAAAGTCCTTGGCGGTGGCCTTATCGTCACCGGTCAGGGGTTTATAGGCGGCGTCCGGAATGCCTTTTTCGAGTACCTTGAGGTCGAAGATGCCAAGCAACGAGTCTCCGACGCGAAGGTTTGCATCCAGAAAACCGAGCGGCTTGCCCGGCTCGACGGTTTCAATCCAGAGCGCTACACGAGCGAGTTCGATAGCCATGGGGTTGCGATCAACGCCGTGGACGCAGCAACGCACGGCATCGCGCAGGGCGTGGCGATAGTCGGCGGCAGAGGGGACGCCGCCGGTGCGCAGACGGGCGACGCGGGTGGCAATGCGACGGGCGGCGGCAAGCAGGAAGTGCCCGGAGCCGCAGGCAGGATCGATGACGGTGACGCTGAGCAGAGCCGAAGGCGCGTCCTGGGCTTCGCTCTCGACGCGGTCGAGGACAGGATCGAGGGCGCTGTCGAGCAGGGCCTGCACGAGACTGTCGGGCGTGTAGTAGCTGCCCGTCTTTTTGCGCTCGTTGCCTCTGGCCTCCAGACCCTCGGCAAAGGCGAATCCATGGCCGTCCTGGGTGAGACGAGGCGTGAGTTCGAGCAAGCCTTCATAGACGGAGCCAAGCTCCTCCGTTTCCATGTCGCGCCAGTTGACGGGGACGATGCTTGCGTCCTCGCGCAGCCATGCGAGCCGGAAGATCGCTTCCATCAGGGCGCGGTTGGAGATCCGAGCGTGTTCGAGGCTGGCGGTCTGGCTGTCTTCGAAGAGGCCTCCCAAGGCCGGGAGTCCGAGCCGCGGCTCGCCATGGGCCAAGGCACGGAAGACGATCATCAGACCTTCCCAACGGTCATGGAATTGATTCCACCCGCTGCGGCGAATGGCGCGATCGCGCAGGGCGCCCAGGGAGTATCCCTCGGCGTAGAGCTTACGAGCCGCCTCCGATGCCTCCGGAGGATGCAGCAGTTCTCTGTCCTCGGCGGCAAGCAGGAAGATGAGGCGGTACACCAGCCGAAGCAGCTCATTGAAGAAATCGGGCAGAGGCAACTGCCCGGAGGTGAGCCGGTCGCGCAGAGCGGAGTTGGAGGAGTGGCTGAGGAACCCGTTGCCGAGCGCGAGGAGCGCTTCCTTGACTCCTCCGCTGAGGCGTTCACGGGCCGTTAAGCCCTCTTTGCTGCCGGACTCGCGCCAGCGCTCCAGAGCGCAGTCGGTTACGGGCGTGCCCGGCTGTCCGAAGCGGCTGGCGTGAACGATGAGCCAGAGGGCGGCAAACCCCGCGAAGTCCTCATTTTCGAAGATCTGGCGTAGTTTCGCTTCCAGGTATGCGGGGCGCGTAAGGCTCTGATTGTCACGAAGAAGGCGCAGGCGCTCGCCGTTGCAGCAAAAGCCCCAGAGTGTACCCTCGTTGGCATTGAGCCAATCCTGAAGGCAGGTGGCTGCGGATCGGCGACGGTCATGCGGGCCATGCGGGTTGTGCGAAAGTAGCGTGCTGGCGTGATCCAGATCCTCAGAAGGCGGAACTACGACGACCGGTACACGCCCGTGCAGCGCTTCGATGCTGATGACGTAGGTGCGATCGCCATAGACCTTTGGACCGGTCACGATCTCGACGTCGGCAAACCCGAAGACATCGCGCAAGAGTTCGTGTGTGAACCGGATGGTCGCCTGATGCGAAGGATGGCTGCCGGCGAAGAGTTCTCGGAAGAGCGCCTGGCCGATGCGGAAGTACCGAGCCGTCTCGTCCCTGAGGGTAAGGCCCCTCGGGATGCGGTAATCGGCATCTGCTTGCTCGCCGGCGTTCCGATCCGCGACCTTGGCGAGTTTGGCCGGCGAGATGAGGGAGCCTTCGAGGGTGATGGCGTCGAAGGATAATTCGGATTTGCGTACCCGAGCCATCTTAGACGCCTCCTGCGATCTCTGGGATGAGCACGAAGAGGCCAACGACATCGGCAGGCAGCACGGGCTCAACCGTCACCCGCGGCGACCCGCCGCTCTGGGATCCAGTCTGGGACAAGGCGGCGCGCACCCGATCGTGATCCTGAAGAAGAGTTGCGGCGCGTTCGCGGCTGTAGGCGGCGATCGGCCCGTCGTCCCGCAGCGCTGCTTGGACGCGCTCACGAGCCTGGGACAGAAAACGATCGCGGGCGCTGGGCGCAAGATTTCCGCTTGCCGGCGATTCAAGCAGCTTGAACGCCTCATCACCGTGGACATACGAGGCCAGATGAGCCCCGGCAAATGCGAGGGCGCCAGCCTCCTCGACCAGGAGCAACTTCTCCTGGCTGCCATGAGGGCGGCCAGCATGGCGGCCATGGACGATCAGTTTGAATCGCAGCCGCAGCAGGACGAGCGTGGTTATCGCCTGAACTGCAAGCGTTGGCCATACGCCCGTTCTTCCGATGGACAACAGAGAGGTGTCCCCCTGATGGAGCGCACCTTCGAGGAGGTAGTCGGCCAGCAGGGCCGTAATCGGATGGTTGCGTACGACCACCTCCGCGCCGGCTGGGCCAGGTTCCTCAAAGACGAGCCGGAGGGAGCCCTCGAGGCCGCGTGCCGCGAGACGTTCCCGCAGGGCCAGGGGGAGAGCATCGAGGTGGGCGAGCACGGGATCTGGAGTTTTCTGCAAGGCTCCGCCAGCCGCATGCTCCAGTGGGGCATTCATGCGGCTCATCGCTCGTTCAAGAAATCGGCTGACCTCGGCCGGTCCACCCAACAGGCTGCGCCACCGCTGCCACTCAGGCGCGACCTCCTCGGGATGAATGGCGTTTTGCGCGAAGCGGACCCGCGAGCGCCGCTCCCCCTCCTCCGCATCGCGCCAGCGAGTCTCCATCTGGGCGGAGTCCGCCGCGAGATCGATGCCGTAGTCGAGCATCAACTGCTGGGTTCTACCCTTGCGCAGAAGCACCGCGTTCATCAGAGCTCCGGCCACCGCGGAACGTTCTTCCGGCAGGGGCACGGTAACGCCGGTAGCCTCCCGAATCGCCTCCGCCTTGCGCAGAATGACCTGCAGAACCGCACCGTCGATCGCGCTATCCGGCGAGTAGAGCAGCACAGACCGGACCAGCCTGGATTGTCCGAAGCGGTCAACCCGGCCTTCGCGCTGCTGATGACGAGTCGGGTTCCAGGAGAGGTCGTAATGAACGATCACATCGAAGAGATGCTGAAGGTTGATGCCCTCCGAAAGACAGTCGGTCGCGACCAGGATGCGAGGTTCAGATCCGGCCATCGACTCGACACGCTCGCGGCGGTCCTCCGGAGTCAGGAGTCCCGTCACCGCCTCGACCTTCACCTTTGGAAAGGCTTTGCGAAGAGCGTTGGCGACCTGATCCGCGGTGGCGATGAAGCGGCAGAAGAGGATAGGATTTGCACCCTCCCCTATCAACGGGCGAAGCAGCGCGATGACGGCCTCCATTTTGGGATCAACCGCGTGCGACAGGCGTTCAGCTCTCTCTACCAGGGCACGAAGCTGGGCATCATCCACAACCACCGAGGCCGGTTCTACGTCGAGCCCATCGGCTTCGTCCTCATCGCAGAGTTGGTCCTCCAGCACCTCAATGTTGTCAAGACGCGTACGCAGCGCGTTCAGTGCGGCCGAGGGGGAGGAGCCAACGCAACGCATGAGGGCCAGAGTGCTCCAGAATGCCAGCCGTCGATTGTGCTGATCCACTCCAGCGCCCTCGACGACTCCAAGGCAATAGTCCAGCACAGCATCATGGAACGCCTGATGCTCCGCATTGAAGTTGTAGGTTCTCTCGGTGGTGAGATGCTTTACAAAGGTCCGATCCTCGCCCCATTCACGGCCGGTGATATCGATGCGGCGGCGTTGCACGAAGTGCCTCGCCAGTCGCCGGCGGCCGGCATCGGTCTCCAGCGATTCCACGGAGGATTCGGGAGTCACGAGCCCCAGAAGACGGTCAAATGCATCTTCGTCTCCACTGTGCGGTGTGGCCGTAAGGAGCAGGAGATGACGCTGCTCATCCTCAGAGAGACGCTTCAAAAGCTCAAACCTCTGCTGCCGGCCCATATGCGTCCCGACACAGGCATGAGCCTCATCCACGATGACGAACGGAGGGCATGCGCGGGCAAAGCTCTCCCGGCGCTTCTCCGCCTTGATGTAATCGAGGCTGACCACTGTATACGGATGCACTTCAAAGAGCGTTTGAGACGCGGCCAGGCTCCGCTCCAGGCGCGCAGCGGAAGAGGCTGTTACCGCAACGGCATCCAGATCGAATTTGGTTCGCAGTTCGTTGGTCCACTGCTCCACCAGGTGCGGCGGACAGAGGATTGCAAATCTGTCTACCTCGCCTCTATCGACCATCTCGCGCAGAATCAGGCCAGCCTCAATGGTCTTTCCGATGCCCACATCGTCGGCGATCATAAGGCGGACCGTGGGGAGGCGTAGAGCCATCAGGAGCGGGACAAGCTGGTAGGCGCGAGGTTCAAATGCCACCCGAGAGGCTGCGCGGAAGGGGCCTGCGCCGCGCCGGAGAGAGAGCCTCAGTGCTTCGGCGAGCAGCCGCCCAGCATCCTGCGTGGCAAGATCGTCCAAGTTAGGCAAATCGAATCTGGCTGGCACCACTGCTTCGCGCTCAAGCACAGGGTCCAAAAGCTGAATGTCGGCCTCGCTTCCTGTGAGCGGACGAAGACACAACCATCCTGGAACCGAAGCGGGCAGGGATACCCACTCACGCCCGCGCGCATGGACCAGATCGCCAGGAGCAAACTCCACCGTCATACAAGATCTCCTAACAGTTCAGATAGTAGAGCGGGCGGCTCGGTTGGCACATTTCGCGGAAGGACGATGACGGTAAAGCCCATCGATTCCAGCTTGGGGATCATACTCCCCGAATCCCCTTCGAACACGGCCGCAACTCGATGCTCGCGCCATACAAAAGGAACCGCGACGCCATCCACCTGCGCCGGCTCAACCGAGGGGCTGGGAAGGCGCCAGGCTTCGAACGCAGCGAGCCATGGTTGAGCCGTGGAATCCCGGCCAAGATCCGCGGTGGCTGCCGCAGTGTTGGCGCGCACGGTCGAAGCGGCAAGACGAAGCAGCATGCGGCAGGCATCGGGGTCGGTTCGGTCGATCAGTTCGTGATCCGGCTGATTGTAATAAGAGAGCAGACACCGATAGCAGCCCCTCACGCAGCGCGCATTGGGGTTCGTTGCCAGGAGCGCGGGGTCTTGTGCCGCAATCGCGGCGTCCAGATTCTCGTAGTGCATCAGATCCAGCGCCGTGCGCGCGATCTCTGCCAGCTTCCCTGATTCCTGGAGGACTCGACTCAACACCCCGGCGCCCCCTTCCGTAGCTTCATATACGAGGATCGCATTTCTTTGCTCCCGGGATGGAACGGGCTCGGTGGAGGTCTCACCTTCCTCAAGTTGGAAGGTCAGCTCCAACCCGCGTAAAAGCGCGTGCTGTAAGGTTGCCGCGGCAGTTTCGCTCAACCGGATATCGGGAAACCTCAATAGTGCCGCATTTTTGTTGTCCTGCACAATCGGAACCACCCGTTGCGGAACCGAAACCTCCGGATCTTCTTCTCCGTTTTCGGCCTCGTCCTCGCCCTTCATCCAGCGTCCCGTGGAGGTATTGATGTGAAAACCAAAGAGCTTTCTGTCCCTCCGTCGCCGGAGACCTTTATTGATGCGGCTGATCATCGTCCCCGAAGCGTAGTCCAGCAGGAGAACAGAACTGGCGCCGACTTGTGCAACCGCTGAATGGACATCCAGCGCGCCCTCGCGCGTAGGCCAGGAAAAGACCGTCTGTATCTCGAATCCCTGTCGCTGTCGATCCTCATCATTCGATGTGATCCGGAGCGTAGCCTGAGTCTCCACATTGTCGATCCGCAGGATGTCGCGAATTGGATGGATGCCAGATAAGCTGGCGCCACACGCGACGCATAGCTCCACTTCCTTGTCGTGAGCCGCTCCGCACTGATCGCAGACATACAAGGTTTCCGTCGGTAGACGCCCGGAGTCTTCCAATTGGCGGCCGGGCGGCAATTTGGCCTTGGTGACTCTGTAGGCGCGGCCTTCATGGTAGATGAGGCTCCTCGGCCCAAACTCGGCAATGGCGAGGAAGCGAGCACGCTGCAGGTACGTCGCTTTGCTCGTTCCTCCCCCGCCGGCTGGCACATAGGCATACAGAGGGAGGCGCGGAAAGTTGTAGCCAGGCAGAAACCCTTCGGTGGCAAGATATCTGTAGGTGTAGAAATCGGATCCTGTGGACGAAGTGCCCCGCTCGAGCAGAGCGATCTGTTCGTTTGCCTGAAGTTGTTCCGATCGCACCTCTCGTCTCTCCTGTGCGGACAGGCCCCTCATCTCCGATCGGCGGTTGGCGTCGCTCAATTGCCGGCGAGCACTCTCGTAAAGCTGCCGCCAACGAGACAACGCCCTGTCGAACCGACCCGCGGCATTGGCGCTTACAGTCGCGGCGAACGCTTGCCTGTCCGTTGCCCATGGAGCCTTGTCGGGTGGCAACTCACCCGCAATATTGTCAAGAACGCGGAGCATGGATGAAGCGGCGTGTTCGATCAGGGTCTGGCGCTCCATGGACTTTCTCAAATCCTGAACAAGCGGCAGACCGTCTCTTTCAAGATCGAGTACGTGTGGAATGTCGGGCGCCAGCTCCTGACGAGACTCCGCAAGCCACATCGCGTGAAGGTGCGCCTCAATGAGATCGCGGTTCGCCAACTCCAGAGATGGAGCCTTTACAATCCCGCTTACCATCTCCTGTGGCTTCAAGAAATAATGCTGGTCATGCGGGCTTTGAGCAGCGCAGTATGAGATCACAAGCGCGGCTTGACCGGACCTGCCAGCACGCCCTGAGCGCTGCGCGTAGTTCGCGGGTGTAGGGGGGATGTTGCGGAGATAGACGGTATTGAGTGCGGAGATATCTACGCCCAACTCCATGGTTGGAGAACAGAAGAGCACGGGGAGGAATGAATTGGTCTCTTCGGGGAGCCACTTCTTGGGATTCTGCGTCAGTTGTTCCAGGTCTTCGGCGCCGTACCGGAACCGGCACTCCCGCCATTGCCGCCGCTCCTGGTCAACCTGCGCTGTGTGTTCACGTCCCTCAAACCCAAATAAGCCCTCACCGCCCGCTTCGAGCATCTGGGCGAGCGAGTCATAGAGCCCGATGAAGTACCGGTTGGATGAGCTTGAGACGGAAGGCGGTTGTGCCAAAAGGCGAACAGCGCCAGCTTCCAACTGCCATCCCTCAAGATCGAAGCTGGTCTCCACCCGCCGGACATATCCATATCGCTCAGCGATGATCAGCATCCGCTCCAGGATCGAGCGGAACTCCTGGGAGGTTAGGCGCTGGCCCCATATCCCGGCATTCCGGAGCTGGCGCGCCAGGTTACTGCTGGCTCCAGATTTTACGACCAATGCATCGTCCCTTACACCGGCTTGGACCGGTCGGAGGATAAGAGCGGCAGCGCGTCGAAGATCCTCGCGCTGAGAGACACTCCAGGGTTCCCGCAGGTGTTGCTGAGAAGAGAGCGCAATCTGCTCGGTTGTGACCTGTTGCAAGGCTACTGCCGTAACCGCGAGCCCCCGGCGCAGGTTGTCAAATAGGCAACGAAAAGCGTTTCGGCGAACTTCGGGTGACGCCTCGCGCAACACTTCGGGAGAGTCCTGGAAGAGATCGCTTTGCGCAGTAAAGTCATCGAGGCCCGCGTAAACGGCCTGTACCAAGCCCAACTCCTCGAGATTTGGGTTGGTAAATCTCCATCCCCTCCGCTGGTCCGCCCAGACTCGATGCGCCAACACCTGTCCAATCGTCTGTTCGGCATCTCGCTGGCGGATGCCGATCACCTCCGGATCAGCCATCCACTCCTTCCGCCGGTTCTTGTTTCCAGCCAGGAATCCCAGCTTCTGCCGGACACCGGTCCCAAAATCCTCTTGACCCAGGCCCTCCGGCCCGGCAGATCGAGCAGCGGCGAGAATCCCCGCTCGAAGCAAGGAAACGAAGAGAAAGTCGTTAAAGTGCCCTGCCTGCAGCGCGGCATCCTGGCGATTGTCTGTAAAGGCGAGGAGCTTCCGTTTGTGCCGCTGGATCTCATGCTCTGGCTTGTTCATCCATCGAAGAGCGCTCGACGCCAGCACCGTCGTCGCGGAGCTGCGGCCCTCTGCCGATAGACCGGCGAGTTTATTGATCTCGCGGGCCTGCGCGGATGGCTGATCCTTGCAGGTTGGGCAGAAACGAAACTTTCCAGGGATGAACCAGGCTGAAATCCCTCGGCTCCCAATCTCGCCAGACGGCGCGACGGTCATGCGCTCAAGTCTGTACCGGGCCTTGTCCGTCCGCAGTCTCTCCACGCCCGCGCGAGACTCCCGCCACTCCTCGGGATAGTCTTCGTCACGGCCAGTGAACCTGAAGTCCTCATCCTGCTCACGCATTGGGACAAGATAGCCAGCCCTCGCCGCGGCATTTTCGTCATCCAATGGCGTCTCATCGATGGGTCGAGGCAGTGCGCGTTCGATACCGCCCTCGGATACCACGCTAATCGGGTGGAACTCCTGACCGCAGCGGCGGCAGAAAAACATCGGGTACAGCCGAGCATCCGTCTGGTCGGGATCGAACCGTTGTCCATCAAGGGTGATCCTGCGCGACCCTTCCGGCCTGAGGGTGGCGTAGACATGGCCGGCACCCGAGAGAAATCGATGAAGCTTGAACGCAAGAAACGCCCTCTGTCCAGTACCACCCCGCTGGGATGCTGGCTTGCTCATCACGGCGAGCATCTCTTGGATCCGGGATCGGCATACCGCCTGTTCCTTGCCCGTAAACTCCGAAAGGCGCCGCGCAGCGTCCGCCAGAGTTGTGGGCTGCCGCCTGGAGAGCTTTTGCCCCTCCTCCAGACCAACCTGCAACTCGATCCAGACCGAGAGTGGATGGACTCTTAGCTGCTCGTCTCGCAGCGCCGCCTCAATCGGGTTATCGAGAGCCTCTGCAAGGGAGTGCCTGAGGGCATCATCCACCTTGATGCTTGTATCAGTAGCCCGGTCCAGGCTCTCATCGATTACCGATTCACCGGCAATTGCGGCGCCGAATAGCCGGGATGCCACGTTTGCCACAGCAGATGCTCTGGCATCCAGACCACCCTCGCTCGCCATGGTCGCGGATGTGCCGATGCAAATAGGATCTCTGCCACGACACAAGCGGTCTCGCAGACGCCGAATGAGCATGGCCACGTCTGCTCCCTGCCGGCCACGATACGTATGCAGTTCGTCGAGCACGATATACTCGAGGTCTTCCGCGTTTGCTATCACCTGCCGATCCCTCTCACTCTGACGCGTCATGAGAAGTTCCAGCATCATGAAGTTGGTTAGCAGAATGTCCGGCCTGCGGTGGCGGATCAGATCCCGCTCGTCCTGATCCTCTTGCCCTGTGTAGCGCGCGAAGGTGGGGCGGAGGGGCTCCGGAAGGTCCGCCTGGAGAATGAACTTATCAAGTTCATTCATCTGGCTATTGGCCAAAGCATTCATCGGGTACACGACAATGGCGCGCGTCCGGCTTGGTTCCCCCGCGGCACGGGCACGAATTGCCGCATCGATAATCGGAATAAAGAAGCAGAGGGACTTCCCTGACCCTGTTCCAGTCGTTACCACAAAGCTTTGCCGCTGTTTGGCCTTGGCGATTGCCTGGCTCTGATGCCGGAAGAGCGTAAGGGGGCCTCCGTCAATCCGGAAGACCTGCTCCGTCCGCTCGTGGAGGGTTCCTTCGGCCACGAGTTGTGAGAGCGAGTCACCCAACTGGAAGTGCGGATTGATACTGACGATGGACTCCGGCCAAAACCTGCCGCTTGCGTAGATCGAGTCGACTTGTTGCCGGACGTCAGCAGCTCGAATCGTGGTAAACGAGCGGGCAAACCGCTCGTAATCCTCGACCAGGCAACGATCTAGATCGAAAATGTCCATCCGCATTTCCCCCGCCCATCAACAGGCGATTCATCGGTATCGAATCTGCAGGCTACGCCTCAACTGCGCTTCATCCAAGGCAGACGAAGCGGCAGAGATCTGAAAAGAATTGCATGACTATCATCCGACACGGCGGCGCAATTGTCCAAATACTCAACAGACGCTCAACCCCAAAGCCAAGCAGGCGCGGGTCCGCAACAACGGCCACTTTATCCTCGAACCCCTCAAATTCAGGGGCTATACTTCTCTTCGACTCGTAGACTTCATAAGGAAGGGCGCCTGAATGTCCGCTCCGCTACCTTTACCCTTGGCCTCCGCGCGTGAACTGTACGCCAAACTTCAGCGGGATGCAGCTTTACTCGAAGGCGAGGTCACAACAGATCGCTTCTACAACTTTGTTATTACTGGCTACAGCATCATTGATTGGGTCAAGGCCGATCCAGACTTTGCGTCCGTAGATCCGCAGACCATCTATCAGAGTCCTTGGCTGAAAAGTTGTGGCGATCTCGCGAATGCGAGTAAGCACTTCACACTTACTAGACGACAACCGATCACGAAATCCGCGTCATTGGTGCAGGGTTTCGGCGCAGGTCGGTACGGGAGGGGTGGATATGGGGCGGGGAAAGAGAGCATTCAGATCGAACTCAATGACGGCACGACAATTGACTGCCTTCCTTTCGTGAGCGCGGTCATGGAGTTCTTGCAGTCATTGTTTTAGGGCTCAATAACTCAAACGCCAGAAGCCAAACTTTTAGACGCCCTCGGTACAGCGTCCTCTCAACACCTAGCTTGCCGGGAACCCGATCTTATAGAATAAGAATGAAAACAACGTCCAGCGTTGGATGGCATTGCCTCCAGAGTGATCCGGGTTACATCCACCACATGGCGGCCATGCACCTGAAGGGCTTCGCTACAATGATTGGGTGAAGTGTGGCTTGCAATGCGCTGAAACGATGGCATTTCTGTTGGGTTTGGGGTTAGAAATGGCCGAAAACAGCAGTTTCATGATGGAACGGTGTTTTTTGAAGCCGCCTGATGATTCTGTTGCCCATCAGCTCTAAACATGTAAAGGAATCCGCATGGAAAGCAAACCGCTCCCAGTTAACCCGCCTGAAATCAACCTTACGCAAGTTGAGGTGGAATTTCGAACCAACAGATTCAAAGATTTAGCAGATGAGTTGAACTCGCTTATTGCTGGCAAGACAGGAGACCGACGCATCAGAAGTACCGCCAAAACCCTTCGTCATTATGTCGAGCAGCGACTTCAGATGCTTGAATGGGCGGAGAATCGTCTCAATATTGTCGGCCGCGTCAAGCGTATTTCCGACCCACCTATAGAGCATCCCTTCCTGCGTTGGCTGAAAGAGATGATCAGTCGCGGATTATACCCGATCGCAAAGGATGGAAGAGATAATGTGGTCCCCTACTGGGAAAGAAGAATCGTGAAGCTCGTTGAGAAGGTTGCGGGTGATGCAGCCTTCTACGATGCGTTGCTTATCGAAATATTGCCTAATATAGAAGACGAACTTCGGCCGTATTCCTGCCTTCCGCATGAGGAGGAAGGGCAAGGAACGCCCATTACCCCTGTTGCAGAGGTTCATCATGGTGATAACGATTCTCCCATCGCAAGCGCGCAACAGAATGAGCCTCCAATAGGATCTTCCGCAATAAATGCGGCGCATTGCACCGATGATGCTGTATGTATCGATGACTCGGCTACAGACACCAGTCCGGTTATGGGAGAGGAACTTGAGCACGCATCGGCTCCTCCGAATGCTACAGATGGAAACGATATTGAAGCCAAAACTGTTGATCCGAAACTCGATGACCATAGCAAGAAGCCGTGGCTTCCACCTACTAGACAAAAACAGATCAAAGTTCTCGGTGCATTGCGATCTCGAAACAAAACGGCTGATGCAATTACAGAAATAAAGGATAAAGTCACTCCGAATCAGTGCGATGCAGCAATCTTGCGATATGGATATAACATGAGCGATACAGAGATTGCACACCTAATGGGAGGTGTCCGCAAGACTGCATACGATCATTGCTTGGCATTCAACAAGGCTGTATCTCATCCGCCGCTTAGAGAAGTGTTCAAGAAAATCTTAAGGGCGCGCGGGCTTGATGATTGCGTTCCGATGGATTGAGCTGTCGAAAGTTAGCCGAAATGGGGTAGTGGATCGCGCTCTCCGGTATGAAGTCGCCGCCGGGCGAGGACTGAGGATCGAGCGGATTGTGGATCTGGGCCGGGTGAGCCGGTCCAGCTTCTACCGTTGGCAGACGAAGTCCAGAGGTGGAAGTGCGAAGACATGGATCTGCGAGAAGCCTTCCAGCGGATTGCGCTGAGGTGGCCCAGCGATGTGCGGCCGTGCATCGCCCTGGAGTTGCGGCGGCGGTGTTGGTGGGAGCAAGCGAAGAGGCCAAAATGGCAGCACCAGGAGGGGCCACTCTGCCATCGGTTGACGGGAGTAGAGATGCCCGCAGTCTGGCGGAAGCCGACGAGCGGACTGTGTAAGCTGGCATCTACAGGCTCAACCGGTCCACCTGAAACTTGGTCCCCATCCCCGGAACCGTCGTGCCACCCGGTAACGGGCGATCACGTAACCACGCTGCTGTCTCTCTGCCCGCCATAATGGCCCATGTTTTGGCTGCTACTGTCTGCAGCGGGGCTGGACGAAGAACCCAAAACGCATCTACCGGCTGCTACGCTGCGCGAAGACAGACATCTGCTGTCTGTACACAAGCGCAAGTTCGTTCCACCAACCAACGCTAACCACGGCCTGCATGGGTACCGACCCTCATCACAGATCGCTGCGGGGCCGCACTGCGGGGTGCTTGCGGGTATGTTTTGTGCTGCCCCCGCAGATATTTTTTATGCGATATTCTCGGGAGTTTTTGCAATTTGACGGGTGCTGCGGGCCGCAGAGATACCGCAGCCGCCCCATTAGGGTGGAGGAGAACGCGATGTCTCAAACACCCGATGTTAACACGGACAAACGCCTGCGTGTGCGGCGGTCCGAGGCACCCGACTATCTTGGCATCTCGCAGCGCCAGCTCGACTACAGGATTTCCCGCAGGGAGATCCGGACGGTACGGGATGGCGATGCCGTGTTTATCACCATGGCGGAGTTGCGTCGGTATGCATCGACCAGTCACCCTCCGATCCGGCGTAAGGCGCGCATGGAGGCGGAGTAGCTACATGTCCGTGCGTAGACTTTTCACCAGACCGAGGGACTCGGTCGCGCATGTCGATCTCTTGCGCTACCCAGGCGTTATTACAACGTCGTGTAAGCAGACCGACGGGAGGATCGATATCGAAGCCGAGGTGTCGGAGCCAATTGCAGCATGCCCGGATTGCGGCCCGGAAGGTGCGCTCACGGGGAACGGAACTGAAACCCAATGTTTCTGGGATGTTCCCTTCGGTACAAAACCGTGCTGGGTCAGCTTCACGAAGCAGTTGTATCTATGCCGTACTTGCGGTAAGGTGTCCGGGCGCAACCTCCCGTACTTGCCTCCTCCCAAATCGCAGATCTCGCCCCGACTGCTCGACTATATATGCGCACTCATCGACGATGGCATCAACTACACCAAGATTGCGCGGTGGACCGGACCGGACGAATCCACGATCCGCGAGATTCGTAATAAACGCGATGCGGTGTGCGCAGCTAGGCAGGCGACCAGACCCACCTCTGGGTTTCTCGGCTTAGACGACTGGCAGCATGGTAGGCGGAAAAAGATGCGTGGCATCCTCGTCGATGTTGAATATCGGTTGCCAGTTACGCTCTTTCAGCGAATTACGCAAGTAGAGATGCAAAAAGTCTTTGTCGAGTACCTCCCTGATCACCCAGAGGTAAAAGTCATCATCATCGACATGAGCAAGCCCTTTCGGAGCTTTTTGCGGAAGTATTTCCCGCAAATCGTCATCGTGGCGGATCACTTCCATATAAAGCAAGCCCTGGAAAAGCGCGTCTCCCGGATTTGCAACGAACTGGAG
>JABEBX010022560.1_pt1 | contig 14674 bp, 11 predicted proteins | sample 7245971 | NCBI WGS metagenome assembly JABEBX01 (sample SAMN14506365, study PRJNA622280) | hot springs metagenome | biome: hot spring [ENVO:00000051]|acidic hot spring [ENVO:00002120]; feature: spring [ENVO:00000027]|sediment [ENVO:00002007]; material: sediment environment [ENVO:01001048]... | reverse complement strand
TGCCAACATAGATAGTCCAGTCGCAATACCATCATCTACTAAAACTATAGATTTAAAACTAAGATCCGGTAGTGGTTTTTTGCGATATTTGTTAATATAATCATTAATTTTGTTTTTAACACTCAATATATACTCATCTGTGACAATATTTGAAAAAATAGGATTGATCACTACTTCGCCAAATTCACCAATTGCGCCAATAGCAAATTCTTCATTTTCTGGGTGGGGTATTTTTTTTGATATATATATATTAAAATCAAGACCCAAATGTTTTGCTATAATAGCACCAATAGGAACACCACCACGAGGTAGTGCAAGAACAATTGCGCTAGAGTCAACCATATCTTTTAGCTCTTTAGCTAGTATCGCGCCTACTTCTTCTCTGTTTTTAAAACGTAGTTTCATAAATATCTTCTAGCTCTCTATATTGTTCGTTATAATCCATCCCAAAGCCTACTAAAAAACCTTTTCGAACATCAAATAATTTGAAATTTGACTCAATATTCACAACCCTATTTTCTTTTTTATCGATAGCTACACACACATATACTTCTTTTGCACCTAAACTTAAAATGTAATCTTTAACTTTAGAAATTGTCTGGCCTGTATCTAGTATATCATCAATCAGCAAACATAACTTATTTCTAACATCCAGCGTAGGTTTTTTAAGCCATTTTAATTGCGTACTTTTATCAAATTCATAACTTTTCACAGCAATTGCTTCGCATTCAAATGTAAACTCAAATAATTTTGACAATTTATCAAAAAAAGGCTTTGCACCTTTTTCAATATAAAAAATAATTAGTGATTGACCTTTGAACACTGAGTTTATTTGTTTTGAAAGCTCAATTATGCGATTTTCTATCTCCTCTTTGCTAATAACTTTTTTTAAGTTCATAATATTCCATCAATTTCTGTTTTACACTTCGGGCATCGCCTTCCAATAAGTGTGTTTCTTATTATATCAAACCCTCTGCGTTCAATCAATAATTCTCCACATTTATAACAGTATGTATTTTCTAAATCGCTTTTTGTAACATTGCCACCATAAACATACCTTAGGCCAACAGATTTTCCTATATCGTATGCATTTTGAATTGTTTTAATATGAGTTGGAGCAATATTGGTCAATTTATAAGTGGGATAAAACGCACTGATATGCCAAGGGATGGCTTCATCTATAGATTTTATAAATTTTGCAATTTTTTCGATTTCTTCATTTGAATCATTCAATGTAGGAATTAAAAGCGTGGTTAGCTCAACCCAAATACCCTGTTTTTTTGCATACTCTATAGCTTTTAAGACGGGTTTAAGTCTTCCACCAGCTATGTTTTTGTAAAAAGATTCACTCATAGATTTTAAATCAATATTTACTGCATCGATAAGTCCTTTCATTTTATCTATAGCTAATTTTGTTAAAAAACCGTTTGTCACAAAAACATTTTTTAAACCTTTTGCTTTAGCAATTTTTGCACAATCTATAGCATACTCAAAAAACACAGTGGGTTCGGTATAAGTATAGGAAATACTGCTACAGTCTAAAAATATTGCATCAGACGGTAAAGTTATTTTAAATATAGTGCCATTTTCATTACTTTCAACATCAACGGTTCCGCCATGCAAATTTATAATATTTTTTACAACTGGCAAAGCTATGCCTTTTTTGGTTGAGCCACCAGAGACAAAAGGTTCAAATATATTTTTCAGTATAGCTTGCGGTATTGTATGTTGCCTATTAGATATTTCTATAATCAATATTTTTTTATTTGAAATTAAATTTTGATAAGATTGTATATAAAGTGTTGCGGGTTCTTTTGTTGATTCAAGTAAACTATCTATAATATTATTAATAGCCACTGCAAATTTTTTTCTATCAAGTTTGACAAACTTTATATGATCATCCATGTTAAGATTAAAATTTAAATTCTTGATTCTTTTTTGAAAGTCAGCCACTATTTCATTAAATAAAGCTATAATATTGACATCCTCAAACACCATTTTTCCATCTGATATCTGCAAAACATTATTTAATACTACGTTGAGTTTTTTGCTTTCATTTTTTATCCTCTCGACATATTTATCAATATCTTCAATTTTCCCTTCTTTTATTTTCCTATCAAGAATATCCGCAATACCACCAATAGACATGAGCGGATTTTTTAGCACATGAGACATATCTTCTGTAAAAGATTCCAATATCTTTATTTTTTCTTGTTCTATTAGCTGTTTTTGGAGTGTGTCTATCTCTTTAATGTATTTAGTAAGTTGAATATTCTTTTCTTCAAGCTCGGCCCTTAGATTTTCTCTGATAATTGAGTAATATGCCACATACTCGCTAATTACACCAGAAGGCAAAGATATTATAAATAATGGTACAATTTTGTAAATTAAATCTAAAATATCTAAATGTGCATTTATACCTAAATAAAATATTAAAACAGAAGAAACAAATGCAAGAAAAAGTCCGTAATAAAGTCCAAGCAAAATGGAAGCTACTGAAATTATGACAAAGTACCCACTGTAAAATAGACTATATACGCCGCCTGTGTTATACATAAAGTATGTAATAACAAATTGATCTACAATGAATGTAAAAAAACAAAATATATGACAATACTTGCTATCAATTGTTATTCTGACTATGTAAAATAAAATATATACATAAATAAGTCCCAAAAAAATATAGTAAATTATATCGTTGCTTTTTGCATTGTACATACACCAAAATACAGCTGCAACAGTAGATATTATCCTTATAAACAATATTATAAAATTTAAGTATATTGGCGGTATCATACGGTCAATGTATTCTATTCTCATTTTTCTTGCAAATTCACCCAAAAACAGTAATATTAATGATAGCATTATTTGTAGAAAGTGTCAATGAAGGGTTTAAATAAACAATGTTATTTAAAAAGAGCAATAATTTACCTTACATAGATAGTTTAAAAAATATAGCTATTAATGTCTTAAAGCTATTAAAAACAGACGATCCAACCATAAACGACGCAATTCAAAAGTATGTTGATTTGATAAAAAATACAAAAGACGAAGATAGCATGAATAAAGTGAGAGAGCATATAGTTGACTTTTCGATCAAATATGGCGAATATATTGACAATAAAAAACAACAAAACGATTATTTGATAAAATCAATTATTAATGCTTTATCTCAAATTGCTAAAGATTATGATCCATCTAAACATTGGCAAGAAAGTTTTAAAAATATCAAGGATTTATTAAAATCACAAATTACATATTCAACATTAGAAAATATCAATAACATCATAAAAAACCTTTTATTTTCTACAAAAGACACGTCAGAGCTTGTGTATAAAGAATTGTCAGAAATCATATTTTCTACCTTAGATTTAGCAATAGAAGATGAAAAAGCTGCAGAATACAAAAAAGAGCTTTTAGAACTAAAAAAAACAATATATTTTAATAGTTCGCTTCTAACTACTTTTTCTATAAGAGAAAGTATTAAAAAACTAATAGAGAAGAAAGAAAAACTCGAAGACGAACATTTTAATCAGCTTCAAGAAAAGCTCAAACAAGCAGTAAAGGCACTTACATACGTTATGAATACACTCACAAAAGATATAAGCAACTATGGTGATGTTTTTCAAACACATATAGAACAAATTGACAATTTGGTTAATCTAGAAAACATTGATGTAGATGAAATGAGCAAAAAGCTTATTGGAATAGCTTTAAAAATCAAAGAAAGTACTATTTCAATGAATAACAAAATAAAAGTCCTAAGTGAAGCGATCAATAAATCAAAACAAACCATTGAAGAGCTCCAAAAAAAGCTAAAAGAATCACAAGAAAATTTAATTATCGACCCGCTTACTAAAATTTACAATAGAAGAGGACTGTGGCATTTTTTGGGTCACGAAATTGAAAAAGCTAAACGCTATGGCAAAAATTTATCAATTATAATGTGCGATTTAGATAAATTTAGCTTAGTTAATAACACATACGGCCATCAAGTAGGTGATAAAGTTTTGGAAGCTTTTGCTAATACAGCCAAATCTTTATCTCGCGGTGCTGATATTTTAACACGATATGGTGGTGAAGAGTTTTTAATTATTGTGCCAGAAAATGATTTAGGTCAAGCCTATTTATTTGCCGAGAAAATTCGAAGCGAAACAGAAAAATTAAAATTTAGGTACAAAGATAAAGAATTTGGCATAACAGTCAGTTTAGGCGTTGCACAATACAATATACAAGATAATGTTGAAACACTCATTGAACGTGCAGATAAAGCGCTCTATGAAGCAAAAAAAGTCAGAAATACAACTGTAAAAGAATCAGATGTTTATAATTTGCAAAATTAAAATCAAGCAAGTGATTAAATATAAGTTTTACCATTATGCAAAGAACGCAAGGAGGTTTTATGACAAGAATAGAAAAGTTGAATAATAAAATAAACGAACTTGGTGCAGATTGTTTTGTATCGTTTGATAAAGCCGATATATTTTATTTTACTCAGGTTGATGGCGATGGTATTTTATTGATTATTGAACAAAAGCCATTTATATTTGCAAATAAACTTTCATATGATAGTATATTAAGCCAAAAGCCACAAAATACCAGTGTAATACTTGCCACTCAAGGAATTAAGAACCTTGAAGAATTTCTCATTGAAAACAAAGTACACTCCATTGCATTAGATTTTAAAAGCACGAATACCTTCAATTTTCAGTCGTTAAAGAAAAACTTTGAAATAAAAGATGCCACTGATTTAACAAAACTAATAAGAATGATAAAAGAGCAAAATGAAATAAATGCTATAAAAAGAGCAGCTTTGATTGCACGAAATGCCTTTACAAAAGTCTATCCAATGATTAAAATAGGCGTTTGCGAGAAAGAACTTGCTATTGAGCTTGATTATCAAATGATGAAGTTAGGAGCGCAAAGAACTGCTTTTGAAACAATTGTTGCGAGCGGTGCTAATGCATCTTTTCCTCACCATATGCCAACTGACAAAAAAATAGAAGATGGTGATTTTTTAATGATAGATTTTGGAGCATGCGTGGATAACTACAATAGTGACTGCACATATACATTTTTGGTGGGAAGTCGCACAGATGAAAAAAGAGAGTTTTACAATGCACTGTTTTATGCTCAAACATTTACAAGAGAATTTATTGCTCCAAATAGAACTTTAGCCAAAGATATAGACAAAAGGGCACGCCAAGAGCTTGCAAAGTATGATTTGGATAAATACTTTACTCATTCTACTGGTCATGGCGTGGGGCTTGATATACATGAATTACCATACATTGATCCATTAAGTGATACGTTAATTGTGCCAAATATGGTTTTTACAATTGAACCAGGTATTTATATACCGGGTAAATATGGCGCAAGAATTGAGCAAACGATTTTAGTAAAAGACAATGACGTTGAAATACTTGGTTATGCACCATTTATGGAAATTATTTAAAAGGAGGAGTTGATGATAAGTACTAGTGAATTTAAAAAAGGCTCTAAAGTTGAGATAGATAATGAGCCATATGAGATTGTAAGCTACGAGCACATTAAACCTGGAAAAGGTCAGGCTTTTGTAAGGGTAAAATTGAAAAATCTCAAAACTTTAAATGTTGTAGAAAAAACTTTTAAATCCGGTATTAAAATAGCAAAAGCCGATGTTGAAGAAAAGCCCATGCAGTACTTATACCAAGATGAACATGGTTATCATTTTATGGATAACGCAAACTATGAAGAGTATGTAATACCAAAAGAAGTGATTGAAGAAGAAGCTAAATTCTTGCAGGAAAACAAAGATGTTTTTGTTCTACTTTACAAAAACGCGCCAATTGGTATATCTTTAGCTAATTTTGTTGAATTAAAAGTGATAGAAACTGAGCCTGGTTTTAAAGGAGATACGGCAGCAACTGGTACAAAACCCGCAATATTGGAAACAAACGCAACGATACAAGTACCTTTTTTTATCAAAGAAGGCGATATAATAAGAATAGATACACGCACTGGAGAGTATGTTGAAAGGGTAAACAAATAAATGCAAAAACCCATGCACACTTTATTTATCATTTCTCTATCGCATTTTGTGAACGATTGGTATTCTTTGTTGATACCTCCGGCTATACCTATTTTAAAAAAAATTTATGGTATAAGCTATGTTCAAAGCGGCATACTTGTTAGTACCCCCTATATTGTTAGTGCAATTTTTCAAACATACATTGCATATTTGGCAGAAAAAAAGGCAAAACGCGTTTTAGCTTTGAAATTAGGTTTTTTAATATTAAGCTTGTCATTTATTGTTTTTTACTTTTCCAATTCTTTTTTTGTTATGATAATGTCGGCTTTATTAATTGGCATAGGACTTAGCATTTACCACCCACAAGGCATGGGTCTACTTGCCAATGTATTTAAAAACCAAAAAGGTATGGCACTTGGTATTAACGGCATTGGAGGTGCAATAGGATTTTTTTTAGCACCTGTTAGTATGGGTTATTTACTGTCAAGATTTGGATTAAAAGCTTTTATTATTGTCGCTATACCAGGTATTTTAATGTTTTCAATACTTTTTTTGTGCAAACAAGAAGAAAAACCGCTTTCAATTACACTAAAGCACGCTTTTTCAAAAGAGCTTATACTTGTGGGGTTTGTTGCAATGGTTTCGCCATTTTTCTCAAGGGGTATCTCTGCATTTTTACCTGCATACTTTTACAACAAAGGTCAAAATATACTAGATGCAAACCTTATGGCTAGTGTTATGTTGCTTGCAGGCATTATCGCACAGCCAATTGGTGGGAAATTATCCGATAAATTTGGCAGAAAAGAGGTTATATTTGTAAGCTATGCATTAATGGCTGTATTTTTAATTTTATTTTTAGTATTTCCAAATCTGATTTTGCTTTTTTTGCTAGGTTTTTTTACAAGTGTATCAATCCCAGTTAGACATGCTTTAGCTGCCGAAGTAGGCGGTCAATCGATGAATGCAAATATTGCAGTATCTTACACTATGGTAATGGTAGGTGCATCTGTTGCGCCAATTTTAATTGGTTTTTTGATAGATAAATTTGGGTTTAATATAGCTTTTGGCATGAATGCAATCATTGCGCTTAGTGGTGTTTTTTTACTATTTTTTGTAAAACCGAAACAGCCAAGCTTGACAAATTAAACAAATTGATAAAAATAATCTATGAGGGGCGGTTAGCTCAGATGGGAGAGCGCATGCTTCGCACGCATGAGGTCGGGGGTTCGAATCCCCTACTGTCCACCAATTAAAGGGTATAATTTGAGCTTATTTTTGCAAAATTTTTTATATGAAAAATGCTTAATATGAATACTAAAGATAATTTCAAGTTAATTTTTATTGTTTTAATAATTGTTTCAATAACTTTTGCAATCAGGGCAAGCAATAACATGTTATTTACAATGGTACCTTTATTTTGTAAGTACTATTTGGGTTTTCAAGAAAGCCAAATTGGTATATTAAGCGCTTTGTTTGGCGTTTTCCCTTTTTTAGTTAGCACTTTCTTAAATGCAAAACTTAAATCCTCATCAAGAAAAAAATTGTTTATTTTTTCAGCATTTTTGTATTTTGTTATTTTTATAATGTTTTATTTTGCAAATAAAATAAATATATGGTTTTTGGTGTCTGCTGCAGGATTTTCATTAGGCGCCTTAATGCCTAATATAATAACAGCAGCATCATTATGCGAAAACAAAACCAAAAGAGAAAGAATTATTGCTATATATACTATAACTCTTAGTACTTCATTAATCATTGGCCCCATAATAGAATCTTTTTTATTAAGGTTTGTAAATCTTAAAGAATCATTTTTAGTATTTGCGGTTTTTCCATTTATAGCTTTTTTGTTGTCATTTTTTATACAATTTCCAAACGAAATAGGCTTTTCTCAAACAAAAGTTTCAGTAATAAAAAATCCATACTTTTTATCATCCATCTTGAGTATTTTAATTTATAACATTCCTTTTGCTACATTAATTGTTTTTGGTGGTATTTATGCAAAAGATGTGTTCAAATTGGATATCTCTACAATAAATCTATACTTTAGTTTATTTTTTACTGCTTCATTCTTAGGAAGATTTTATTTAATAATCAAACCACCAACAAAGATTTTTAATGATATGATATTCTCTGGTGTAATGACAATTATCGGCATATTTTTAATGATTATAGCAAATTCGCCTTTTGTATTTGCAATTTCATTATTTATACTTGGCTTCCCTCATGGTTTTACATTCGTATTGTCACTTATTAGCCTCTCTAGAGGATTTGATATTAACCAAAGAAACAAAGCAAATAGTTACTTCTTTTCTACAGTAAATATTATAGGCACACTTACACCCTTAATATTTGGCTATATATTAAATTTTGTTAGTATAACATTTCTCTTTTACTTGCTGTTATTATCTGCCTTCTTATTTTTAACCTTACTTATTTTTGAACTTAAATCCTCAAAATTAATCTAAATTTTTATTATTTTTATTATTTATAGCAGCATGCGCTGCGGCTAACCTTGCAACTGGCACTCTATATGGTGAGCAACTTACATAATCAAGACCTATAGAGTTAACAAACTCAATAGATTCTGGATCGCCTCCGTGTTCGCCACATATGCCAAGCCTTAAATTCTTATTTGCTGCTCTGCCTTTTTCTAGAGCCATTTTCATAAAAGTACCAACGCCTTTAATATCTATTGTCTTAAAAGGATCCTCTTTCAATATACCTTTAGCTAAATAATCAAATAAGAATTTACCAGCGTCATCCCTGCTAAAACCAAATGTCATTTGTGTTAAGTCATTTGTCCCAAAAGAAAAAAAGTCTGCTTCTTTTCCTATCTTGTCAGCAACAGCGCATGCGCGTGGTACTTCTATCATAGTGCCTATTAAGTAATGCAGCGTAGTATTTTTTCCCTTTATTAGTTCATCTGCTGTTTGTTTAATGATATTTTTTAGATATTTTAGCTCTTCATCTATACCTACAAGCGGTATCATAATTTCTGGATGACAATCAATGCTTTCTTCTTTTAACTCAAGCGCAGCCAAAATGATAGCTTTTGTTTGCATTATAGCAATCTCTGGGTATGTAATAGTAAGCCTGCAACCGCGATGACCAAGCATAGGATTGAATTCATGCAGATTTTTAATTGTCTCTTTAAGCTCTAATGGAGTAATGTTTAGATTTTTTGCAACTTCATTTATTGCATCCTCAGTTTGTGGCAAAAACTCATGCAAAGGCGGATCAATAAGTCTTATCGTTACTTCAAGATTATTCATTGTTCTAAAAAGGGCTTTGAAATCCTCTTTTTGTATAGGTAGGAGCTTATCTAGCGTCTGTTGGCGTTCTTGTGTATTTTTTGAAACTATCATTTGCCTTACAATATTAATTCTATCTGGAGCAAAAAACATGTGTTCAGTTCTACAAAGGCCAATACCTTTTGCACCAAACTCTAATGCAGTTTTTGCATCTTGAGGCGTATCCGCATTTGCCCTAACGTCTAGCCTGCTTACTTTATCTGCCCATTTGAGTATTTGCGCTAGGTCTTCATCTAAACCAGATGGTATAACGGTTTTAATTTCGCCTAAAAAAACTTCACCGGTTGAACCATCTATACTTATTGTATCAAATTCTTTGACTATAACATCATTTACACTAAATTGAAGGTTTTTGTAGTCTATATTAATTGCTTCGCAACCCACTACAGCGCTTTTGCCCATACCGCGCGCAACCACTGCTGCATGAGATGTCCTTCCGCCTTGAGCAGTTAGTATACCAGAAGATGCAGCCATACCTGCCACATCTTCTGCGCTTGTTTCATGTCTTACAAGAATAACAGGTTCTTTTGAGCCTATTTCTTCGGCCTTTTGTGCGCTAAATACAACCTTACCGCAAGCAGCGCCTGGCGATGCCCCAAGACCCTTTGTAATTAACTTTGCTTGGCTTTTTGATTTCTCATCAAAAAAAGGGTGCAGTAATTGGTCAATTTGGTCTGTACTTATTCGTAGTAAAGCTTCTTCTTCGGTAATCAACCCTTCATTTACCATATCTCTTGCAACCTTTACTGCAGCTTTTGCAGTTCTTTTAGCTGAGCGTGTCTGTAGCATATACAGTTTTTTACGCTCAACTGTAAATTCCACATCCTGCATGTCTTTGTAGTGTTTTTCAAGTATGTCAAATATCTTTAGCAATTCTTCATAGGTTTGGAGCGAAATTTGTTTTAAGTGTTCAAGCGGGTAAGGATTCCTAATGCCAGCTACCACATCTTCTCCTTGTGCATTAATCAAAAATTCACCATATCGCTTTTTTTCGCCTGTCGATGGGTCCCTTGTAAAGGCTACGCCTGTTCCGCTATCATTACCCATATTGCCAAACACCATACTTACAATACTTACAGCTGTGCCTAATAACTCATCTTCTTTAATTTTGTTAATACGTCTATAATCAATCGCACGTTTATTCATCCATGAGTTAAACACTGCATCAATGGCAACCCATAGCTGCTCGTTTACATCTTGTGGAAATATTTTATTTTGATCACTGTAGATTTTTTTATACTCTTCCACTATCCACTTTAAACCATCAATGCTTATTTCATGGTCAAATTTAACTGATTCTTTGCTTTTTATCTCTTTTATTTTGTCTTCAAACAACTCTTTATCTATACCACAAGCAACATCACCAAACATTTGTATAAATCTTCTATATGAATCAAATGCAAAACGCTCGTTATTTGTAGAATAAGCTAATCCAACAACCGTTTCATCATTTAAACCTAAATTTAGAATTGTATCCATCATACCAGGCATCGATATCTTTGCACCAGAGCGCACAGATACCAATAATGGATTGTCTTTATACCCAAATTTTTTGCCTGTTGCTTCTTCTAAACGCTTCAAGTTATTTTCTACCTCTTCTTTTAAGGAAGACGGGTAGGTTTTATTGTGTTTGTAATAATAATCACAAACTTCTGCGCTGATTGTAAAGCCCGGTGGCACTGGAATGTTTGCTAAAACCAGCGGGTCGGGGGTTCGAGTCCCTCCGGAGGAGCCAAATTTTTTATCAAATTTTAGATGCTTTTTAGTTTCAAAAATATTTCCAATTTTGAATACATGTGGATGATTTTTTAAATTAGATGTAAGTTAAAATATATCATATCAATTGAAGTTAAAGTATATTCGCTTCCTTTATACCGTTGTGTAACTCTAGAGAGCATTGAACATTTGTAAAATACTCAGCACTAAATCTTAACAGAATTATCCCACTTATCGCAGTTAAAATGGTTCGAATTTAAACAAGTTATAGCTTTCATACTCTTCCCATACCACCTTTACCTGCTGACCACATTTAAGCGATGATGGATCGTAGTTTACTATATTGGTTAGAATGCTTGGTCCTTCATCTAAGTCTACAATAGCCACTACATATGGAAGCTTATCTTTGAAAGCTTCATGAAAAGCTGCTTTATATACTACAAAACTATAGATTTTACCAATTCCTTTTGAGACAATGTAGTCAAAATTCATAGAATGGCACTTAGGGCATGCAATAGACGGCGGCCACCTTACTTGGCCGCACTCAGTACATCTTTGAAATTTTAACTCTTTATTCTTTGTGGATTCCCAGAAAAAAGCATTATCATCTGTAAGTGCTAAAGAAAAAGGGTTCACTTTAGCCTCCTTAGTATTATGCTAGAGTGTGTTTGTAAAACACCACCATTGTCGCTGCACAGTATGATTTGGGGCTTTTTTGTTCCAACGCTTTCACCCAATTGTCTTTCTCCACATCGTCCCATTAGTTGCATAACACCTTCTGTGAGAGGTGTAAGGCCCATAAAGTACGCTTCCGACAATAACCCACCAGATGTATTTACAGGTAGCTTACCGCCAGGAGCTGTATAGCCATCTTTGAAGAAATCTTTGCCTTCTCCTCTTTTAAAAAAACCATAGTCCTGCATTGTGATTTCAACTGTGTAGGTAAAACAATCGTATATCTCGCACGCGTCTATATCATCAATTGTTATATCAGCCATTGCTAAAGCCATTTGACATGCTTTTTTGGCTCCAGTAGGGCCTGTTATGTATTTAGCTTGGTGTATATCTACACTGGGGTTTGCTTCTCCAACACCCATTATGGAAACAACGGGGTTTGGCAAATCAAGCGCTCTTTCAACAGATGTTACTATGTATGCCCTTCCACCATCACTGATCAAAGCTGCATCAAATTTTCTAAACGGTTCAATAAGGTATGGAGCGTTTATATAGTCATCATAGGTAAGCGGCTGGGTGTACATTGTGGCAGCAGGGTTTAAGTTAGCCCATTTCCTTTGACTAACAGCAATTTCTTTCCATGTATCTGGTCCTGTACCAAACTCATACATAGCCCTTCTTGCAGCCAGTGCATAATCGCCTACAAACCCAAACTCGCCATATAGATAGTTTTCTGCGTTTGTTTCGGGATGCGTTGCTTCTTCTACAAACGTTCTTCTTCCAGAAAGCGCATTATCTGCATAAATAATTAGCACATTATTGCAAAAACCCGCTTCAAGCAAAGAAATAGCATGTACAATGTGGTGTCTTGGGCAATAAGACTCTTGGCTTAAAACAGTCGGTTCTATGCCAAGATGCTGGGCCACTAAGTAAGGGGTTATTTCAGGCTCATTCTTTAAAGGGGGAAAACGCCTATAGCACAAAAGCCCATCAATATCCTCTTTCTTTAACCCAGCATCCTTTATAGCATTTATCCCTGCTTCTATGTAAAAGCTCAAAGCAGTCCTTCCATGAACCTTTCCTTGCGGTGTAAAGCCAATACCAACTATGGCGTATTTGTCTTTTAGTTTTTGTAAATTGCTATGATTCATAAGTGATTACCTCTTAAGTCATCCATCACTTTATTTAGCTAATATTTAGCAACTCTTTTACAAGATTCTTCTTTTCATCGATATCTGCTAGTCTCTTGATAAAAATATTTGGCGTACTTGGTGAACCTCCTCCGTGTACAGCACCACCCAAATGAGGCCCAGCTACCCAATACTCAACAAATTTTATAAGTTTCATTCTATCTCGTGTGGTTGCTACATCAGAGCCTTTTAAGTAGTGTTCTATATATTGACCGATTTCGGGATTTTCTAAATCATTTTTCGAAGGAGCTGTTACGCATACACCGCCTGTTATATCCGCTAAATTCACAATAGCATTGTTAAGCGCAGGCAAACCTAATGTTTTAGAAATATTCGCATACAATGCATTGGGAAGCCAGCAACCTGACTTAGTTTTTACACCTTCATATCCTGCGGCCAACCCGCATGCATAACAAGCCTCGCTGCCCTTAACTGTCTCGACAATTTTATCCGTAATATGAGAGGCGTTTGCTGTACCATTGTATTCAGCCATTAATTTTGATGCTCCTATAATTGTATCTGCAAAACCTGCTTTGCAGCCAGAACCAACGTACCTATGGATATTGGAAAAATTGCTAACCAAAACACTTGCATATTGGTATTCCTCGCACATAAATACTCTATCCCACGGCACAAAAACATTATCAAATATAACAAGGAAAGTACCTCTATCTCCATAAGGATTACCGGATTCCCAATCAGGTGTTTCTCTTTTTTTAGATTCGTATGCATTATTTTGTAATACATAAATCATATTTTCACACCCTGTTTCTATAGCAAAGGATACTGCATATGCCTTATCTTGCTGATTAAGTGCAATTGTGGGCATTACAACAGTTTCATCGACTACCAAAGCTCCTGATTGACATATCTTTGCCCCTTTAACAACAATTCCATCTTCTTTTGTCTGTGTTATTTTGAGATATATGTCATCTTGTTCATGAGGGCTTTTTGACCTATCGCCTCTAACATCTGTTAATGCTCCAGATACTGCAAGGTCATTCTTTTGGACATATGTGATATAATTTTTTAGTCTTTCATGATAATTAGTTTTGAGTAACTCATCCATTTCATAAGTAGTTATATACAAAGCGTTTAATATATCACACCCAACACACCTATAATTACATGTTGCAAGTTTGCTGCTTAGCAACCTTGCAAGTTTCAAGCGTTTAATTAAATCTTCTTTTTCTGTGTAAATATGCAAAAACCTATTAATAGGTTCACTAATAAATTGGGAGTTAGTTACCATTATATCTCTATATTCTTCTTTGAAAGCTAAATCGTATGTCAAACCAATAGAATCAATGATGGGCTTAATATTGGGGTGCTCTACAAAATTTTCCACTTTCTTACCATTAACATAAAGTTTTTGTTTCTTTTTAGAAATCCTTTCAATATAAGCCTCTTTTGTAGAAATCATGATAAAACCTCCTCTCTGTTAAATTTCAATTTTTGCAATATAAGATTAAAATGCCTTTATAATTCTATTTAACATATTTGTCTTCCTCCTTTTTTTATAATATAGACCTATTAATTAATTTTTCAAGATAATTTTAATATTTAAATTAACAAATAGTAGAAACTAGAACAACAAACCTACATGCACAAAATATTAGAAAACATAACTATTTTTGCGTACACAAACTAAGTCAAAAACAGGAATACTTTTTCTAGTAGCAGTTAACACAATTAATGGGCTTTTTGCCGCTCATCACCCTACTTATGTTATCGCATACATAAAAAGCTATGGCTTCATAAGAAACATCTGT
>JABEBX010000598.1_pt1 | contig 14684 bp, 5 predicted proteins | sample 7245971 | NCBI WGS metagenome assembly JABEBX01 (sample SAMN14506365, study PRJNA622280) | hot springs metagenome | biome: hot spring [ENVO:00000051]|acidic hot spring [ENVO:00002120]; feature: spring [ENVO:00000027]|sediment [ENVO:00002007]; material: sediment environment [ENVO:01001048]... | reverse complement strand
TGCCGCAGAAAATGGCCCGGCTGCGCCAATGGTGCGAGGACGCTACCGAAGCAACCAAGGACGATGGCGGGCCGAGCTACCACTTCGTCTATGTCGATCAGGATGGCTTCGAGCAGCACAAGCCTTCGACGTTTGCGGGCCTGGCCAGCGTATTCCGTGACTACCAAGACCAAGAAAGCAAAGGCTGACCATGGCAAAACAAGACAAGAAAGCCTATGACCTGAGCGAAGCCGAACAGCGCGACCTGGTGACCTTGATCCAGCAGGGCAAGGCCCTGCCGGAAAAATACCGCTTCATCCTGTTCGAGGATAAGCGGGAGGTTGAGCTGGTGTGGAACGGCAAGACGAGGGACGTGTGCACCACGGTGCTGCCGTTCCAGACCTTGGAGCACGTGGACGAGCCGCGCACCGAAACAAAACACCAGGGCGAACTGTTCGACCCTCGCGGCCGGCAAATCAGGGGCTGGACGAACAAGCTGATCTGGGGCGACAACAAGCTGATCTTGTCCTCACTCAAAGCGGGTGCGCTTCGCCAGCAGATAGAGGACGCCGGCGGTCTCAAGCTCATCTACATCGATCCGCCCTTCGACGTAGGGGCGGATTTTTCAATGGACATTGAGATCGGCGGCGAGACATTCCACAAGGAGCCGAACCTTCTGGAGCAAATCGCCTACCGCGACACCTGGGGGCGCGGGGCGGACAGCTTCATAGCCATGATCTACGAGCGCCTCATTCTGATGCGTGACTTGTTGCACCCAGAGGGAAGCATCTACGTGCAAGTAGATTGGCGAATGAGCGGATACGTTCGTCTCGCGCTGGATGACGTTTTTGGCAGAGGCAGTGAGAAAGAAAAGCCTGGCTTCCGGAACGAAATTATTTGGCATTACCAGACGGGCGGAAGGCAAGAAGATGCTTTTTCCCGTAAGCACGACACTATTTTTTGGTATTCGCGTTCCAATCGTTGGGCCTTCGATGCAGATGCAGTCGGCATCGAGCGAGGGGCAGAAAAGCGGAACAATATGAAGCGAGGTGTGGATGAGGATGGTCGCTGCTATTGGAGCATCAAGTCAGCAGGAAAACTCTACAAATACTACGACGATGAAAAGATTACACCGTCGGACGTTTGGACGGATATCAGCCACATGCAGCAACACGACCCACAGCGTGTTGGTTACCCAACCCAGAAACCTGCCGCTTTGTTGGAACGGATCATCAAGGCGAGCAGCAACCATGGTGACTTAGTGGCTGATTTCTTCTGCGGCTCCGGAACGACGACTGCTGTGGCGGAAAGGCTGGGGCGCAAATGGATCGCCACTGATCTTGGTAAATTTGGCATCCACACGACGCGCAAGCGGCTGATTGGGGTGCAGCGCGAGCTGAAGGCGGCGGAGAAGGATTTCCGCGCCTTTGAAGTGCTGAACCTTGGCCGCTACGAGCGTCAGGCCTATCTCAACGTCGGCGGGCGGTTGACGGAAAAACAGAAGGCCCAAACCCTTGCCCAGAAGGAAAGCGAGTTCCGCGAACTGATCCTGCGCGCCTACAAAGCCACTGGATTTGGTGGCAACGAAGGGGCACAGGCGCAGGACGGTTTCTTCCATGGAGCGCGCAACGGGCGCTTGGTGGTCATCGGCCCGATCAACCTGCCCGTAGGGCGGCTATTCGTAGAGGAAGTCATCACCGAGTGCCGCAAGCGCGGAGCGTCCCGCGTGGACGTGCTGGCCTTCGAATTCGAAATGGGGCTGTTCCCGGCCGTGCTTGAGGAAGCACGCGGCAAGGGCATCGACTTGGCCCCGAAATACATCCCTGCCGAGGTGTTCGACAAGCGGGCTATCGACAAGGGCCAGGTTGTGTTCCACGACATCAGCTTCGTCGAAGCGACACCCCGCTACGACAAGAAGAATAAGTTCGCGGTCACGATCGAGCTGTCCGATTTCTCTGTCTATTACACCCAAGGGGCCGCTGAGGCTGCGATTGCCGCCATGAAGGAGGGCAAGAGCGAAGTCATGTGCGAACAGGGGCAGCTCTATAAGGTGAGCAAGGACAAGGAAGGGATTGTCACCAAGGAACGCCTGACCAGGCACTGGACGGACTGGGTGGACTATTGGGCTGTGGACTTCGACTACATGAGCCGCAAGGAGATCATCAAGGTGCCGGTTGGCACTGGCTTGAACGGGGTTGCCACACTGCCATGCCTTGAGGAGGCACAAGGTGAAATCGCATTGCCGAAGTTCGAGGAACGATGGACCGGCGGTTATATCTTTGAGAACGAGTGGCAAAGCTTCCGTACTCGCCAGAACCGCGACCTGGAGCTTGTGACTGCGGCGCATACCTACGACCGGCCAGGCCGTTACACCGTTGCGGTCAAGGCCATCGATATTTTTGGTAACGACACGATGACGCTCGTGCCGGTGAATGTTGGTTAATGCGGTTCCAGAGCGAATACGCTTGAATGACAGGCAGGAGGTAGTGATGATTCAAAACGATATAACACGATCCCAGGCGCTCAATGAGGCGCTGAAACAGCCGAACGGCGCGCGGTTCTATCGTTGCGCGCTTCAGGTCAATCCATTCGCTTATCACGGCCGCCATGCCAAGCAATCCACCTTTCAAAACGAGGCGGATTACAACGCCGCGATCATTGAGGCTTGCCATGCCAACAACATCGAAGCCATTGCCATCACCGATCATTATCGGATCAGCGATTCGCTGGGTTTAATCAATGCGGCTCGTGCGGCGGGCGTTTTCGTCTTCGGTGGCTTCGAGGCGGCGTCCAGTGATGGCGTCCATTTCCTGTGCCTCTATGACCCTGATAAAGATAGCCGCCTTGAACGTTTCATCGGCGAATTTGGAGTGCGCGATCACGCAGCGCTCTCCCCGCTCGGCGATAAGAACTGTCTTGACCTGCTGGAATGTGTTCACGACCAGGGCGGCATCGCGATCGCTGCTCACGTTGCCGCTGATAACGGCTTATTGACGACACTTGAGGGGCAGCCGCGCATGAATGCGTGGAAGTCCCGCGATCTGTACGCCTGCGCACTGCCAGGGCCAATTGGCGACGCTCCGCAAAATGTGCGCGCCATCCTGGAGAACAAAGACGCTGCGCATAAGCGGGAACGGCGTGTTGCCATCATCAATGCGTCCGATGCAAATCCGGCGGATTTGGCTGAGCCACGGTCAAGCTGTTTCATCAAGATGTCGGCTCTGTCGGTTGAAGGTCTACGGCAGGCGTTCCTCGATCCAGAGTCTCGGATACGCTTACATAGCGATCCGAGCCCCGAGCCGCATGCCGAGTTCATCGCCATGGCTTGGGAAGGCGGTTTCCTTGACGGAACACGACTGCATTTCAACGGCAACCTGAATGTGCTGGTGGGTGGCCGGGGGACCGGGAAATCGACCATCATCGAGAGCCTTCGCTATGCGCTGGCGATCGACCCCATTGGAGAAGAGGCAAACAAGGCCCATCAGGGCGTTCTGAAATACGTCTTGAAGAGTGGCACCAAGATTTCGCTGCTCGTCCGGTCGCATCATCCCGCCAAGCATGATTACACCATCGAGCGGACGATACCCAACCCGCCTGTTGTTAAGGACGAGCTTGGTAACGTTCTAAACCTGTCGCCCCTTGATGTGGCGCCGGGCGTTGAGATATTCGGCCAACACGAAATATCGGAACTGACTAAGAGTCGCGAGAAGCTGACGCTTCTACTGGAGCGGTTTGTTGAACGTGATCCGAACGCGGGTGCCCAGAAGGCGAAATTGCGCCTGGAGCTGGAGCGCTCGCGCGGCCGGATTGCGGATGTGCAAAGAGAAATCAAGCTGATCGAGGAGCGTCTTAGCCTTTTGCCCGGACTGGAGGAAACGCAAAAGCGATTTCAGGATGCCGGCCTTGAAGAACGCCTGAAAGAGAAGAGTCTCCTGGTGCGGGAAGAACGAATTCTGGCGACCATCAAGGAAAGGCTGGCTCCGGTTGCGACATTGCGCCAGGAGCTGGCCGGACTCCTGCCGATCGATACGGCTTTCCTATCTGCCAAGGCGTTGGAAGGTCTCCCGAACAATACGATGCTGATCGAAGGGGCAGCGATTCTCGACCGAGTGACCGCGCAACTTCAAACGATCGCGGGACAGATTGAGCAGACGCTTGCCGCGTCCGATACTGCTGTGTCGGCCTTGCGTAGCCGTTGGGACGAACGCAGGCAAACCGCTGAAGCCACCTATCAGGCCCTCTTGCGCGAGCTTCAGAAATCGAAGATTGACGGCGAAGAGTTCATCCGTCTGCGCCGGCAGATCGAGGAATTGAGGCCGCTGCGGGAAAAAAAGGAAACCCTCGCCCGTGACTTGGCCGCATACCAGCAGAATCGGCGCAACTTGCTTGATGAGTGGTTCAATCTTCAATCCGCCGAGTACCGCGCCCTGGAGAAGGCAGCCAAGCGTGTTTCCAAAAAACTGACTGGGCGGGTGCGTGCCATGGTCACGATGGGGGGCAATCGTGAACCGCTCGAAAAGCTTCTGCGTGATGAAATTGGCGGAAATCTTGCAGCATTGCTGGAGCGTTTGAAAAGCCGCGACACCCTGTCACTGCTGGATTTCGCACAACGCTGTCGTGAGGGCAAAGATTCACTCGTCAGTAATTACAGTCTTCCGCCCGCCGCAGCGGAGCGGCTTGCCCAGGCAACCCCCGATGTTTTCATGAAACTGGAAGAGTTGGAGCTACCGGCAACAACCAAGATCGAGTTGAACACCTCGTCCGAAGGCGAGCCGGAAACGTGGCAAACAATCGAAGCACTCTCGACCGGCCAAAAGGCAACGGCTGTTCTCCTGCTGCTGTTGCTGGAGTCGGAAGCCCCTCTCGTTGTAGATCAGCCCGAGGACGACCTCGACAACCGCTTCATCACGGAAGGCGTTGTGCCGACGATGAAGGATGAAAAACGTAAACGACAATTCGTCTTCTCGACGCACAATGCCAATATCCCAGTCCTTGGCGACGCCGAGCTGATTATCGGTCTTTCGACCGGCGTTCAGAATGAGACTGTTCAAGGGCGCATCAACGAACGGCACATGGGCTCGATTGATATGGAGCCCGTGCGCGAGATGGTCGAGGAAATTCTTGAGGGCGGTAAGGCCGCTTTTGAAATGCGCCGCCAAAAATATGGATTTTAGATATGACCATGACCCACACCGAATTGCTTGAAATCATTCGAAACGGCGAAAACTCAGGCGTTGAATTCAAGCGTGATGATATTCAGAACCATGACTTGGCGAAAGAACTCGTCGCCTTTGCCAACCTTGAAGGCGGGATCGTCCTGTTGGGGGTGGAGGATGATGGGAGCATCAGCGGCATCACACGGCCGCGCCTTGAGGAATGGGTTATGACTGCCTGCCGGGACAAAATACGACCTGGGCTGATTCCGTTCTACGAGCAGATCAAAGACGTTGAGCCGGGCAAGGACGTTGCGATTGTGCGTGTTTCACGCGGATTTGATGTTCACACCCTTTGGCATAACAACAAGAACGCGTATTTTATTCGAGTTGGAACCCAGAGCCGCGAGCCAACGCCGGAGGAACTGGGACGGCTTTTTCAGCAGCGAGGCAGCTTTCGTGCCGAGCTGCGACCGGTATCCGGCGCAACCTTGGCTGATCTGGATATGCGGCGCCTTTCGAATTATTTCGCATATGTGAGAAAACAAGACGCGCCCGATATCAATGATGAATCGGCGTGGAAGACTCTTCTGTTCAATACGGAAATCATGGTTGATGACGGCATAACCGTTTCAGGTATCCTCCTGTTCGGAAGAATGCCGAATCGATTCTTACCTCAAGCGGGTATCGACGCCGCCGCTTTTTCCGGTGTAAACAAGGAATACGCGGCGCGCGAGCGGAGATCCCTTCGCGGGCCGATGACACCGCTATTGAACGATGCAGGGGAAATCGTGGAAGCTGGCCTAGTGGAGCAGGCTCTCGCATTCGTTCAAAGAAATACCGCTGTTACTGGTCAACTTGAAGAAGGTGGCGCACGACGCGAGGAAATTCCGGCCTATCCGCGAGAGGCAGTCCGCGAAGCGGTCGTAAACGCGTTGGTCCATAGGGACTATCTGCTATCTAGCACGGACATTGAACTTTCGATCTACGAAGACCACATGGAAATCGTTTCACCCGGCCGCTTGCCGAACGGCATTACACCAGCACGAATGTTGACCGGCTGCCGCGCAGCAAGGAATCAACTCATTAAGGACGTCATGCGCGATTACCGCTACCTTGAGCATTCTGGCATGGGCGTGCCGCGCAAAATCGTGAAATGCATGAGGGAACATAACGGGACCGAGCCCGCGCTGGTTGAGGATGGAGAGCGCTTCATAGTGCGTCTCCTCCGGAGATGAGCGGCCGCGATTTCGTGCCCGCCCATCGGTTTGGTCTTCCGGTCCTCACGCCCGGAGCCTTTTGCAAATCCTTCAACTGGAGAGATTTTGATCGCCAACTATGCCTTGCGCGTGCCCGACTCGCTCATGGAGTATGCCAAGAAAGTGGCGCTCGATGAGCATGTCTCGATGAATCAGTTTTTTGGCTGCCATTGCCGAAAGGGTGTCGGCGCTCAAGACGAGCGCTTATTTCGCGCAGCGGTGTAGCCGTGGTGATCTGAGCGGGTTTGATGCCTGGCTGAAGGCCAGCCAGGCCCGAAGCTGCACCGGTCGCAGGCGATGGTTTGCTGCCGCCTGGTGCAGTGTGATAACGGCACTGCACAAGGGATGAAGTCAGCCCAGTTTCAGCGCTAATTTCTCCGCCTCGATGTGGGTGTAACGCTTGAGCATAGCGAGTGACTTATGGCCGGTCATCGAAGCCACTTCCATGACGCCGAGGCCTTTCTCAAACAGGCGCGACGTGGCTTCGTGGCGCAGATCGTGGAAGTGCAGCTCGGCCAGGAACGCCGGATCGGGTTTCTTGGCAGACTTGGCGCAGTCGGTTTGATACGCAGCCAGGCCCCGGGCCTTGCAACGCTGCCAGAGCTTTTCAAAGCTGCCGTTTTCCTTGTTCGACTTCCAGGAGAATACTTTGCCGTCGATCCTTCGCGGCAGGCTCTGCAGCGCTTCCACGGCCAGGCTCGACAGCGCCACGGTGCGGCTTTCTCCGTTCTTGGTGTCGATCAGGTGCGCCGTGCGCCGCTGCAGATCGATCCGTTCCCATTCCAAGCCGAGCAATTCGCCCATGCGCATGCTGGTCTCTACTGCCAGCACGATGACTTGGCGAAGGCCAAGCGCCCGCCCTTGATCTGCGCCCTTGAGCAAGTAATCGAGTTCACCTGGCCGCAAGCGCCGATCCCGCGCCTTCGGCTCGGCAGGCTTGCGGACCGTGCGCACCGGGTTTCCGGCGGGGAGCGGAATCGACAGCTCGCGCTCAGCGAATGCGAACAGAGAGGACAGGGCGACCAGGTGATGCTTGGCCGACTTCGGGGCGTAGCCCTCGTTGATCAAATCATCGCGCCAGGCGGCGACATCGATGCTGCGGATGTTGCCCAGGAAAAATGCTCCGAAGCGTGTCTCAATGTTGCGCAGCAGAGTTGGCCTGGACGCGTCGCGCAACGTGGGTAGGACCGATGCACGGTAGCGTTGGCACAGCTCCGCTACAGTCACGCGCTGCGCCTGATCGTTCAGCGCCGCGATGTTGCCGCGCTGCGCTTCGCGCTCGGCCTCACGTGCCCATGCTTCGGCGTCAGCCTTGAGGTCAAAAGTCCGACTGAGCGATGGCATGCCCCGCCTGCGGATTTGTGCTCTCCACCCGTTTTTGCGTTGTTCAATGTGCGCCATGCATTCCCCCTGGATTCCCCCAAATAGCCTTGTCAAAAACTTGGAAGCCTTGCAATCATTGGCTTGCAAGCCTAATGCAATTCTGGCTACGAACCAAGGGGTCGTGGGTTCGAATCCTGCCGGGCGCACCAGTTAAAAGCCGAACGCCTGAACCAGTCTTGGTTCAGGCGTTTTGTTTTTTGCGTCGCTCAGTCAGCGAAGGAGATGCGGCATGGCGACTGAGCATCACTGGTAAAAAGTGAGCAGGGTGAAGAGTCCACAATAACGGCCGTATGACCTGCTCCTGTTCTCTCTGCCCATGACCGACGATATCCGCCCCGGCTTGTTCATTCTGCAGGGCAATCGCCTGGAATTGCTGCGCGATGCCCTGCTGGAATGGCTGGCGCAGCAGCCGCTGGCGCCGCTGGAGGAAGAGGTCATTCTGGTGCAGAGCAATGGCGCTGCGGAGTGGCTGAAAATGGCGCTGGCCGCGCAGGGCGGCATTTGCGCCGCTACGCGGGTGGAGCTGCCCGGAAGGTTTCTGTGGCGCACCTATCGGCAGGTGCTCGGGCGTGCGGCCACGCCGTCGCAATCGCCGCTGGACAAGCCGCTGCTGACCTGGCGCCTGATGCGACTTCTGGGTGCCCCCAGGGCCGAGCTAAGCCCGGCCCGCCCCCCGTGGGAGTCAAGGAAACTTGGGGCGGCCCAGCGTTTCCTTGAGGGCGGCACGCTCGATGCGGACGTTTGCGCGCCGCTGTTGCAATATCTGCAGGGTCAAGACCTGCTGCGCCGCCTGCAACTGGCGCAGCGTCTGGCCGACCTCTACGACCAGTATCAGATCTACCGCGACGACTGGCTCGACGCCTGGGCACAGGGCCGCGATGTGCTCATCGACGCGCTCGGGCGCGCGACGCCCTTGCCCGAAGATCAACGCTGGCAGGCCTGGCTGTGGCGCCGGGTTCTGGCCGAGCTGAGCGAAACGGAGCGTCAATCCACCCGTGCGCAGGTGCAGCGCGCCATGCTGCAGGCGCTGCATACCGCCGAAAGCGCAGCCGACCCGACCCGACCCGCGCTGCCGCGCCGGGTGGTGCTGTTTGGCGCTTCGCATCTGCCGGCCGTGGTGCTCGATGCGCTGGTGGCGCTGTCGCGGTATGTGCAGGTGCTGATCGCGCTGCCCAATCCCTGCCGTTATCACTGGGCCGACATCATCGAGGGCCGCGAGCTGCTGCGTGCAGCACCGGCTCGCAGGCCGCTGCGGGCGGGCGACCTGGCGCAGGTCAGTCTTGAGGCCATGCACGCCCACGCTCACCCGCTGCTGGCGGCCTGGGGGCGGCAGGGACGCGATTTCATGCGCCAGCTCGACGCCTTCGACGAGCAGGCGAACGCGGCAGACAGGCCCGGCCTGCCGCGGCACGACCTGCTCGACGACGCGCCCGGCGACACGCTGCTCGAACAGGTGCAGGCCGCCATCCGCGATCTGCTGCCCTTGCCCGAACATCCGCGCAAGCCCATTTCCGCAGCGGATCGTTCGGTGGTGTTTCACATCGGCCACAGCGCGCAGCGCGAAGTCGAAATCCTCCACGACCAGTTGCTGCACCTGTTGGCGCAGCCCAGCGGCGAGCGACCGCTGCGGCCGCGCGACATCGTGGTGATGACGCCCGATATCGCCCCGTTCGCCCCGGCCATCCGGGCGGTGTTCGGCCAGTATCCGCCGGGGGATGCGCGCTTCATTCCCTTCGACATCGCCGACCTGTCGGCGCGGGCGACCGAACCGCTGCTGCTCGCGCTGGATTGGCTGCTGCGCCTGCCGCAAGAGCGCATTCTGGCCTCCGACATCAGCGCCTTGCTCGATGTACCGGCCATTGCCCGGCGCTTCGGCCTGAGGCCCGAAGACCGGCCAAGGCTGACGCAATGGATCGCCGGCGCGGGCGTGCGCTGGGGGCTGGACGTCGACCATCGCGCCCATCTCGGCCTGGGCGCCTGCGGCGAGCAGAACAGCTGGCGCTTCGGCCTGCGCCGCATGCTGCTGGGCTATGCCGGGGCGGGCGAAGACGGCTTTGAGAACATCGTGCCCTTTGACGAAATCGGCGGGCTGGATGCCGCCCTCGTCGGCCCGCTGGCCGATCTGCTCGACGTGCTGCAAGCCTGGTGGCGCACGGCCTTGCAAAACGCCACGCCGGGCCAGTGGGCGCAGCACGCGCGCGATCTGCTCGACGCCATCAGCCTGCCGCAAGACCTGCGCGAGCGCGAAACCCGCGCCCGCCTCGACGATGCGCTCTCCACCTGGCTCGACCATTGCGCCGCCGCGCGGTTCGACGAAGCCGTGCCGCTGCAGGTGCTGCGCGAGAGCTGGCTGAGCGGGCTGGACGAGGCCGCGGGCGGCGGGCGCTTTCTCGCCGGTGGGGTGACCTTCTGCACCCTGATGCCGCTGCGCGCCATTCCCTTCGAAGTCGTCTGCCTGCTGGGCATGAACGAGGGCGACTACCCGCGCCGCAGCCCGCGCAGCGACTTCGATCTGCTGCATCAGCCCGGGCAATACCGGCCCGGAGATCGCGCCCGGCGCGAAGACGATCGCTACCTCATGCTCGAAGCGCTGCTGTCGGCGCGCCGCATGCTCTATGTGAGCTGGGCTGGCCGCAGCCCGCGCGACAACACCGAGCAGCCGCCGTCGGTGCTGGTGGCGCAGTTGCGCGACTATCTCGCCGCGGGTTGGCAAGGCGAAGGACAGCGCGATCTGCTCGCGCAGCGCACCACCGTTCATCCCCTGCAACCCTTCAGCCGCCGCTACTTCGAGGGCGACGCCGCGCTGTTCACCTATGCCCGCGAGTGGCGGCAGGCGCATGGCGGCGTGGCCGAGAACGGGACCGGGAACGGAAATGGGCCGATGCCGTTCGAGCCGCTCACCGAACCGCTGAGTCTGCAGCAACTGGCCCGCTTCCTGAAAAATCCGGTCAAGGCGTTTTTCCGCACCCGGCTCGACGTGGTGTTCGACGAACTGCAGACGCAGGACGACGACGAAGTCTTCGCGCTCGACGGGCTCGACCGCCACAGCCTGCTCAGCCACTTGATCGACGATCCGCAGGCCGCCGTGGATGAGGGCATCGAGGCCGCCGTCGCGCGCCGGGTGCGCCAGTTGCAGGGCAGCGGGGCGCTGCCCCTGCGCGCGCTGGGCAGCAGAGTGGCGCAAGGTCTGGAGCAAGAGGCGTTGCCGCTGCTGCGCAGTTGGTCCGAGCTGGCGCAGGCCTATCCGCAGGCGGTGGACAAGCGGGCGTTGATCGTCGAGTACCAAGACCTGCGGCTGGACGACTGGCTCGACGGCTTGCGCACAGGAGGCCAAAGCCCGATCTGGATGCAGCTCAGCGCTTCGAGACTGAGCGATGGCAAAGCGCAGGCGCGCGCTGAAAAGCTGATCGACGCCTGGGTGCGGCAGTTGGCGGCCAGCGCCTGCGGTCATGCGGTGCAGGGCGTGCTCATTGGCGCCGATGCGCGGGTGGATCTGCCGCCGCTGCCCGCGGCTGAGGCCAGAGATCGCCTTCACACCCTGCTGGCCGCCTGGCAAGAGGGCATGCGCCGCCCGCTGCCGTTCACCGCCCGCACCGCCTTGGCCGAGCTGAAAAATGGCAAGGGGCAAGAGGCCTATGAGGGCGGCTATTGCACTTCGGGTGAAGTCGAGGAGCCCTGCCTCGCCCGCACCTTCCCCGACTTTGCCAGCCTGAGCGCCGATGGGCGCTTCGAGACTTACCTAGCCGAGCTGTTCCGGCCCTTGGCAGACTGGGCGGCGCAGGCCGTTGTCATCCGCCACGGCCAGACGCCCGCTGCGGGCACGAAAGAAGCCGCATGACCGCCATCCCGGATCCCCTCGATGCCCTGACCTTGCCCCTGCAGGGCAGCCGCCTGATCGAAGCCAGCGCGGGCACCGGCAAGACCTGGACCATCGCCGCGCTCTACCTGCGCCTGGTGCTGGGCCATGGCACCGAAGCCACCGCGTTTGCCCGCCCGCTGAGCCCTGAGCAGATTCTGGTGATGACCTTCACCCGCGCCGCCACGCGCGAACTGGCCGAGCGCATTCGGGCGCGTCTGGTGGAGGCGGCGCAGTGCTTTCAGGGCGCCCTCGCACCCAAGGTGGACGATGAATTTCTGCTGCGCCTGCTGGACAGCTACCCGCCGGGAAGTGCGCGGCAGACCGCCGCCTGGCGCCTGGCGATGGCGGCGCAGGAGATGGATGACGCGGCCGTGTTCACCATCGACGCCTGGTGCCAGCGCATGCTGCGCGAACACGCCTTCGACAGCGGTCATTCCTTCGACGAAGACCTGCTGGCCGACGAAGGCGAACTCACCACGCAGGCGGTGCACGACTTCTGGCGGCAGCAGGTCTATCCGCTTTCTGGCGCAGCGCTGGACGGTGTGCTCCAGGTGTGGCCGGACGTCGGCGCGCTGGAGAGTGAAGTGAAATCGCGGCTACGCGCAGCCCAGGCCGGGGCGCCGCCGGTCGCTGACAAGGACGACTCGCTGCTCGACCTCTGGCAGCGGCTGGGCGAGCCGCAGCAGGCGCAGGTGCGCACGCTCAAGGCGCAATGGGCCGAGCGTATCGCGAGCATGCGGCAATGGCTGTGTGCGCTGGTGCAGTCCGAGACCAACCCGCTGAGCAAGAACAAATATGGCTTGAAAAGCGTTTGCGGCTGGTTTGACGCGCTGCAAGCCTGGCTGGATGACCCCGCGCAGCAGCAGCCCGATCTCGACGATAAAACTTGGGCCAAGCTCACGCCCGACGGCTTGCGTGCTGGCTGCAACCAGGGCAAGCAGGTGGAGCCGCCAGCGGTGTTCAACCAGGTCGAGACGCTGCGCGCGGCGCTGGCCGATCTGGCGGACCTCGTTCCCGAGCTGCAGACCTATGCGGCCGCGCAGGTCGATGCGCGTCTGCGGGCGCTCAAGGCGGCCAGCGGCCAATTCAGTTTTCACGACCAGCTCGAACGTCTCGATGCGGCGCTGGCTGGGCCGCAGGGCGAGCGGCTGCGCTCGCGCATTCTGGAGCAATATCCCGTCGCGCTGATCGACGAATTTCAGGACACCTCGGCGCTGCAGTTCAGCGTGTTCAATCGCCTCTACGGCATCACCACGGCGCAGACCACGCACAGCGCCGTGCTGCTCATCGGCGACCCCAAGCAGTCGATCTACGCTTTTCGCGGCGCGGATATCGCCAGCTATCTGCGCGCGCGGCAGGCCACGCAGGGGCGGCACTCGGCGCTACAGACCAACTACCGCTCGACCGCGGAGGTGGTGCACAGCGTCAACCAACTGTTCGAGCGGCGCGAACAGTCCGCGGGCGCGGGCGCTTTTCTGTACCGGGACGATGAGGCGCCTGACGCGGACAACCCCGTGCCCTTCATCGCGGTCGGTGCGCGCGGGCGGGCCGAGCAACTCGTCTGTTCCGAAGGACCGGTGCCCGCGCTGACCTGCAGCGTGCACCAGGAGCTGGAATCCAAACGCGATGCACGCGAGCGGTTTGCCGCGCATGCGGCTGCGCGCATCGTCAGTCTGCTCAACGATACGCAGGCCGGCTTCCGTCAGGCCGACGGGGGCTTTGCGCGTCTGCGCCAGTCTGACATCGCCGTGCTGGTGCGCGATGGCGACGAGGCTCGCGCCGTGCGCCGCGCGCTTCAGCGCCGGGGCGTGGCTTCGGTTTATCTGTCGGATCGCGATTCGGTGTTTGCCTCACCGGAAGCCGCCGATCTGCTGCGCTGGCTGCGTGCCGTGGCTGAGCCGCGCGACGGACGTCTGGCCCGCGCCGCATTCGCCGCCCCAACGCTGGGGGCAACAATCGACGAACTGGCCGCGCTGGCCACCGATGACGACGTGTTCGAAAACCGGCTGGCTTTGCTGGCCGAACTGCAGACCATCTGGCTGCGTCAAGGGGTGTTGCCCATGCTGCGCCAGACGCTGCACCGGCTCGATCTGCCCGCCCGCTGGTTGAGCGAGGAAGACGGCGAGCGCCGCCTGACCAATGTGCTGCATCTGGCCGAACTGCTGCAGACTGCCAGCGGCACACTCGACGGCGAGCAGGCGCTGATTCGCTGGTTGCAGGAGCAGATGGCGGGCCAGTCCACCGAAGAACAGGTAGTGCGGCTGGAAAGCGAGGCTGATCTGGTGCGCGTGGTCACCATCCACAAGTCCAAGGGGCTGGAATATCCGCTGGTGTTTTTGCCGTTTGCCACCGCGTTCAAAGAGGCGAAGGACGGCGCCGACGACCGCGAGCGCCTGCGCGAAGACCTGCGGCTGCTCTATGTGGCGCTGACCCGCGCGCGGCATGCGCTGTGGGTCGGCATCGCCGCGCTGAAAGTCGGCAAAGGGTCGGTCTGCATGCTGCATCGCAGCGCCATCGGCTATCTGCTGGGAGGCGATACGCCGTGCGAGGGCGCCGCCATTCCCGGCCTGCTGCGCGAGACTTTTGGCGACAGCCCGGCGGTGCAGATCGTCGATGCGGCGCAGGAGGCCGAGCTTCAGCGCTTGCAGGCTGCCCACCCCGCCCCGGCCTTGATCGAGCCGCCCAATTATCACGCCCAGTTCGAGCGTAACTGGAGCATCGGCAGCTTCTCCGCGCTGGTGCGCGATCTCACCCCACGCTCGACTCAGCAACCCGCTTTGCAAGCGGCCCTGCAAGACGAACTGTGGGCGACCGAACCGAGCATGGAACAGCCCTCACCTGCAACTCTCCAGCCGTCTGCCGCGCGCCATCGCTTTCCACGCGGCGCGCTGGTGGGCAAGTTCGTGCATGAACAACTGGCCTGGCTGGGCGAGAACGGTTTCGCCCTGTCAGCCCAACAAACGCAGGACAGCCTGTTGCAACGCTGCGCCCGGCAGGGTTGGGATGCGCCGCGTTCGGCCGATTTGCTGGAGTGGTTGAGCGAAGTGCTGG
>JABEBX010000597.1_pt1 | contig 14693 bp, 9 predicted proteins | sample 7245971 | NCBI WGS metagenome assembly JABEBX01 (sample SAMN14506365, study PRJNA622280) | hot springs metagenome | biome: hot spring [ENVO:00000051]|acidic hot spring [ENVO:00002120]; feature: spring [ENVO:00000027]|sediment [ENVO:00002007]; material: sediment environment [ENVO:01001048]... | reverse complement strand
TGTGTGGAGTGCGGTTTTGAGGAAAACGCCGATTTGGTCGGCGCGATCAATGTTTTAAGGGCGGGACACGCCCGGATCGCCTGTGAAGTGAGCGGCATCGAGTCGCCAGCAGCAGGAACCCACCGAAGCGGCTCATTCCGGTTCAAGCCCGGATTGAGCGCCGTAGGTATCTCCGAACTTTAGGCCGGGGAGGATGTCAAAGGGCGTTTACTCTCGACTATCCCTGGAGCGCCTTCGTGCGCCAGCACCCGTTGGCTCCGGCCGAAAGGCTCAACGGGGAGACGACAAGAAAAAATGAGACGTCATCCACGAGCCACTCCCCGAAACCCACCGATTCGCCTGGCCTGCATCCGCTCCCTTCTCGCGGTCGGTGGAGTCCTCCTCCTTGGTGCGTGCACGCAGACGCGCTATTATCCCTTCGTCGGCGCTAACGAACAGCAAGGGCACGGCATCGCGGCCAGACGGATCATCAACGGGATCGACGTCTGGAGCGACGGCACCCCTCCTCGCAAGTACGAGGTGATCGGGGTCGTCTACGACAGTCGAAGCGGCTTCTTCCGCGACTCGATCCTCAAGGATGTCACCAGAAAAGCAAAACGAATGGGCGGACAGGGAATCCTCGAATACCAAAGTTACGCGGCGACCATGAGCGCCGGAGTGGCCGCGGTAAGCGGCGCATCGGGCAACATGGGAAATTCGTCCCAATTGGGCACCGGAGTTGCCACGAGCGCCGCGTACGGCGGGGCCGCCGCCGGAGGCCTTTCCTCGGCGGGAACCGGCCAATCCCGTTGGTGGGTGATCCGCTACCTGCCAAGAGGCGCAAAGTCGGGTACAATGAAAGCGAGATGACGACGATGCCTCTCAACTCCTTATGAAAAGCTTTCTGGCGTGGCTGAGGGCTTCCGTCGGCCGTCCTCTTCTTTTCCTCCCCCTCCTCGTCTGCCTGGCCGCTTGCGCTAACACGACGTACATCCCCGTGGAAAATGGCACTAAGACGGTGGGGAAGGGAGCCGTTCTCCGCAAGGTGAACGGAATCGATGTCTGGAGTGACGGCCAGCCACCTCGCCCTTATCAGATCGTCGGCGTCATTCACGACCGCCGGAGTGCACTCCGCAAAGGAGATCTCCTCAAGGACGTCGCCAACGCGGCGAAAAAGATGCATGGGGACGCGATCCTCACCTATCAGGATTACGGAGCCACTGCCGGCGGAGTAACCTCCGGCGCAGCAGCAGCCACCCAGAACGCCCTCATGCTCGGGGCCCTGGCCAGCGGACCGGCCGTTACGTTCGTCGGTCCTGTCGCAGCCGTTCTCTCGGCCACGCAAGGCGGGCAGTCCCGCTGGTGGGTAGCAAAATACCTCCCCGAGAAGCCCAAGGCCTCCCTTTCCGGCGGCAAGCCGCGGTCTACGTCGGTTCCGAACCAATTCAGGACTCTCGCTGCCCCGCAGCCCCCGTCCGCCCAAGCCTCGAATGCTCCGAACGCCCAATAGTCGTGGCTCCCGTCTCAATCTTGCTGCTGGCCGCCGGAATCGTCGCGGGGCTCTTTGCCGCCTATAACCTGTTCCATTCCCTACTCTTCCTTCTCGTCACGCACCTCAAGAGCGCGGAAGAGATCGGCCATGAGCTCAACGAGTTCGAACGACGGCAGCTGGTCGAGTGGACCCCGAAGCTTGCCGACCTTCTCCAGCACGACGATCAGAATCGCACCTACGACGATGTCTTTCGTCTCTATCTTGGCGAGAATGAGAACTACTGCACCTGCGTTTTCCCACCTTCAATCTTCGCCCCTCCTTACCAGCCCGTCTACACCCTCCTGGAGCCAGAGCCCGGAATGCGTCTCCTGGACCTCGGATGCGGTTCGGGCGCGACCGCCCGCTACCTTGCCGGTCGTTGCGACATCGAAGTGCTGTGCGTCACAAACTCTCCAGCACAAGCGGACATCTGCCAACGGACATCCAAGCGTTTCGGCGGGCGCGTAAAGGCGATCGTCGCCGACTTCGACTCCCTGAGCCTCCCAGAAAAGACTTTCGATGCCATCTACTCCTTGGAATCGATCGGATATACGAAGGATCTGGATGCCTGGCTCGCGCACTGCTGGCGACTGCTCAAGCCGGGGGGCCGACTCTTGATTCTCTCTCCCGGGTCCCTGGACGGTTGTCGGCGAGAGCAGGACTACCGAAACGTTACGGCGTTCTTTGAGAATTGGCACTACAACTTCTTCGGCGCCAATCTTCTCGTCTTCAAGATGCGCCGACTCGGGTTCGCCCCGATTCGTTACCGCCAACTCCCGTTTTGGGTCTGGGGCCTGACTTGGAGCTTCATCCGCCGCCTGCTGCTCTGGAAGTTTCGCCTCCGGATGCGAACGATGGTCCACTTGGAACGGATCATTGGGAGCACTTCGAAGGCATTCGTCTTCGGCAACGCGTACAATATCGTCCTCGCTCGCCGCCCCCTCGGAGATTCTTCCTCACGTTCGCTAGAGCATGCCGCTGCCAGCCGCCGCCCCGCGGACGCCTGACAGCGCTTCCTTACCGCCGATCCATTCGCATCCTACCCGGCGCGCCCGGAACGAGCCTTGCCGAAACCCGAACGCGGCGCCGTCCACCCCAAGCTCTTCGGTTCCCAAACAAAAAGCCCCCCTTCCACTCCGAAGAGCGAAAGGGGGGCGAACCTGGCAACGACCTACTCTCGCACGCCCTATCGGCGCACTACCATCGGCGATGACGCGTTTCACTTCCGTGTTCGGGATGGGAACGGGTGGTTCCACGTCTCTAGGATCACCAGGCCTCTGCCGGTCATTGCCCCTTGGCAGACGCCTGGTCGCAGCCGTTCCTTGAAAACTACAGGCAAACAGAAGATCAGCCACATAGCCTGCCGTGACTAAAAGCCAATCAGGTAATTAGTACCGCTTCGCTGCACGCATTGCTGCGCTTCTACGTGCGGCCTATCAACGTGGTGGTCTACCACGACCTTGATGGGGAGACCTCATCTTGGGGAAGGCTTGGCGCTTAGATGCTTTCAGCGCTTATCCTTTCCGGACATAGCTACCCGGCGCTGCGTCTGACGACACAACCGGAACACCAGCGGTCCGTCACTCCCGGTCCTCTCGTACTAGGGAGTGAATCCCTCAAGTCTCCTGCGCCCACAGTGGATAAGGACCGAACTGTCTCACGACGTTCTGAACCCAGCTCGCGTACCGCTTTAACCGGCGAACAGCCGGACCCTTGGGACCTTCTCCAGCCCCAGGATGCGATGAGCCGACATCGAGGTGCCAAACCGGGCCGTCGATATGGACTCTTGGGCCCGATCAGCCTGTTATCCCCGGCGTACCTTTTGTCCGATGAGCGATGGCAATTCCACATTCTACCACCGGATCACTTGGTCCTACTTTCGTACCTGCTCGACCTGTCGGTCTCGCAGTCAAGCTCCCTTCTACCCATACGCTCGACGCACGATTGCCAACCGTGCTGAGGGAACCTTAGAACTCCTCCGTTACCTTTTAGGAGGAGACCGCCCCAGTCAAACTGACCCGCTGCCATTGTCCCAAAACCCGATTCAGGGCCCTTGGTTAGAATCCTCACAATAGAAGTGTGGTGTCTCATTGGTGACTCCACCTTCCCCGAAAGGAAGGCTTCACTGTCTCCCACTTACGCTGAGCATCCATAGCAAAGATTCAGTAACAGCTTACAGTAAAGGTGCACGGGGTCTTTCCGTCCTACTGCGGGTAGGCGGCATCTTCACCGCCACTACAACTTCGCTGAGCCTCTCTTTGAGACAGTCGTCAACTCGTTACACGATTCGTGCAGGTCGGAACTTACCCGACAAGGAATTTCGCTACCTTAGGACCGTTATAGTTACGGCCGACATTCGCTGGGACTTGGGTTCAGAGCTTCGCCAGGCCGAAGCCTGACTAACCCCTTGCCGTAATCTTCCAGCATTGGTCACGTGTCACACCCTATACGTCGTCTTCACGACTTAGCAGAGTGCTGTGTTTTTGTTAAACAGTCGGTTGACGCTGTTCACTGCGACCCCTTACGGGGCGCCCCTTCTTCCGAAGTTACGGGGCTAACTTGCCGAGTTCCTTAAAGAGATTTAACTCACGCGCCTGAGTATACTCTACTCACCCACCTGTGTCGGTTTACGGTACGGGCGCCTTAGTGTACACGTGGACTTTTCTTGGCACCGTCTTTGAAGAATCCCGTCAGGATCGCTCCTTTCGGTCCCCTTGCGGGACAAGGGCATTCATCACCTCGCTCTTCTCTAACGATGCGTCCCCCACGTTTAAATGTCGGCGGTGCTGGAATATTGACCAGCTAGACATCGCTTACGCCCATCGGCCTCAGCTTAGTTCCCGACTAACCCTGGGCGGACGAACCTTCCCCAGGAAACCTTGGGTTTACGGCGGATCGGATTTTCACCGATCTTATCGCTACTCATGTCTGCATCCTCACTTCCAAGCGCTCCACGGTCGGTTTCCCTTCCGCTTCACAGCACTTGGAACGCTCCCCTACCACTCCTCTCGGCCTAAACCGAAAGAAATCCGCGGCTTCGGTATGCAACTTATCGCCAATCATTTTCGGCGCCGGATCTCTCGGTGAGTCAGCTATTACGCACTGTTTAAATGGTGGCTGCCTCTAAGCCAACATCCTCACTGTCTTTGAAACCCAACATCCTTTTCACTTAGCTGCATTTGGGCACCTTAGCCGGCGATCTGGGTTGTTTCCCTCTCGACGATGAAGCTTATCCCCCACCGTCTTACTCCCGTGCTGCACCCTGTGGTATTCAGAGTTTGGTTGGATTCGGTACCCTGGTGTGGGCCCTAGTCCATCCAGTGCTTTACCCCCACAGGTCAGCGCACGAGGCTAGACCTAAATCTATTTCGGGGAGAACCAGCTATCAGGGGGTTTGATTAGTCTTTCGCTCCTACCCACAGTTCATCGGAGACGTTTTCAACCGTCACCCGTTCGGACCTTCATCACCGTTTAAAGTGACTTCATCCTGACCATGGGTAGATCACCTCCCCTTCGGGTCTACTACTTGCGGCTATGCGCCCTATTCGGACTCGCTTTCGCTTCGCCTCCGTCCCATCAGGACTTAGACTTGCCACAAACAGTAACTCGCAGACTCATTAAGCAAAAGGCACGCCATCACCCTTTCGGGCTCTGACACCTTGTAGGCACATGGTTTCAGATCTATTTCACTCCCCTCGCCGGGGTTCTTTTCACCTTTCCCTCGCGGTACTGGTTCACTATCGGTCGCTGACACGTATTTAGCCTTACGCCGTGGTCGGCGTAGCTTCACGCGAAGTTTCACGTGCATCGCGTTACTCAGGATACCACCGAGCGTTGCTTGGTTTTCGGTTACAGGCCTCTCACCTTCTATGAGGCGACTTTCCATCCGCTTCACCTAACCGCACAACTACCCATACAGTGGTCCTACAACCCCGGACGGCAAGCCGTCCGGTTTGGGCTGTTCCGCTTTCGCTCGCCACTACTTACGGAATCGCATTCGCTTTCTTTTCCTCCGCTTACTGAGATGTTTCACTTCAGCGGGTTTGCTCTTCCGGCCTATGAATTCAACCGGAAGGGACGCGACATTACTCGCGTCGGGTTACCCCATTCGGAGATCCCCGGATCACAGCGTGCTTCCCGCTCCCCGAGGCTTATCGTAGGTAGCCACGTCCTTCGTCGCCGTTCAGCGCCAAGGCATCCACCATGCGCCCTTTGTAGCTTTTTTGTCACAATCTCTCTTGAGCTTCCACGCTTACGCGCGGATCTCTTCAAGACACTGGCAGAAGCTATAATGGCTTCTCTTCTGTTGCCTGCAGTTTTCAAAGAACGGCTTCGCCTCAATGGCAAGGGAATGAAGGCCAGCGCCCATCGCGAGCTCCCGCCTCCATGCCGCTGCTATTCCGATTGCTGGGCCTGACTGGGCTCGAACCAGTGACCCTGCGCTTATCAAGCGCATGCTCTAACCAACTGAGCTACAGGCCCCTCGAAAGACAGAAACGAAAGTTGCTGCACCCTGGAGGCAAGGGGATTCGAACCCCTGACCTACAGCGTGCAAAGCTGTCGCTCTACCAACTGAGCTATGCCCCCTTCGCTCGGAAGAGCATACCTATGCGCCCATCAAGCGGCTAATGACTTCTAACGAAGCAGAATTGAATTGTGCGTGACGCCCATGGAACTCCTTGCGGAATCCCGCTTCCCTCTCGAGTTTCCCTTCGAGGGAAGTCGACCTAGTCCGGAAAGTCGTCGAACGGCCGAAGCCCTTCTTCGACCCGGACCTACTCCTTAGAAAGGAGGTGATCCAGCCGCAGGTTCCCCTACGGCTACCTTGTTACGACTTCATCCCAATCACTAGTCACACCTTCGACGCTCAAAAGAACGGCTTCGGGTGCAGCCAACTTTCAGGATGTGACGGGCGGTGTGTACAAGGCCCGGGAACGTATTCACGGCGCCGTAGCTGATGCGCCATTACTAGCGATTCCGGCTTCATGAAGGCGAGTTGCAGCCTTCAATCTGAACTGGGCTCGGTTTTGGGGATTTGCTACACCTCACGGTCTTGCGTCCCTTTGTACCGAGCATTGTAGCACGTGTGCAGCCCTGGCCATAAGGGCCATCCTGACTTGACGTCGTCCCCACCTTCCTCCCCCTTGAAGGGGGCAGTCTGTCCAGAGAGCCTTTCGGCAACAAGACACAGGGGTTGCGCTCGTTGGGGGACTTAACCCAACATCTCACGACACGAGCTGACGACAGCCATGCAGCACCTGTGCAGCTCGCCCTTGCGGGCCATCCCGTTTCCGGGACTGAACGCTGCATGTCAAGGCCAGGTAAGGTTCTTCGCGTTGCATCGAATTAAGCCACATGCTCCACCGCTTGTGCGGGCCCCCGTCAATTTCTTTGAGTTTTAGCCTTGCGACCGTACTCCTCAGGCGGTGCGTTTACTGCGTTAGCTTCGGCACCGGCGGGGTCGAATCCGCCAACACCTAACGCACACCGTTTACGGCTAGGACTACCGGGGTATCTAATCCCGTTCGCTCCCCTAGCTTTCGTGTTTCAGAGTCAGGTTTCGTCCAGGAAGCCGCCTTCGCCACCGGTGTTCCTCTCGATATCTACGCATTTCACTGCTACACCGAGAGTTCCGCTTCCCCATCCGAACCTCTAGCCAGGCAGTTTCGAACGCAGTTCCTCCGTTAGGCAGAGGGATTTCACATTCGACTTTCCTAACCTCCTACACACCCTTTACGCCCAGTAAATCCGAGCAACGCTCGGGACCTCTGTATTACCGCGGCTGCTGGCACAGAGTTAGCCGTCCCTTCCTCTCCGCATACTATCAAGTCCTCCTGCTTATTCGGCAGGGGAACCTTGTTCTGCAGTGACAGGAGTTTACAACCCGAAGGCCTTCCTCCTCCACGCGGCGTCGCTCCATCAGGCTTTCGCCCATTGTGAAAAATTCTCGACTGCTGCCACCCGTAGGTGTCTGGGCCGTGTCTCAGTCCCAGTGTGGCTGGCCATCCTCTCAGACCAGCTACCCGTCATCGCCTTGGTGGGCTTTTACCCCACCAACTAGCTGATAGGACGCGGGCTCATTCAGAAGCGCGAGGCCCTTTCGGGTCCCCCGCTTTAATCTAGCTAGGCTAGACCACATGCGGAATTACCCCGGCTTTCGCCGGGCTATTCCCCACTTCTGAGTAGATTCCCACGCGTTACTCACCCGTTCGCCACTGAACTTGCCTCCTATTGCTAGAAGACAAGCTTCGTGCGACTTGCATGTCTTATCCACGCCGCCAGCGTTCGCTCTGAGCCAGAATCAAACTCTCCGTGATGAAGAGATGATGCTGACTTTCCCGGTCAAGCCGGGATTGCTATCCCGTCCTCCGTTGCCGAAGGCCGGGCAGCGTCACAAAGCTCTTTACGAAACTTGGGCGTCCCGCACAATTCAATTCTGTTTCGCTTTGGCGAAACCATTTTCAAAGATCGTCTCCCGCGCCTTCCAGCGCAGGGCCGCCGAATTTCCGGCGAAGGAGAATGAATATGCTGAAAGGCGCTCCGATTGACAAGCCCTTTTCGAAAAAAAATGCCTCCAGGGGTGCTTCCTCCATTTGGCGTCCTCGGAAGAAACATCCATTCGGAGATTTGACAAGATCTCATCCGAACTCCATGGGATAGTCCCCTCGTGAGCGACACCTCCGGCCCATTGCCTGCCGCGCGGTCACCGGTCGTTTGCCGGTTCGGAGAAAGCCCCTCGCCGGTCCGATGGATTTCGTTCCTTCTCGCCCTGCTCGCATTCTTGCTCTCCGTGTCCGGGTCCGCTCTCCTGCCCCTGATCGACCGGGATGAGCCCCGCTTCGCCGAAGCGACTCGGGAAATGGCGGAGCGCGGCGAATGGTGCGTGCCCTACTTCAACGGCGTTTATCGGCTCGACAAGCCTCCCTTGATCTATTGGCTCATGGGGATCAGCTATCGCGTTTTCGGAGAGAACGAGCTCGGGGCTCGCATGCCATCCATCGCCCTCAGCGCTCTTCTCTGCCTCCTCATGTTCCTGATTGGGAGATCTTTTTTCGGCTTTCGCGGCGGAGTCGTAGCTGCTCTGTCGACCGCCACCTCTCTTCAGATCCTGATTCACGGTCGGCTTGCCGCAGCCGATATGCCGATGGTCGTCTCGATCGTGTTGGCCCAATGGGCGATTCTCCGCCTTCTGGAGGGCGATAAATCGACCTGGTTTTGGATTCTCTGGATCTCCCTCGGACTCGGCTTTCTCGCGAAGGGCCCGATCGCGTGGGCCGTACCTTTGGCGACCCTCCTGCTCTGGCGCCTCATCCTGTGGAGAAAACCCGCTCCGTGGGGCCGACTCCACTTCCTCAAAGGCGCACTGGTCGCGACGGGGATCGTGGCACTCTGGGGAATCCCGGCTCTGCTTTCGACGCACGGTGCCTTTTGGACCCAGGGGATGGGCGAGCATGTCCTCCGCCGGGGCGTGGAAGCCTTCGACGGTCGACCCCATTTCTGGGGCTACTACCTCGTTTCCTCTCTCTTGAGCCTTTTTCCCTGGTCGGCCTTTTTCGGCTGGATTCTTGTCTCGCTTCGGGGGAGCTATTCATCCCGCTCCGCCTTCCTCGTCGCCTGGTTTTTGGCTCCCTTTTTCCTCTTCACTCCCTATGCGACCCAGCTACCCCATTATCTTTTGCCCGGCTTCCCTGCTTTCTTTCTTCTCTTAGGGCAGGCCGCGACAACGACGGCCCGTTCTCGCGCAGTGAGCCTGACCCTTTTCTGGTCTGTCTGGAGCGTCGGCTTCCTCGGCGGCTGCCTTGCCCTCTTGGCGACGCTTACGCGCCCGTGGGAGCCCCGTTTCGCGGCGCTGCGGCTCGCGCTTTGGGCGCTCGCCGGGATCCTCTTCTCCCTCTGCCTTTTGGCGATCGCGGCAAAGGCGATTCTCTTCTCGGATTGCATCGCTGCGCCCGGTTCCCGACCTTCCCGGCGTCTCCCCCTCGGTCTCGGTATCGTTTCGACCTTCGCTCTCGCAGGGTGCTTCTGGCTGCTGGGAGCGAGCTTGCGGATCGTCGAGCCGGCGCTCACCCTCCGCCCCCTATGGAAGAGTCTTCCGCCAGACACCGTTTTCCGGGCGAGCGGCTACACCGAACCGAGCCTGGTCTTCTACTCCGGCCGAAGATGGCTCATGGATTCGGAGGAGGAAGGGCCGGGCTCCTCCTCAAGCGGGACAGCACCCTCGTTTTCCGTTCGGCTCCGGCGGGAGAGAACCTTGCAGGATGCGTTCCGATGGCTCTTCTCCGGACGCCCGCCCCTCCGCGATTCCTCTCCCTTCTCGGCCTCTCCCGTCCGATCCAACGACGGATGGCTTGGCGCAACGCGAATCGAGGGCTTCGATTCGGCCCGCTTTTCCTGGGTCGACTTGGAAGTTCGCTCTTTCCCGGGTCCGGAGAAGATTCCACCGAAGCCGCAATGAAGCCGACAAAAACGCCCCTCTGGTTTTCATCCGCAGGCTCGGTGCAAGACTCGGAGCGGGACGAAGCTTACTCAGTCGATCGAAGCCTCGGAGAATCGAAGGATCGTGTCAGCGGGAGGTCGCGTATCGTCGAGTCCGGGAAAGTCGAGAATGTAGTGTAGCCCACGGCTCTCCCGGCGCTCGAGCGCCGAGTCGACGATCAAGGCTGCGACGAGCGCAAGATTCCGGAGATCGATCAAGTCCGCATTGAGACGATAGCTCCAGTAGTACTCCCGGATCTCCCTCGCCAGGTTTCGGAGGCGCACCCCGGCGCGGCGCAGCCGCTTCCTCGTGCGGACGATTCCGACGTAATCCCACATGAGCTCGCGAATCTCCCGCCAATTATGCGCCACGACCACGAGCTCGTCCGGGTCGGCCGACGATCCCTCATCCCATGGGGGAATGGCGACCTTCCGCGAAGGCGGCTTCGCCGCGCCGCTCGCTCGGGCTGCCCGATAGGAGACGACGACCGCCTCCAGGAGGCTGTTGCTCGCCAGCCGATTGGCGCCGTGCAAGCCTGTGCATGCCACTTCTCCCGCCGCCCAGAGACCCGGCAACTCCGTCCGGCCGTTAACGTCCGTGACCACTCCCCCGCACTGGTAATGGGCCGCCGGCACCACGGGGATGAGATCCGCGGCCATATCGATGCCGTAGCGAAGACAGGCGGAGTAGATCGTTGGAAACCTCCCTAGGAGGAACTCCTTCCCCTTCCGGCGGATATCGAGATAGACGCAGGGATGCCCGCTCCGCTTGATTTCCGCATCGATCGCACGCGCAACGATGTCCCGCGGCGCAAGCTCTCCCCGAGGGTCAACATCGGGCAAAAATCGGTCTCCCTGGTGATTCACGAGCAGGGCTCCCTCTCCTCGCAAGGCCTCGCTGATCAGGAAGCTCTTTGCCTGCGGGTGATAGAGGCAGGTGGGATGGAACTGAATGAACTCCATGTTGGCGACTGGCACCCCGGCCCGAAAGGCCATGGCAACCCCATCCCCGGTGGCCACATCCGGATTGGAGGTATAGAGGTAGACCTTGCCGCAGCCGCCCGTCGCAAGCAAGGTATGGTGAGCGCAGAAGACCTCGACTCTGCCCGAGGCGCGGTCCAGGACATAACAGCCAACGCACCGATTCTCGGAGGAATAACCCAGCTTTCCGAGCGTGATCAGATCGATCGCCTGATGCCCCTCCATGAGCTGAATTCGAGGATTGGCCGAAACAGCTTGCAGGAGGACCTGCTCGATCTCCCTTCCCGTGGCATCGTCCACGTGAAAGATCCGGCGGCGGCTGTGGCCCCCCTCTTTCCCCAGATCCCAGATTTCGCCTTCCTCCCCCGGGCGAGTGGCAAAGCGGACTCCCAATCGAGCCAGATCCCGGATTCGGTCGGGCCCATCCTCGACGATTCTGCGGACAACCGCTTCCTTGCAAAGCCCACCCCCAGCATCGAGGGTGTCTTGAATGTGCAGATCGAAGGTATCGGTCGCCGAGGCGACGCAAGCGACGCCGCCTTGCGCATGAAGGGTACTTGACTCCCGCGCGGCGCCCTTCGTCAGGATCGCCACTGTCCCGGCCTTCGATGCCTCGAGCGCATAGAAGAGTCCCGCCAGCCCACTGCCAATGACCAGGAAGTCGAATTGCTTCGGGGATTCCATGCAGTCCCCTTTGGTTCCCTACGCGCTCATTTCCGGAGCGAAAGCCCCGATGCCTTCTGCTTCTTGACCCGATGCAGCATAGGCACCGGCTTCCGCAGATTCCAATAAGTCTGTCCCATCGAAACGAGGTTATTCACCGTCCAGTAGAGCGGCAGCGCCGCGGCGAAATTGTAGAAGAAGACGAGGAAGAAGACGGGCATCCACTGCATCATGCGGGTTTGGGGATTCTCGGCGGGAGGCGAGCTCATCCGGGCGAGAATGATCTGCGTCCCCACCATGATGAGCGGTAGGGGGTTGATGTCCAGGCCGATGCCCGGCAGGGTCGCTACCGTATCGGGCCGAGTGAGATCGTGGATCCACAAGAAGGATTGATGCCGTAATTCCACCGAGCTTTGCAGCATCGTGTAAAAACCGATGAAAATGGGCACCTGTACGACTACGGGCAGACAGCCTCCGACCGGATTCACTCCAAACTCGCGGTAGAGCCTCATCGTCTCCGCCTGTATCTTGTCGGGCTGATCCTTGTACTTGGCCTGCAGCTCCTTCATCCGGGGGCTGAGCGCCTGCATCTCCTTCATATGCCGGTTCGCCGCCGATTGGAGCGGCCAGAAGACCGCCTTGATGCAGAGGGTGAAGACGATGATGACGACTCCATAGTTCGGGAGAATCTGATGCAAATGGACCATGCACCAGAGGAGGGGCTTCACGATCCAACCCCAGAAGCCGTAATCCATGATCCGGTCGGTCTCCGATCCCAGGCTCTTGAGCAGGCTATACTCCTTGGGTCCGGCAAAGACCGTGAACGTCGTCGCAAGCGAGGAGCCGGGCGGAAGAACGATGTCGGGAAAGGACGCCCAAGCTTTCAAGCCTGCGGGAGGCTGGCCCTTCCCTCCCCCGGGAAAGTCGACCAGTGGGTCGCGAACGCAAACGAGACGGTCGGGAGGGAGAGTTCCCGGAGGAAGCAGCACCGTTGCGTAGAACTGGCTTTTTACCGCAACCCAGCGCATGGGCTCCTTCGGGCTATCGATCAGCGAGCGAGGACCCCTCCATTGCATGCCCAGAATGCCCGCAGAGCCAAAGTCCGGAAGGCTGATTCGACCGAGCTTTCCTTGAACGGGAAGCCAGTTCGCCGCAATGCTGGCCGGAGGGTCCTGTCGATGAATCGGCTCGCCCAGCCCGACGCAGAGTTTCCACCGGGGGAGGGTGATTTCCCGAGTCGCCGGATTGACCCACTGCTGCTCCAGCCGGACCTCATAGTCCCCACTCAACCGATAGCGCCGCCGGAACTCGATGCCGTTCGGCAGCGTTCGGGAGAAGACGACCTCCTTGCTCTCCGGGTTGCAATGGTAGGCGGCTAGGGACTCTCCCTCATCCCATCCAGTCACATTCAATATCGGCTCGCGGCCGAAGCGATTGAGCACGAGCAGCTCCTCTCCGTGCGCGCGCTGGGTCTTGAGCTCAATCGAGCGGATGGCCCCTCCCCAGGACGTGAAGAGGACTTTGATCTCCCCATTTTCGAGCACCGCCGTCTCCTCCGGAGGGAGAGATCCCGGGCTCGACAACGGCTCTCTGGGGCCGATCTCGCCAGCCCCTCCGTTCGCCACCTCTCCCGACCCGGTCGTGGGCAGCTTGAGCCCCGCCACCGGTTCCGTCGTCTGCGCCGGCTTCGGCGCGTGGCTTGGCCCATAGTGAGAGATCACATACCACTGCCACGCAAAGAGGCCGACCACGCACAAGATCAGCCCAAGCCATCCCTTTCGATCCATCGTCTCCTTTCCTGACCCGCCGAGCTCCACCTAGCGGGACTCTCGCGTCTCCCTCCCCACTCGTTCGAGCAGCTCAGGACGGGTCTCCGGCACGGCTGCAATACGGTCGCGCTCCCGCTGTGATGGGCCTGGAATCTCCTCCGCGCCGACGCCGTAACTCCCCGTCCCGGGAAGCGTCCGCTCGCACCCGGGAACGGGATCCCAGCCCGAAGTGCCCCATGGATGGCACCGCAGGAGGCGGCGGAAGCAGAGCGGAAGTCCATGCCGGTATCCGTGCCTCTCCACGGCCTGACGGCAATATTCCGAGCACGTGGGCACGTGGCGACAGCACCCGTACAATCCGAACGTCTGTCGCAACGGGGTCAGCACCCCGCGATAGATCGCCAGAACCCAATGAATGCCTCGCTTCACCTTTCCTGAGCCCGTGCCGACAATCTCACCATTTTCTCTTTCAATCGCCAGAAGTCGAGCGAAGCCGCCGATCGCCGGGCGATCCAACCGTACACCCAAGGATCGTCGGGACGGCAGATCCAGCACCGAAATACTTCGCGCATCCGCCGTCGAACCCGATTCCGGACGACAGCGTTGCCGATCTTTCGCGGCGTAGCGAAGAATGCGTCACCTTCGAGCTCCGGCTCTCGCGGTAGGACGAGAAGGAGAAGAGCAGCATCGTTCAGACGTCTCCCCGACGCGAAGAAAAGGCTGATGGTGCGCCGCTTTCGAATCGTCTTCGTGGGAAGGAAGTCGGCTGGTATCCGGCTAAGCGCCCGTGTGGCGGGCGAACTTGCGCTCTACACCCTTGGGAACAAGTCGATATCGGCCTTTTGCCCGGCGGCGTCGCAGGACGATGCGCCCGGTACGCGAGCGGGTCCGCTCGAGAAACCCATGCTGCCGCACGCGGCACCGTTTCGAAGGTTGGTATGTTCGCTTCATTCGTTTTCCCTCAGTTTCACTCTGTCCTCTCCCTCGGTTCCGCTCCGGAACGTGTCCGGAGCCCGATGCCCCGTCAGCATCCCTTCGATCAGGCGGTCCACCTGGCTGTCGAGGAGATCCACGACCTCTTCCAGCGCTTGCTTGGAATCGCCGGGAGAGAGTGCCGCCAACTCGTTTCGGGCGCCGCAGAGAATTCCCTGCACCTTGCTCTGCGTCTTCGGCAGAACCCCGTTTTCGGCAAGAAGCGGCAACAGATCCTCCCTGCTGGTAAAGCTCCCGCGATGAAAGGCATCAATCAACTCGTTCCGCCAAGTCCCGTTTTTCGAGTCGAGCAGGTAGAGAAT
>JABEBX010018853.1_pt1 | contig 14715 bp, 15 predicted proteins | sample 7245971 | NCBI WGS metagenome assembly JABEBX01 (sample SAMN14506365, study PRJNA622280) | hot springs metagenome | biome: hot spring [ENVO:00000051]|acidic hot spring [ENVO:00002120]; feature: spring [ENVO:00000027]|sediment [ENVO:00002007]; material: sediment environment [ENVO:01001048]... | reverse complement strand
CCACTCCCTCGGCTTCTTCCAGATCGGCGGCGGGATCGCTGGCGATTTCCCCATCTGTGTCGTGCCGATGCTCCACCAGGACATGCAGCAGGAAAACGTTCCTTACTGGGGATATTTCTGCCAGATCAGTGATTCAACGACAAGCTACGGCTCTTATTCCGGTGCCGCCCCGAACGAGAAGATCACCTGGGGGAAGCTCGCCTCATCGACGCCCAAGTTCGTGATCGAATCTGACGCGACGATCGTCGCCCCTCTCCTCTTCGCCTACGTGCTGGGACGATAGAGTTGTCCGCCGCCGCTCGCTCCATGATCGCCGCCCCGGGTCGGGATCTTCGGAATACGGTGCTGCGCATCAACCTGTTCCAGCTCTTCAACACCGCTTCTTTCACCCTCGTCAACGGGGTCCCGATGATCCTCTTTTTCCGGGAGTTGGGGGCCTCCGATTTTCTGCTGGGGATCGTCGCCGCCCTCGGTCCTGTGCTCAATCTCCTGCAGATTCCGGCGACCCGCTACCTGCCCCGGATCGGCTACCGGCGCCTTGTGGTCGGAGGATGGTCGCTTCGCACCGGCTTTATCGCCGGTATGGCGCTCCTCCCATGGGCGGTCCCCCGGATCGGCTACGAAGCGGCAACGGCGACAATGCTCCTCTTGCTCTTTGCCTACAACGCGTCCCGAGGAGCCTCTCTCTGCGGCTTTCTCCCTTGGATGGCCTCCCTGGTCCCGGAAGGTTCGCGCGGCTGGTATCTGGCTCGGGATCTTTTTTTCTCGGCCGCGGCCAACCTGCTCATCCTGGCGAGCTCCTTCCTTCTTTTTCGCGGCCGTTCTTCCCTCACGACCTTTTCCTGGATCTTCTGGGGAAGCTTCGCCGCCGGGATCTGCAGTCTTTGGCTTCTCCGGCAAGTGCCAGACGTTCCAGTGGCCTCCGCTGACCGGAGTGGGTCCAAGGATGCCCAAAAGCCTTCCGGGAGTCGTTGGTTGCTTAATCTCCTTGCCTTCAACGGGTTGACCGCAAGCTCCCTTGCGGCGGGCGCGGTCTTCTGGGTTCCTCTGCTGCAAGCCGAGTACCGGTGGAGCCCTGCCGCTGTCTTCGGGCTCTTGGCTGGCCAGAGCGGGGTGATCCTCCTCAGCCTGGCCTTCTTGCGGAACCGGATCGACCGGTTCGGCAACCGCCCGGCGCTCTTCGCTTCGGTCTTCGCGATGGTGATCTGCTTTGTCCTTTGGCTGGCGATCGCCGCTCGTCTGCTCCCGATCCATCCGATCACCCTGGCGATCCTCGTCTCTTCTTGGGGGATCGGGTTTTCCTGCTTTCAAGTCGGGAACGTTCATCTGGCGATGCAGCTCGCCCCTCGGGAAGGCCGCAGCGAATATTTCGCCCGTTTTAGCGTGGTCAACAGCCTGGCATTGGGAGCGGGTCCCATCCTTTGGGGGGCCTTCCTGGCCTTCTTTCCGGGCGGGAAGCGCTCGATCGGCCCCTGGGAAATCGACGCCTACGTCGTCCTCTTCCTCTGCTTGAGCCTGCTCATGGCGGCGAGCCTCTTCTTTTTGGCTCGCCTTCCCGGCGAGAGGACTCCGCAATCCTCTCCCGCACGATGAGCGTCGGCTCGTGGAGGCGACCTCCGGAAGGGTTGCGAAAACTCTTTTTGCTCCCTTGATTCCCGGAGAGGCGGCATCCTATAGTGGGTGCCCTTTTCCAAGCAAAAGACCGACCGCATGATCTTGGCAACTTGTCGCGAAACGCTGCCAGGGGAAAACCGGGTTTCTTTCGTTCCCGAGGGAATTCCCGCCCTGGCCAAGTTGGGCTTCGAAGTCATGCTCGAATCGGGCGCGGGAGAGGCGGCCGGTTTTTCCGATCATGCTTATCGGGAACGCGGGACGCGCTTGGAAAGCCGCGGCGAGGTACTCCGCCAAGCTCAGATTCTTTGTCAATTCCACGCGCCCTCCTCGGAGGACATAGAGGCGCTCTCCCCTGGGGCCGTGGTGCTCTCGCTTCTCTACCCCTTCTCCCGCCTGCCGCTCGTTGAGGAGATGGCCAAGAGAGGGCTCACCGTCTTTGCCATGGAGCTGCTTCCCAGGATCAGTCGAGCTCAGTCGATGGACGTGCTCAGTTCCCAGAGCACGGTGGCGGGCTACCGTGCCATGGTGCTGGCTGCCTCCTCTCTGCCCCGTTTCTTCCCCATGCTGATGGCCCCCGCCGGAACGATCCCTCCGGCACGCGTCTTCGTCATTGGCGCCGGCGTGGCCGGGCTGCAGGCGATCGCGACGGCGCGGCGCCTTGGGGCCATCGTCGAGGCCCATGACGTTCGTCCGGTGGCCAAGGAGCAGGTCGAAAGCCTGGGTGCCCGATTTGTCGGGCTCGAGATGGAGCGGGAGAAGGCGGAGGACGCGTCGGGTTACGCCAAGGCTCAATCGGAAGAGTTCCTCCGACGCCAGCGCGAGCTGATCGCCACCCAATGCCAAAAGGCCGATGTCGTCGTCACGACAGCCCTCATTCCAGGCAAGCGCGCACCCGCTCTTATCTCCAAGGAGGCCGTGGAAAGGATGCGGACCGGGTCGGTCATCGTCGACCTCGCAGCAGAGCAAGGCGGGAACTGCGAGCTCACCGAGCCCGGGCAGACCGTCGTTCGCTCCGGAGTCACCCTGCATGGCCCGCTCAATCCAGCGTCCGCGCTGGCACCGCAAGCAAGCCTCTTTTATTCCAAGAACCTCCAGGCCTTTCTCACCCTCCTGGTGAAAGACGGAGCGGTGCAGATTCAACCGGAGGACCCGATCTTCGAGCAGACGCTAGTCTGCCGCGAGGGACAGATCGTTCACGAAGCCGTTCGCAAGGCGAGCGAAGCCGGTCGCCCCGCATCGGCGGGCTGATCGTTCGCGATTCGGGGAGGGCCTTGCTACGGGATTTGCGGGCATCGACAACGATCTGTTCCCGCTCCCGAAGACCAGGAACGTTTTCGCGGACGCGAAAAAGGACTTGAACCGGTGCGCCACCGGGCCTACTGCCGCTCTCTGGCTGCAGTTCAAGGGATCAGCACGATCTTGCCCAAGGCTCCGGGCTCCATCGCCCGCCGGTGCGCCAAGGGTGCCTGCTCGAGCGGCAGCTCCTCCCGCACGATTGGCCGGAGCATCCCGTCGGCGAGCCCCGCTTCGAGTGCCGCACGAATGCTCGCCATCTCCTTGTCCGAGGCGCGAAAGAGAGAAACCCCCAGGACGCAGGCCTCCCGGGAGAGGATGGCACGCGGATCGATCTCGACCGAGCCCCGGGAACCAATCACCATAACCCGCCCTCCGACCGCGAGGAGATCGAGATCCTGGCTGAGGTTGACGTTGGCGAGCATTTCCAGGACCACGGCGACACCTTCCCCCTGCGCCCACTCCCGAACCTCCTCTCCATGCGCTTCCGAGCGATGGTCGACGACCCGCTCGGCCCCCTGCTCCCTTGCAAGCTTGCGGCCCTCCTCCGTCCCCGCGGACGCAGCAACACGACACCCGGCAGCCGTGGCCAGCTGAATCGCCGCGAGGCCCACAGCACCGCTCCCCCCATGAACGAAGACCCTCTCGGAGGGCAGGGCCCGAGCCTTTTGAAAGAGAGCACGATAGGCGGTGGCATACGGAATAAAGATTCCGGCGCCCTGCGCATAAGAAATCGATTCCGGAAGCCTGCCGATCTGCCGTTCCTCGCACAGCGCTCGCTCGGCGTAGGTTCCGGAGAGGCTGCCCCCGACATAGACCCGGTCGCCCGGCTTCACGCCCAAAACCCCTTCTCCCACCCTTTCGACCAGGCCCGCGGCATCCCGTCCAGGAGTATAGGGCAGAGAAGGAAGCACGCCGAAACGGCCGGAACGGATGTAGGCATCGAGCGGATTCACCCCTGCGGCCTCGACCCGCAACAGAACCTGGCCGGAAGCCGGCTCCAAGCCCACCACCTTCTCCAGCACCATCACCTCGGGCTCTCCGAACGCATGAACACGAATCGCCTTCATCCGCCCTCCTTCTCCACCCGTAACCGCGGTCGGAAGCCTCGGATATGGTCGAGGCATTCGGCGATCGCCGGGCCGAGAAGCGAAAGACACTCGCGCACCGCGGAAGGTCGCCCCGGCAGGTTGATGATCAGACAGCGGCCGCGAATGCCGGCGGTCGCCCGTGAGAGGATGGCGGTCGGTACCCGGGCGTACGAGAGAGAGCGCATGATCTCTCCAAACCCGGGCAGCTCCTTGTGAAGGACTTGGCGTGTCGCCTCCGGGGTCACGTCGCGAGGAGCGGGGCCCGTACCCCCGGTCGTGATGGCCAGGGCGCACTCATCCTGATCGGCAAGGCGGCGGAGTGCGGAGGCGATCCGCTCCTCTTCATCGGGAAGCAGGATTCGGACAAACTCGATCGGTTCGGCAAAGAGCTCCTCGACCACCCGCTCGATCTCCGGGCCGCTGCGGTCCTCGTAGATCCCACTGTGCGCCCGATCGCTCAGGGTAATCCGGCCGACCTTCATTGCCCTTCCCTCCCCGCAACCGGCTCCTTCTCCTTCTTGAGGAGGCGCACCCCCTCGATCGACATGCCCTTGTCGACCGCCTTGCACATGTCGTACAAGGTCAAGGCCGCAACCGCAACGGCCGTCAGCGCTTCCATTTCCACCCCGGTCTTTCCCACGGTCTCCGCCGCTGCGAGAATCCGGACCCGACCCGGCTCGAGCGCAAATCGAACTTCCACATGATGGAGAGGCAGCGGATGACAGAGAGGAATGAGCTCCGCTGTCTTCTTTGCCCCCAGGATCCCGGCTACCTGGGCGACGGTGAGAACGTCCCCCTTGGGGAGGGCCTCCTTCCGGAGCTTTTCGGCCGTCTCCGGAGCCAGCCGCAAGAACCCTTCCGCAACTGCCCGACGATTCTGGTCCTCCTTTTCGGTCACGCGGACCATGCGCGCGCGCCCAGCGTCGTCGAGATGGGAGAAGGACGTGGAGGAAGAGGCAGAGGCAGGCTTCATAAGAAGGGGAGAAAGGAGAGGAGGTCCTTGGCCGCGAAGGGTCCCTGTCCTTTCGGGAGCCGCACGAACCCTTGAACGTGTGCCAGAACCGTTACGGAGGCCGAACCGGTCCAAGGGATGGGCTGAAGCCAGACCACTCCCTCTTGAATCGCCGTCGTCACCGGCCAGAAGGTCTCGCGGAGCAGCGGGCGGCAAGGAAGATCGACGCGGAGGCGTCCGGTCTGCCAAGGGACGGCGAAGGGCGCCCCGGAAAGAGCGTCGAGCAGGGGCTTCACGAACAGCCAGAATAGCGCCAGGTGGGCGCCCGGATTGCCGGGCAGTCCCAACACCAGGGTCCCTCCCCGAGAAGCAAAGAGAAAAGGCTTCCCCGGACGAATCTCCACCCCGTGGAAATGGATGGTGCATCCCAAGGACGCAAGAACCTTCGGCACGAGATCGGTTTCGCCGGGTCCCAAACCTCCGGAAAGGACGAGGAGATCAACCTCAGGGATCCACTCTCCGATCGCTCGTTCCATCGGCTCCGGGAGATCCGGGACCCACCGCTGTACGATCCGATCGACCCCGCTCCGCGCCCAGAGAGCGGCCATCATCGGCCCATTGACATCGTAAATCTTACCTGCAGAAAGAGGTCTCCCTACCGGAGCTAGCTCGTCCCCGGAGAGCAGATGCGCCAGGCGAAGCCGCCGGAAAACGGAGGCTTCGCTTCTTCCCAAGCTTGCCAGGAGGGCGACTTGGCCCACCCCGAGTCGGACCCCCGCGCCCAACAAGAGGTCGCCCGCCTTTGCATCCTCTCCCTTGGATTGAATGTGGGAGGAGCCCGGCGAAGGGCGAACGAAGACCGCTTCGCCCGCAGGCTCCACCTCTTCCTGCATCACGACTTGAGTCGCACCTTCCGGAACCACCGCTCCCGTCAGGATGCGCACGGCCTTGCCCGGAGGGAGCGTTCCGAAGAACGGCCGACCCGCCGCGGACACCCCGCAGACGGGGAGCGTACCGGGGAGATCCCCGGTACGCACGGCATATCCATCCACGAGCGAGCGGGAAAATGGAGGAAGCGGGGTCTCCGCTCGAATCTCCTCGGCCAGCACTCTTCCGGACAGATTGCCCAGCGGCACCCGTTCCGACGCGATCGGCTGAACCAAGCTTCCCAGGATGCGCCATGCTTCTTCCACCGCCACCATCGCTTTCCAGAAAAGCCTTGCGCCGCGGCCGGACGCAAGCGGAAAGCATGGCGAGTCCTCCATTCCCGCACCTTGCGCCACCCAACCGGAGCGCTTATGCTCGCGAGATGGACGAGAAGAAGAATGGCTCTGGTCAGTGGGTAGTGTTCGAGGCCCGCCTCCGCGAACTGCGGAGGTTTCTTTGACGCCGATCGCCTTCTTGCGGAACGTCGGCAACTCGAGGAGCGCATGGCATCCGTCGGATTCTGGTCCAACCGGGAAGAGGCGGAAAGGACGATCGCCCGCAACAAGGAAGCCCGCACCCGGCTGCAGGATCTAGGGGACCTCGAGCGCCGGGTGGCGGATCTCCGAGCCCTCGAAGAGCTGCTGGGCGAGCATCCCGATCCGGCGCTTCAGGACGAGCTCGACCGCGAGCTCGCCGCGACCGAGTCCCACTTTGCCGAAGCGGAGCTCCGACTCCTGCTGGCTGACCCGCTCGATTCCAAGAACGCCATTCTCGGCATCCACTCCGGCGCCGGAGGGACCGAGGCCTGCGATTGGGCTGGGATGCTCCTTCGCATGTACCAACGCTATGCAGAACGTCACGATTTCCGGTTCGAAATTCTCGATCTTCTCGCTGGCGAGGAGGCCGGGGTCAAAGCAGCAACCATCCTGGTCGAAGGCTCCTACGCCTACGGTTATCTGAAAGGCGAGAGAGGGGTCCACCGGCTGGTTCGCATCTCTCCCTTCAACGCCCAGGGGAAGCGACAGACGAGCTTTGCTTCCGTCGACATCGTCGCCGAGGTCGATGACGAGGTCACGATCGAGATTCCTCCTTCCGATTTGCGAATCGACGTCTTCCGATCGGGTGGCCATGGAGGCCAGGGAGTCAACACGACCGACTCCGCCGTGCGGATCACGCATCTGCCCACCGGGATCGTCGTCACCTGCCAAAACCAGCGCTCCCAGCTCCAAAACCGTGCTACGGCCCTCCGAGTCCTTCACTCGCGTCTCCATGAGGTCGAGCTGGACCGGCGGCGGGCGGAGCAGGAGCGGATCTACGGGGAAAAGGGAGAAATCGGCTGGGGACGCCAGATCCGCTCCTACGTCCTGCAACCCTATCAGCTCGTGCGCGACCTGCGCACCGGCGAGGAGAGCTCCAATGTCGAGGGCGTTCTCGACGGGGAGATTGAGTCGTTCCTCTCGGCGTTTCTCAAAGTCAAGAGGCGCACCTCTCTGGCGGAGGACGAGCCATAGTCAGCATCGTTGGGGAGAGGTCGTGCTCCGTTTTCTCCGCGTCGAACACCTGCCTCTGATCGGCTGCCTCGAATGGGAGCTCGATCCCGGATTCACGGTCATCACGGGCGAGACCGGCGCCGGAAAGTCCTTGTTGATCGGGGCCTTGGGCCTCCTCCTGGGAAATCGGGCAGACCGATCGCTCTATCTCGACGGCGAGAAGACCTGTTCGGTCGAAGGGGAATTTTTCCTGGAAGAAGGAGCGGCGGCGGCCTTGAGCTCTCTTCTGGAATCGAGCGGCGCGGACCCTTGCGAGGAAGGCCGGCTGCTGGTGAAACGGAGCCTCCCCGCGTCCGGAGCGAGCCGACAGTTCGTCAACGGCTGCCCGACCACACTGGCCGTCCTGCGGCAGGTCGGCGATTCCCTCCTCGATCTCCACGGCCCGCATGAGCACCAGTCTCTTCTCCAGCGAAGCTCCCAGCTCTCCCTTCTCGACGCCTTCGGCGGCTTGCAGGAACTAGTCGCCCACATTGAGGAGATCTACGAGAGGCTCGAACGGGCACGAAGCCGGGAACGGGTGCTCTCCGATCCGGAGCACGAACGCCGCCGCCTCCTGCGAATGAGCGTCATTCAAGAGATCGAACAAGCGGCCGTTCGCCTGGAAGAAGAGGAGGAGATCCTCCGGGAGCTCGAGCTTTCCCGACATGGCTGGAAGCTGCTCGAGATGATCGGCGAGCTCGATGCGCTCCTGTTCACCGAAGAGGGCGCCCTCGAGCGCGTCTCCCGCGCGCGCCGGGTGCTTGCGGGCTGGTCGAGCCTCGATGCTCCGGGTGCTGCGAAAGCTGAAGAGCTGCTGGAAGCCTCTGCCGTCGGCCTCCGGGAGATGGAGACACTCCTCATCGATTATCGGGAACGGCTCGAAGTCGACCCCGAACGGCTTAATGCCCTAGAACAGCGGAGAAGCATCCTGGAAAGCTTGAAGCGGAAATATGGCCCCACTCTCTCCGACGTGCTCCGGACGCTGCGGTCTGCGGAACGCGAGCGCTCCCAAGAGGAGGAGGAGCTCCGCCACCATCGCGAGCTCGCGGAAGAGCGGCCCGAGCTCGAGCGCCTCTTCGAGGAAGCGCATCGCCGGCTGAGCGAAGCGAGACGGCGCACGGGGGAAACGCTCACCCAAAAGGTTTCCCGCGAGCTGGCCGAGCTCGGGTTCCCTCGAGCGGATTTTCGCGTTGACTGGATCGCCCGATCGCAACCAGGGAAAAAGGGAGCTGAAGAAGTGGAGTTTCTTTTTGCGGCCAACCCCGGCCGTCCGCCTCTCCCTCTCCGGGAGACCGCATCGAGCGGCGAAATGGCCCGGTTCATGCTTGCCGTCAAGACCGTCCTCGCCGCGGTCGATCACGTTCCGATCCTCGTCTTCGACGAGATCGACGCGAACGTGGCCGGCGAAACCGCGTGGAAGGTGGGCGCCCATCTCCGAAACCTGGGTAGGCAGCATCAAGTCATCTGCGTGACCCACCTCGCCCCGGTCGCGGCTCAGGGCGACTCGCATTTCCGCGTGAGAAAAGAGCTGTCGGCAGAGGGAGCCTCGGTCTCGTTCGAACGCTTGAGTCCTCTACAAAGAAAAGAGGAGCTGGCGCGCATGTTAGGAGGCAAAAGCGAGGAATCGCTCGCCTTGGCCGAGCGCATGCTTTCGGGAGCTCTGCGTCCGGCATCCGCCTCCGTTCGACGGCAGGATGACTGAGATTGTCCGGCGGCTACGCGTGGACGCGAAAGAGAAGGCCAAGCGTGTACGTCGCGACCGCCTCCAACACACCAACCGCTGTCATCTCGAGCCCGGAGGACCACCAGGGACGAGTCGTAATCAGGGATTTGGCCGCACCGACGAGGAAATGAGCGATCAGGCTGATGGCAAACGAGAGCGAGATCGCCCAAAGGCCGCCGCAAAAGAAGAAGGGAAGGAGCGGAACCAAGGCGCCGATCCCCGTGGAGATCGATGCAGAAAGGCAGGCGGTCGCTGGGCGGGGAAACGACTCTTCGGAAAGCCCCAGCTCCGACCGAGACATCGCTGCCAGAAACTGGTCGGGACGGGCAAAGAGCTTCCCCGACATGGCTTGCGCCTCCTCCCGATCGAATCCCTGGAGCTCATAAAAGAGCGCCATTTCTTCCTTTTCTTCCTCAGGGTGTCGTGCAATCTCTTCGGCTTCCCGAGCCATTTCCGCCTCGTAGACCTCCCGTTCGCTCTTTGCCGCGAGATAGGCACCCGCACCCATCGAAAGAGCCGACCATCCGCCGCCCCGCTTATGCCAACGTTCCCGGGCAAGAATCCCCTCGGCGACGCTCTTGGGCCGGCTTGACGCTCCGAGCGCCTGCAAGACCTGGGAGTGGGAGCGCTCTTCTGCCGCCATCTCTGCGTAGGCGGCGCTCAACTCCTCGGGGATCAGGCCGGTCTTCCGGTGCCCCAGGTATTCCTCCTCTTGTCGATCCTCGGCCCTTTCCAAATTCCGGATGACCAGGGCCGGTTCGACCGCCCGTCGCCACCAGCGACGCCACTCCCGTCGCCAGCCGCCCGAGAGACCGGGCGGCGAAACTCCCCGTGCGTGCAGCTCTTCCTCCCACCGGGCCGCGTGTCTCTCCTCGGCTTCCGCCAGGCGGAGGAAGACTTCCCTTCGGTGGAGGTTGTTCTCCTGTTCGGCCAGATCCCGATAGGCCTCCGCACTTCTCTTCTCGGCCAGCCAGTACTTCCGCAGCAAGCCGGTGTCGTCCTGCTTCCCGCTCTTCACGGTCCATAGCCTAAGCGGCCGAATTCCCGCGGGAGCATGCCCAGTTCCCGATACGCCGCCAACTGCCACGGAGTCATCAAATGGGGCCGGGAAAACCACATGCGCGCCCAGTCCCGATCCTTGAACTCGCTCTTTTCGAATCGCGCGAAAACAAGGGCGATCATCCGCTTTTCCCCATCGCTCAGCCGAAAGCGATCCGGGATGCGGTAGGGCAGATCATCGAGGAAGAGGAACCGGGCATCGGTTGCCGTCGTTTCGAAGACCATGACCCCACAACTCGATTCGGTAGCCAACTCGATCTCGACGATCGACTTCCCTGCCACGTCCGGAACAGCACCGGTCCCGATCAGGTCGTAGGAGAGCTCAGCGCGGAAGCGCCGCGCGATCTCCTGCTGCGCTTTCAGGGGCAGCTGCTGCAAATACCGCGCCAGCCGAGGGGTCGTGTTGGGCAACAGAATGGACGACTCATCGGCCAGAGCTTGGCGGCAAAAGACCGAAAAGAGGACGGCGGCGGCAATCAAGACTCTCACGGGGTTCTCCTTGTTCCTTCTCCGGGCTACGAATCACGCGAAAAAAGACCACGTCGAGCCCCAGTCGGGTTTCGAAATACTGTTTCCACTTCCGGAGAGACCAGCTCGGGACAAAAAGATGATTCTGCGCCCAGTTCGCATAGATCTCGAAATCGGGATAGCTGCTGATACTTCTTCCGATGATTCCCGCTTGGCCCGCGACGGTGAGCGAATGGGGCGAGAGGATAATATCGCCTGGTTGCAATTGGCGCATGTCCGCAATCCGCTTTCCGTTCGCCTCCAGCCACTGCTCGAGCTCCGAGAGATAGGGGCTTACCTTGGGCGAGCCGAGAACCCGGTTCAACACGAAGCAGACCGCCGACGCGCACGAAAAGCTCCCCCCCCCCGGCAAGCTCCCCGTATCCCTGCCGGCGCTATAGATCGCCTCCCGATAGATCCGTGCGCTGAAATCCCGTGCGGGGCCCGCCCCAGCTTCCGGTCCCGGAAGCTGGGCTCCGGGAACCACGGGTGGTGCCTGCTCGGGCAAAAAGTCCGCGTGCGTTGCCGGCGTCCCAATCGCGAAAATCGAGAAGCCTACGCTTAACGTCCATAGCAGATTGATCAACGGCTGCAGCATAAACGGCCCTCACCATACGAGGTCGCCCTCCCGACCGCAACCCGAAGGGAGCGTCACCAGCCGAAAAGCGGCTCCTCCGGCGCAATCCGTCTGGCGACCTCCTCCAAGGCCGGAAGGGAGACCTCCGGCGGCTCCGGTAGAGGTCGCGCTTCGACTCTTCCGACAAGAGAGGCCCTCCCGATCAACCGAATTTGCGGAGTGAGAATGCGCGCCGCCCGAAGGCTCCCTCCGTCCTCCACCTCCAGGCCGCGCAACGCCACGATCCGACCGCTTTCCAACCGTCCCGCAACCCGCAAGGAGCAGGCAACGATGGAGGCGGCGGAGGCACTCGTCCGAGAACAGACCTCCACGTCGGGGGCAACGACTCCTCCCTTGACGTCTCCCTCCTTCCGGAACTGAACGTCTTGGCTTCCCCGCACCTCCGCGTCGATCCAGCCGCTGATCCGCACCTGACGCGCCTCCACTCGAGGCCCACGATACTGGCAGCCCGGATAAAATTCGACATCCCCGAGCGTTCTCAGCCGCTCCGAAGCCCTGCCGCGAACCCGGTAATTGACCAGGTTCAGGTCACTCCCGCAGGCGATGCATCCTGAGGAGAGCGCGGCGGAGTAGACATACTGGCCCGCCCCGCAGCCGGGGCAGCGGACGAACCGGTCCCGCACCGGTCGGCCTTTGCGAGAGGACTCGCCCCCCAGCTTCGGAGAGAGCGAGATATATTGATGGCACTTCCGACACATGGTCGAGAGCGCGGCGGGCGCCTCCCACTGCTCCTGTCCGCAATGAGGACAGCAGATCTGCTTTTGGCCGATCCGAGTTTTCCTATCGGTCATTCGGGCCTCTCCGCTTCCCGGTACCGCCTCCATTCCTCGATCCCATGAGGACCGATGAAGAAGATGCCCTCGATGCGAGCGCCCCGCTCGACATCGATGCTGCCTGCGACAAGCACCCCTCGCACCTCAGCCGACTGGGAAACCACCAGCCTCCCGGCAACGACCAGAGTACCGGAGAACTTCCCGCCGACCCAGCCATCCCGCTTGGCAAAGAGCTCGCCCTGGAGATCGGACCCCGGCATGAGGCTCATTCGTTCTGCGCGATCCATCCCCACAAGCTCCTTCTCTGCGTTGCTCGGTAGCAAATTTCCCCACTCCGCAGAGGGGATGCCTTGCTATGATCGCCGAGGGGACGAAGAATGGCAAAAGAGAAAAGCGGACCGATTTCGCTCTGGGAGCTTCTTGGCCGCCCGGAGGGCCGAAGGCGCTGGGGCGAGCTCCTTTTAGCCCTGGGAGCGGGTGAGGAGAACCGCTTCCGTCGTCTGGCGCTCACCCTCTGCGAGGCGCAGGCGAGGCATGTTGCGCCCCTAGAGCGCCTGTTGCGGGTCCAGGGCGACGCCCCACGGGATTGGCGTGCGATTCCTCCCCTCCCCCAAGAGCTCTTCAAGCAGGCGTCCCTTTTCGCACATGCGCCCCGGACTCCCCAACGAGTCTTCGAAACGAGCGGAACGACCGCCCGAGATCGCGGACACCACTCCCTCATCGACGTCGATCTCTATCGGGTCGTGAGCACCGAAGGAGCCAGAAGAGCGGGCGTCCCCTGGGAGGCCGTCGACCTCCACTTTCTCGTCGCTTCCCCGGAAGAGGCTCCTCGCTCTTCGCTATCGGCGATGTTTGGATTTTGGGCGGAAGCCAGCCCTCAGCCGTCCCATTTCTGGATTCATCGGGGTCTCCTCGATGAGACGGGGCTTCGAACCGCGCTCACAGGCGCGGTCCGGGAGGACCGGCCGGTGGGGCTTTGCGGGACCGCCTTTGCCTTCGTCCCTCTCCTCAATTGCGAAAAGGGCGCGCCCCTGCCGCTGCCCCGGGGAAGCTTTCTCTTGGAGACCGGCGGGTTCAAGGGCCGGACCCGCGAGCTCTCCAAGCGCGACTTTTATCACGCCCTCGAAGCGACGTTCGGCATCCCGGCAAGCGAAATCTGGAGCGAATACGGAATGACCGAGCTCTCGAGCCAGGCCTACGCTCAAGGCGTGGAAGGAATCCATCGGACTCCGCCCTGGGCCCGCGTCCGGGTCGTCGATCCCCTGACCGGCCAGGAATGCCCGATCGGAGCGAGGGGCTTGGCGGCCTGGATCGACCTCGCCAACATCGATTCGGTTCTCGGGGTCCAGACCCAGGACGAAGCGATTGCTACTCCAGACGGATTCCGCCTCCTCGGTCGATCCGGTGCCATACCCTTGCGCGGCTGCTCCCTCACCGTCGAGGATCTTCGATCGCAATGACGGCTGCGGATCGCATCCAAGAGCTGGCGCCGATCTGCCGTCTCTTCCCGGAGCTCGGAATCTCGGCTCCCAAAGATCTCCGCACGCTCCTGGAGACCGCCTTGGGGAGCCCGGAAGCTCTCGACGGCTTCGTGCCGCATGGCGACGGCTGGAGCCACGCGATCGCACCGCGACGGATTTACCATGTCTTGGCGGGCACCATTCCCGTTTCGGGATGGCGCTCTCTCCTGGAGGGTCTGCTCCTGGGCTCCGAGAATCTTCTCCAGTGTCCCGCAGAGCAGCAGGGTGCGATGGCCCGTTTTCGGGCGGCTCTCCCCCCGGCTCTCCGGAAGCTCGCCCGGATTCTGCCGTCGTATTCCGAGGAGATCCTCGCCTCAGCCGACGCCGTCGTGGTTTTTGGGCGGGACGAGACCATCGACCTCTTCCGGTCGCGCTGCCGCAAAGAGCAGATCTTCGTCGGCTACGGGCATCGGGCGAGCCTGCTCTGGCTCGGGATGGTCCGCCGTCCGACGGCCGTCCTCGCGAAAGCCGTCGCTCGAGACCTGACGGCCTACGATCAGCTGGGCTGCCTCTCCCCGCAGAGCCTCATCCTCGAGCCTGGAGCCGCGGCCTTCTCCTTGGCGAAGCTCTTGATCCGTGCGCTTTCCGAGGAGGCTCGGGCTCGACCCGTTCGCCGTCGCGCCGAGGAGGCCGCCCGGATCCGCGAAGCCCGCACGGTCGCCCGCGCGCTCGGCTGGCCTATCTGGGACGACGGGGAGGAGCTCCAATGGACCCTCGCGGTCCGCGATCTCCCCCAATTTCAGCCCACCTGCGGCCATCGGGTACTCTACCTCGACCCGGTTCCGAGAAAACGGCTCGCGGATTGGCTGGCTCCGCTCCAGGGCCATCTCTCCTCGGTCGGAGTCGGAGCAGCATTACCGGCTTCCCTCCGCAAGCTCTTCTGCCGTCTTGGAGCGAGCCGCTTCTGCCCGGCGGGAACGATGCAGTCTCCCCCTCCCCTCTGGCATCACGACGGAAGGCCACCGCTGACCGACCTGATCCGCTGGATCGATTGGGAAGGATCCCGCCCGCCGGCTGGCGCAGAAGCAAGAGTCGGAAGTGGCCGCTAACCGCGCTCTTCCCAGGCGCTCTTCCAAACGGGAAACGGAAG
>JABEBX010000661.1_pt1 | contig 14760 bp, 18 predicted proteins | sample 7245971 | NCBI WGS metagenome assembly JABEBX01 (sample SAMN14506365, study PRJNA622280) | hot springs metagenome | biome: hot spring [ENVO:00000051]|acidic hot spring [ENVO:00002120]; feature: spring [ENVO:00000027]|sediment [ENVO:00002007]; material: sediment environment [ENVO:01001048]... | reverse complement strand
AGATGTGTATAAGAGACAGGGACATACTTCGACAATCTTTTGAAAGGAAAGTAATGCAGAATCTCGTAGCATTTCAGGTAGCTATTACTACTACTGGAACCACACAGAATTTTCCGAACAACTTCATTCTGACGGCTGTAACGATTACCTCTGCGTCGGCCAATAGTGCTATCACTATAGGAAATTCATCTTCTGTTACCGCAACTACTGGGTACACACTTGCACCTGGAGCTTCGGTAACGATCCAGCTTCCGGGGGGTAATACCAATGAAATTTGGGTTTTAGGGACGAGTGGAAACACTCTTTCAGTAGTAGGATCATAAGGATAAAACAACAATGGCTGAATACACAAGTACAGTGCGGGACGCTCTTGGTGGGCATGAAGAGAAGCCCCCGAAGAAGATCGCACGGATTGAACACACAAAGTCTCACAATGGAGACCACGTTTTTATTCATCACCACACCCATCCTGAGCACCATCCTGACGAGGTTCACACCAAACGGGGTGATGATGAGATGGTTGAGCACATGATGGAGCACGCAGGAGACCCCAACTCTGGTGAACCAGAGGCCGATGCAGGCACTCCAGAGGCATACTCTGGACCGAGCGGCGCACCAGACCCGAACGCGGCTGCTCCAGCGGCCCCAGATGCATCAGCTGGTGGTGCTCCTTCCCCTACAGGCCCGTCTAGCGTAGCGGCAATACCGGAGGCACAGTAATGGCTGAGCACAATATGGAAACCGTAACCCTCAACAAGCCGAAGGTCAGTAAGCATCGTGTGGTAATGCACCTTCATAAAGGTGGCTTGCATCGCGCATTGCATTACCCAGAGGGTACTGACATCCCCAAGTCAAAGATTGAGGAAGCTACCCACAGCAAGAACCCCCATCTTCGCGAGATGGCCCATCTTGCCCTGACTATGGAAGGCTGGCACAAGAAGTAATCCTCCGTAATGGAGAAGCACGGAGACATATGGTACTGAGCAAATTGAGGGAGATTGCCTTAGAATCCCAAACCCTTCCACATTATCAATTCAAGGATTCTACCTATGAAGAAATGTTGGGAATGGCTAAGGCATCCTTCAGCAAGCTTCAGCCGGTTCAGCAAGAAAAAGTAATAAAGAGCTGGACCGATGAACTGATTCTGAATGGAGAAGAAGGAACACCTTCCAATCTTGAACAGATGCTGATGTTCCGCTTTCTTGCTCAGACCAATCTGTTTTTTCTGTGCCATCTTCTCGAAAAGTACAGAGACATCACAGTAAAAACGCATGAGGAAATCTGTAACGACTTCTTTGTTAAGAAGAGACCAGAGTTTACTACCTTTCAAAAGTTTGCCACACAGTACACAGAACTAAAAGACCGGCTCCTTCTGGTGCCACGCGGAGGGTTCAAGTCATCTATAGATATGGCCGATTGCGTCCAGTATATCATCTGCTGGCCTGCCATTACTATTCTGATTCTTACCGGGACTCTTCAGCTTGCTACAGATTTTGTTGGAGAAATAAAAACTCATTTTACTTTGGAAGAGAACGGCATACCAGACAATAAAACAGGAAAGAGTAGCTTCGGCCCAAGGAGTGTCCAAGATAAGGATACGGGTGAATGGAGTCACAGTCTTTTCCAAGTTTTGTTTCCAGAGCATTGCACGCAGCCTGGTGAAGGAAAGCAGACAGAGTTTCAAACCCTAGCTGGTGGTGATGAAAAGGAACCAACCATTCGAGCGGCCTCTATTGAGCAGGCTCTTTCTGGGGCTCACTTCTGCGTGATGAAGCTGGACGATGTAGTTACCAATGAGAACAGCCAGACTACAGATCGAATAGATAAGGTAAATAAGCAAATTGGAATCAACCGCGCTATGCTCCATTCCTATGGATTCATGGATGTAATCGGTACGTGGTATGACGAAAAGGACTACTATGGAAAGACCATCAAGACTGAACTTAGTTATGGTGAGTCTGAGGGTCTTTTAGAAAATATCTCCGGTACTGTGGACAGCGGAAGGTTCAATAGCTACGTTTTCGTTAGGGTGTACCTACGAGCGGCTTTATGGCTGACGGAGACGGCAGTAGCCCAAGGAAAGATAGAAGCAGAGGCTAAAAAAGAGGATTACGAACTTTGGTTCCCAGAGAGGCTCAGCTACGAGTTTCTCATAAAGGAAAGAAAGATCGACCCGGATAGCTTTCCGATAAAATACTTGAATAACCCACGCCAACTGCACAGGGTCAAGTTTCCTCGCGAGCTTCTGGTAAGACGGACCATCCCTCACAACCAACTTCCCCCGCAAGGAGTCATAGTAACTACAGTGGACACAGCCTATAGCACTAAATCATGGGCTGACTTTACTGTGATTATAACCAGTCTTATCTATGGTGGCAGGTTCTATATAGTCAACATGGTGCGCGGTAGGTTCAATGAATATGATCTTCCCAAAGTAATCGCCAGCACAGCCTACAAGTGGAAACCCAAACGGATAGCCATTGAGGATTCTGTAGGAGTTAAGTGGATGGGTCTGGAACTTCGTCGAGAGATGAATAAGTTGCAGATCAGTGTTCCCGTTGAGTTTGTCTCACTTGGTCTTGGAAGCAAAGCTAAAGCCAAGGCTATGAAGGCAAAGCCGGTCCTTCGGCTTCTTGGCGACGAGCGGATGTTGTTCTCCAACTCATGTGAAGGGTTGGAGGAAATCTACACAGAGCTTGAGGGGTTTACAGGCTCTGGTGATGAGTCACACGATGATATAGTGTCTGCATTATCCCTTTTAGCTGAGCAGTTCCAAGCATATGCGGATATGGGAAGCAGACTCAACAGTGTAAGTGTTCAGTATGTAGCAGACCAACAGGCCAAAGAAATGCATGATTTGGTGTACTGTTTGGGTAAGTATGCGCAGTTGAACAATAAGGGAGCAGGAGGGTTAGACGACAATCCTGTAACCACGTTTCAAATAGAGAGTGCAGCACATCCACTTAGTAGTGGATACAACGACCCTCTATCGGATTTAGTAGGATAGCTTCAAAAAAAAAGGAGATAGTATGGCGAAGGAAAAGAAGGTTACTAAGTTTGCTAATATGGCAGACCTGAAGGACGAGAAGAAAGTTGTCAAGAAGGACATCAAGAAGGTGAAGGCTAAGGACGCTAAGAAAAAGAAGTAAGTTTTTCTTAGTGAGGTTGTGGTCATGCCCATCTTAACAGCCAAGTTCCCCGCTTGGAGATGTACGGTAATCATACCATTTGGGCATGACGGGGAAGTTTCTGAGGAATTAAATGGCATACGTTGAGCCCAAAGCTGGGGAAGCCAGCACTGCGATGAACGCTCTTACAGAGAAGGATTATGGCAAGGATGGTTTATTTACAAACCGGGATGCCGACCTCACAGTCGTAGTTGGGGCTGCGCGTAAGGCTGAAGCCTATATAACCAACAAACAGTGGAGTCTCCTGTGGCGTGATGCAGACCTTCTTTATCAGTCTCCACGCCCTCTTACCACTTACGAGAACACCTACATCCTTGAACCAAATGTGCAGCGGTTTACAGTTGCTAAGGTAGCCAATGCGGTTGTTCCACAGTTGTATAAGGGCTTGTTTTATACTCAAAACGGAAACCAAATGGGGCTTGGAACAGATGGCTGTCCTTGGGACTGCTATCTTCAAGTGGGGTATTGAATACAAGGAAGTAGTCACTACCAAACGCGTCTCAACGGTTGCAGTTCTCACAGTAGGCCCTCCAGGTGCTCAGGAGCAAGCTCAGATTCCTAGAGACGAACCACCCAAGGTTATCAAGACCAAGCGGTATGTACCGCGTCCGATCTTTGAAAGCCGCCCATTAGACAAGGTTCTGGTGGACCCTAAGTGCAACGTTGGAGACATTCGCCATGCTGACTTCGTAATTGATGTTCGGTATATGGACTTCCATGCATTGAACAAGATTAGGAAGGCTCTTGAGGAACTTAGGGACCAAGATAAAGACCATCCCGATCTTGAAGGATGGAACCTCCCTCGAACTGAAGAAGAATTAATGAAGTGGTGGATGCCCCCTGCAAGTATGGAGGGTGCAGCGCCTCTTTCGACCGATCAGGCTACCTATGCCGAAGGAGTGGTGCTCCATTCTGAAGAGGTCAATATTGAAGTCACTCCCGATCTAACCTTCCAAAAGAAAGAAGTTCTAGAGTATTGGGATGCTGGCAAGAAAATCGTAGTTCTTGATCGCAAGAAGGTTCTGTTTTCAGGCAAGAATCCATTCAACCGTATCCCATTCCTAAGTGCAAACTGGTGGAACCGTTCTAAAGCGTTTTATGGGATGGGTCTAGGGCTGATCGTTGGACAAAATCAACGAGTAGACCAAGGCAGTATCAATGCCATTCTCAAGATTCTTTCGTTTGGTGTCAATCCCATTTATCTGCGTAAGAGGGATTCCAACGCTCCTACCCAGATGATACGAACAGGGTTGGGTAAGATTCTTACCGTTGACACTGATCTGAACAACAGCTACAAGTTGCTTGAAACACCCAAAGTTCCTCCTGAAGTTTGGGCTGCTCTGAGTGAGTCTGAGAAGGCTACAGAAAATACTTCTGGAGCAGATCAGCTTTTGGTGCAAGGGTCTTCCGCTGGGCCTCGTTCTTCGATGGGACGAACCGCTGGTGGTGCAAGCATTATGGCTGGTGCTAGTGCCACGCGCCTAGATGGTCCTTTGGACAACTTCATTGAACAGGTATTCAAGCCGTTCTTGTACATTTTGGATGAGCTTGTTACTACATATCTGTCCGATGCTGAGATATTTGCTATCTTGGGTGAGGAATTGGGTAAAGAATATACCCTTGATCTTCAGCAGTTCCATGATGCAAAGATTCAGTTTGAGGTACTAGCTGGTGCGAGTCTTGCGGCTAAGCGAACTATGGCGCAGTCCCTGACGCTCATCACTCAGATTTTTGAAAATCCGTCTATCCAGCAGAATCTTGCCGATATAAACGGAGAGTACATTGACTTCAAACCCATCGTAAAGATGTGGATGGAGGCGTCTGAGTGGAAGGATGTCAATAACATTATCAAGCCACTTACGCCAGAAATCAAGCAGATGAGAGCCCAGCAGACCCAAGCAGCGATGCAGCAGTCTAAAGGCGCTATGGCTATGCAGAATAGCCAGCAGAAGTTCCAGCAAAAGGCTCAACTGCAGGAGCAATCCGCGAATGATAGAATCAAACGCGACATCATTGTATCGGCTTTCCGTAATACTTCCCAAAATGAAGCTACGGAAGGCGATCCGAATGTAACAGGACTTTCTGGTGGTATGCCAGATGTTGCATAATCTAGTGCCGCTAGGCCGTTAGGGGTGAGGGCGACAAACCCCTAGTTTCAATCCAACGGAGGAGCCGTGGAAGCAGTAGCATTTAATCCAGTAGTAAACCTAACCCACGATCAGCGTGGTCAAGTTGCTCATACAATCGCCACTCCTGGCTTTCTGCTAGTGAATAGGATCATGCGCTCGGAAGTAGATAAGTTCATTATTGATCTTATCAATGTTCCAGAAGGTGATGATGTTTCAGTAGTCGCCAAACACAAGCTCTCGAAGGCTGCGGCTCAATTTTACGAATTGGTTATAAGTCGCTTGAACTTTGAAGCAGGTTTGTTTATGAGAGAGTCAAGTGGTGGGGTTCCTTCTGATCCAACGGAGGGTATGATTGATCTAGGGGAATATTCCCACGGTGAGGATGACCAATCGGGAATCCTAGAAGATTACAATGAAGACCCACAACTTTCAGAGGAGGAGTTGAGTAGTGAGTGAGACAATCGAAGTTATGCCTGACGTGGTTGAGACCACACCAGAGATAGAAGTAGAAACTACCCCAGCTCCGGTTGTGGAACCAGATCATAGGTATGAGTACCAGCCAACAGATGAGCAGGGAAGGCCCATTGGTGGTAAACAGGTAATTGTATACAAGACACCTGACGAGTTGACAGCGAAGCTTACTGAGCAAACTACATTACTGATCCGTAAGCTGAGAGCCGAAACGCGCAAAAATCGTTTAGGTATTGCGGATCGGGATGCGGTTGGAGAGGAGGCTCCTAAGTTCTCTGAGCCTCCAGTGTTCAACCAGAAAGAATTGAGTGCGGATGAGAAAGTTTCACTTGCTCTAAAGCTGGGAGTTAGTCCTGAAGATTTTGACTCTGCTACCGACGAGCTATTCGAGATTAAGTTCGGAATGAATCCTGCTGCGCTCAGAACCACGCTTCAGGAGATTCAGCAAGACCAGATCAATCGAAAAGCTCTTGCAGAGGCAGAAAAGTTCAAGGCTCTTAATCCTGATTACTACCTGTGCCCAGAGAACGCTGAGGCTATTGCAAACTGGATGGCTCGGTATAATCTTGCTCCTGTATGCGCAAACTTCCAGAGAGCCTACACTATGCTTCGGGACGCGGGTATCATGGTTGATAAGCCTTCTCCTGTGGTTCCAGTTTCTAATCGGGCAGAAGAGACTTCCTCTGAGCCTGTAGTTTTGGAGTCAGCACCAGAGGTTGTTCCTGAAGCTGCTCCAGAAATCACTCCGGTAGAGCCAACTGTATCGAAGGCTCGTGTCCATGTTCCGGTCTCTTTATCGCGTACCAATACTGAAGAGAGTGGAACACCTACAGCTTCTGTAAGCGATATTACATATGATGTAATAGTGAACGGTCAGAAGCGGCGTCTTACTGGTCTGGCAGCGATCAATGCAATGCCGTCTGATGAATACCGTCGACGGACATTATCGGACCCAAGTTTCTCTAGGAAAGAAGCAGCTTTGGAGAAGGAAGCGGCGGCTCGAAGGCAGAGACGCTAAACAAAAATTAAGTGTCTGGTCGGGGGCTACCTAGCCAATAGGTGCCAGTGGGTACAAGGCTCCCTTTTTATGTATTGGATGAGTTGACAGTCGGATTACTGTACAGCATCCCCTAGTCATGTGCATAGGAGTTTCTCGGTTGATGACCCTAACCGAACAGTCGTGAAAGCAGTCGGATTACTGCTGGCAGGATTGAACCACATCGAGGGCGGTTGCATCATATAATTCTTATCTTAGAGGAGGGAATGAATTGATGCACTATGCAGAATCAAGGAAACAAAAATATGGCTTATACTCCTGCAGGTAACCTTCAGGCGAACCTGCCCCAATCCACTGTGAAGTTCTACGATAAACGATAACCTTGTCGTAGTAAAACCATCTCTGATTGACTTGGAAGCTGAAATGGCTAACAGGGCGCAAGCTGATAACTTCAGCAGCGTGAGAGACTAAGCGAGATGGCACACTGATTTATTGTGTGATGCGATAGTCCGAACTTACGGGAATATAAACCGTAAGAGGATGGCAGAAATGTCCATCCCCTGCTCTCAAGTGCAGGTAACAAACTGAAGAAGTTTCGTGAGAACTTGAAGGCTCAGACTCCCTTTGTGGCGTGCTCTGAACGACTGGACCTCCCGAAGAACTCCGGTAACCAATACGAGCTAAACAACCTCATCTAACCCATGAATGGCTCGTAGTAAAATAATCTTGCTATATCGGTGGAACTCTCAATGCAGCGGCTCATTCCCTATTGAGAAAATACCGAGCTAACTAAACCAGAATGTCCCATAGTAGATATTCGTGACGATGAAGGATTCCCTACCATCGTCAAGTGCGAACAGGCAACTACCGTTGCTGACCAAACGCGGTATAGATAGCGTAACGACTAATACGCAAGACATCTTATGTAATACTACTGAGATGAAGATAGAGTCTGATCTCATGGGTGACCATGAGAGTGCATCTGTGGTGACACAGATAGCCTAAACACAAATATGGTTCATGTACGTTCCGCTGGCTGCTGTTACGTCGCAGACTACGGAAGGTACGGTTGGCACTGGCATTTCTGTGTCGGTTCTCAATACCTCCGCTACTATTGGCGAGTACGCTTTTGCATAATTGGTGTTCTCGGTAATCAAAATTCAACTATATCGGTGAAAACCTTCCAAGCCACAGAGCCGAAGACAATACCGAGGAAAGACCCCCATGATGACTAAGGATAAAACCAAATGGTCTTATATTGCATCCGCCGTTGATATGGATGGATGCATTTGCATTTCAAGAACACAACTAATTACCAGCGCAGGCAATCCGTATTATGGGTATGACCTGAAGATTTCCATAGCTAACCAATCTCTTAAGTTTATGAGATGGGCAGTTAGGAACTTTGGTGGTGAATTTCGTCCCAAATCCAAAAACAGTAGCAAGTTGTCGGATAACCCCGGCTTCGAGTGGTTTGTTTGCGGAGGGTACGGAAAGTTGGAAGTGTTTCTATTAGGAATGTTACCTTACCTCATCATAAAGAGGGAGCAAGCCAACATCGCTCTGGAATACATACGTTTGAACGGGAAACCAAATCCCGTAAAGCGTGCGGAACTCCATGCGGCATGTATTGCCCTCAATAGTGGGAAATCCCTAGAGACTAATACGTTGAACGTGACACCTGTCACGAAGATAGAGTCCGATCTCGTAGGTGACTACGAGAGCGCACCTGTAGTGATACAGAGTGCCTAAACAAAAATAGATTACGCCAACTTCTCGTCTCTTTCTCTGGCTACTGCCATTGATAACACGGTCGAGAATGTTGCGCGTGAGATGGCGTACTGCCTTGGCGAGTCTCTGTCCGGTCTGGTTCGTGCAACTGCCGATGGTGCAAACACCGTTGACAGTTCTGTGCTGAACCAGCTTGGCGCTACCAGCACTACTTCCTTTACGACCCTGAGCCTGTCTCAGATTCGTAACAGTGTGCAGGCGCTCGCTGGTCGTTCGGTTCGTCCGTTCGATGAAGCATCCAAGTCGTTCGTGGGTGTTATTCACCCCTTCGCGCTTGGCGATGTCCTGTCCGATGTGAGCAACAATGCTCCTATCGACATCCTGAAGCACACTCCGATTGGTCTGGCTAAGATGAACGACCTCATCAGTGTGGATTTGGGCGAGATGATTGAACTTCCGTCTTCGGGTGTTCACTTCTTCCAGACGAATCAGGTCACGAGCACTGCTACTTACAAGGGTGTGACTGGTCTGACTTCTCTCCGTACCTATATCTTTGGACGCGATGGCATCTTCAGCATTAAGCTGGGTGCTCAGGGCGATACCGAGTTTGGTGACGGTGACTGGCAGAATATCGAGTGCAACATCGTGCAGAACGCCGATCCGAGCGTTGCCGATCCTGAAGGGTTGATCCCCGGATGGACCAGCTACAAGGTTCACTTTACCACGAGCCTTGGCCCGGACACGACCGTAAGGATTCGTGAGATCGACGCGGCTTCCGCTATCAGCTAAACGTTTCTAGCTTCCCGGCGTAGGGATTATAACCTTGCGCCGGGAACTGATTGCTATAACTGATTGTGAGAACTGAAAGGAAAACATGGGTTTTGATGCAGTATTTCAGGGTACTCCGGGGCTTGTCCCGGCTCCCTCTGGGGCTGTTGCTCTGGGAATCAATGAGGCCACTGGTACTTTGTATTACACGAGTCCTACCTCCGAGGGTTGGCAACCGGCTAGTGCTGGCGCAGCTACCCTTTACAGTGGAACTGTGACGGTCTCTAGCCTTACATCTTTTACCGTTGTCAATGGTGTGATTACTGGCATTGTTGGAACGTAATCTTAGGGCCGTCCTAGACGGTCCTTTGATATTCTTTTATTCTTAAGGAGAATAACTCAAAATGCCTTATCCATTACCTACCAGTGGTTCTGGTATTCCAGCACGTATTAAAATTGCTGGAACTGAGAACGCTGGTGATACAACTCCGGGCTATAATGATATAGTCCTATCTATGAGTGGCTCGGATGGCAACCCTGAAACTTTCCAGTTGAGTCCAATCATCGTTGATGCACTGGGAGTACCACTTGCTCTTGGAACCCAGTTCACTTTGTCTGCTGTTGCAGCTTCCAGTGGTGGAACAGCTGTCTATACTGGAACGATTACTGGTGGTGCCAGCAATGCTTTTGAAGGTGAGACTTTTGTTGTAGCTGGATTTACTGCTACTAACAACAACGGAACCTTTATTTGTACTGCTTCCAGTGCAACTACTCTTACTCTTGAGAATGGTGCTGCTACTGCGGTTACTGCTGCTGGTACAGCCACTGCTCAGGAATCAACACAGTTTTTAAGTTACTATACTGATGGAAGTTCTTCTTACACTCAGGGCACATACAATTTTGGTACAAGTCCAACAGTAGGGGAGGTAGTAAGTGTGTCCTCAACGGGCCTTCTTACTACGAATGGAGTAGAAGGTACTTCTGAGGTTACTGTAGCCTTTGCCGCTGCCAGCAATACGGGTGGAAACACATCTATTAATGGGGTAGTTGTTCCTACTAATAAGATACAAGCTTCTGTGAGTGTAACAGTTGTGCCGTAGGAACTGAGCTGCAAAGGACTAACCATCAAAGAAACAGAGCATTAAAGCGAGGAGGAACGCCGCTATGCTGGAAGAACAGACTACAGATAGCGCAGTACGTAGGAACAATCGCGTACTGCGCCGTCTCAACAGAGTGCTTAGAAGTCGGGTTGAAAAGGGGAAGTCCTATGCAGACAATTTGTTTCTGCAAATATGTGCAAGCACTCCCTTAGCAGAGATGGCAATTTGGAGACTCTGGAAAGAAGGAGGGTTTGAATCCTCCTGTAGCCCAGAGGACTATCAAGAGATCGTCGATACTTCTATACGTGCTCTGAAGGCGTATCGTGAAGAGGCTGAGAAGCCTTCCAGTTGCAATCATGCCGACCGATGCAAGGTGCCACCGTTGGGGTGGAGATGCCTCCGAGAGGCAGGGCATGAAGGCCCATGCGCAGCCATTCCAGATCACTACATTGAAGACCCTTTGGAATCGAGTCAAACATAAGTTTCATATCTCTATATAAGCATGTGAGGGTGGATTACCTTTGCATGAGAACTATATAGAGATTTTTTGCAGCCTGCGAGATAGGCCAATCCACATGGTTGCACTGCCTCTCCTGAGAGTCATGGACTTCGGGAACAGGCAGACATTTTATTAGATACAAAAGCTAGGAGAGAGCTTGGAACCACAACTTACAGGACAGGGAACGCGCCTTAGCGAGAAGGCTCCTTGGGAAACCTACGGTCAGGAGATGGAAGCAAAGATGTCTCCTGAATTGGCTCAAGCGGTCGCAGATTACGCAGACAGCCACTATGAAGAAGGCCAAACAAGCAACCAGAACAAAGAGGAGCTTCAGAGGCAACGTGAGAGCAACAATCAAATAGCAAAGGAATACCAGTGGCTGAAAGAGGATGAGTACGAGGATATAGAGCAGCGCATCGGGGTGGTGATGCACGCGGTAACATTCCTTGAAAAGCTCAGAAAGTCAGGATTCAACTGCTGGTACGCTGAGCACCCTCATCCAGATAAGTGTGTGCTATTTATAGCACGCGAAGGGGAGGGTTATGGTGGTCCTGAAAAGGTATGTTGGGTGCCCATAGGCTACATGCCTGAATTGTCCATTATGAACTTTGATGAGCATGGAGTCCCTTTGGCAGAAAGACGCCGAGGGTGGAGAACGTGCCTGTTGCAGATGATCCTTGCAGGATTCATTACTGAGGAGCAAGCAGTAAAAGTGTTTGGAGCGCCTAAGCAAACAGAGGCTTTCCATCGGTATAACAGTACGCTGTATGAATGGCGCAACCGTAAGTTTACGGTGGAGTAAGAAGAACGGAGGAGATTGACGAGTATGGCAGATTTGAGTATTTTGGATAATGTGGTCTCTGGTAACGAGACTATTAGCGCAAAGGCAAAGGCTCCAGTAAAGAGCACTGAGGTAGCGGCATTAGCAGCCGCATCTGAGGCAGCAGCAGAAGCAGCCCATCGTGAGGAGCTTCGCAGGCTGGAAGTAGAGTCTAAACGCCTTGAGATTCTTGAGAAGAAGGCCAACATTGAGGACATTAATGAGCGGCTTGCAGAGCGCCAGCTCAAGCGCGAGAATATCCGCCAGAAGGCTTATACCAATGGGAAGACACTTAGGGATATAGCCGCTAGAGAGGCCCAGATTCAGAAACGTTGCAATCATCGCAAGGGCGGTAACGGAATCGCTGGAATCACTCTTGGTCAGGGAGATAACCCTCAGCACGCGGTCATCAAGCATACTATGCTTACTGGAGATATGTGGATCAGGTGCCAGAGATGTGGAAAGACCTGGAAACCTCCAATCAAGTCTGATTACCTTCCAGGTGGGCTACGGGAGAAGGAAGGCATCGAGGGATACACGATAGAGTTTGCAGAGTATCAGGCCGCTAAGAACTTCCAAACCAACAATACTCCTTCTTCTAGCCAGCAGTTTCAGTGGTCCGACAATGGAGACTATGCACGTTCCGTTCTTCGGTCAACTACCCTTCGATAAAAATGAGGAGAATATAGGCTATGCAGTACAGTGAAAACGGATACCGACTGACAGAATCCTTTGAGGGCTGTGAACTTACTGCATACCGAGATATAGTAGGGGTTCTTACCATTGGGTATGGTCATACTGGGGCAAATGTTTACCCTGGAATGGTGATTACACAACAGCAGGCTCAGGACTTCTTGGATCAGGACGTGCAGAGCGCAGTAGGGTGTGTGAACTCTAGTGTTAGGGTTCCTGTAACCCAGAACCAATTTGATGCACTGGTAGACTTTGTGTTCAATCTTGGATGTGGGAGCCTGAATGAGTCTACACTACTGCGTGAACTAAACCAAGGAAATTACGCTGCGGCAGCAAATCAGTTCCCTGTATGGGTATATGCGGGAACAGAAGTTAGTTCTGATCTGGTCCGACGCAGAGAGGCTGAGAGGGCTCTCTTTCTACAATAAACTCATCTGAAACCGAGGCCACCTTCTTTTGACGGTGGCTTTTTTTCAGGAACATAGTGAGTCGAAGTGGGGTAAAGGATTGAAAACAAATGAATAGCACAATACGCTTACAGTCGCTCGTCGACGATGCGGCCTCTCTTGGAGATGTTTCTCCAGCTCTTGCAACGGGTGGTCTTTCGGATGCGCCTGCACTGTCAATCGCAAATGATGTCATGCAGGCTATCATCAACGGTGGACCCGCTGCTGATCCTTATAACTGGAAATGGAATCGGTTCAACGTCACTCCATTCTGTACTATAAGCTATCAGCAAGATTACTTTGTCCCAAATCTTATAAGCTTGGGATGGCTTGAAAGCTGCTGGGCATCTGAGATAAACCAGACTACGGTTCCTAAATATAAACAGCAGATTGAAGTCCACAAAGACCTTGAAGTAACCTATGACCAGACCGGAGAGCCGGGTAAAATTTGCTGGGAGTTGAACAGAACCCTCCAAACTGGAACATGGGGAGCAACCCCATTAGGGCCGACTGCGGGGCAACTTTCTGGTAATGTCAATGGGCTTGGTCCTAACCAAAGTGGGCAACAGAACCCTGGACCTGGGGTGATTTACACCAATCCTATGGGTGCGGTAAATCAGCCGATCAATGCGACTACGGCTATTACCGATCCCAATGGAAATCTATGGTGCCTCACTACCTACGGGACATGCGGAAGTGAGCAACCTGCGTGGCCGACTTCTCCGTTATTTCCTACTCTTTTATTTCCGACGCAAGCTGCTACGACTGTAACGGATGGCACATGCGTTTGGACCGCAATCAATCCTTCAGGACAAGGCTTCCGCCTCAATCCCATACCCCCTCAGACTGGAGTAGTATGGCAGATTCAGCCTGTGGGACAGTATCGTGCTCCCCGATTCTTGAATCTCGCTCAGACACTTGAGCCTATCCCAGATGATTTTGAGTGGGCTTTCAAACAGGGATTCTTCGCGGAATGTTACCGTAGACATCCAGACCCTAAGATTAGGGCTAAATATACTATGGAACGGACCATTTGGCTAGAGTCTCTGGACAAAGCAGTACGGCAATCTGACCGAGAAATGGATGACTTTGGGTTCTATCCTTCCCGATCCATTATGAGCAGTGACTGGTATGGTGGTGGTACACCACGCCCAGACTATCCGTGGAATGGTTACTAAGAAACAGGAATAAGAGGAATAAATGGGAGCGTCTTCAACTAACACTTTACTTCGCACGATTGAGTTTTGCAAGAAGCTCAACTTTGACAGGCGATCCGCTATTGGGAGTTATCTCGAACCCGCTCTTACGAGCGCCAACACCATTATGCAGACTATTCTTGGGCCTCCCTTTGCATGGAGATGGAACCGCGTAGTAACAGGTTTCATTACCACAGCCGGACAGCAAGACTACTCTCTGGTTAATTGGAGTGCAAGCCTTCTTGTATCGAAAGGATGGCTTACAGTTGATACTGGAGGGAATAGTCAGGTTGTCACCACGGCAGGGGCAACTGGAACGACTGTACCTTCTTGGAATCTAACTACGGGCGGAACTACTACAGATGGCAATGTGACTTGGACAAACCTTGGACCCATTGGAGCAAACAACCTTTCTACCAATTATACCTTTGGGTGGGTTGAGACAGCAAGTGTTCAAGAACTGACGACCTCGAATACTCCTAAGTGGTATGAGATGACTTCAGAGTTGTGCCTTGCACTTGATTCAGCGCAGGCGCGTCCTCGGTACATTTCACCACAGGGGGATAATGGCAATGGAGTAATCACTTTCCGGTTGATGCCGGTTCCCAATGCAGCTTACCCCGTATCTGTTACCATCCAGCAGAACCCTCCTTTGTTTACAAGTTTGAGCCAGACTTGGGCACCCATTCCTGATGAATTTGCGCACCTTTATACATGGGGAT
>JABEBX010022499.1_pt1 | contig 14777 bp, 15 predicted proteins | sample 7245971 | NCBI WGS metagenome assembly JABEBX01 (sample SAMN14506365, study PRJNA622280) | hot springs metagenome | biome: hot spring [ENVO:00000051]|acidic hot spring [ENVO:00002120]; feature: spring [ENVO:00000027]|sediment [ENVO:00002007]; material: sediment environment [ENVO:01001048]... | reverse complement strand
GTATATTACAGTGGGGGTGGTAAGTATATGTGGGCCATTTAGCAATATTTGCTTTTTACATATTCAATGGCTTCTTTTTTATCTGCAAATAAGCCATTGAGTTGTTTTTGAAAACAGTCATTTAGTATTTTGCCAAAGATTTCGGAAGGCTCTAGTCCTAGCTCAATCAAGTCTTTGCCAGATACAAGCGGTTTTTGATTTTGCAAATCCCTTAGGTATAAAATTATAGCCTCTTTTGCAAAACTACTTTTGGTAATGGCATATGCAGCAATTTGTGATTCAAGCCACATAGGTTTTAAAAAGAAATAAATTTCGCTTTTTTTTCTCTTTTTTGATAAAAATGCATTAATTTCCATCATTTGCTGATAAATTTTTTCTATTTTTTCATCGCTTATGTTAAGCACGCTTGTAAGGTCAAATTTTTTTCTAAAGCAAAATTTCAATATTGCAAAATAGATATATTCTATTCTAAATGTTATAGGACAAAAAAATGTGCACATTTTTAAAAAATCTTTTGCAGATTCAATTATATTAAAGCATGCTTCATCTATATAAAAGTCTTTATGAAGGTACTTAAAAATTTTGTATTCGTTAATTTTTCTTAAAATTTCAACCACTTTTTCTTCTTTCAAAATCAAACTAAGCTCTAAAAAGAGTCTATTTTTGGATACAGTATTTAAGACATTTAGCTCTAAAGCGTTTTTCATCAATTTTTCAGTTTGTTGACCCAATAAAAAATTGAACTTTTCAGCAAAACGCAATGCCCTAAAAATTCTTGTAGGGTCTTCTATGAAACTTAAATTATGCAAAATGCGAATTTTTTTGTCATGAATATCTTTCATTCCACCAAAATAATCAATTAATTCACCAAAATTTTCATTTAAGCTTATAGCAAGTGTATTTATTGTAAAATCTCTGCGGTATAGATCTAGTTTTAGTGAACTTTCTTCAACATGAGGTAAACCAGATGAGGCTTCATCGTAATACTCTTGTCTTGCCGTTGCAAAATCAATCTTTTCACCATCTACAATTACGCTTGCAGTTTTAAACTCACTGTGGGCAATCAACTTTCCACCTACAATGTTTGAAAATTCTTTTGCAAATTCTATGGCATTTCCTTCTATTACTATATCTATATCTTTTATAGGCATATCCATTACAAGGTCTCTAACTACACCCCCCACAGCGTAGGCTTTCATGTTTAGTTTTGAAGCCACTTGAGAAATGATTTTAAGGACATTGTAGATTTTTTCATCCAATTTGTTTTTAAGCTTCAAATCTACTTTAAACACTTTGTGTATAAGCTTTTGTTCGGTTTGGTTAATGAGATTTAGAATATTTGTCCTTGTTAGAACACCTACTACTTTTGTATCTTTAGTAACAGGAATTATGCGTTGTTTTTGGTCGATTATAATGGTTTTTATTGTCGATAGAGGTACATCTTCACTTACAGTGTAAAAATCTGTAACCATGAATTTTTCTACAGGTTCATTTGCATAATTATGATAAATGGCTCTTTGGAGTGTAGGCCTTGAGATAATACCAACGAGTTCGTCTTTATCCAAAATAACGAGGGAATTTATGCCGTATTTTGCCATTATTTCATTGCAGTATGAAACACTATCGCCTTTGTCAACACACTTTGGGGGTGTGCTCATAATATCTTTAGACTTAATGGCGTAAAAAAAACTTTCTTTGATTGCAGTTGTTGCTGCATCGAGCGTTTCGATTAACGTTAAATCTTTTACGGTAGCGCTTGCTGCAAGTTTATGCCCGCCTCCCTTAAACGTTTTTAATATGCGTGCAACATCTATTTTGGGATTTGTAGAGCGACCAATGACAAAAATACGCGATTGCATTTTAAATACGCAAATGGCTGCATCAGTCTTTTTCATACTTAAAAATGTATTTACAATATTGGCTACTTCACCAATGTATTCATTGTGCTGGGCAAAACTTAACACAATGCTTATGTTGTTGTACTCAAAGACGCGTGCATTTTTTATTAACTCATTTAATAGATAGATTTGAGATTCTTCTATAGTTTCTTCCAAAACGCTTGAAACAATATCTAATTTTGCCCCTTTTTCTAGCAAATAAGCACAAATCAAAAAATCATTGATGGTGGTTGATGGGTATAGCAATTTACCAGTGTCTTCATAAATGCCAAGCATAAAAAGCGTTGCTTCTTCAGCACTAAAATCTATATTTTGTTCTTTAAGCTTCATGACAATCTGTGTGGTATTTGCGCCTGTTTTTTCAAAGTAGTACTCGCTACAGTCTATATCGCAATCTGCATGGTGGTCAAAGCAAATAACATTAACTTTATCCACAATCTTTGCAAAATCGCCTATGCGTGATTTTTGACACGTATCAACAACAATTAATGTATCGATTTTTTCTAAATCAACCTTTTGAAATTCTGCATAAGCGTAAATTGTTGATTGTATAAGAAAATTTTTTTTTGAACGCTTTGGTAAATTTGGGAACACTACCACGGCATCTTTATAGAGCAGTTTTGCAGCTATTGCACTTGCTATTGCATCAAAGTCTGGCTCAATGTGACATGTGATAACTTTCATAATTACTCGAGATAGTCACTTTCTATAAAGGCCTTGTTTAAGGCTTCATCACTCACAAAAGTGTATCTTTGCGTAGTGGTTATGCTTGAGTGACCAAGCAACTCTTGTATTGTTTTTATATTAGCTCCATTTTCAAGCAAATGCGTAGCGTATAAGTGCCTTAGGCTATGTGGATGTAGATTGAGACCAAAAGCCTTAGATTGTAATTTTATTATTTTCCAAATAGCTGCCCTTGTAAATGGTTTACCCCTTTTGCTTATAAATAAATAATCTTTTGAATGAGCGTTTTGTGAATTGTTTCGTATACTTGATATGTAATTTTTCACTTTATTTAGAACATCGTATGATATAGGCACAAAACGCACTTTAGATCCTTTGCCTACAATACGGATTAAACCTGCATCGAAATATATATCACTAATTTTTAAATTAATAAGTTCACTCACACGCAGGCCCGTTGCATAAAAAAACAGTAAAATTAAGCCATTTCTTGTATCAGTAAATAAGTTTTTTAAAGATTCAAAATCAATTGGTTTTTCTACTTTGAAATTTGTCTTAACATTTTTGATACCGTCTAAGTTAAGATTTAAGCTATTGTTTTTGTTGATAAACTTTAAAAATGCTCTAAGGCTTGAGAGTTTCCTGTTTAGTGAACTAGGCTTATACATTTTTTTAAGCGTATTGATATATTCAAATAGATTAATGTCGTTTAAATCTTTTGATTGAAAAAATTCGCAAAATGCCTTTAAGTCATTTTCGTATGATTGTATGGTTTTGATTGAAAGGCCTTTATTTGCGCTTAAAAATACCAAAAAATCAGATAATAATTGTTTTAAGTTCATAGGCTAGTTAAACAAATCAAAACTGCTTGAAAAAAGACCACCGAGTGATTTTAAAAAATCGCTTTGTTGTTTGGCCCTAAATTTAATTACAAACTGGGCAATATATGGCAAAACAAGTACAATTAATATACCAATTAATAAAAATTTCATCTTTTACCTTTAAATTTCAATTTTTAAAAAAGCATCTAGTTCTTTCAAATATCCTTCAAACAATGGCAACAATTTATCAAACGTAGGCCTTTTTTCCATAAAAAAAAGCCTTTTAGTGTTTTCTAAATTGATAGAAAAATGCTTTTCCATATCTTCAAATGCATTCTTTGAAGACTTGTCATTAAGGTACAAAATATACTTTGAAATAAGATAGAAGTTATACAAAGACCTATATGCAATTTCTTCAACAATTTTTCTTTCCAGTGTAAGTTCCAAAAAACTGCCTCGAATTGACAAAATTTTGCTTGCAATTTCTCTTTTTATTTGATTTTTGAGATCTTGATTATCAATATTAATTATACTTGCAGGATTTGTACCATATAAAACTTTTGTATGTTCTTTTAATTCCAAAATTTCCATGCAAAAGTGGTTTTTGTGTTTTTCTAGAAAATCGCACTCTATAAGCAAAGGCGTGTTAAATTGTTTTTTAAACTTAGTAAGCTCTAATTTTAGCTTTTTTATGTCATCTAAATCTATTTTGCTTAATACAACTAAAAGTCCGTTATTTGAATTAAACGCACTTAGGCCTAAGTTATGCAAACACACACTAATCAAACTATCTTCAAATAAACCCTTTAGGCGCTCAACTATGTCCATACTTGCTTGCTTCTAAATAATTTTTACTAAATTTTTCAAACTCGTTGTTGTAAATAGCATTTTGAATACGTTTCATCAAATTGTTATAGTACATTAAATTGTGAATTGTTGCAAGTGTATAAAAACTTAGTTCTTTAGCTTTATACAAGTGTCTTAAAAAAGCCCTTGAAAAATTTTTACACGTGTAGCAGTTGCAATGCTCATCTATTGGGGATTCATCTTTAGCGTAAATGGCGTTTTTGATGTTAATGTTACCGTAATCTGTAAATAAACAACCGTTTCTTGCATTTCTTGTAGGCATTACACAGTCAAACATATCTATACCAAACCCCACAAGTGTAACGATGTCTTCTGGTTTGCCAACACCCATTGCATAGCGAGGTTTATCTTTTGGTAGATATTGAGTTGTAAACTCGACAATCTCATACATTGCCTGCTTTGGCTCTCCAACGCTTAGACCACCAATTGCTATGCCATCAAAACCCATCTCTGAGATTTCAAGCGCGCTTTTTTTGCGCAAATCCTTAAATACACTGCCTTGAACAATACCAAAAACAGCGCTGTGAGATGGTTTTTGAACTTTTATAGAGCGTTTTGCCCAATTTAGCGTAATATCTAAGGATTTTTCAATTAAGCTTTTTTCTAAACCATATGCAGGACACTCATCAAGCACCATTGCAATATCGCTTTTAAATCTAAACTGAAGCTCTAGAACTTTTTCTGGCGTAAAAAAGTGATAAGAGCCATCAATGTGAGATTTAAAACGCACACCTTCTTGCGTCACCTTTCTCAAATCAGATAAACTAAATACTTGAAACCCACCAGAGTCTGTTAAGATAGAGCCTTTGAAGTTAACAAATTTATGCAGTCCACCAAAAGCTTCAATGATATCAACGCCCGGCCTTAGATACAAATGGTATGTATTTGATAGCATAAGCTTATAGCCCATATCGCTTAACATATCAGGCAATAGCGCTTTTACAATGCCTTGTGTGCCAACAGGCATAAAGACTGGCAAATCAATTGTATCGTTTAAGTATAATTTAGATAGCCTTGCACTATTGTCTGTTTTTAAGCATTCAAATTGCATAAAATTTTAGTTTTTAATATAAATTTTACCCAACTCAAAAGAACATACAAATAATTTATCTTTTGTATAAAAGGCAAATGTTGGTTTATCAAATTTATACGATTTGAGTTTTTCCAAATGCTCATTTAATAACAATACCTGATTGTTTGATGTTGATGTAACACTTAAAACATTGTCATTGTAATTTATGCGCTCAATGGGTGCGCTAAATGCTTTGCTAAATAGTGCTTGGCATTGATGATTGTATACATTGATTGTATTAAGTGTGGCTACAAATAGATATTTGCTGCTTGATGCGATAGATACTGCACCTTTGATGTTGCACAAAAGCGTTGGTGTATAGTTGTTTACAAGCAATATATCACTGTTTGCCAAAAGCACTAATATAGTATTATTTTCTCGTGCAATTTGCACAATGTTATCGTTAAATTTCATCAATTTTGCAAGTTTCGATGGTTTTTCATAAAAAAGCAAATCATTACCCAATGAAACAACAATTGTGTTGTTTATGGCTATAACATTAGATGGGTCCTTTAGATTTAAGAAATCTAACTCTAGTATATTGCCATACTTATCTAGCATACTAACATAGCCACTTTTATTTGCAACATACAAAATCCCATCTTTGTAAGCAAGACTTATGGGTTGTTTTAAACCAAAGACGCTGTAGTCACTTCCAAATTTAAAGCTTGTTATTGCGACAAAAATCGCGATACCTACAATATAAATGTATTCTTTTTTGGTATTCATTTATAGTTCTTCATTAAGTTTTCGTATACGTTCTTCTTCTGCCTTTATATAATCAATTAGTTTTTGCTTTATTTGAGGATCTTTTTGCGCAAAAAGTCTTGCAACAAACAATGCTGCATTGTGTGCACCTTTTTTGCCAATACCCATAGATGCAACAGGTACACCTTTTGGCATTTGTGTAATAGAAAGTAGCGCATCAAGCCCAAACATCTCGCTATCAACAGGCACACCTATTACAGGCAAAATTGAATACGAAGCAACAAAACCGGGCAAAGCTGCCGAAAGGCCAGCTATGGCAATGATGCAGTCAAATTCAGCATTAATCTTTTGAACAATTTCTTTAACATATTCTGGGCTTCTGTGGGCGCTTGCAATGTATACTTTATAATCTATGCCAAACTCTTCCAATGTTTTTTTAGCTTCATAAATTATGTTTTCATCACTTTTGCTTCCAGAAATAATTGCAACTTTCATGAAACTCTCCTTATCTAATAGTATTTTAATGCTTTTTTCCCTATATCGCGCCTAAAATGCATTCCATCAAAATGAATTTTTTCTATTGATTCATAGGCTTTTTGTATGGCTTTTTTAAAATCAGCATCACAAGCTACTACATTTAAAACCCTCCCGCCATTTGTATATACTTGTGAGTTTTTTTCATAAGTGCCAGCATGAAAAACAAGTGCATCTTTTACATCTTCCAAACCAAAAATGGGTTTATCTTTTTCATAGGAATTTGGATAGCCTTTGCTTGTTGCTACTACACTAACACAAAATTTGTTTTCAAATTCTATGTTGTAGTTATCCAAATCTGAGTTTGCGCATTTAAGCATTATATCCAACAAATCACTTTTTATTAGCGGTAAAACAACTTGAGCCTCTGGGTCGCCAAAGCGACAGTTATACTCAAGCACGTAGGGTTTTTTATCTACCACCATTAGACCAGCATACAGCACGCCTTTATACTCAATGCCTTCTGAATTTAGCGCATGTATTGTTTGAGAAATGATATGTTTACACTCATCTTCGATTGCATCTACAATTGGAGCTTTGGCATATGCGCCCATACCCCCTGTATTTGGACCTTCGTCATTGTCAAATACCCTTTTGTGGTCTTGTGCAGCAAGCATTGGAACAAAATTCTTTCCATCGCAAAATACCATATACGACAATTCTTCACCAACCAAAAATTCTTCTATTACGACTTTCTTGCCAGCTTCACCAAATTTGGCTTTTATAAAACAATCTTCTAGATGCAATTGTGCTTCATTTTGGTTTTGGGCTATTGCTACGCCTTTTCCTGCAGCTAACCCACTTGCTTTTATCACCAAGGGATAAGAGCTTTTTTTTGCATATTCAAAAGCCTCGTCAAAATTATCGAATGTTTCGTAGTTAGCTGAAGGGATTGAGTATTTTTTGCATAAGTTTTTACAAAATATCTTGCTTGATTCAATCATAGCAGCTTTTTTTGTTGGACCAAATGTGAGTATGTTAAAATTATTTAGGTAATCAACAATACCATGTGCTAAAGGCTCTTCTGGTCCTACTACAACAAACCCAATGTTGTGGCGTTTGCAAAAGTTTACTATGGCTTCAAAATCCAATGCAGAAATATCTACATTTGTGGCTATTTTTGATGTGCCAGCGTTGCCTTTTGCACAGTATAGTTTTTCACACAGGGGGCTTTGCGATAATTTATAGCAAATTGCATGTTCTCTAGCGCCTTGTCCAATTACAAGTACATTCATTTTACCTCTCCTAGTAACCATTTATTTAAATCTTTTAAAAAATCATCACACGATTTACTTGCTGCATCAACCATACCTTGGTTTGTATTTTGTGTAAATTCTACCTTGTAATCAAACATCTTGCTTGATAATAACTGATAGCTTGAGTTATACAAAAAAGCCCTTGCTTTAAAATAAAAGTTTTTATGCGCATCAAAGTGCGGTTCAAAATTAAATAGCAAAATCTTTAATCTGTAGTGTGCATAAGGATCTACTTTTATGTAGCCAATGCTTTGTAAAATGAAGTCTTTTAACATATTTGGTGGCGAATTTATCCATTTGGAATAAGCATAATAGTTATATATACCATTTAAACTGTAAAGAATTGAATTGTTTTTGAGTGTCAATGATTCAATGCTATCCAAATTGATTGAACTTGACGCTTTATCGTAACTAAAATTAATCTTTGGCGACAAATAATTATACGCTGTGTTGTTCGTATTTTTTATGCCAACACTACATGCGCTTAAAAATAGTATTAATGGTAAAACAAACAATATTTTTTTCATGGATTTTCTCCTTTTTCTGTTGGCGCAGGCGTTTTTGGTTTTCCAAATATTACGTAAGATGGGTTTGATTTGAGTTCGTTTATCAACTCATGTGTAGATTTGACAGTATTGTCAATATGCTCAATTGTGCGGTTTAGGTTATTTAAACCTTCATGCGTTAAATAATTAATTTGACTTTTGTTTTCATATAGAAGCTGGTTTAAGTTTGAACTTATTTGAGCAAGATTTTTTGAACTCTCTTGGAGGCTTTCAATGAGTTTGTTTGTTGACTCAAATGTACTATTTGCGCTTTGGCTTGTATTTTTTATAGACTCTAGGGCAATATTTGCTGTTTTAATTGTAGCGTTTAGACTATCCAAATCAATAGACAGCTTTTTGCTTGCAATATTTGCATTATTTAGTATGGATGCTATTTGCTGTCTGTTGCTTTCATTAAATACTTTGCTAATATTTTTTATCAACTCATTTGCATTGGCTAATACGCTTGGCAGAGCTTGGGATATTTGTTGCAACTCGCTCATTTTAGATTTAATAACTGGGTATTCGCTGTGGTCAACACGCGCAAGAAGTGGTGCATTTTTTGTGCCGCCAGTTAAGTCAATGGATGCAAGCCCAGTTAAGCCTTGTGCAGAAACAGTTGCAACTGTGTCGGTTTTTATTGGTATGTTGCTTTTTACTCTAATAAATATTCTTACGATTTCTGGGTTATTAGGGTCAATATCTATCCTTTCAACATTTCCAACATTTACACCTTTGTATTTTACAAGTGAGTTTTGAGTTAATCCATTAACAGAGTAGCTTGTTGATATTAAGTATGTCTTGTAGGATTCGTTTGTTCTATATCCAAACAACCAAAGCCCTATAATTACGATAGCTGCACTTAAAATTATAACAAAACCACCAACAAGTATGTAATTAGGCTTTGTTTCCATTTAAAAACCTTTTGCCTCTTTCAATTGAAAATAATTCTTTTACCCATTTATCTTTAACTGTATGAATTTTATCTAGTGTATCGCAAAAAACAATAGTTTTATTTGAAATAATAGCTACTCTGTCTGCAATTAAAAGGGATGATAAGTCATGCGTTATCATAATCACACTAATGCCCAATAGTTCAACAAGCTTTTTTATAGTTTTGTCAAATTCATCTGCGCTAATAGGATCAAGCCCACTAACAGGCTCATCTAAAAACAGTATTTTAGGGTCCACTGACAGTGCACGAGCAAGCGCAGCCTTTTTTTTCATACCACCAGACAACTCGCTTGGGTATAGCCAATACACACTTTCATCTAATCCTGCCAATTTTATTTTTAGCATTGCCATATTTTTTGCCATTTCATCATCTATATTATAGCGTTTTTTTATTACATATACAATATTTTCACCTACACTTAGACTATTAAATAATGCCGCTGATTGAAACATTACGCCAATTTTATTTTTCAATGCTTGTTTTTGTTTGAAACTTAAATGTTTTACATCAATGCCATCTATTATGATTGATCCTTCTTTTTGTTTTTTTAGCAAAATCATTTCTTTCAATAGTGTGGTTTTGCCAGAGCCAGAGCCACCAATTATTGCTAAAACCTCGCCTTTGTAAACATCTAAATTTAGGTTTTCATGTATAACTAAGTCTTTGTATGCGCTTTTTAAATTTCTAATTTTTATGATTATATCTTTAGCCATCTGTAAATTATAGAAAAAACTGCATCAATAACTATAACGCTAAAGATGCTTTTTACAACGCTAGCTGTAACATGAAAGCCTATGCTTTCTGTTTTTTTCTCAACCTTAAAACCCTCGCTTGTACCAATTAGCGCTATAACGACACCAAATACTGGACCTTTAATGGTACCAGACATAAATGATTTCATTGTAAGTACGCGACTTGCTCTATCTAGAAATTCTAAATAGCCTACATTTAAAATCAAATTTGATATAATCATTCCACCAAAAATACCAATAATATCGGCAAAAACAATTAAAAGAGGCATTACTATAAAAAGCGATAAAATCCGTGGCAACACCAACAATGTATATGGAGAAATTCCCATAGTATCAAGCGTATCAATTTCTTCTTGAACTTTCATTAAACCAATTGAAGCGGTATAGCTACTTGCGCTTCTTCCAGAAACAATAATCGCCACAATTAAAGGCCCAAGTTCTCTAACAATTGAAATGCTAACTAAATCAACTATGAAAATATTTGCGCCAAATTGCCTAAGCTGGGCTGCAGATTGGTATGCAATTACAAGACCAATAAGAAAAGACAATACACCTACAATGCCAATTGCGCCCACGCCCATATTTTGTATGTCTTTTACAAAAATACCAAACTCAAAATCGGCAAATTTTGATATAAACTCTAGAGTTGATTTTCCTAAGAAGTTTAAGAAGTATAGGTAGTCTTGAATTTTTTCCTCTAAATAATTACTAAATCTTAACAGTAAGCTTTTCTTTTTAAGTGGCGGGATTTTGGATATATGATTTATAATTAGTTCAAGAACACTTTCTACTTTTTTACTTGAACCACATAAAATATTTTTATCAAAGCTACTGTGTATAAGCAATCCACCAAATGTGTCTATCTCATCAATAAGTGAGATATCAACACGCTCAAAACCAATGTAACTTTGAAGTTTTTTTTTAATAAATCTTACATTTTCTACTGTCCAATTGCCTTTTAATAAAAGCGTTTTATCTTGCAATTGAAAAAAGTTGCAATTTTGGTTCATTTATTTATTGAGAGCAGTTTGGGCATAATCCGTAAAATATTGTAGAATGATAATTGACTTTATAGCCTTTTGCATTTAACTCTTCATCTAATTCTTTATTGTAAGGTATATCTAAATCTAAAACGGCTCCACAATTTGTGCATTTGAAATGATAATGAGGCTCTATTTTTGCATCATAGCGCAAGATGTTTTTATCGCTTTTAATCTCTATAATTTTTCCTTCTTCTGCTAAAATGCGTAAATTTCTGTAAACTGTTGCAATAGAGATTCTAGGATACTTAGTTTTTATTGAATAGTAGAGTTCCTCAGGCGTTGGATGGTCATACCTTGAGTTTAGCTCTTCGTAAACCAAATTGCGTTGCTTGGTGTTTTTTCTCATGCTACCTCCTTTTTTATGGACCTGGAATGTATAAATTTCCATACGGTCTTTTGCTTTTTGGTGTAATTTTTACAAACCCATCATTGATGATTTTATCACAATCAAAGTCAAAAATGCTACAAAATTTTTTAACATTTGCAATGATTTTTTCCATATCTTTATCATCTGGTTGACTAATTAGTATTTCATGAGAACACAGTGTTTCATCCACACCTTGTCTTATAAATATTGCACCGCCATGCATACCTGTGCCTAAAAAATGCCCTGTTAGGCGTTTTTTATCTCTATTTAGACCAAGCAATATCAATGTACCACCTGCCATGTATTCGCCCATAAAGGCTCCAGCACAACCGCCTATAACTACTGTTGGACTTACATCTTCTTTGTAAGCTTTCATATGAATGCATGCCCTATAGCCAACATCACCTTTTACAAAAATTGAGCCACCTCTCATACTATAGCCCAATACATCGCCAGCATTGCCATGTATGATTACTTCACCTGAGCTCATTGTGTTGCCTATGTCATCTTGTGCATCTTCATTGACAATAATAGTAGGTCCTTCCATAAATGCACCCAAATCATTTCCCGGAACACCATTGATAATAATTTCAACAGGTTTAGCCATTATACCGCCTTTAAATGTTAATAAGATGGAAAATGGTCCATTAAGCAATGCCCTTCCATAAATGATTCTTAACGCTTTGTAAAGTTTTTTCTGTTCCTGTGGCATACTCTCAATCTCTTCCCAAAAAGGTGCACTGAATATTTTAGCTAACAATTCAATTGGCACATGATGTTTTCTCACAATCAAATCTGATAAATATACAATGACCTCTGTATCAGTTTTTTGTGTACATTTATAACCGTGCATTTCCAAATATCGCTTATTTGCACCGTATGAAGATATTTCTCCATTGTGCACTACAGTCCAATCAAGTAACCCAAATGGGTGTGCGCCACCCCACCAACCAGGCGTGTTAGTTGGAAAACGATTGTGGGCAGTCCAGCAAAAAGCTTTATAGCGCTCTATCCTAAAAAAATTTGCAATTTCATCGGGGTAGCCAATACCCTTAAAAACACCCATATTTTTACCACTTGAAATAACAAATGCACCATTTATATTTTCGTTAATAAAAAATACGAGTTTATTTATGAATTCATCTGCATCTGTTTCACTCATATATTCGCTTTCTGCCTTTGTGCCTTGTGCTCTTGGCAATACAAAATAAACAAAAAACATTGGACGCTTTCTGTTTTTCATACCTCTTGTAGGTATTCCACTGCGTTCTGCTACCATAACCCTTCGTTCCAAGAAATCCTCGACAGCACGTTTTGACAAATCATCGTCAATCATTAAATGCAAAGCATAATAGTTTTTAAATTCTGGGTATATTCCATAAGCTGCATAACCTGAGCCTAAACCATTTCCTCTATCACGCATTATATCAATTGCAGATACAACTACACTGCCATCAATAAGCTCTCCATTTGTTTGAAAAATACCAAATATACCACACCCAGACGCATCTTTTTGATCATCTAAAAAAGAAACATATTGCTTATTTTTTGATATATCAGACATACTTACCTACCCTTTTAGTTTTCTATCAAGCCTTAATACTCTAAAAGCTTTATCAAAATATTTCCACCCAAAATCACTGTTTAAAAAAGTATCCTTAATCCATGAAACATCAAAACCTTTTTCTATCATCCAGTTGAACATACCAGCTTTTTCAACGTTATTTACTAAAATTGCTCCGATTAATTTGTTATCTCTAATAATAAATTTTCTATACTCGCTATCTTTTTTTAACTCAAGCACGCAATCATTATCGCTTTCTACTATACCCATAGAAATAAAACCTACTTTGCCAATTTCTATAGAATTCATTGCAAATCCGCCGTTGAATTTAGCTTCTTTGCCACACGCATTTAAGCCCGCAATAAAGCCTCCTTTGGCAGCAAGCGGCAAAATTGGAATAGGTCGTCTAATGTTTAAAACAATATCATAAATGCTTGCAACATCACCAGCAGCATAGCAATCATCACATGCTTTCATGGTTTCATCAACTACAATGCCTTTATCAACCAAGATATTGCTATCAACAAATGTAGCATTTGGTGCTACACCGACGCTTAATAAACACGCATCACATGGTATTTTTTTGTTACTTGCTAAAACCACTTCGCTTACCTTTTTGTCTCCATTTAGTTGCACAACAGAATCATTTAGTATAACTTCAACACCGGCTTTTTTTAACTCTTGCTCAATAAGCAAAGCTCCCCAATCATCCAATGCAGGGAACAATACCCTTTTTGCAAGCTCAACAAGCACAACCTTTTTGCCTATTTTTGATAAATCATAAGCCATTTTTGTGCCAATGAGGCCAGCGCCTACTATAACAATGCTCTCTATATTGTCTAAATTTTCCTTTAATTTCTTTGCGCCTTTAATATTTGTAAGAGTATGGACACCATCAAGCTCAATACCAGAGATATTTTTTGGCAATATAGCGTTTGCACCGCTTGCAATGATAAGTTTATCGTATTCTATAGTATGTGAGTTAGAAAGCATGATTGTTTTATTTCTTGTATCTATAGAATCAACCCTCTCCCCGAGCAAAATTTTAAAATTATTTTTTTCGTAAAAATTGCTTCTTCTGTAAAACATCCTTTCTTCTGATAAGCTTACTTCGCCAATAACCCAGTTTGGTAACAATGGTCTTGAGTAACATCTGGTTTGTTCATCCGAGATAATTAAAATTTCACCTTGCGTATCGTTTTGTCTTATTGCTGTGGCAGCATTAATACCTGCTACTGAATTTCCTATTATTACGTACTTCCTCATAGTTCCTCACAATTCCTCAAAAGTTAATGCTTCATTTGGACAAGCTTCAACACATGCGGGTATGCTTTTATCTGGGCATAAGTCGCATTTAATAGACAACCCCCACATATCATTTTTACCTTGTTTTATAACGCCATATGGGCAAACCATTACACACATCCAGCAACCTACACATGTGTTAGGGTTTACAACCACGTATCCTCTCTCATCTGTCTGCATCGAGCCATTTTGACATGCAAAAATACATGGTGCATCATCACAATGCCTACACATTATAGAAGCAGAATAGGGATAGTTGAGCTCAGCAGTGCATCTAGATAAAACATTTTCTTTTTTAACTGCTTTGATAATATCTTTAGATTCAGAATGCTCAGTTTTGCAAGCTACTTCGCATAGATGACAGTATACGCAATTGTCTTCGTTTATTTTTACAAGTTTCATTTTC
>JABEBX010016258.1_pt1 | contig 14778 bp, 13 predicted proteins | sample 7245971 | NCBI WGS metagenome assembly JABEBX01 (sample SAMN14506365, study PRJNA622280) | hot springs metagenome | biome: hot spring [ENVO:00000051]|acidic hot spring [ENVO:00002120]; feature: spring [ENVO:00000027]|sediment [ENVO:00002007]; material: sediment environment [ENVO:01001048]... | reverse complement strand
GCCTTCTATCAGCAGATCATCGCGCGCTTAGAGCTCAAGGCCGCCGCCGGCCAACTGGATGGCAACGATCTTCGCGCCATCAATGGCCTTTTGGGCAAAGAAGACAAACCCAAGGATGCATCGGTGGGCTCTCTTGGGACACAATGAACCGATATACTCTATGATGTTAGCTACCGCTGTTCGAATAAAAAGGAGGGCCATTCATGGCCAGTAAAAAGAAGCGACTCTTGATTTTCCTGGCCCTTCTCTTGGTCGTCGTGGCAATCCTCCTGTACGTTTTTCCCCGACATCGGACCCAGCAGGACAGGCTCTTGACCATCTATGGAAATATCGACATTCGCCAGGTACAGGCGGCCTTCGATGACAACGGCCGCATCCAGCGCCTACTGGTCCAGGAGGGTGATCGCGTGCACGCGGGACAACTCTTGGCGGAACTGGATCCCACCCGCTTTCAGGATGCCGTTGCTCGGGATGCAGCGTTGGTGAAAGCCCAGGAACAGGTCTTGGCACGGCTCTTGGCTGGCTCACGGCCGGAAGAGATTGCGGAAGCCCGGGCCGAAGTTCGTGCCAACCAGGCTACCCTGCACAATGCTGAACTGCTCTGGCAACGCCAGCAAGCCCTGGCTGCGCAGCAGTATGTCCCCAAACAAAGTGCGGACAATGCCGCCGCCGCCCTGAAAACGGCCAAGGCCAACCTGCAACACAGCGAACAGGCACTGACCTTGGCCATCAAAGGCCCCCGCAAGGAAGACATTGCCCAGGCACGTGCCCAACTGGAAGCGGACCGCGCGGCTCTGGCCTTGGCCCAGCGGGAACTTGCCGATACCAAGCTCTATGCCGCCAGCACCGTTTGCGCTTGGGAATGCCGGTTACGGTGCAGATTCCCCTGACCCAAAACTCCCCCCAAAATCGCTCCCAGAATGCCTGCGCAAAATCCACCGGTAACTGACCCACCCTTACGCTTCCTGGGGGTTCACAAGGACTTTCAGCGCGGCAAGGATCGTGTTGCCGCCCTCAATGGTCTGGACCTGGAACTAGCTGCTGGCAAGATCACCGGACTTCTTGGCCCCGATGGTGCTGGCAAGACCACGCTGCTGCGCCTGGCTGCCGGGTTGTTGCGACCATCCAGTGGACAGGTGTTGATTTTTGGGCAGGATATCACGCAGCAATCAGGCGAGCATGCCCCTGCCATCGGCTATATGCCCCAGCGCTTTGGACTCTACGAGGACCTGAGTGTCCAGGAAAATCTGGATCTCTATAGCAAATTACAGGGATTGGACCCAAGCCAGGCACAGCAGCGCCAACGGGAGTTACTGCAACTCACGGCTCTGGGGCCTTTTGGGAGTCGTCGTGCCGGTGCCCTATCGGGTGGAATGAAGCAGAAACTTGGCCTTGCCTGTGCCCTGTTGCGAGCCCCGCAGCTCCTTCTCCTGGATGAACCCACCGTCGGGGTTGATCCCATTGCCCGTCGGGAGCTCTGGAACATCATTCAGGGTCTGCGTCAGGAGGGTACCACGGTGCTGTTGAGCACCGCCTATTTTGACGAGGCCGAACGCTGTGACGCCATTGTCCTTCTCCATCAAGGCAACATACTCCAACAAGGCCGCCCGGATCATTTTACCACGCCGCTGCAAGGTCGTACGTTCCAGGTCCAGCACCCAAGCCTGCGGCGACGTTTCCTACAGGAGTCCCTGCAACAGCGTCCCGGGGTGCGGGATGCCCGGATCATTACCGGTGGGGTGCGGGTGCTGCTGGCCAAGGACGTGCAGCCCCCCAAGGAAAAGGAAGAAATCTGGATTACCGCCCCGCCTGCCTTTGCCGATGCCTTTATGGATCTCTTTGCCAGCGTACCAGCAAGTCCACCGGCAGAGATCGCAGCAAGCGCCGATGCGGCGGACCAGATACCAGTGAACACTCCCTCCCGCAATACGGCGGGTACAGACGAAGCAGAAATCGTCATTCAGGTGCAGGACCTGTGCAAACGCTTTGGCAATTTCACCGCCGTTCAAAACAGTAGTTTTGCGATCCACAAAGGGGAAATTTTTGGACTGCTGGGTGGCAATGGCGCGGGCAAGACCACCACCTTCCGCATGCTGTGTGGCCTCCTGCCGCCCTCAGCAGGCAGCCTCCTGGTAGCGGGGGTGGATATGCGCAAAGCCAGCAGCCAGGCGCGCGCCCGCATTGGGTATGTGGCCCAGAAATTTGCCCTCTATGGGAATCTGAGTGTCGATCAAAATCTCCGCTTTTTTGCTGCCGCCTACGGTTTGCAGGGCAAGCTGCGGGAGCAACGTCTGGGCAAGGCGCGACAGGATTTTCAGCTGCACGAGTACGGGTCTGTCAATGCCGATGATCTGCCCTTGGGGGTCAAACAACGCCTGGCCCTGGCCTGCGCCCTCCTGCACGATCCCGACATCCTGTTTTTGGATGAGGCCACTTCGGGTGTGGATCCCCTCACGCGCCGAGAGTTTTGGCAACGCATCAATGGCCTGGCTGCCCAAGGCGTAACGGTGCTCGTTACCACCCATTTCATGGATGAGGCCGAATACTGCGATCAACTGGTACTTATGTCGCTGGGTGCCATCCTTGCCCAAGGCAGCCCCAGCGATCTCCGGCAACTGGCGAAGACCCCGGAGAATCTTGAACCCAGCATGGAAGAGGCCTTCATTCACCTGATCGACGCCCATGAACGTCAAATCCGGAGGGCCTCATGAATCTGCGCAGACTTGGCGGACTCGTGCACAAGGAATTCCTCCAGATTCGGCGTGATCCTTCGGCCATAGGCATTGCCTTTTTCCTGCCGCTTTTTTTGCTCTTCCTCTTTGGCTATGGGGTATCTCTGGATGCCCATCGGGTACCCATTGCCGTGGTGGTGGACCATCCCACGCCCCAAACCAGTGCCTTTGTCGGGGAGCTCGATCAGTCCCAGTATTTTCAACCCCTCACCCTGCCCACCATTCATGCCGCGCAACAAGCGGTCATGAACCGCCAGGCCGATGGTATCCTCTGGCTGCGTGCCGATTTCAGTCGCCAGATCTTGCAAGGGAACACCGCATCCATCGGAATACTGCTCAATGGCGTCGACGCCAATAACGCGCGCATCGTTTCTGGCTATCTGCAAGGGGCCTGGCAGAACTGGTTGGAACAACGGGCCCTGGGCGATGCCGCGCCGCTGATTATTCCCGTAGATGCCAAAACGCGTATTTGGTTCAATCCTGCGGTACGCAGTCGGTACTATCTGGTACCCGGACTGATTGCCGTGATCATGACCCTCATTGGGGCCTTGCTGACGGCATTGGTGGTTGCCCGCGAGTGGGAACGGGGCACCATGGAAGCCCTCATGGCCTCGCCGGTCACCATGCTCGAAATCTTGCTGGGCAAGCTCATTCCCTATTTTCTGATGGGCTTTGGCGGATTGCTGCTCTCCGTCGCGCTGGCCGTTTGGGTCTTTGGGGTTCCCTTGGTAGGGAGTCTGTGGCTGCTATTGTTTTGCTCCAGTTTATTCTTGCTGGTAGCCCTTGGGATGGGCCTGCTCATCTCCAGTGTGGCACGCAATCAATTCGTCGCCGGGCAGATCGCCATCATCGTCACCTTCTTGCCTGCCTTCATTTTGTCGGGATTTATTTTTGACATCCAATCCATGCCCGCCCCCATCCGCTTTCTGACCCACATCGTTGCCGCTCGCTTTTATGTCAGCATCCTGCAAACGTTGTTTCTCGCCGGTAACATCTGGCCCATCATTCTCTGGAATAGCTTGGCACTTTTCCTCATGGCCTTGCTCTTTTTAGGGATTACCCTGAAACGCTCCCACAAGAGGCTGGACTAATGCCGGTACGGATCTGGGCTTTGGTGATCAAGGAATTCCTGGCGATCCTGCGGGACAAAAAGAGTCGCTTTGTCCTCATCGGTCCGCCGCTCATCCAATTACTGGTCTTTGGCTATGCTGCGACCTTTGATTTGCAACATATTCCCTATGCGGTCTACAACCAGGACAGCGGCTTTGCTTCCCGGGAACTCCTGGGCTACTTTCAGGGCTCCAAGGCCTTTCGGCTGGTGGCGAATCTCCACCGGGATGGACAGATCGCGCCCATGATCAACCAGGAAAAGGCGCTATTGGTACTACAGATTGGTCCCCACTTTACCGAAGATCTCCTCCGTCACCAGCCCGCCCCGGTCCAGATCCTCATCGATGGCCGAAATTCCAATACCGCCACCCTCGCCCTGAATTATGTCAATTCTGTACTCCTGCGCTTTGATCAGCGCTGGGCCCGGGATCATCATTGGGGTAGCCCACCGGCAGAACTCGTCATCCGCTCCTGGTTCAATCCCAATCTGCTGTCGCGCTGGTTCATCGTTCCTGGGATCGTGGCCTTGCTGACCTTTGTGGTTACCCTGCTGGTGACTGGGCTTTCGGTGGCCCGGGAACGAGAACAAGGTACCTTTGATCAGCTGCTGGTCACTCCCCTGACGCCCGCCGAAATCTTGTTGGGCAAAGCCCTGCCGGGAGTCCTCATTGGGGCCCTGGAAGGAGCATTCATTGCGCTGGTTGCCGTATTCTGGTTTCGGGTGCCCTTCCTGGGGAGCTTTTGGGCCCTGGCCCTGGGAATGCTGCTCTTTCTCCTGGCTGCAGTAGGTATTGGCCTGATGATTTCCTCCCTGGCACTGACGCAGCAACAGGGTCTGCTGGGAGTCTTCCTGTTTCTGGTCCCGGCCATCATTCTCTCGGGCTTCGCCACTCCCATTGCCAATATGCCGGAACTGGTGCAGGACCTCACCTACCTCAATCCCATGCGCTATATTCTGGTCATTGTCCGCGGGGTGTTCCTGGAAGGTGACGGCATGGCCAACCTCTGGTCCCAATACTGGCCTTTGGCTCTTATTGCTCTCCTTTCCATGGTCTCTGCCGCGTGGCTTTTTCGGCATCGCCTCCAGTGAAGGAGGGAAGCGATTTCTCCCTGGGATTGAACGCGATGGATGTGCAAAAACAGGTAACCGAGCCGCTTATCCGTCCGCCCAGGCAATACCGCCTTTCCTGAAGGGCCTTGCCAACGGCCGGGCCGAGATGGACATTCAGGACGCTGCCCATGCATTGCCGAGCTTGCCCAACCGGATGGAACGAGCCGTTGCCGATTGAGTCTGGCCGCCAAAGGGGTTATGGTTATCCTCTAGCTTGCGTGGAGTCCCAGATGACTGCAATGCAAACCACTGTCCTGGATCCCCGCCCCGTGGCGGTAGAAAGTCCACCTTGTACCATCCCGGTCCTGCTCTCCCGGATCCCGGCGGGTTTTCCCTCCCCTGCCGACGACTATGTGGAAGGCCGCATCGATCTCAACGAGCATCTGATTCTGCATCGGGAGGCCACTTTTCTGCTCCGGGTGTCTGGCTGGTCCATGCGTGATGCCGGCATCTTTGACGGCGACGAGATTTTGGTAGACCGTGCCCTGGAAGCAAGTGATGGTCGCATCGTCGTCGCCATCCTCCATGGCGAGCTTACCGTCAAACGTCTGCGCCATGCGCAAGGGCGGATGGTACTTTGGGCCGAAAATCCCGACTTCCCGCCCATTGTTCTGCGGGACGGAGAAGAGTGTCTAATCTGGGGGGTGGTCACCCGCGTTCTGCACAAGGTCTAGCAATGCGGATCGCTCTCATCGACGCTAATAATTTCTATGTCTCTTGCGAACGCCTCTTTCGGCCGGAGCTGGAGGGGCGACCCGTCGTCGTACTTTCCAACAATGACGGCTGTGCCGTAGCCCGTTCCAATGAAGCCAAGGCATTGGGGGTCCAGATGGGGCAACCCTATTTTCAGTGGCAGGGACTGGCCCGGAAACATCAAGTCGTCGTCCTCTCCTCCAATTACGCCCTCTATGCCGACCTCTCCAATCGCTTCATGGAAGTCCTAGCCCAGTTCAGCCCCGTCCAGGAAGTGTACAGTATCGACGAGTCCTTTCTGGACCTCACCGGGATCGCCCTCGATCCCCTGGCCATGGGTCGTGCTCTCCGGGAACGGGTACGACGCTGGGTGGGCTTGCCCGTTTGTGTGGGGATGGGGCCAAGCAAGACCCTGGCGAAACTCTGTAATCACTTTGCCAAGAAGCGCCCGGAATATGATGGGGTTTGTGATTGGGAAAGCCTATCGGCAGTGGAGCAGCACCAACTCCTGGCCGAAACCCCAGTCAGTGCCCTCTGGGGGATCGGCCGGCGCCTTGGCAAACGTCTGGAAGGCATGGCGGTGCGGACGGTGGCGGAATTTCGGGCCCAGGATCCTAGTGCCATCCGCGAACACTTTGGGGTTACCGTGGCTCGCACCCAGGCCGAGTTGCACGGAACTTCTTGTCTTTCGCTGGTCGAAATCCAGCCTCCCAAACAGCAGATCGTCAGCTCGCGGTCCTTTGGTCGGCCGGTACGGAGCAAGGCCAGCCTGCGGGAAGCCCTGACCCTCTATACTACCCGTGCTGCCGAAAAGCTGCGGCGGGAAGGGCAGCTTGCCGCCTTGGTCCAGGTTTTTGTCCGTACCAATCCCTTTCGCAATCAGGACCCCCAGTATGGTCGCAGTGTCAGCATAGCCCTGCGCCAGGCCACGGATGATACCGGCCAATTACTGGCAGGTGCCCTGCGGGGCCTGGATGAAATCTACCGGGAGGGTTTTGCCTATGCCAAGGCCGGAATCATGCTCAGCGAGCTCCGCCCACGCTCCTTGCAATGCACGGACCTCTTTGGCTCTGGCCGGGACCGGGAAAGACGGGAACAGCTCATGGGCACCCTGGATGCCATCAATCGTCGGTATGGTAAAGGGACACTTGGCCTGGGTATCGCCGGACTGCAAAGCCCCCGTGACTGGACCATGCGGCGCGGAAACAAATCCCCATCCTACACCACTTGCTGGGCAGAGCTTCCCATTGTCAAGGCGTAGAAGACAACACCTGCGCTGCAACTGCCATCTGCTACTTGACATTGCATTGTGGTTTAGGGTTTAGCATCGTCCCATGGGAAAGGAAAGCGGTTGGGCACATGCTGATGGATGAGCAAAAGCATCTGGAGATTGCCATTGCAGGCATGACCTGTGCCTCCTGTAGCGCGCGCATCGAGCGCACCCTTGCCAGCCTGCCTGGGGTCCAGTCAGCCCAGGTAAACCTGGCAACGGAGCAGGCTTGGGTAGATTTCGATCCCCAAAAAGGAAACGCCGCCGCCATTGTCCAGGCGATCAAGGACAGCGGTTACCTTCCCCGTTCCAGTGAGCTGGACCTGCAGATCGAAGGGATGACCTGCGCCTCCTGTGTGGGCAGGGTGGAACGCGCGTTGCGAAAGCAGCCCGGCGTCCTGGAGGTAGGGGTCAATTTAGCAACGGAGCGCGCCCATCTCCAGTATCTGCCCACCATGACCAATCCCGAGGTCCTCGCCGCCGTGGTCACTGCAGCCGGCTACCCTACCCGTCCCGTCCGCGCCGCAGAAGACCTGGAAGGAGCGCGCGAGCAGGCTTCCCGAACTGCCATGGTCCGGGATGTCATCCTTGCCATGGGCTTGGCGCTGGTGATTGTTTTTTTATCCATGGGGGCCGCATTTTCACCTGCCATAGCCAAAGTCTTGCAGATCAGCTCCCCCTTTCCCCACTTTTGGGACTACTTGCAGTGGCTCCTTGCCAGCATCGTGCTCTTTGGGCCTGGCTTGCGTTTTTTTCGGCCTGGCTGGATCGCCTACCGGCATTGGGCTCCCGACATGAATTCCCTGGTGGCTACGGGTACCGGCGCGGCCTGGCTCTACAGTAGTCTGGTTGTACTTGTCCCCAACCTCTTTCCCAACGCTGCCCGACAGCTATATTTCGACTCAGCAGCGGTAGTTATCGCTGCGGTACTATTGGGAAAATATCTGGAAGAATTAGCCAAAGGGCGCAGTTCACTGGCCATTCGTAAGCTCATTGGTCTGCAAGCCAAAAGTGCCAGAAAGTTGGACGACAATGGGCTGGAACAAGAAATCCCGGCCGCTCGCTTACAGGTAGGGGATCAGGTGCTGGTGCGCCCGGGCGAGCGCATCCCCATGGATGGCCAAGTGATGGCAGGCAGTGCCCATGTGGATGAATCCATGCTCACCGGCGAAGCCATGCCCCTTCGCAAAAGCACTGGCGATTCCGTGGTCGGAGGTACCATCGTCCGCGACGGTCGGCTGCACATTGTCGCTACCTCCGTGGGTCGACAAACCGTTTTGGCACAAATCATCCAACTGGTAGAGAGTGCCCAAACCGGGAAGCTACCCATCCAGGGACTCGCCGATCGGGTGGTGCGGGTTTTCTCGCCGGCCGTACTCGCCATTGCGCTCGTGAGCTTTGGCACCTGGCTCCTCCTGGGTGCATCCATCAATTCGGCCTTGGTAGCAGCGGTGGCCGTACTGGTCGTGGCCTGCCCTTGTGCCATGGGTCTGGCCACTCCCGCAGCCATCATGGTCGGCACCGGCCGGGCGGCAGAGCTTGGCGTTTTATTCCGCAAAGGAGAGGCATTGGAAGCCCTGGCGCGGATCGATACCATTCTTTTCGACAAAACCGGCACGCTCACCATGGGCCGTCCTACCCTGGAGCAAGTCGTAGGACCAGCCGCCAACGATGCCCTGCGCCTTGCCGCCGCCCTGGAGTTGGCTTCCGAACACCCCCTGGGGCGGGCCATCGTCGAGGCAGCGCAGCGGCGTTTTCCAGAGCTTACGGAGGCCCATGATTTCCAGGCAGTTCCTGGTTTTGGTATCCAGGGGCAAGTGGAGAATCGATGGGTTTTGGTCGGTGCACGTCGTTTCCTGGAACGGGAGGGTATCGCACTGGAAACACTTGCCAGTCAGGCGGCAGAACTGGAGGCAAGTGGTCGAACCCTGGTCTATGTTGCCGCCGACGGCAAGATGTTGGGCATTTTACTGATCTTTGATCCGCTACGGCCAGAAAGCCTTGGAGTTATTCAATCATTGCAGGCCCGTGGACTACGGGTAGCCCTGGTGACGGGAGATGCAAAGAGCAGCGCCGAAAGGGTTGCCAGTCAGCTTGGGATCAGCGAGCTGCATGCCAATGTCCTCCCGCAAGACAAGGCCCAACTTGTCAAAGACTTGCAAAAAAAAGGACATCGGGTCGCCATGGTGGGTGATGGCATCAACGATGCTCCGGCCCTGGCGCAGGCCCAAGTGGGCATTGCCCTTGCCAGTGGCACGGAGATCGCCATGGAAGCGGCCGACGTCACTCTCACCCATGGTCATCTCGGCGGCGTGGTAACAGCCTGGAATGTAGCCAGAGGGACGATACAGAATATTCGTGGTAATCTGTTTTGGGCTTTTTTCTACAACATTCTGCTGATTCCCATAGCCGCTGGGGTGGCTACACCCTGGGGTATTGCGCTGAATCCTATGCTGGCGGGAATCGCCATGGGACTTTCGTCGATCTTCGTATTGGGCAATAGCCTGCGCCTGAAACAGTTGCCGGACTGGCAAGAGGCAGCCAAGGTCTAATCATGCATTCTCTAGCAATGAAAGGAGTAACACCGATGACGCAAATCATCCTGAAGATTACGGGAATGACCTGCCAACACTGCGTGCAAGCGGTAAACCAGGCACTTCGCTCTGTTCCGGGAGTGGAGCAGGTAGAAGTAAACCTGGATTCAGGAACAGCCGTGATTCAGGGAACAGCGGAACGAGATAGACTCATTGCCGCCGTCACCGAAGAGGGCTACGCTGCCGAGTAACGGGTTAGATGATCTGGTTTCGTCGCATGGCCCAGCTCATGAGTAGCATTCCCAACCCAAATGCGGCAGAAAAACCAATGATGACCCAACTATACAGAGGCGAACCAGCGGCAGGAGCCAAGGCAAAAAGAAACTGCAGCGCCACTGCCAAGGCTAGGTAAGCACTGGAGCCAATGATCAATAGGAGTTCCTTGTTTTTGACATTTTTGATCACCCACACACCCTCGAGGACGCCGGCAACGGCAACCCAGATAAAAACCGCGAGGAGGGTAAATAACTCTGTACCGCCAGTGAAAAACTGATACAAGACAAAAATACCGGCAGCAATCCCCACCAATCCTTTGATGGAAATTGCTAATCTGGTCATTGCGCTGTCCGAACCATGGGAGACAGCTACTGATAGTGCATAAGCACCATCAAAGAGCACGTACACTGCAAAGAACCAAATCAACAGGGTAAAGGTTTCCTGAAAGGCAAGCAGCGCAGCTACCACAAAGAGTAAAGCCGCCAGGCCGCGAATTGCCAACAGTGGCCAAGAATAAAAACCGCCGCTGAGTCGAACGATTTTGGGAGATTGCAACGTCGTTGATGTCATGAATCACCTCAATTACTGAGCCAACCTGTGCTCAATCCTCTTCCACATGGACATGATCGTCAACCCAAAGGGCTAAGACCAGAACAATTACACTTATACTCATTACTAAAACCGATACTGCGCGCAAATGCTCTACGTCAACCACCAGGTAGCGCGCAATCGCCGTGACCGCCACATAGATCAGGAATCGTACCGGCAACTTCCCTGTCTTAAAATAGATTCCCGTCATGGCACCAATTTCTAAATAAACAAATAAGAGCAGTAAATCTTCTAAGGAGGCATATCCACGATGAACTAGCTGGATATAAAAGTGCACAGCAGACCAAATGACGCTGGCGCCAATTCCAAATAGCGATAATGACTTGAAAACCTCGACCAGTACCCCTCCGGTACGATGGGCATCTCGAAAAAGATCGGCCATGGATTTCTTCTGTCGAGTCAACACGCTGGTTTTTTTTGCCACCTGCTTCATTCATGGTTTTGAGGACACGGTAGGCAATCGAGATTACGTTCCGCAGCACATAGACAGTTTTCCCTGACAAAAATAATCGAACAAGGGCAAATACTCCCCCTCCCTTCTTTCCTTCCTTCTGCACATCATCGAGACCATCGCGAATGGAGCAGACCAAGGCTCTTGCTCCGGAGGCCATATTACCGCCACCACAGCGGGCCACCATAGCTCGAGCTTCTATGGCCACAGACGCCCATACCCCAATGGCATGCTGGAGTTCTGTCAGTTTCTGGTGCAGGACCTCATCTTGCAGCACTTCAGGTAAGGTGGCCGCCAAGGTTTCCCAAGCCACTGCCAGTTCCCCTACCCAACGCTCCAGATCCATGGTTAGTAAATCCACTCGGTGGGTAACAGAGGATGCGGAACCACGCAGAAGCTCTGCCAGACGCTCCAGAATTCGCACCCAGTCTGCTCCAGCGGCACCCAGTTTCTGAATGACACCAGAGCGTGCCAGATCTTCCAACACCTCCGGGAGCGTTCCTGCCAGTGTTTGTATGGCTACCATCCAAGGTTCCAGCATCCGGGCACCCGCCTCGAGACCCTCGGAAAGATCCTGAAGCGAGTGCACTCCGGCTGCGTCTGCGATCTTTTGGGTTGCCTTCCACAATTGTGCCGATTGGCAAGACAAATGGAGGGCAGCGCTTCGCACATCTGTATCGGCAGTAATTTCATCCAACATGGCATATAACAACCGAAATTGATCTTCCATAGCCCGACTCAAGGCCAGGATCTCCGCGAGCTCTCCACGCATAGCCTCGGAGTTTGTCTTTGCATCCAACGCTGCAGCGGTCATACGATTTCTCCTGATGGGGTAGAAATTGCCGCTTCAGGGAAAGTATCCCCAGAAACGGCATGAATCTCAGCCAACCTTCTGCAAGTGTGCAGGCTCATTGCTCTTCAATCGGGAAATTCCCATCATTTGAAAGACGAGTTTTTCATAGAAGGGTTCGGATACCCCTGCCTTCATTTTGGCGATGAAATATTTTTCAAAGGCAATCTTGGACCAATGTACCCAGGGCCCCTCTCCAAACCAGTCTACGCGACGGGGCTTGAACTGCGGCAAAGCAACAAAGGCGGCTCCGCTGGTGCCCATGTCAGCCAAGCAGATAGCATTCCAGGTTCCCATTTCGGCATCGGGAGATTTGCCCTCGATTTCCGATTGGATGTTATGCACCAACGCCGTCACCATGGACTCGATCATATATCCCGTTTTCGGTGCTCCCGTGGGGACTGGCGTAGCCTCTACCGGCGGAATAGCAATACAGACTCCCGCAGAATAGATATTGGGGTATTTGGGGCTGCGCTGGTGCTTATCTACTATCACAAACCCCTTTGGGTTACAGAGATCAGGCACTTTTGCTACGGCATCTACACCCTTAAAGGCTGGAAGCATCATGGAAAAGCCGAAATTGTGGCTACCAACAGCGTCCTTGTCACCTTTTTCAGTAAAATGTTCGCAAAGCATCTTGCCATCATCCACCTTGGTTGTGTTCATATTGGTGTGCATTTGCACCCCCATGCTTGTGAGACCTCGGGTAAGAATCTCTTGAGAGTCGCCAACTCCTCCCAAGCCTAAATGTCCTATGTAGGGTTCCGAGGTAATAAAATGAAACTCCTTGATCTTTTTTCGGGCACCACGCTTTTCTAAATCGGCCAGTACGATCATGGCGTATTCGTAGGCTGGTCCAAAGCAACTGGCGCCCGGCATGGCACCAATGATGATAGGATCAGGATTATCGGAATCCAGCAAATGCAGATAACTTTCATAGGCTTTTTCGGCATGGTCCACGGTGCAGATGGAGTGAGTGCCATGTTTATGCCCAGAGTGCGGTCCAGAGCCCGGCACGGCATCGAAGGCCAAGGCAGGACCTGTGGTAATAATCAAGTAGTCATAGGTTACCGTATTGCCATTAGCAAGAGTTACGGTATTCTTTTCTGGCTCAATTTTTTCTGCCCGTTGGGCAATGAACTCAATGTCCTTGCGGCGGGTGTGGGGCTCGATCTCAAAAACAATTTGGCTCCGCTCTCGCCAACCCACGCCAACCCACGGGTTGGAGGGAACAAACTGGAAATAGGGATTTTCGCTAATCAACGTTACCTGATGCTGATGTCCTAGAAGTTCCCGCATTTCATACGCCGCGGGCATTCCTCCTGTTCCTGCTCCAAGAATCACTACATGCGCCATGGAAATCTCCTTTCTTTGTCAAAAACACTTTGTATCGAACCCAAGCCACCCAGAAAATCTCTGGGTTATTTACTCAATGACCACCATAAGCGGCCTTTTTGGTTAACCTCCCCCGAAACACCCAAATTTGATACCAGTTGTACATAATCATTACGGGCACAAATCCAGTCATAAATATCGTGAACACAGCCATGGAGTTGGCGGGGTTGCCCGCAGCCTCTATAGTCCAAGTGTTGGGAACAACCCAGGGATACAGTGTCGCCCACATGGCTGCCCAAAGGAGTGCCACGACACCCTCCCCCCAGAGTAATGCCGCGATGTCATGGGAAAGCGCGTGATTTTTCATGGAGCGATTAGCAACAACCAAAACGATCACCAGCCACAACAGCCAGATCCACCAGTGTGGGCCGGTCCATTTTTGGGCAGCCCAAGGGAAGATCGCATAGGACCAAACAATTGTGATCACAATAGCGAGCAGCGCAAGGAAAGAGACCACGGTAGTCCAGCGTTTGGCTCGCTCGTGAATAGGATCACCAGGAACAAAACGCGCACAAAGGTATAATCCGCCTGCCAGACTGGCAGCTATCACCGCTGCCACGCCCACCCATACACTGAAGGGACTGAGGAAATCCAGTGGACCGCCGGCATAATGCAATAGGGGACTGGTATAGCCCGTGGAATCCACAATCTTTGCTGCAAGACCACTCTCAAGTGGGAATCCTTGCAAGGTTGCCCCAAGGGCCACCCCAGCAAAAAAAGGCGCGAAGAGACTTCCCAAGGCAAATGCCCAACCCCAGAAACGTTTACTGCTTCGTGCATGAATATGAAACTCGAAGGCGATTGCCCGGGAAATGATGGCCCACAAAGCAAACATCAAAGGCACCATCAAATAGTTGAGTGCCGAACCGTAGACAATGGGAAAGGCACCAAAAATCACCCCACCGGCAACGACCAGCCAGGTTTCATTGCCATCCCAAAAACCAGCCATGGAGGCCATGATGGCACCCCGTTCTTCTTCCTCCTTGGAAAAGAGGGCAAAGATCCCGGCACCGAGATCAGCCCCGTCGAGAGCGATATACAGGAAGAAAAACAATCCCAAAATTCCCCACCACCAAGTGGAGAAAGAGGTCGTCAAAATGTGGAGCAAATTATTCATAGGAGAATCCTTTGTGATGCCGAACCCAAAACCATCCGGAGAATGCAAGCCTCCTGTTACTGAATGGGCTTCGAAAATCTCGCTTGCACATGACCGCCTCCGTGTTGCACAGCTTCCGCAGCATGTGCAAAGAGGCTGTCAGAAGGCGCAATATCATCAACACCCTTGGCAATGACCCGGCTGAAGAAGTACCAAGCCCCTGCCCAAACGGATAATTCAAAAATGATGTATCCAACGAACCAAACCAGCTCCTGCGCCACGCCCATATGGCTCACCCCCTGATAGGTGCGCATGAGACCATAGACCACCCAGGGCTGACGGCCGATCTCCCGCACCCACCAGCCGGTCCAGATGGCCAAGTAAGGAAGGAAAGCGGAGAACACTACTGCGCGGAGAAACCAAGGGTTCTGTCGCAAGCCCCGGGCATTGAACTTGCCCCGCAGCCGCAGCCAGTTGCCCCAGAGGGCTACGAAGAAAAGGAAGAAACCAATGGCTACCATGGCCCGGAAGGCATAGAAAGGTACCCATACATCGGGGCGATCTTCGGGTGCGAACTGATCCAAGCCTTTGACCACCCCATTCCAGGTATGGGTTTCGAGGAGACTCAGGACGTGAGGAATGGCGATCTGA
>JABEBX010023213.1_pt1 | contig 14789 bp, 11 predicted proteins | sample 7245971 | NCBI WGS metagenome assembly JABEBX01 (sample SAMN14506365, study PRJNA622280) | hot springs metagenome | biome: hot spring [ENVO:00000051]|acidic hot spring [ENVO:00002120]; feature: spring [ENVO:00000027]|sediment [ENVO:00002007]; material: sediment environment [ENVO:01001048]... | reverse complement strand
TCGGTGATGGACCGGGTGGGCAAGCTGATCGGCCGCAGTTATCACTTGTTCGACTATTACGGCGCGCCGGATGCGGAGCGGGTGATGGTCATAATGGGCTCGGGCGCGGAGGCGGCTGAGGAGACCGTGGACGCGCTGGTGCGGCAGGGCGAAAAGGTGGGCTTGGTCAAGGTGCGGTTGTACCGGCCCCTTGACGCGCAGGCGCTGGTGAGCGCGCTGCCCGCCACGGTGCAAAAGATTGCGGTTCTGGACCGCTGCAAAGAGCCGGGCGCAGCCGGCGAGCCGCTCTACCAGGACGTGATGATTGTGCTGGCGGAAAACGCAGACAAACTGCCCTTTGCCGCCAAGCCCACTGTGGTGGGCGGGCGGTACGGGCTTTCGTCGAAGGAGTTTACGCCGGGGATGGTGAAGGGCATCTTCGATGAGTTGGCCAAGCCTGCTCCCAAGAACCACTTCACGATCGGCATCGACGACGACGTGAGCCACAGCAGCTTGAGCTACGACGCGAAGTTTTCGACCGAGGATGCGAAGACGGTGCGGGCGCTGTTTTACGGACTGGGTTCGGACGGCACCGTGGGGGCCAACAAAAATTCCATCAAGATTATCGGCAGCGAGACGCCGAATTACGCGCAAGGGTACTTTGTGTACGACTCGAAGAAGTCGGGTTCGATGACCACTTCGCACCTGCGCTTCGGGCCGAACCCGATCCGCTCCACCTATCTGATAACTCAGGCCAGCTTTGTGGCCTGCCACAACTTCAGCTTCCTGGAAAAGATGAACGTGCTGGAGGCGGCCACGCCGGGCGCGGTCTTTCTGCTCAACTCGCCCTACCCGGCGGCGGAGGTCTGGGAGCACCTGCCCAAAGCGGTGCAGGAGGAGATGCTCAAGAAGAAGATCGAATTTTACGTGATCGACGGCTACAAGGTGGCGCGCGATGCGGGCATGGGCACGCGCATCAATACGATTATGCAGACGTGCTTCTTCGCCATCAGCGGCGTGCTGCCGCGCGAGGAGGCCATCGCGCAGATTAAGAAGTCGATTCAGAAGACTTATGGGAAGCGCGGCGAGGCGGTGGTGCAAAAGAACTTTGCCGCCGTGGATCACGCGCTGGCGCACCTGGAAAAGGTTGAGCTGCCGGCCAGGGCTTCATCGGCATTCGATCTGGTTCCTGCCATCTCAGTGAAGGCGCCAGAGTTTGTGCGCGAGGTGCTGGGAGAGATGGCCGCGGGCCGCGGCGATTTGCTGCCGGTGAGCAAAATACCTGCGGGCGGCGCTTTTCCGAGCGGCAGCTCGCAGTGGGAGAAGCGCAACATCGCGCAGTTTATTCCGGTGTGGGACAAGGAGTTGTGCATCCAGTGCGGGAAGTGCGTGATGGTGTGCCCGCACGCGGTGATCCGGGCGAAGGTGTACGGGGCAGAGCTGGGGGATAAGGCGCCGGCGACGTTCCAGTGGTCTAAGGCGAAGTGGCGGGGCATGGAGCAGGAGCGGTACACGCTGCAAGTGGCGCCGGAAGACTGCACGGGGTGCGGCGTGTGCGTAGAAGTTTGCCCGGCGAAGAGCAAGAGCGACGCCAGCCATAAGGCCATCAACATGGCGCCGCAAGCGCCGTTGCGCGAGGCGGAGCGGGAAAATTGGGAGTTCTTTTTGAGCCTGCCTGAAATGGACCGCAGCAAGCTTTCGCATACGCAGGTGAAGGACATTCAACTATTGCAGCCGCTGTTCGAGTTTTCCGGCGCGTGCGCGGGCTGCGGCGAGACGGCGTACATCAAGCTGCTGACGCAGTTGTTCGGCGACCGGCTGTATATCGCGAACGCCACGGGCTGTTCGTCGATCTATGGCGGCAACCTGCCCATCACGCCCTATAGCGTGGACCGAGACGGAGATCGAGCGGCAGCGGGAGCGCGTGAAAGCGCTGCGCGAACGGCTGGCCGGCAACGATTCTTCCGATGCCAAAAATCTGCTGGCCATCGCCGACGCGCTGGTGCGCAAGAGCGTTTGGATCCTGGGCGGCGACGGGTGGGCGTTCGACATCGGCTTCGGCGGATTGGACCACGTGCTGGGTTCGGGCAAGAACGTGAACGTGCTGGTGCTGGACACCGAGGTGTACTCGAACACCGGCGGGCAAATGTCGAAGGCCACGCCGCGCGGCGCGGTGGCCAAGTTCGCCGCCAGCGGCAAGAAGAACGCGAAGAAAGACCTGGCTATGGAGGCCGTCAGCTATGGGAGCGTGTATGTGGCGCAGGTGGCGATGGGCGGCGGCGATATGCATGTGGTGAAGGCCTTTCAGGAGGCCGAGGCGCACGACGGGCCGTCGCTCATCATCGCCTACGCAAGCTGCATCGCCCACGGCTACGATCTGGTACACGGGCTGGAGCAGCAGAAGCTGGCCGTGCAGTCGGGCTACTGGCCGCTGATGCGCTACAACCCGGCGCTGCGCGCGGAGGGCAAGAACCCGTTCCAGCTCGATTCCAAGGCGCCGGCGATCCGGCTTAAGGAATACGCCTACCGCGAGGCCCGCTTTACGATGCTGGCGCGCGCCAACCCGCAACTGGCGGCGGAGCTGCTCGCCGAAGCGCAAGACGACGTGGAGCGCCAGTGGCGCGTCTATTCAGCGCGGGCCGCAATGCCCGGCCGCGGAGAGACGCCGCACATCGCTCCTCCAGAGAACATTGAAGAAAAGCTCAAGGAAAAGCCGGCCACGGCGGCCGCGGGAGCGGAGAAATGATCGATCTGTCGATGCAATACCTGGGGATGAAGCTGAAAGGCCCGATCGCGGTTTCGTCCACGCCGCTGTCGGAGTCCATCGACAACATTCGCCGCATGGAAGACGCGGGCGCGGCAGCGATTGTGCTCACGTCGCTCTTTGAGGAGCAGTTGGAGCTGGAGTCGCGGGCGCTCGACGACGACCTGTCGCGCGGCACCGAGTCGTTTGCCGAGTCGCTGGATTACTTGCCCCGTTTGCGCGACTACCGCATGACGCAGGAGGTCTATCTGGAGCACCTGCGTCGTGCCCGTGAAGCCGTCGGCATTCCGATTTTGGGCAGCCTGAATGGCGCCACGCCCGGCGGCTGGGTGCGCTTTGCCAAAGAGATGGAGCAGGCCGGCGCGCAGGCGATTGAGCTGAACACCTACGCCCTGGCTACAGATTGCCGGCAGACCTCCGCGGAACTGGAGCAGCAACTGCTCAGCCTGGTGCGAGAGGTTTGCGCAGCGGTCAAGATCCCGGTGGCCGTGAAACTTTCGCAGTCGTTTACCAGCCTTGCGAACCTGTGCGTGCGCCTTGAAGAGGCGGGAGCGCGTGCGGTGGTGCTCTTCAACCGCTTTTATCAGCCAGACTTCGATATTGAATCGCTGGAAGTAAAGCCCACGCTGCACTTTTCCACCTCCTCGGAGCTGCTGCCGCGGCTGCACTGGACGGCGATTCTTTATGGACACCTGAATATGGACGTCGCCATCACCGGCGGGGTTCACTCCGCCGAGGATGTGTTGAAGGGGATTATGGCCGGGGCCGCAATCGCCATGATGGCCTCCGCGCTGCACATACACGGCATTGAGCACATCGAGCGGGTGCTAGAGAACCTCGAATGGTGGCTGGAGCAGCACGAGTATACGTCTCTCGCCGAGACGCGCGGTTGCCTGAGCCGGCGTTCCGTGCCCGATACCTCTCCCTACGACCGCGGCAATTACATCAAGACGCTCAGCTCCTACAGCCTGCGCCAGACGGGGGCGGCGTTTTAGCGCGCGTCCCAGTGCGCCTGCGCGGGCGGCCAGGGGTCGCGGAGCAGCGACGAGAGGCCGAGGTCGTCGCCGTAGCGCTCGACTTCTACCGCGGGCATGTGGATCGCATTCGCCATTTCGCGGAAGGCGGGCACGGCATCGGATCCCATGATCTGCGGGGAGACAAAGAATTGAACGCGGTCCACAAAACCGCCGGCCAAAAGAGCCGTGTTCAGACGCGCGCCGGTTTCGGTGAGCAGCGTTAAAATCCTCTCCTCGCCCAGCTTGTTCAGCACTTGGCCCAGGGGCACGCGGCCGGGCTGCTCCTGCGGCGAGGAGCGGCCGTCGGCTGGCAACACTTCCACGCGCACGCCGCGGCGGCGCAGCTCGGCGGCGCGCGCTTCATCGCGGGAGACGGTGAAGATGAGCACGTCGTTCGCGGCCGTCTTCACCAGCTTGGCGTCCAACTGCATGCGCAGGGCGGAGTCGAGCACGACGCGCAAGAGCGGCCTGCGGCGGCCGAGGCCGCTGCGGCCGGTGAGCAGCGGGTCGTCGGCCAGCGCCGTGCCGATGCCGGTGAGGACGGCGTCGGCCCGCCAGCGCAGTTGCTGTACGGCCTGGCGGGAGGCTTCGCGGGTGATCCAGTAAGGCTCGGGCTGCGTATGCACGCCGGGCGGGGGCGCGATGCGGCCGTCGAGCGTCATGGCCACCTTCATGAGCACGAAGGGACGTTTGCTCCGGACCCAGCGGGCAAAGCCCTCGTTAAGCCGGCGGGCTTCTTTTTCGCACACTCCAACTGTGGTTTGAAGGCCCGCCGCGCGCAGCGCTTCCAGTCCGTGGCCGGCGACGGCGGGGTTGGGGTCGATGGTGGCGGCGACGACGCGCGCCAGTCCGGCCCCGATGAGCGCCTGTGTACAGGGCGGAGTCCGGCCGGTGATGCAGCAGGGCTCCAGCGTAACGTAAGCCGTACCGCCGCGAACGTGGTCTAAATCCACCCTTTCCTCACCTTTTCCTCGAAAATCTGCGGGAAAAATGGGGCGCCCGGCGGCTTTGAGCGCCATGATTTCGGCGTGGTCGAGATTGTCGTACTCGTGCCAGCCCTCGCCGGCCAACTGCCCGTTGCGGTCGAGAATCACGCAGCCCACGGCCGGGTTGGGCGAGCACAGCCCCATCCCGCGCCGCGCCAGATCCAAAGCGCGCCGCATCCAGTGGAGGTCCCGGTCGGTGATGGGTTCAGACGGACTGCTCATGCGCACACAAGAGGAACAATCAAGTGTACATGCGGGTGGTCAAGGAGCGGGGCGGGGATTCGAGAATGCAGTATAGGGGTTCGTGTGATCCCAAGTCCCAGAATCGAGGCCTGTGGCGCCCTGGGACGCCGAACCTCACGGACACGGTACTAAAAGCTGCCCTTTACGCTATCATTCCCTTCGAAGCCCATGCCCGATGAAACTCCTCCATCCCCGCCCGAACGCCACGACCTCGAAGGCGATTACCGCCCCGCTGCTGCCGCGCCCCTCGATCCCGTCAACCCCCGCATCGAGCCGGCCGACGCGGCCTATCTGATGAAGCTGAGCGACGCCCTGAACACAACGCTCGATCTTGAAACCCTCCTCAACCGCACCTCCGAGCTGGTGCGCGCGGTCATCCCTTACCGCATCTTCGCCATCTTCCTGCTCAACGACCGCATCCATGAGCTGCGCATGAGGTTTCAGATCGGCCACACTCCGCAGGTAGAGCGCACGCGCGTCCCCGTCGGCAAGGGCATCGCCGGCCAAGTCGCGCTCACCCGCCAACCCGCGCTTCTCAATGACGTTTCCACGGAACCCAATTACATCGGCGTCAACCCCGAGGTCCGCTCCGAACTCGCCGTTCCCTTGATCACCAAAAACCGCCTCATCGGCGTCATCGACCTCGAAAGCGAGCAGACCGGCTTCTTTCGCCCCGAGCACCTCCATCTGCTCACCCTCACCGCCTCGCGCATCGCCCAGGCCATTGAGAACGCACGCCTCTACGCGCGCGTCTCCCGCCAGGCGCAGACCCTGGAGGTGCTCAACGAGATTTCCGCCGAGCTGGTCTCCATCCTCGACCTCGGCCCCCTGTTCGAGCGCGTCGGCCAACTCCTGCGCCGCCTCATTGACTACCAGATGTTCTCCATCCTGCTGCTCGATGAGAAAGGCACGACCCTCGTCACCCGCTACGCTTGGCGCTTTGGCCACGCTGACGCTCCCATGCGCAGCATCCCCATCGACAGCGGTCTGGTCGGCGCCGCGGTCCGCGAGTGGCGGCCCATCAACGTCCCCGATGTCCACAAGGAGCCGCGTTATATTTCCATCAATCCTGAAACCAGATCCGAGCTGATTGTGCCCCTCTTTTACAAGGGCCGCATCATCGGCGTACTCGACCTGGAGCACACCCGTCCCGCCTTCTTCAACGAGACCCACGAGCGCATGTTGGCCACGCTGGGCGCGCAGGTGGCCATCGCCATCGAAAATGCGCGGCTTTACCAGGCCGTGTGCAGCCAGGAGCAGCAGTTAGAGCGCGACCTCGCCATGGCCCGCGAGGTCCAACTCCGTCTGCTCCCCGCCGCGCCGCCCGTCCACGCCCACGCCGAGATCGCCGCCCGCTTTCTGCCCGCGCGCACCATCGGGGGCGATCTCTACGACTTCGTAGACTACGGCCCCGGCCGCACCGCCATCGTCCTCGGCGACGTCAGCGGCAAGGCCGCGCCCGCCGCTCTGTTCGCCGCTCTGGTCAGCGGCATCATGCGCTCCGCCGCACAGCGCCAGCCCCCGCCCGCGCAAATGCTCGCCCTGCTCAACAATTCCCTTCAGGAGCGCAGGCTCGATTCCCAGTACGTCACCATGCTCTTCGCGCTCTGGAACGACGAGGACCGCACCCTCCAGGTGGCCAACTCCGGCGCCGTCCAGCCCATTCTCTGCCGCGCTGGGCAGCCAGGATCCCCGACGGACGATCCTGGTTCGGCGGGACGGCCGTCGCTCACCGTCCCCGCCGAGGGCTTCCCCTTGGGCATGTTCTCTGGCGTCGTCTATGACCAGCGCCTCGTCTCTGCTCAGCCCGGCGACGTCATCGTCTTCGTCTCCGACGGCATCCTGGACGCCGAGAACGAGCGCGAAGAGATGTACGGCGAGGAGCGCCTTGCTGCCCTCCCCTGCGCGCAACGCGACAGAAGCGCCCAGGAAATCGCCGACGCCATCCTCGCCGACGTCACCCGCTTCCAGGGCGCGCAGGATCGCTTCGACGACGAAACCATCATTGTGCTCAAAGTCCGCTAAATCATACTCGGAGCGCGCTAATGTACCGTTGAGTTCCACAGGCGGAAACCTGCCCGCCGGCGCTTCAGCGGCGTGGCTCCCGCGCGGCCCTGGAAAAGGCGGATGCCGTCTCGCTGCTCTGCGACCGGGCATATTCGTCAATGGCCTTGTAGGTTTCCTCATTGCGCAGGACGGCTTCGACATAGTTACGAGTCTGCGTAAAGGGGATGGACTCCACAAACTCGTCGATGCCGCTATAAGGTCCTTCTGCCCGCCAATCCGCAACGCGGTAGTTGCCGGCGTTATAAGCCGCCAGCGCGTAGGCAGGCACGCCGCCGAACTCATCCAGCATCTGGCGCAGATAGCGGGTTCCCAAGCGGATATTGATTTCCGGGTCGAGCAGTTGGAAGGTCCTGAAATAGCGCATTCCCTCCTGGCGCGCCATAAGCCGACCTACTCTGGGCAGCAACTGCATCAACCCGTAGGCGTGCGCATAGGAGATGGCGGAGGGATCGAATCCCGACTCCTGGCGGATGAGAGAGGCAACAAGATAAGGATTGAGACCGTTCTTTTTAGACGCGGCTACGATCGTGTTCCACCAGGGCGTGGGATACAAAATCCTCCAGTAAACCAAGGGGATCGACTGGAAGGGCTCCGTGGAGTAATACGGCAAAGCGTGTTTGAGAACACGCAGGGCGCGAAAATACTCTCCACAGGAGGAGTAGATCTGCGCCTCGACCAGCGCGCTCCACCTGGATGCGTCAGGATCGGAGGCGATCTCCGGCGCAATATATTCGTTCAGGCCGGCGTTAGCCAGCAGACGCGCCATGGCCAGATGAGGGCTGTCCATGGGAAAGCTGGCGGCCAACTGGGGAGTGGGCCGCGGCCGGAAGCGGTCCAGTTCCGGCTCGACGACGGGCTCGGTATGGCCCAGCGCCGCCAGACGGTCTCTGGCCATCTGCGCGTAAAAGTAGTGGGGGTAAGCGCGAATGATGGCTTGATAGTTGGCCGCAGCCAGCCGGGGTGCGTGATCCATGGTCTCGTAGAGCCGGCCTTGCCAATAAAGCGCCGAAACCGTGTCTGTTGCCGCCGGATAGAGGCGGATCTGCTGGTCGAAGAGCCGCGCGGCCTGAGTGTATTGGCCTAGCCGGTAGGTGAGCCAACTCGCCCGCCAATGAGCCGTCGCTGCCTCCTGATTGCCGGGAAAGTGCTCAGCCAAATAGAGGTAGTACTCGATCGCGGTGGGATAGTCGCGGCGCAGCAGATACATGTTGCCGCTTGAAAACAGCGCGTCGGCCAGCCACGGGCTGCGCGGAAACCTGGCCTCCATTTCGGTCACAATGCGCTGTTGATCGACGGTGTCATCGCTGTCCCTGGCCAGCTCCATCAGCAGATAAAGCCGCCGCGCGCCGTTCTCGTCATCGGTGTCGGGCAGCGCCTCGGCCTCGGCCCACGTTAGCTGTCCCAGGTGCCGTTCGCAGGCCGCCTCGGCCACCGCAAAGCCGTCGCGATCCTGGGCGTTGAGCTCCCGCGCGCGGGCCAGGGCGCGATACTGCTCGGCGGCCTCGCCATACCTGCCTGCCCGGTAGTAGACGTCGGCCAAGCTGCGCAAATCGGCTACGGTAAGAGTGGATTCCGCGCCCAGTTCCATGAGCCGTTCGTGGGCGATCCGCGCCTCCGCTGTGAGCGGATGGCCCAGAAACAGGCGTCTGAAGATGTCCGCTGCCATCAGCCGGTCGCCCAACGCCAATTCCACCCGCCCTTCGGCAAGCTGGTAGCCGGGACGGTCTACGGCCGCCGTGCCTTCGCCGCGCAGCAGCGCCTCGCGCGCGCCGGCCGGGTCGTTCATGGCCAACAGCACGTCGGCCTCGGTCTCCGGAACCTTGACGTCGAAGATGCTGTCGGGATGACGCTGAACGAAGCCGTGGAGCAGTGCTTCGGCGGCGGCATCGTTGCCGGCGTCTTCGCTGGCCTCGGCGCCCAGAAAGTCAGCGAAATCGGCCAGCGCTCCGTCATCCCGCCGGGCGCGACGGAGGTTTAGCTCAGCCTCGGCATAACGCCCGTCGAGCAGGTAGGCGTGGCCCAGCGCCAGGTAAGCCGCCGCGGCGGCGATGCCGGTGTGCCGGCGCGCATACGCGGTCACCTCCGCATAAGCCTCCGGCGTGCGCAGCAGGGCCAGTTGCTGGGCCATGGGCCGCAACTCAGCGGAGGCCACAAAAGCTCGCCGGATGCGGGCCGCCCGCGCCCTTCTTTCCGCCAAGCTTCTTTCCGCCAAGCGTGAACGCTTGCGCCTGCGCCGCCTGGCCTTGGGTCTTTCTTTTGCCCTCCTCGTCCTGGTTTGAGCGGAATGGCTGGCAGACGAATCCGAATCGCGTGCGGGCCGTCCCGCTACCGGCAACACAACCATAAGAAAGAAAAGCGAAATCGCCAGACTCCGCGCAATCCGGCCCATAAAGAATCCCTGAGGAAGCTGCACCATCATATCTTCAACTTTATTCCGCTTTGACGCAGCCGCGGCGCGGGGGTACCACCGCCGTTACCGGAAGGCTGTATCCATCACCCGCTTGGTTTTCTGGCCTGCCGTCCGTTACACTTTTCTTTTGCCGGGCCGGCAGAGGCGGCCCGGCGGGGGAATGTTTTCTCGCAACCAACGCCCATGTCGACCATCCAATCGATTGCAGGACAAGACGAGCGGCATCCCGACGAAGCCCTGGTAGAAAGGGTGCGCGCCGGTGATGTTTCGGCCTACGACACGCTTGTCCGCAAGTACGAGCGGAAGATCTTCCGGATTGCGCAGAACGTCACGCAGAACCGCGAAGACGCCGAAGACGTGATGCAGGACGCGTTCTTGAAGGCCTATGAAAAGCTCGACCAGTTTCAGGGGAATTCGAAGTTTTACACATGGTTGGTGCGAATTGCGGTCAACGAGAGCCTGATGCGGCTGCGCAAGCGGCGCACCGGCAAGATGGTTTCGATCGACGAAGACCTGGAGACCGAGGAGGGTACTGTCCCTCGCGACCTGGCCGACTGGGCTCCGAACCCGGAACAGAACTACAACCAGGCCGAGCTGGCCGGAATTCTGCGCAAGACCATCCAGGGGCTGCCGCAAGGCTTTCGCGTGGTCTTCGTGCTGCGCGACGTGGAGGGCCTCTCCACCGAGGAGACCGCGGAGACGCTGGGCCTGAGCATCCCGGCTGTCAAATCGCGCCTCTTGCGCGCGCGGCTGCAACTGCGCGACCGCCTCAGCCGCTACTTCCGCATGAAAGCGGGGGTTGAGAAATGACCTGTAGAGAGTTTCTCACCCTTCTCGACGATCTGATTGATGAGTCTGTCGCCGCGGAGACCCGCGCCGAGATCGAGCAGCACCTGCGCAAATGCGACCACTGCAAAGTGATCTTCAACACTACCCGCAAGACCATCGAGATCTACCGCTCCCACGAGATCTACGAGCTGCCTCCCGCAGTCAACGAGCGGCTGCACGCGGCCATCATGGCGCGGTGCAAAGCCAAGCGCTGCTGAATTCCATGCACCCGGCGCTCAGTGTTTGCTGTACATCGCCATCACGTCCTTGCGAAAGGCGATGCGGCTGGCCTTGCGGGTATAAAACATGTGCCCGCCGGGATACTCGTGTACGGCGACGCGCGTGGGATCGCCCATCGGCGGCATCTCGTTCACGGTAAGCACCGAGCCCATAAAGGGACAAACAAGATCGTTCCAGCCGTGCGCGATCAGCACGCGCAGATCGGGATCGGCGGCAACCGCCTGGCGCAATTGCGTGACCGAGCCCGCACGCAGAGCTGCTCCTCCATCCCACATGCGGTTCACGCCGTAAGCAAGAGTGTTGTAGCGCGCGTCCACCTTCCAGCCCACCGTCTGGGTAATGAAGTTCACCATCGCCGAGGTCAGGGGCGCGATGGCGCTGGCCAGGATAGGATCGTTGGCCTCTTGATACGGCGCATAAGGAAAGGGATCGAACGAGGTCACGTTGGAGTCATAGACCGAGCCGAGCTTGCCCTGCTCCCGGTGCACCTCGCGCGCATAGGCTGCGACATCGAGTCTGCCTCCCGACTCTTTTACGAAAGTCGGATCGAGGCCGGTCATCTCGGTCACGCGCTGAATCATGGCATTGGTGGCTGCGGGATCGGAGTAGCCCGCGATCAGCGCCGTCGCGTAGGCGCCCTCCGTATACGCGATCACCGGCGCCATGGCCTGCGGCGTCAGCTTATGCTCGCGCTCCAGGTGAGCCGCCACAATGGGCGGCAGCGTCATCATCCACGGCAGCGGCGAAACGTCTTTGTCGTGGTCGATGGTGGGATTCAGATAGGGCGAAATCAGCACTAAGCCGTTCAAGCCCACGCCCAGTCGCGACTGGAGATAGTAGGTGATGCGCGGCCCGCGAAAGCCGCCGTAGCTTTCGCCTACCAGGTATTTGCGCGAATCCAGACGGCCGTTCTCGACCAGCCAGTCGTAGATCACGCGCGATAGATAGTGGATGTCGGGAACGGTCGAGTAGAACAGCTTCTTGGCCTGCGCCTCGGGCACCAGGGAGCGGCTGAATCCCGTGCCAATGGGATCGATGAAAACCAGGTCGGTGAAATCCAGCCAGGTGCCCTGATTATCGGTTAGCGTCAGCGGTTCAGAGGGGCTGTCGCCTTTGTCGCCGAACGCCAGATGCTTGGGACCGATGGCGCCGAAGTTCAGAAATGCGCTGGACGCGCCCGGTCCGCCGTTCAACGCAAAGGTCACCGGCCGGTTTGCGCCGGGCATGGTGTAGGAGGTGATGACCACCTGGCCTACCTCCTTGCCGCTTTTGTCGCGCACCGGCCAAGCGCCCACGGTCACCGTGTAGCGCAGGGTCTTGCCGTCGAGCTGCATGGTTTGTTCCACGTGCGCCGGAGACGGCAAAGGAGGCAATTTCGATTCTTCGGCCGCAGGTTGACCGGCCGCCGGTTTTTGGGCTGCGGGTTTGCCGGGCGCAGTGGTCTTGGCGGCGTTCGATGCGGAATTTGCGGTCTGCGCGGCGGCGCGCGCCGCTGGAATCGTCAGCCCCAACAGGACGCACGCTGCAACTGCCAAGCGTCCGCGCAGGTTAGCCTTCGTAAAAATGCTCATTGGACTACCATAACGCACCGGCCCTGTGGCTGGCCATCCTGGCGTCGCATGGTTTACCCTCGAACTCGAAATGAAATTCAAACCCGCGTATCTGATCGCCATTTCGGCCGCAGTCATCGCCGCCGTCGCTATTTCTTGGGCGCTGGTCCGAAAGCCAAGCCAGTCTGCGCAAGCGAGCCAGGCGCTGCCCGCTGCGCCCGCATCCAATGCGCCTGTTGAAGTCGCGCCCAACGGGCCGCGCGTGGTCATGGACACCACGATGGGCCGCATCAACTGCCAGTTCTTTCAGAAGCAGGCGCCGGTAGCCGTGGCCAACTTCATCGGCTTGGCCACAGGCACGAAGGACTGGACCAATCCCATCACCAAGCAGATCGAGCGCCACAAATCGCTCTACAACGGCACCATCTTTCATCGTGTAATTCCGGGCTTCATGATTCAGGGCGGCGATCCGACCGGGACGGGCTACGGCGGGCCCGGTTACGCCTTCGACGATGAGTTCGATCCCAACCTGAACTTCGACCGCCCCGGCCGCCTGGCCATGGCCAACTCCGGCCCCAATACCAACGGCAGCCAGTTCTTTATCACCGAGCAGGCGTACCCATCGCTCGACCAGCACTACACCATCTTCGGCCAGTGCGATCAGCCGAGCATCGCGGTCGTGAAGGCCATCGCCCGCGTGCCCCGCGATGAGAACAACAAGCCGCTGACGCCGGTGGTGCTCAAAAAAGTGACCATTGTGCCCGAAGGCCAGCCTCTGCCGCCTTTGTTGCCCGGCGAGCCCGGGCCGCGGCCCGCTTCACCGTCTGCGCAGCGGCCGCAATAAAAAACCGGCGCGGGCGCAGGTTCCGCCGTTGCGGCAAGGAAGCCTGAAAAATTTTGGAAACCGAGGAGATCACATGCCACTTGCACCAGGAACCTACGCCGTCTTCACCACCACCGAAGGCAAGATCACCGCGCGCCTCTTTGAAACCGACGCGCCCATCACCGTGAAGAACTTCATCGAGCTGGCTGAAGGCGCGCGCGAGTGGACGCACCCCGTCACGCGCAAGAAGTCGTCTGACAAGCTCTACGACGGCACCATCTTTCATCGCGTGATCCCCGGTTTCATGATTCAGGGCGGCGATCCGGCGGGCACCGGCATGGGCGGTCCCGGCTACCGCTTCGAGGACGAGACCAAGGGATCTCCGCACAAATTCGACCAGCCGGGCAAGCTGGCCATGGCCAACGCGGGGCCGAACACCAACGGCAGCCAGTTCTTCATCACTCTAGCGCCCACGCCCTGGCTGACCGGCAATCACACCATCTTCGGCGAAGTGGTGGAGGGCCAGGAGATCGCCGTCAACATCTCCAAAGTCCCGCGCAACGCCCAGGACAAGCCGCATAAGCCGGTGGCGCTGGAGTCTGTGGTGATTGAGCGCGTCGCCTAAACGCAGCCGGCGGCAACGAGTGCTATATCGCCAACGAGGAGCCGGATTTGAGCGCCGAGGAACGGACCAACCACCCCAGAACATCCGGTTTGCCGGCCGCGGACAAGCCGCGCAGGGTGGGCGGCGCGTCCCATGCGTGGCGCGCCCTGCGGCATCGCAACTTCCGGCTCTTCTTCGGCGGGCAAAGCATCTCGCTCATCGGCACGTGGATGACGCGCATCGCCACAGCGTGGCTGGTGTACCGGCTCACCCATTCGGCGCTGCTGCTGGGCACGGTCAGCTTCGCGGGCCGGATTCCGACGTTTCTCATCGCGCCTTTCGCCGGCGTCTGGATCGACCGGCTCAACCGCCGCAAGGTGCTGGTGTGGACGCAGACGCTGTTGATGGTGCAGTCCTTGTCGCTGGCCGCGCTTGCGCTCTCCGGCCGCATCACCATCCCCTGGATTTTGGGTCTCAGCGTCATGCAGGGTATGATCAGCGCCTTCGACATGCCCGGCCGCCAGGCCTTCATGGTGCAGATGGTGGGCGACCGCGCCGACCTGGGCAACGCCATCGCCATCAATTCGTCCATGGTCAACGTGGCCCGGCTCGTCGGTCCTTCGCTGGCCGGCATCGTGATCGCCGCCTCCAGCGAGGGCTGGTGCTTCTTGATCGACGGGATCAGCTACCTGGCCGTCATCGCCTCTCTGCTTGCCATGCGCCTGGAAGCGCACGCGGTGCGCCGCGCGGCCACCTCCACCATCACGGAGTTGAAGGAGGGCTGGAGCTACGTCTCGCGGTTTGTGCCCATCCGCACCATTCTGATGCTCTTTGCCATCGTCAGCCTCATGGGCATGCCCTATGTGGTGCTCATGCCCGTCTTCGCGGGCAAGGTGCTCGGCGGCGGCCCGCACACCCTGGGCTTTCTGATGGGCGCCATGGGCGTGGGCGCGCTGATCTCCGCGCTCTGGCTGGCGGCGCGCAAGAACGCGCGCGGCTTGATCCGCACGATCCCCATTGCCGCGGTTGTCTTCGGCCTGGGGCTCATCGGCTTCGGGCTGTCCCGCGCTTTCTGGCTCTCGATGATCCTGACGGCCACCGCGGGCGCGGGCATGATGCTGGGCATGGCCTCGAGCAACACCATCATCCAGACCCTGGTCACCGAGGACAAGCGCGGGCGCGTGATGAGCTACTACACCATGGCCTTTGTGGGCATGGCGCCCTTCGGCAGCCTGCTGGCCGGAGCTCTGGCCAGCATCATCGGCGCTCCGGCCACGGT
>JABEBX010017815.1_pt1 | contig 14814 bp, 18 predicted proteins | sample 7245971 | NCBI WGS metagenome assembly JABEBX01 (sample SAMN14506365, study PRJNA622280) | hot springs metagenome | biome: hot spring [ENVO:00000051]|acidic hot spring [ENVO:00002120]; feature: spring [ENVO:00000027]|sediment [ENVO:00002007]; material: sediment environment [ENVO:01001048]... | reverse complement strand
CTCGGAGATGTGTATAAGAGACAGGCAGATAATTCTCTTTCAAGTCTCACTCTCCTGTCCTCTTCCATTTCTTCTGTAAGAATAAAACCTATATAAATACTTTTAAAAAACGAAAAAGAGAACTCTAGCAAAATTTCATGAAAGTATTTTTATCGGAAACTTATATATCTCTAAAATTATGATAAAAAGACTATGAATGAGGTTATGGCCCGCAACCACAGTAATTTTCTTAATCTTTTCTTGCTTTCTGCCGTTAATTACGCTGATAGTCTGTTTTTACGCCTTACTTTTGTCTTTTACAGCTTTTAGAAACGATAAAAACAGAGGAGCTGGCGACTCTATCCTTGACTTCAGCTCAGGATGTGCTTGTGTACCGACTCCAAAACCTTTATCCCATTCTATTATTTCTACAAGTTTCTTGTCCTTTGTAGTTGCGGTGACTTTAAGGCCTTTACTTTTTAGAGTTTCTAAAAATTTATTGTTTAATTCATATCTATGCCTGTGTCTTTCTGAAACTATTCTTTTTCTGTAAGCCGAAAAAGCTATGGAATTCTTATCTTCTATCAGCATGTCCCACGCTCCTAATCTCATAGTACCCCCTTTTTTCATCACATCTAATTGCGAGGGCAGTATATCTATAACGTTATATTTGGTATCTGGATCAAATTCCGTAGAATTTGCACCTCTTAAACCGCATACATCTCTTGAAAATTCAACTGCCATTAACTGCATACCCAAACATAACCCCAAGTAAGGAATATTGTTTTCGCGTGCAAATTTTATTGCGGATATCATTCCTTCCACACCTCTCTTTCCAAATCCGCCAGGTACTATTATTCCCTGTACTCCCTGTAATATCTCTCTTGGATCGTTCTTTTCCAATAATTCTGACTCTATCCATTTAACATTTAAAGTAAGGGATAATTTTCCCGCGGAATGAGACAAAGCTTCTTTTACGCTGACATAAGAGTCTTTAAGTTCTATATACTTACCGACGACTGCTATGTTAACGGTTATACCGTTTTTACTGACTATATTCTCTACGTTATTTTCCCAACGTTCTAACTTTTTAACGTTCATAGAAAGGCCAGACATCTTAAACAGATTAAAAAGTGTTTTATCAAATTTCTGTTTTATAAGGTATGATGGTAACTGGTAGGGAGAATCCATGTCCGGATCATTTATTATTCTATCATTATCTAGGTTAGTAAACATCGAGAGCTTTTTCTTTATATTATCGGACATTTCACCGTCCGTTCTACATACAATAAAATCAGGCATTATCCCCATCCCCATTAAAGTTCTGAACGCCGATTGTGTCGGCTTTGTTTTTTGCTCTCCAACGGTCTTTAGTCTGGGTATGTAAGTCAAGTCGATAAAGACCACTTCATACTTTAAAGAGAACTGGCGCATCGCCTCAATGAAATAACCATTTTCCAGGTCTCCTACAGTACCCCCTACTTCTATAACTACAAAATCAAGTTTATTTTTCTCCGCAAATTTTAAAACCTTCTCTTGGATGGCATTTGTAAGATGAGGTATAACTTGCACATCTTCACCAAGATACTCACCTTTTCTTTCTTTCTCTATTATATCTCCGAATATCTTGCCGCCGGTAATAGAAGAATCACTCTTTAAGTTAGTATTAAGAAACCTTTCATAAGTTCCGAAGTCCATATCTACTTCTCCCTTATCATCCAAAACGAACACTTCGCCATGTCTATAAGGATTCATGGTCCCGCAGTCATAATTAAGATAACCGTCGAATTTAATCGGAAGGACCTTGAAGTTATACATGTCTAATATCTTCATTATCGAAGAAGAAATGACACCCTTGCCCAACCCGCTCATTATTGATCCTAGAACAACTATAAACTTTGTCCGCATTCAATTTAACTTTTTTTGTGCTTTTATATTTTTCTACTCACATCTGTTAATACAAAAAACAAAGGAAACAGCTTTAGACCAGATAAAACCAAACCAAAGAAGCGATATACCTATGAATTCAGAGTAGTATAGAAAAGCCGGAAAATGCACAATATACAGTGAACCGGCGATACTAACTATAATAACACCTGCAATTATAGACAGCATCTTTTTGCTCGCAGTCATCTTATAAGACAAAACAGCTATAAAGTTGACTTTTCCCTCTTTTCTTAAATATATTTATAACTTATTAAAACAAGTATAAGTAAGGCGAGAGGACTCTATGAATATCTCACTTGAAAACAAATTAATCATTTGTATCTTTATTATTTAAGGCACTTAATATCAAGCAAACACTAAAAACGAGATCACTAAAGCTATTATCGGTATGAAGATATTGTCATCTATAGGGCTAAATCGTTCGGCTAACATCAATATAAACGAAAAGATTATCCCAAAAACCCCAAAAAAATAGGCACCGGGAATAAGCGCCGAAATAAAGAACGCCGCACTCCCTGCGATCGACTTTCTCCCTATCTTTTTATTAAAATTCAGCCCGAAGATAGTTGCTAAAGGGTCGGAAATAAGAAGAGCAAACAGCCCAAAAAACAAGAAATCAAAATTATGTACAAAAGAGAGAAGTATGAGCGAACCGACTGCCATGAATATCGCACCAGAACCGAAGATCACTCCCTCTCTCTCAAGAAAAAACACTATATTATGCAGTTTCTTGCCGTAAATCAAAATTACGTGTGCGGATAATACCCCTGCTAATACAAGAAACAGCAGCAAAGTTTTATTTGAAGTATAATAAAGGATAGATAAAAAGATAATACCGATTATTAGCTGTACAAAATCTCTCCTAATCTCCGTGTTCACCCTTAGATTTTTAGTTTTTATGGACAGATCTCTTAGAAGTAACGACTGGATAAGGAGACTTACAGAGATTACCTGCAGTGATGCGGTGAGGGGTATAACTCTCGCTAGTACCAGCAAAAAAACTCCTGCTAATCCAATATAAAAATAATAACTTTTTGACAGATAAGTTAAAAGGATAAAAGACGAGAGGATAGAAAGGATAATCGCGAAATAAAAAGACACCAAGCCATGCAGAAGAAAATAGACAGACAGAGATACAAAAAACGAAAAAATAAAAATCAATGGATTATTTCGTTTCATGTCATTTCATAGCAAAGAAAATTCTTTGTCTCTTTTGTAGATGAAGACCTTTAAATAATCAGTTATTACAAGGAATACGACTGCAAACAATCCAATGATTAGAACGTAAAAATTGCTTATCGCGGGCATCAATATCCCAAAGTGAGCTATTAAAAACGATATAATTATAGCTAGTATTATCTGGAAAATAACAGGAACACTCGGTCTGGAATGAAAGAATCTTTTTCTGGACCTTATTGATAAAAGCATCGCTTCCATTGAGAATATAAATGCAACAAACATGAAGGTTTTAAACGACCCCTGGCTAAGGTGAAAATAACTTAAACCAAGATAGGCAAGTATCCCAACCTCAAGTATCCCCATTACTCCGAATATAGCAGATGCATAAAGGATCGCTTTTATATCCCATGCATCCGGTTTTTTAGAGTAACTCTCTTTGTCCGTTGAGAGTGTTATGCTTCCTATATCATTGATAAATATCATGAGTATAAGCTGTATCGGTCTTATCGGTAAAAATCTAAGTATGATAAAAGCGACCGATAAGAAAAATGCTATCTGGAATATTCTAGTAACCTTATATAAAGTATAACTTATCATCCTCTCGAATATTGACCTGCTTTCTCTAACGGCGTTTACTATTGGTTCTATTCCCGGAGAGGTTAAAACGATTGTCGCAGCGCTTTTAGCAACGTCGGTAGCGTTTGAAACCGCTATTCCGACTTCTGCCTGCTTTAAAGCTGGCGCGTCGTTCACGCCGTCGCCGGTCATACCTACATGATAACCCGAATCCTGCAACGCCTTCACTATCGTGTATTTATCCTTTGGAAAAACCCCTGCAAAACCGTCATGTTCTATTACGAGTTTAGACATTGTCTTTTCGTCTATTCCATTTAGCATCTTAACGTCTAGAATCTTTTCTCCGATGCCTACTTCTTTTGCTATTTCTTTTGCGGTGTCTATATTATCTCCTGTAAGCATCTTTACTTTTATGCCTAGGCCTTTTAATTCTTCTATAAGTTTTGCGCTGTCTGTCCTTGGTTTGTCATTTAATGGGGCTATACCTACAAATGACCATTCTTTCCTTGCGTCCAATTTTACAGCCACCGCAATCGTACGAAAACCTTTTAATGAGAATTCTTTTATTGCCTGATTGATCTTCTTAATTTCCGAAGAATCAAGAGAACATTTCTTAATGATTATAGAAGGAAACCCTTTTATCGCTGACATTTTCTTACCGTTCAAAATTACATCTGCCTGTGATACCTTTGTTGAAGGACTGAACGGAATGAATTTTGAGATCTTATAATTCAATTCCCTGCTTCCAGTATTATACCTATCAAATCCTTCGATAATAGCGTTGTCTATCTCGTCATTGTCTTCCTTTCTTGACGCTATCGTACCATAAAACAAAACATCCTCTTTGGAAAATTTGCCATAATTAAAAGGTGCAGAAACTGAAAGTTTATTGCTTGTGATAGTACCGGTCTTATCTAAGCACACGACGTTCATCGTGGAGGCCTCTTCTATAGCTTCTAATTTTGTCACTAGTATGTTCCTATAAGACAGCCTGTCTGTCCCGTAAGCCATCGCCACTGTAAAAGCTGCAGGCAGTGCAACTGGGACAGAAACCAACAGTATCAGAAGCGAGAAGGGTATTATTGTAAGAATACTTATGTGAGAGAGGAAGGATACGACAAAGACAGCGGCTATAAGAAGCAAATCAACGTATATTAGATACTTTAGCAAACGAAGGATATCATCTTCTAAATGTATTTTACCGCTTGCTATCCTGACTAAGTCTGCTGTCTTTCCAAAGGAGGTATTCTGACCCGTTTTTAAGACCAATGCTGTAGCTTCTCCTTCTCTTACTGTAGAAGAAGAAAAGATAGTTTCGCCCTTCTTTTTATCAACTGGGAGAGACTCCCCCGTAAGCATTGACTGATCAACTGAGATATAGTCTCCCTCTATTATTAAACAATCTGCTGGTACTATATCACCTATCCTTACGCGTATTATATCCCCCGGCACAAGAATTTTTGCAGGTAGTTTTTTCCACTGGCCGTCTCTTATTATGTTTACATAGACAGACAGTTTATTCTTAAGAAGTTCAAGGGTATTATCGGCCTTGAACTCTTCAAGAAAACCAGCTACTGCGTTAAAAACTAGAAGACCGATAACAATGTACGCGTCTATGTTTTTCCCAAGGAAAAAAGATATCCCTATCACTATGAAAAGCATCAATGGGATAGGACCCCAGAACTTCAGTATTAATTTCTTGATAGGGCTTACCTTCTTGTCCATTATAATGTTGTAACCGTATTTTTTTAGTCTTGCCTCTGCCTCTGATTGTGACAAACCGTTTTTACTTGACGATAATCTTTCAATTTCTTCATTTACATCTAATTTGTTATTGCTTTGCATAATCAATCACTTAAAAGCCCGATGAAAAGCTTATCATCTCCCTTAAACTTTTTCTCGCCGGGCAGCCTCAAAAAAAGATACAATGTATTGCCCTCAAAGATAAGACGTAACGGCGGTGAAAATGGATAGAAAGCTTTCTTAAAAACTTTATCATAGCCAACGTACACGTCTGATATGGATTTTTTATCGATACTCATTATGACTTTATCTAACTCTTTGTTATAAAATTCCAGACTCTCCTGGGTTATCTCCAGGAAACCCGAATGTTTATGTATTGGTTTTATAGCGGTCCTTCCAACTTTTAATATCACTCTTCTTTGTATACTGATTTTCTTAATTTCTTTTTTGTATATCCACACCGCCTCAAATAAGCCCAGCCCCCTTTTTATTGAATCGTTTATAAATTTTATCCTAGGAGTCTCCCCTCTGAAAACATCTACGATGTTCAATACATTTTTATCAACTGAAACGCTTGTGTTTTCTACCATACTAAAATTATTCACGCTAAATCTTTGATATGAGATTATATGCCTCTGCTGATATATATTGTTTTAAGTTAATACTAATCAGCCGCAGAAACGCGGATATCTTTTTATGCCGTCGATTGTATGTATGGACAGAGGGGATTATAGGAACTGTATTATCATCTGTATCAAAAATCCGAGCACCCCGATTATGGAAGTGCCTACAATAACCATTATTGAAAGCTCTTTAAACTCTTGTTTAGTAGGTTTTCTAGCGAGATGAAGTATTCTACTGTATTCAAATCTATAATGTTCTAATTTTGCTTTTATATTCGAAGGATGGGCCTTTTTAACCGCGTTTTTTATGTGGTAAAGATGAAATCTCCTCTTTTTTACCTGTGGCTTGTCATCTTTTCTTTCATAAGATGTTGCTGTCTGCACTTTAACCTCGCTTTTAACAGTCTGCTGTGTTTCATTTTTAACCGCACTTTGATTACTTTCCTGTTTATTTGCATTTACAGCAGGTTGAGAGTTATCCACCGGCTTTTTCAACCCATTGTTCGCATCCGCGAGACTCTTATTTTCATCCATAAAAAATCTAACTTAAAAAGGTTATGCCCAATTCATCTTCAACTTCCTTTTTTTCTTTAAGTTGTTGGTCCTCTCCAATCGATTTACCGCTTATCTGCTTGGAGCTTACTCCTGTTATTATAGCAAGAACTCTTACGGTATTCTTTAGATCCGGAAAGATGTGCGCGCCCCATATTATATTGATATCTTCAGGTAATTTCTGCCCTATTAAATCAACTAGTTTATTCGATTCTTCTAAGGTTAAAGACGGCCCTCCGCTTACATCTATAAGCATTCCTTTAGCGGTGGAAACATCGACATCTATGAGCGGATTGTTTAGTACCTTTTCTACGACGGTTTCGAGTTTTTTATCTTTTGCATCGCTTTCTCCAGTCCCTATCAATGCGACCCCGCCGTTGAACATTATTCTTTTTACATCCGCGAAATCTACATTTATCAGACCAGGTTTAGTTATAAGTTCTGTTATCCCTTTTACTGCATTAGTAAGTACATCATCTGCTATTTTAAGTGCTATAGGTAAAGGCAAACCAGGTGCAATTGCCATTAATTTTTCATTAGGAACTGTTATAAGGGTATCTACTGTGTCTTTAAGTTTTTCCACACCGTTCAATGCAGCATTCATTCTCCTTCTGCCTTCTGCTTTAAAAGGAAGGGTGACTACCGCTATCGTAAGAGCATTTATCTTTTTAGCAACTTGAGCGACGACCGGCGCGGCACCTGTACCAGTACCTCCTCCCATACCACAACATATAAAAACAAGATCTGCTCCCTGTAAAAATTCTTTAATTTCCTGTTCTTGTTCTTTTGCAGCGGCTTCTCCAACCGCAGGATCCGCTCCTGCACCCAATCCATTAGTCAATTCCTTTCCTATCAATAATTTTTTATCAGCTGGTGTACATAAAAGATCTGCAGCGTCCGTATTTACGGCTATAAATTCTGCGCCTTTTATACCCACTTCAAACATCCTGCTAAGAGTATTGTTACCTGAACCGCCAACTCCTACGACTTTTATATTTGCCCTTCTTGAAGCTATTAATTCCTCTAAAGATTTATCGAATTCCTTCGTTTTACTGGAGTCGTACCTTACTCCTTTTATCCCTTGACTAAGTGAATTATCCTCCTGCATGTCATCCATAAAATTTTAACCTTAATAGATTAATTATTTTAGATTATATATAAATATCTATTAATCTCTTTTTATCTCCATCTTGAGATCCTTGTTCACATATCTTTGAATATCCATTTCTATGCTGTCTTTTATATAAGGTTTAACGTCCTCTTTTGTCTTTATTTGTACGTTGTTGTTTACAACGTCTATACCCTCTGGTTTTTTACCGGTGTAATGCTCAAATATAGCGGAATATTTGTCAGTGTCATTTTCTATTATTGAAATTATCTCTATATCATATTTCAATTCTTTACCCGCCAAAGGGTGATTATAATTTACTAATACTCTGCCGCTGTTCACTGCCATTACGGTTACCATCTTATCATCCAGCATTATCACATCACCTACAGAGGGATTTACATTATTTTCCCTAAAGGCACTTAATCCATAAGTTTTTACCAATTTTTTATCAAACTCTCCGAAACCGTCTTTTGGAGAGACTGTCAACTGGTATTTATCCCCTACGTTCTTGCCCATCAAAGAGGATGCCAGCGCTTTTAAAACGTAATTACTGTTTGGTATCACAAGTACAGGCGAGAAGTTAAAATCTCCTTTTATGTTCTCTTTTTCTGCGGTAGCTTTATCCGTCAAGTCAAATATCTGCCCTGTCGACGCTATCCTGCCAACAAAATTTATAAGTACAAAATCGTTTTCTTTTATCATCACTGCCTCTTCATCTCTATGGATATAAACGAAACATTTCTTTTCTTTCCTTCCTTATCTAAAAGCTCTTCTGTTCCGGTCTCAATCTTTGAAATCTTAAGATCTTTCATGAATTTATTCATGGTAACCTGAGAGATGTCTACAGCGGTAGATATCGCTGAGCCTCTTGCCTTTATCACGACCTGGTCATTTCCAGAATTCAGATGAGTGAGTATGGCCATAACGTACGACATCACTGGTTTTTTACCCACAAATATAACATCATTTTCCATACTCTAATTTCTTATATTTACACATATATAAACATTTACGCGTTTTTTATCCCTTTCGATGTTTAGACATGAATGTAAATGTAAAACTGTTTATTATGAAAAAACAGGGGATAAAGTCAACGCTATGCTTGATATAACTGCAAAGGCAGCAGAAGAGATAAAAGATCTAAACTTCAAAATACAAAATATTAAAAGATAGACTTATCACCAGCCCCCATCAAAATCTTAGTGGTACAAAACTTAGCTTACATTAACTTTTGTTTTAAGTTTAACCATTAAACTTTAATTTTCCGCGGTCGAAACTAATAGTCTTTATCTTAAGAACTTTTGCTTTCTTAATCAGATTTCTATCTTCAGTAACTATAATGCATTTATTTTCAAGGCTATAATTAAGTATTTCATCATCGGTATTTTTACCAGTATTGTATTCTACTATTTTTATATCAGAGAATAGAATAAACTGTTTAACGTCGTTTCTTTTTATCTTTGAAAGCTCATCCACACATTTTTTTAATGTAAAGAGAGAAAAATTCTCCTGCAGTATTTCATCAAGCATCTCTTCTAGATTCTTCTTTCTGTCAAAACAATAAACTAAAATGTTTGTATCTACAAGTACACTGTTCATGATTGATTCCTAATCCAGCAGTCATCTGTCGATCCTGATTTACTTTGATATGACACACAATCGAATACTCTTGCCATCTTATCTTTACGTTCTACTTTATTATAAGACTTTACACCGCACATTTTAATATTGATTTACTATTTTGTGAATGAGGCTACCTCTGTACTTTACTTATCTCTTTTTTTAGCTATATTAGATATCACACAGTTTATCAAGTGTTCTTAGAATGAGGACTTATACACAACATTTAATAAGACTTTTCACTGCCGCTTCCCAAACTATTATTCAGATATATTGCCTGAACCGGCAATGGTCCAGACATTATTAACCTTTCTTGATATTATGGCTTTATCTTCCGCAAAATAAGGCAAGTATGAGCTTCCAAGATTCAAAACAACGCTTTTATTAGATGCAGTGATCACAGTTCCTAGTACTTTCGATGCAAGAACATTAAGGAGCACTATTTCATTTTTCTGCAGTGGCTTTTCAAATTTATTTGGGATTGGCTCATAACTTATTGAGACTCTATTCTTAAAAAGCGGCTTGCTGTCTTCATTTACGACGAGCGAACCGGCCAGATTATCTCTTCTTGTGAGAGAAGGGTCCAGATCCGTTTCCAAGCCCACCATTAAACCTCTTCCAACGGTTTTTTCTTTCCCAAACTCACTTTGAATGCCTATGACCTTACTTTTAAGCGGTTTCCATGAGTTTTTTATAAATGCTCCCGGGTATATAACGAATTCATCGTTTAACTTAAAAGAACCCGTTCTAAGTCCTCCTCCAAGGACTCCTCCTTTAAGTTCAAGAGGATCGGTACCCGGCTTATTTATATCAAAGCTTCTGACTATTATCATCTCTGTTCTATCTTCACTCTTATTTTCACTGATTTCAAACTTGCCTATCTCTTGGATTAGCTCCGTTATATTCACGTTTTGTGCGGCAAAAACTGGTATTATCTTAGCATCGGCATACCCGTTTTTTGACATAAACTCCTTTATCTCGTTGTAACTTTCCTTAGCTCTTTCCTTGCCGACAACATCTATTTTTGTCTGTGCTACAACAATATTTTTAACGCCTATTATCCGAAGCGCTTCTATATGCTCTTGAGTCTGCGGCTGTGGACATTTCTGATTTGCTGCTATGACAAGTACTGCACCGTCTACTAGAGTGGCCCCGCTTAACATTATAGTCATTAAAGTCTTATGTCCTGGAGAATCTATTATAGACACTCTATAATATAAGCTGGAAGGAGATCCGCAGACCTCACATTTTTCGTATCTGCTAAAAGAACCGCAAGAATCGCACTTATAAATCAGAAAATGTGCATATCCTAATCGTATAGTTATCCCTCTTTTTTTCTCTTCGCTATGCCTTAACGTCGATTCGCTTGTTATCGCCTTCACAAGCGTGGTCTTTCCATCTGCGAAATTGCCTACAATATCTATTATTATGTCTTTAACCATTAGAAGACGTGAATGCCTGCTCCAAAGATTTTTCCCCGTATTTGGATATTTTTATATTTATCTGTGAAGTAAACTGACTTACTGTATTTCCTGCTAGGCTTTTCCTCCTTCTTATGTCTGTTTTATTTCCCAGACTCTTCTTAATAAGCACCTTTTTAAGACCAACTCCTTCGATTCCTCTGGACATCGGCATCCCTGTCATATAACTCCCGCCTGTTATAAGTCCAGAATAACCATCAAGACCTAAAAACGAAAGTTCTAACTCTTCTCCTATTCTCTTGCCGAACAGTTGATCTGCTTTATCTCCTTCTAGCGTTTTATTGTACGATTTCCCGGTTTTGGAATCATTTATTACGATTTTCATTTCCATAGACTTTATTACATATTATTATTTATAAATAGATTGTCTTTTTATATAAATAGTCTATTTTTATCTAAAAGGTTAAATGGAAGTAATATTTGTAGAATCCAGATTCAAAGGGAAGCTGACGGATGAGTTCGTAAAAAGGATATATGAAGAGATAAAGCCTTATAAGAAGATAAACTTAGTAGCTGCGATACAATTTATAGACCAGATGAATGATTTTAAAAACCAGATAAAAGACAAAGAATTCGTAGTAAAACAATCCCTGTACAGGGCGATGTATCCTGGGCAGATACTAGGCTGTGACGTGTACGCTGCGGACTGCAGCGACTGCGATGCTACACTAGCTTTCGAGCAGGGGATGTTCCATGTTTTAGGGATACCTTTGAAATATGGAAAAACTGTTATAACAGCCGACCCGGAAACAGAAAACATAGAGAAGATAGGTTCGGAAGTCGCGGAGAAATACAGGAGAAGGATAATGCAGGGGATAGGCGCTGTACTTTCCGCGAAGAAGGTGATGTTCGTAGAATCTACAAAAGCAGGGCAGACTTACGGCTCAAAAATGCTCAAACAAAAGCTTAAAGAAGAGGGTAAAAAGGTGTATTCTGTTATTGCGGACGAAATAAATTTTGACAGACTGAATGAGTTTAGGAGCATAGACGTTTTCATAAGTACAGCATGCCAAAGGATAGCGATAGATGACATGAATAAGGTAAATAAACCGATGGTAAATGCGGAAGATCTGGAGAGTTACCTTAAAGAAAATCGATAAAAATACACTTAAACATCTCCATGTTAAAAATGTGCCTGATATATTCTAAAATACAAATCTTAGATTATTTCAATGTTACCCACTATCCTATTTTTACCGATTGATAAACTTGCGTCTGCAACGATGTATTTTCCTTTTACATGCGGTATCTTCTTGTTAAATTTTACACTTAGTCCCCCTTCTTTCTTTGAAAGGCTAATACTCAATGTTTCTCCCAAAAATGAGCAGGATAACTGCTTTGAGAAGACATCTTCTTTATAGAAGGAAGACATGTTGAGTACAATGCTATAGACATCGTTTACATCGTTCAATGAAGACACGGCATAATTATTTGAAAGATCGTTTTCAGATACGTTATTTAAAGCAAGACCTACATGGGAGCCTTGCTCCGCAGAATCATTGTCAACGTCCATTATCTGAATGCTTTTTATGCTGCACTGTTTTAAAGACGGCAGAAGGAAAAGCTTCTCTCCTTTTTTGATCTGCTGGCCTATAACAAAACCTATTATCACAGAGCCTATGCCTTTTACTATAAAATGCTTGTCTATAGAGACGTACTTAAATTCTCTTTTATCGCTCATCTCCTTGGCATTATAATCGCCGCCCAAATCTACCTTCTCAAAATTATTTATCTTATACTTTCCAAAAAATGTATTAAATGAGTTCATATCCGAGTATTCGTTCTTTATCACGGCCCCGTTGATTATGCCTGAGTTCTCAACTGCAATGACCAGTTCTGCGTCTAAAGCGCCTATTTCGCTCCCTGCTAAAAACAGCACAAAATCGGCCATAGATAGTACACTTAGCAAAGAAACGATCGATTTAGGGAAGTCCGTAGGATAAAGTATTATGTTTCCTTTCTTGTCTATGCTTATCTGAACGTTGTTAATAAGATCTAGTTTCTTTGATATTATACGCTTTAAAGACTCTTCATCGATCTGTTTTGAAGACAGCAATGCTATTATCATTCATAATTCTATATTTTATCGGTTAAAAATATTGCATTCGTGCTAAGCAGGTTTATCGGCGATTATAACCATCCTGGACTTATCAAAAGAGTTTGCAGTTTTATCATAATTGAATACCTGCTGAAAATAGCCGATATTCTGCGTTATTTCCTTCATTATACGCCTGCCAGCGATATTTTCCTTTTTAATTGGGAAAAGCCATGATTCAATCGTTTCTCTGATCACAAATGTCTTAAAGTTATCCACCTGGAAAGCGTTGTCCTTCAATAACTTAAACCATCCGTCCAGCGAGTCACAGCCGGTATAAGTCGAATCTCTTATTCTTTCGATCTTATCAAGCATGCCTTTTTTATCGTTTATGGGTTTCAATATGTCGGTTATACCGAGTTTACCGCCCTTTTTAAGCACTCTTAAAGCTTCTCCAAGGAACTTAGACCTGCTCTGAAAATGATGAGCTGCTCTTCTACAGGTAACTACATCAAAGATCTCGTTTGGAAAAGGCATATCCATAGCATCGCCACTTACAAATATTACGTTATGGACATCATCATCTACCGTTTTTCTCGCTGCTATCTCCAGCATGTGCCCCGTTATATCCAGGCCGACGGAGACTGCTACCTTGTCTGAGATAGCAAAAGCCACAAACCCTGGGCCCGTACCTACATCTAAAACTTTATAACTTTTCTTAAGATTAAGCATGTCTATAAGAAGATCCAAATCCTTGCCATGCATGCGGCCTTCACTATGCGCGTATTCGTTTGCATGCCTGCTGAAAAAACTTTGAAATGACTGCATAAGATTAACCGTATTTTTTAGAATTAATATCTTTTCAACGATTGTTTATTCTTAATTTAGTATGACAGTGCCCATAATGATTCTATTAACGTATGATAAGTTCAAATACAAGCATTAATTTTATTTGATAATAAGAATTTATTACATCAAAACCTTAGAAAAGCATGTCAGAACTTTGTATACTAAGGCACGGTGAATCTCTTTGGAACGAAGAAAACAGATTTACTGGATGGGTAGATGTGCCTCTAGCGAAAGAAGGGATTGATCAGGCTGATACCGCTGGAATCGCTATAAAGAAAAGTGGGATAAAATTTGATGTTGCGTATACAAGTGTACTCTCCAGAGCTATCGATACTCTGAATATTGTATTCAAGTATATAGGGCCTCTTCCAGTAATAAAAGATTCAGCATTAAATGAGAGAATGTACGGGGACCTGCAGGGGCTCAATAAGGAAGAAACAGCAAAAAGATATGGAGAAGAGCAGGTCCATATCTGGAGAAGAAGTTACGATGTCGAGCCGCCACATGGAGAGAGTCTTGAAGACACGCAGAAAAGGACGATCCCCTTCTTTGCAAACTGCGTAATGACGGATCTCTTGGATAATAAAAATGTGCTTGTAGTCGCGCATGGTAATAGCTTAAGATCCATAGCGATGTATCTTGAGGGGATGACAAAGGAGCAGGTATTAAATTTTGAGATCCCTACTGGTGTGCCTATTGTATATTCAATAGACTCACAAGGCAAGTTTATTAATAAAGTTCAACTTATCTAATTTATTATTGTAACTAAAGATGAATTAGTATATACAATATTGAATGATATTAATTAAAGATAAAAGAAGGTGAATAAAAATGTCATGGATGTCAAAAAAATCTGCTGAAAAGTTAGTAGTATTAATGTTAAATAGAATGGAAGAAAATGGTATGATTATATTAAAAAGCAAAAAGAAAGATAGGATTGTGTCAATTAAAAAAGAAAATAAAAATTATATTATTCATGAAGAAGGTTTTAAAATTGCCGATTATAATATCTCTGAGGATAAAGATTTAAAAAAGATGCTTAAAGATTTAATTGAATTTGAATTTCCAAGAAGTCATGAAATTTTAGTTACAAAACAGAAAGATAAAGAATAAATAACT
>JABEBX010015912.1_pt1 | contig 14845 bp, 9 predicted proteins | sample 7245971 | NCBI WGS metagenome assembly JABEBX01 (sample SAMN14506365, study PRJNA622280) | hot springs metagenome | biome: hot spring [ENVO:00000051]|acidic hot spring [ENVO:00002120]; feature: spring [ENVO:00000027]|sediment [ENVO:00002007]; material: sediment environment [ENVO:01001048]... | reverse complement strand
ATAATAGAATGGTACGGTATTTTTATTTTTTCCTCAGGTGCTATCTATATTGCACATGAATTTTATCCATCCGTTACCGTGGCTGAGGGTGTGTTGTTAACACTTCTAACGTTTGCGCTGGGATTTATTACAAGACCTATCGGAGCATATGTTTTCGGCCATTTTGGGGACCGTATAGGAAGAAAAAAGGTGCTTTTATTGACCTTATTGATATCCGGTATATCAACGGGACTTACAGGATTAATTCCGTCAGCAATTCAGATAGGCTACCTTGCAATAGCTCTTCTCGTCTTATTAAGGCTGGTACTTGGATTTGGACTTGGTGGCGAGTGGGGAGGAGCCATGCTTCTAACCCTTGAAACATTTAAACATAAGAGAGGATTTTATTCCTCTTTTGTGCAGTCCACAGTGGGAATAGGACTCTTACTTGGTGTTCTTATATTCCTTCCACTGGTATCCGTGTTTCCATCATCTTTTATGTATTCAACAGGCTGGAGAATTCCATTCCTTGCCAGTTTTGTCATTGTGATAGTTGGTGTTTTTATAAGATTGAAGGTAAAAGAAACTCCTATATTCGAGGCGGAGAAGAAATCAAAAGGAATCTTAAAATCGCCGGAAAAGGAATTATTTACTAAACACTGGAGAGAAGTTATAGTGGGAACATTGCTTGCCGGTTCCTCAGGCAATTTCTTCTATTTTGCAATTTCATTGCTGCCGGTTTTATTTGAATCTACAAAGAAGATAACAGTTTTTGACGGATTGATTGGAACAGCAGTTTTTGGTATCCTTGATATAATATTTGTATTTGTTGGAGGAAGAATATCTGACAGGCATGGAAGAAGAGTTATGATTGGAGCGGCCAATTTGCTTGCTCTGGTTGTACTGTTTCCATCCATTTACTTCATTGGTTTTGGAGATTTCATTTTATTCCTTTCACTGTTTGCAGTTGCACATGGCTTAAGCTATTCGCCAATGGGTGCCATGATATCAGAAATATTCCCAACATCCGTTAGATACTCCGGAAATTCTGCCAGTTATCAGTACGGCAATTCATTTATAGGTGGTCCTGCCCCCTATGCATCCGATCTCCTTGGTAGTATACTGTATCCGCTGTATCCGGTATTTACTCTTATATTTATACTGATAGCCCTCGGTGTTATTTATAGAACAAAAGAAACAGGCAGTATTTCCCTGGAGGATGATTATAAAGAATCTGTAATATGATACAATTATGGAAAAATTCATAAATTTTATTCTTTTGTTCATGCAAAATTTATAATGGAAACCGGAATACTGCTATGAAAGAACGTAAGCATAATGGTGATTTTTATAAACAAAGATTGGATAATAGATTCCAATTTGAAATGAATTTATAGAAATATTATATATTATGCGTAAACGGAACATTACTTTTGCAATTCATAAAAAAACAAATATTTGTGCACTGGAATAATTTAACAATGGAACAATTATTGCAGTTTTATAAAAATGTTAATGGAATGATTGTCATGGATCTCACTTAATTTAGCTTTATATCTTCAACTTTATCGATTAAAGACCCGCCCGAATATTCTGCTATGATATTATTATAGGTAGGTAAAAATTTATTAGAACTGCTGTCTATTATATAAAGTCTTGAAACTTTTTTAATTTTAGAGGATATCTTTTCAATTGATAATTCTGAACCACCACTAAAAACGTTTCCCCTTCCATCAGTTATAAGCAATGATACTGTTTTTGATTTTGAATACACGGAAAGTCTGTAAATATCTTCCATTGCACTTAATAACGGTGTCTTGCCAGAGCTTTTAATATTACCTATCATATTTTTTATCTCGCTGAAATTTCTCGTATAATTCATTAAAATACTGGAATGATCACCGGAAAATGATATAAGTGCAACCCTGCTCCTTATTACATATAATTTTTTTAAAAGCATTTCCGATACCTGCCTTGCTATTTCTATTCTTGAACTGAAATTCATTGACCTGCTTGAATCTATGGCTATGATAAATGGCAGTGAACCTTTTGAATATGCATCATTCATGACAATTGTTTTTGAATTTATTCTTGTATAGCCGGAAAGATAGGTATTTACAAGCGAACTCCTGATGTTTAGATATTTGCCACTTTTCCTTCCGGCATGCCTGAACTCCCCGGACGTTCCTGTTCTACCGGTTTTTCTGGATTCTATTTTCTCCTTTATTTTAATATTAATATCATTAACTTTTACATCCTTATGTTCATTACTCTCATTACTTTCATTATCATCGTTTTTTGAATTGTTATTTATATCAGGAGAGTCTAACTTTGGAGCTTCTTCATGATCTCTCTGATTATTATTGGTATCATTATTCTTTTTATTATTATCTAAATTATAATCCGGTTTTGACTTTCCTTTCTCCTTAAGTCTGTGATTAAGTGCAAATTCCAGTGCCTTTTTAACATCATCTGAATTTACTTCAGTTCTTTTATTGTATGCGGCAATAGCCTTTGCGGTCTTTATTGTACTTATCATTGCCCTGTTGCTGAGTGAATTTTCCAGGATTATTTTGCCTATAAATTCCATGTATTCTTTTGATATTTTTACATTTTGTATTATTCCACGTGCAGCCACAATTTTATTCATAATTTCTTTGTCTGTTTCTTCATACTTTGATACAAAACCTTTACTGTCACAATCAAAACTTTCTACCCTGTTCGAAACTTCAATGAGTGTTTCAACTGAATCGGGCATTTTTCCCTCAACGGATATTCCAAAACGGTCAAGCAGCTGTGGCCTCAGTTCACCCTCTTCGGGATTCATTGTGCCCACAAGTATAAAAGATGCAGGATGCATATATGAAATTCCCTCTCTTTCCACTATATTTATGCCTGAGGCTGCAGAATCCAGTATTGAATCCACAATTGAATCGTCCAGCAAATTAACCTCGTCTATGTATAATATTCCACGGTTTGCCTCACCTATTAAACCTTCTCTTAATACAGCCTTTCCATCAACTGCACTTGCAATATCAAGTGATCCGACTACCCTGTCAAGAGTTGAACTGTTTGGCAGGTTGATAATTTTTATCTTCATATTTTCTACCGGAAGTTCACCGTATTTTTTCCTTTCCATGCATTCATCGCATAAATTCCCTTCAGGGTCACAGTGAAAACGGCATCCCTTTACGGTTTTAATCTCCGGAAGAATTGTTGACATTGATCTTACAAGTGTTGATTTTGCAATTCCCTTTGGCCCTGTTATTAAAAGTCCGCCTATTTTCGGGTCTATTGCATTAACTATTAAGCCCAATTTTATATCATCATTGCCGACTATAGCAGTAAACGGGAATGAATATGTTTTCATTCGTTTTCACCCTCTATTTCCATGTATTCCGATTCAAGCTTTTGCTTCATTTCATCTGTTGTATGCCAGATATCTCTCTTATAAGCCTCAATCATTCTTCCCGTTATTTCCGAGTATGCCCACGGATTTTCCTTTTTAAACCATTCCTTCATTTCCTCATCCAAAACAAACTTCTCAGCAATGTTATTAAATATTTTATCATTTACAAGTTTTGTTGTGGCACCCCAGCCGTAAAGATGCTCGATTTTTTTAAGCATTTCAGTTGCACCGCGGTATCCAAAATTCTTCTGAGCATTTATCCATTTTTCATTCAATAATTTTCCAATAGCAGTTCTTTCAATTTCTTCTTTCATTGTCCTTACTTTCGGATGGCTTGGATTGAATGTATCCTCAAACATTAAGGATGGCTCTGAACCGCTCTTCTTTGCCATTAGATAGAAACCGCCAGCATATGAATAATTGCACGAATCATCATTTATATCTATTTCGTCTATTTCACGTTTATGTATAATTGTCTTTATATCATGAGATATCGATAACAGCTCATCCCTGGATTCCTTTCCGAATTTATCTTTGCCGTATGAATAGCCCATCCATTCTGTAAAAACATCCGCAAGATCGTTTTCGTTTTCCCATCTTGAAGATTCAATTGCATTGCTTACACCTGAACCGTAGGAACCGGGCTTTGATGAAAATACCCTGTCAAGGTGGCCGTATTTTTTGTGATGCTTTATTATATAATTTATATCATCATCCTCATCAAGCTGTGAGACCTTTTTTACAGCAAGGTCTATAAGCTCAATTATATTGAACAGATTATCGCGGACTATTCCGCTTGATTCTATAACAACATCTATCCTGGGCCTTTTAAGTATTTCTAATGGAATAACCCTGACATCCTTGACCTTTTTTGTGCCCTCCTGCCATACAGGCTCAACGCCAAGAGTATATAAAATCTGTGAAATTAATTCACCGTCCGATCTGTATGCATCTGTTGACCATAATACGAATCCGATTGTTTCAGGGAATTTATTCAGCTTTTTATATTCATTTTCTATTAATTTATTTGCAAGTATAACGCCAACCTGCCATGCTGAATGGCTTGGAATTTTAAATGGATCCACAGCATAAAAGTTCTTTCCCGATGGCAATACATCATAGCGCCCTCTTGTAAGTGATCCGGATACACCCGGTTCAACAAACTCTCCGTTCAGTGCCTTTAAAAGGTTTTTATTCTCATTATCGGGAGAACGTTTCAAATTTAAAAGAACAGATTTTTCCAGTTCGGGAATGTTTCCTTTTCCATTTATGTAATCCATTATCAATTTTTCTGATTTCTCCTTTCCATACTTATTATTTAAGGAAGAATCAAATCTTGTTGCTGTTATAACATAATCTTTTAGGTCACTGTCATCAAGAGTTTTTCCATAGACATAAAGTCCTTTTGATATTACAGAGTCTTTGAATAAATTAAGCCTGTGCTCTATTTCGTGCGTTGCCTTGTGTGCATCATTGAAATCTATGGTTAAACCTATTTTTTCAGCTGTTTTTCTTATCTTATCAAGAACCATGTTTTCCCTTGATTCATTCTCTGATTTTTCACTTTCTTCATAGTCATCTATTAAATCCTCAAGCTCACTGACTGCTTCCGGTACATCATCGTATTCTGTTGGGGGTGTCAGATAATCAAGAAGCACTGCATAGCTCCTTCTCTTTGCTATTATTCCTTCCCCCGGAACATTTGTTGAATATAAATATAAATGCGGTATCTCTCCTATTGAAATCTCCGGAAAATCATTTGGAGACAAACCGAGGCCCTTTCCGGGCGTGAATTCAAGCGTGCCGTGTGTTCCAACGTGTATTATAACATCTGCATTGAAGATATTCTGTATCCATTTATAAAAGCCCAGCCAGTAGTATGTAACAGGTGTTAATGAATCATGTATTGTCCTTATGCTGTTTTCATTATCGGCAAATGTAATTCTCTTTGGCTGTATTCCTATGAATACATTGCCTGAAATTATTCCGGGTATATGCATTATTTCATTCTTAACCATATAATCTCTTTCATGGTTAATATCTCCCCAGCGGTTTTTTATTGCATTTTTTGATTCTTCAGGAAGTTCATTGAAATATTTTTCCAGTTCTTTAATATGCATGGAGTATATGCTTCCGCCGCTTTCTATAATATCATCCACAGATGTCCATTTTCCCTCAGGTATTGCTTTTTTATCCATAATTTCTTTAATAAGTTTTTCACCGTTTTCCGGTATTTTTCCAAGAATAAATCCGTTATTTGATAAAAGCGACATAATACCTGCAACAGAATTTAATGTATCCAGGCCTGTTGCCGTTCCTATATTTGCTTCAAGGTCCTTAAAAGATGAGCCGGAATGAAGTATTATTGCAATTTTTTTGTCTTTATTTTCTTTATATTTTAGATTAATCCATTTATTGATTCTGGATGCCATGTAATTTATCTGTTTATTTACAGGCACAAGTTCACGGTAAATTGTTTTGCCGTCAACTATTTTTTTAATAACACCTATTAAAACCGGTTCAATGGTTCCATCCATTTCCGGAAGCATTGCACTCATTATTGTTGAAACCACATCCAGACCGGAGGAATCAAGCCATTCTTTTTCCTCCTTATAATAGTATATAAGTCCCTGAAATACAGGAACATTGAGGTTTATCAATGATGATTTATCCTCTTTTTTTATAAGAGAAAATGATAATAAATTGATTACAGCATCCACTTTTTTTATTCCATTGCTATAAAAGTATGTATTTATACACTCCTCGGCACCCATAATATTTTTTGATGCATCTCCAAATCCGTTCGTGAATACAGGTATTGCTGAAATTTCCATTGAATTTAATTCGTCTATGAGTGCATTAACTATTTTTGTATCGCCGTCAACCCATGCCGTTCTGTAAAATAATATTCCTACTTTACGATCATATTTGCTGTTTCCATATTCATATATACCTGAAAACGGCAGTTCTTCCGGCTCCTCATATTTGCATCCGTCAAAGAGGCTTTCAAGGAAAAGCACCATATTTTTAATATTATTGTATCCGCCATAGAAATAATAATTAGCAACCTTTTCCTCAACGGATTTTTCAGCAGTGGAATAGGTGCTCAAAATCGGGTCAACGGCAATTACATTGCTTTTTCCCTTCAAAACTGACTCTATATCCTCTAAGATATTATTATAAATATTTTCACCGGAAAAATGGTGGATAAAAACTGCATCTGCTTCCTTAATAAAAGAAATGAAATCGGAATCAACCGGATCCAGCCTTGGATATTTTATTTTTATTTCATTGCCTGTTTCCTCGCCTGCCCTCAGGAATGATTTTATAACAGAGCCATTCCAGCCTATCAGTACAGCAAACTTCATAAAAGTAAAGTATATTTAAATATATAATTATTATCCGCCTTTAAATAGATGCATAAAGTCAATATGAAAGAAAGTAAACATATAAAGCACATAAGTTTAAATTAATATAAGCCAATACGTATTTATATTTTAGTTTCAACAAATAAAACTTATATATTTCATTATAATTTAGTAGAGGAATGACGTCTCCATACTGCAGTGCGCTGATGACGTCTACAGGTGATATTAATGATATATCTGATAATGGAGACGTTGACTCAGTATTTATTCGCTGTTTTCTTTGCACCGCTTGCTGTAGGTATTTTTGAGAAATTAAAGGCAAATGTTGAATCAAGAAAAGGGCCAAGCATATTTCAGCCATACCGCGATATTTTCAAGCTTTTGAAAAAAGAAACAGTTGTTTCTGTAAATTCTTCAGGTATTTTTCTCTATGCTCCTTATATAGCCTTCGGTATATATTCATTAATAGCTCTTATTATACCTGTATTTATGAGTGAGCCAATAATTTTCACGGCCTCCGGAGATTTCTTTGCCGGTGCCATACTCTTTTCACTTGCAGCTCTGGTAAAAATTGTCGGAACAATTGACTCCGGCAGCAACTTTTCCATGCTCGGTGCTTCAAGGCTTATGTCATTCAATTTCTTCAGCGAGGGGACACTTATAACAGTATTCTTTGCTGTGGCATTGATAACTGGAACGGATAATCCGTATACTACAAATCATTATCTTATAGCCCATCCATTATCAAATTTAAGCCTTGTACATCTCTTTGCAATATTTGCATTCTTTATGGTATTTCTTTATGAATTCGGTAAAATGCCCACGCAGAGCGATGGAAACCAGGAAACCGGCATGATAGACTCTGCTATAGATTATGAATACAGTGGAAAATTGCTTGCTATTAATAAATGGTCATCGTATCTAAAAGCATATCTTCTTGGCTCAGTATTATTAAATGTATTTCTTGTTCCATGGGGATTATTTAATACATTTCCGTATTTCTTTTTAAATATTGGAATTATGTTTCTTAAATGGATTTTCCTCATACTTATTGTTTTAATAATTGACACTTCATTTGCAAAGCTGAGGCTGTTTAAAGTCATAGATTACCTTGCTGTTGCATTTGTTTTTTCAATACTGTTTCTTATTCTTACTGAGGTGATAGGTTGAATTTTATTTACGATATTATATATATAATTGCTGCCTTTATAATTATTTCAGGATTTTATATTCAGGGAAATAAATATTTAAGGTCAATGGTCATGACGCAGGCACTGCAATCCGTACTTATTGCCGTCATTTCATTTATACTTGGATTTATATTAAATGAATATACATTTTATATTTTAGGTGCGCTTGTATTAATTTTAAGGGTTATTCTTGTAACATATTTTCTTTTAAACAAAATCCCGAAAAGGCTCGGATATTTATATGAATCAAAAATTTCTGTGACATACATGCTTCTTGTGGACCTTGCATTTATAGTAATATCAATATTTATAGTTTATTCTGTATCATTCATACACATTGTATCACATATATTTCCTGATAGCAATATAATTTTATTTCCTCTTCTATTATTCTTCCAGGGTCTTTTCATAATAGTATCAAGAAAGAGGACTATAGCGCAGGTTCTTGGCTATATTGAGGAGGAAAATTCACTCATACTTCTCGGTATGTTTATACTTCCAGTTCCAATAATTATAGAAAGCAGTGTTTTTCTGGATGTTTTAATTCTTGTTGTTATATTTTCAATTATAAGCCTTGAAAAAACAGAGCATAAGCCAATGGAGGAGTTGAAGGGATGATAATAAACATTTTAATACTTGCAATACCATTAATTTCATCAGCATTTTATAAATATATAAAAAACAGCAGCACTGCAGGCGCAGTTTTAGAGCTCTTCCTTCTCATACCTTTATATTACAGCATGAGCAGTTCAGGCTTCTTCTTTGTGGATAATATAACCTTTATCTTTGTTTTGATGGTCAGCTCCATATATCTTTTATCTATTCTTTATTCCAGAAAGTACATTCATAATATAAAACACAGGGGAATATCTGAAAACCAGTATTATCTTTTAATGAACTTCTTCTTTGTTGCAATGGAGTTTGCACTCATGGTAAATAACTACGGCTTCATGTGGGTTGGAATAGAAACAACGACAATTTCATCTGCGCTGTTGCTGATTTCAGAAAAATCTGAGACATCGCTGGAAGCCACATGGCGGTACATTATAATTGTTTCTGCAGGTGTTACATTTGCATTCATTTCTGTTATACTTATATATTATGCATTTGGAACACTCACAGTTACAACCATTATTGCCTCAGGTGTAAATGGTAGTATTGCTGCAAGACTTGCAGTTGGAATAGCCCTTGTCGGCTTCGGTACAAAGGTCGGTGTATTTCCTGTTCATACATGGCTGCCTGATGCGCACAGTGAGGGACCTGCACCGGTTAGTGCAATGTTTTCCGGAGTTTTGCTTCCAGTGGCACTTTATGTCCTTTATAGAGTTTATGAGATATTTCCAATGCGTGAATTGTTTGTCTGGGCAGGTACAATTTCTGTATTATTTGCAGCAATAGTTCTCGGTTCACAGAGGAATTACAAGAGAATGTTTGCATATTCAACTATGGAAAATATGAATATAGCACTTATAGGATTTGCAACATTCACACCGGTGGGTCTTATAGGTTCACTTTTATTATTACTGTCACACAGCTTTGGAAAGGCCGGAGCATTCTATACAACAGGAAATATATATGAAATGACAGGCACAAAATCAATAGACAATATGAAAGGAATTATAAAGAACAAAATAAATTCTGCATCTCTTTTATTATCATCATTTGCTGTTACAGGGACTCCGCCATACGGAACTTTCTTTGGTGAATTTTTGATTTTATATTCTGTTTATTCAATACACTTTTATGCACAGTTCGGTATTATTGTATTGTCATTATTCCTGGCATTTGTATCAATAAATTTTAATGTATCAAAGATGATATTCCACGGTGATGGAAATTATAAAAGAAATGTATCAAGCGATTTAATTCCGCTTATTGCCGCAATAATTTCAATATTTATAGGAATCGTTTTCCTGGTGGTGTATCATGAAATATTATAAATTTGGAGAAATTAATGGAAGGTATACAGGCAGCAGTTCAGGCTATGATATTTATTCAAATTCAATCTCTCCCGGAAGGGAAGTTAAGAATGAAGCGGATAATATAATGCCGGGTGATATTCATTTTAATTATGGTCCTCTGGCAGGCGGATTGAGGGAAACAGTTAATTTTAATATATTAACACCGGGCGAATACATAAAAGATATAAAGATAAATTCACATTTTAAAAGAAGAAATATAAAAATTATTGACTGTGATTTAAAAAATGCCTTGCTGAAAATAGAAAGAATAAATGGATTCCATTCTGCATCGCATTCAATAGCTTTTCTTCTCGCAGTCGAGGACGCTCTCAATATAGATAATTCCAAAGTAATAGATTCAAGAATTGTTGAGCTTGAACTGGAAAGAATAAGGTCAAACATTGATGTATTGAAAGGCATATGTGAATCTGCGGGTTTTTCAGTACCCGAGAAACAGCTTCTGATTTTAAGGGAGGAAGTTGCAAGGAAAATATCAGAATCTTTTGGCCACAGATATTTTTTCTCTGTCAATAATATATCATCTATTAATGTATTTAATAATAAACTTGATCTGAAAAATATAAAAAAACAATTCATTAACATATACGAAAATTTACTTTCATCAAAGATATTTTTGGACCGTATACAGGAAAACGGAAAGATAGAAGATGTTGAATCAACCGGCCCTGCTGCAAGGGCATCGGGATATTCACATGATGCAAGGCTTGATTCTGAATCCTTGCCATATAAAGGATTTATACCTGTAATAGAAAACAGCTGTGACAGCTTTGCGAGATTTCAGGTCAGGGCAAGGGAGGTCCTTGAATCAATCAAAATAATAGAAAATACAGAATTAAAATCTGTAGAGAAAGAAAGTAAAAATTTTAATGGTACGGGAGAGGGTGCAGCAAGGATAGAATCGCCTGCCGGAGATCTATTTTACTATGTATATATTGTTGATGGAAAAATTAAAAAAATAATAATGGTTCCGCCGTCCTTTTTAAATATTGGATTATTCAAAAAGGCAATAAAAAATAATAATATATTTACAGACTTTTTCTTTGTATGGGAAAGCTTTGGCATATGGATTTCAGAACTGGAGGTGAATTTCATATGAACTGGTTTTTAAGCGGTTTGAAAAATAGAATAAAAACGGAAACTCCGGGCAAATATAAATTAAAATCACCGTCTGTTCTTGAAGGAAAAAGTACTTTTGATTGCCCTTCAAAAGCACTGGAAAACGGTGAATGGAATGAAAACAAATGCATATTTTGCATGCAGTGCGACCTTAAAGCGACAGAAAGACAGGAAGCTTTTACTGTAAATGATAAAATTCCTCCTGTTCTGGAAAAATCATTTTATCTTTATCCCGTTGATTCCGGTACCTGCGGCGCATGCAATGTGGAGTTTACATCACTCTTTGCACCGCAGTATGATGCAAACAGATTTAAAATATTCATGGCAAACACCCCAAGGCATGCCGATGCACTTGTAATAATGGGCGTTTATACGGATGAAATGGAAAGTGTTATTGAAAAAGCATATAATGCAATGCCGGCGCCAAAGATAATTATCGGTTTCGGTGCATGTGCACTCTCCGGTGGCATAATCGGTGATAAAATTAAAAAATCATTCAATATAGAAATAGCCGGCTGCCCGCCATCGCCTGAAAATGTAATAAATGCAATATTAAAAGCGAGGGAGAAAAAATGATTATTTATTATCTTCCACTTATAATAATATTAATAGCCATTATAATCTCTTTATTCAACAGAAAAGCAGGTTATATATTAACTGCAATTTCATCACTGATTTTTTTTGTATTTACATTTCATTTATATGATTATGTAACCTATTTTTATATGACAGCAGCAATAGTATGGATTATATCTTCTGTATTTTCCATTTCATACGGCAATAAGTATGGTAAATGGCTGGCACCGCTGTTTATTACAACAATTGCAGGCATGATGGTAATTTTATATGCAAATAATTTCCTTGTATTTATTGCAGGCTGGGAAATAATGTCAATTCCTGCATATCTCACAGTTGCAATTAATAAAAGAAGCAACATGGAAGCATATGTTTTCATGTTTTTCTCTGAAATAAGCACTGTACTTATAATGACAGCAGGAGTTATATCATATTCAATAACGGGTACATTCAATTTTGTGCATTTAAATAATGATATTGTACTGTTTATTTTCGCAATCGGTGCGATGTCAAAGATGGGCTTAACCCCGTTTATGATAAGTGAATGGCTGCCAATAGCACACGGCAGTGCACCTGCAAATTCATCTGCAATTTTCAGTGCAACAATGACTTTAATGGGTGTTTATGGAATAGTGAAACTTGCACTTTTCTCTGTTACATCACTGGACATAGGAATAATATTTATAATTATAGGCGTTATTTCAAACCTTTTCGGTTCTTTATATGCATATATATCTGAAAATATGAAATCACTTGGCGGTTTCAGTACAATTGAAAACAACGGTACATTGATGGCTGCCATAGGCCTCTTTATTGCAGTGAATAATCAGGTTTTAAAGGGTTTTATTTTAATTTCAATTGCCATATTTGCAATGGCACATTCCATAGCAAAGACCGGTTTATTTATTACAATAGGTGAGACAGGAGAGGAATTTTTCAGTTTAATAACAGGAAAGTCATCGCGTATTAACAGGATAGGAAAATTTTTAATAATTTCATCATTATCTGGACTTTTCCCATCACTTGGGGGCCTGGGCACATGGATGATACTTGAATCTTTCTTTATGGGTGCTTACCTTTACGGTGCTCTTGGAATAACTGCGTTAATAGCCGGATCTCTTATTGCAATGGGCGAGGGATTTGCAACAGCAGCAATGCTGAAAATATTCTATTTTACATCTGGAAATAAAATAAAACCGGCAAAAAAGCTGGAAAATATTACAATACTTTCAACCGGTATTTTACTTGTTTTTCTTTTCATTGTTTCTTTTGCAATAGTCGGAAAAAATTACATTTCAGGTATTCCTTCGGTATTAGTATTCAATGGATTTATGATAGAATCAAGACTCGGACCCTCAGACTTCGGTTTGATAACGCCGCTTTACATATTTATTATAATCAGCGTTTTTAGCCTTGCGGCTTACTTTATATTCGGAAAACCAAGAGTGCGTTATTCGGAAAAGTGGAATGGAGGTATTGATTCAGGAGATAATTATAATTCATTTACATATTCAAATAATATAAGATTAATTTTGAAAAAAATACTGAGGACAAAATATGATAATGGAGCATTGGTACAGACAGTTGATATATTCTGGCTTATAATGATTGATATCGCTCGCTCTTACAGAAAATTTGCATACTATTTCAGCAGAAAGATTATGAACAGCTCAATATCTTATTATATGATTTATATGATAATTGCATTCATACTTGTAATAATAATAGTATCATTTTATTGACTTAAAATTTTTATTTTTATCGCCAAGTATAACGTTGTCGTCCCAGTATTTTGAAATAAGGATAATTAACGATGCTGCAACAGGAATTATAAGTACGGCAAAGGTTTTTTCAAAGCCTATATAAGGTATTATCACTGAAAAAATAAGCGGTATTACCATAAAAAGCCCCATATTGTATGAATAAAAGTAAGAATTCACTGCATTTCTGTCCTCTATGGAAGTACCACGTGATATTTCAAATGTTGATGCGGGAAATATAGATCCATGTGGTATACCAAGCAGCATCATAACTCCAAGGAAGGAATAATAATTCGGTAAAAATGGAAACATTATAAGTGCGATCATTGTAATTGCAGGTCCTATAATCAAAATATTCCTTATATTTTTAACCGGTCTGAAACTCAAATATATTCTTGTGAATAATGATACTGTAAAGAAGAATACAAAGGGTATGTAAGCCATGAAACTGCTTACATGAAATCTCGTTTCTGCGAATATGGCAAGAAAAACTGTAAGGGCTGCAAATGGAACATTGTACGTTGTTATTGTTAAAATAGACATTTTCAGTGCTTTTTGATGTATTGCATTTTTGCCATGCCCTTCATCATTGCTTTCAGGGAAATTGATGAAAAATGATACAATAAGTCCAATTACTGCTACCGGTGCAAAGAATAAAAATAGGAGCCTGTAACTTATGAAAAGAAGCAGATAGCTCTCAAGTGATGGACCAAAGACCAGGCTGAAGCTTAAACCAACGGAGTATATGGCAAGAAGCCTTTCCCTGCCCTTTTGATCCGGATATAAACTTGCAGATGTTATAATATTTGGAAGTATGATACCAGGTTGTGGTTTTTGTTAATCATGTTAACATTCACCTTTGAAAGTTATCATCTTAGCGATGCTTAAACTTTGTGGATGCAACCCAACATCCTCTATTCCGTCCTCAAAGGATTCCGGAATTGCTTTTCTTATTATGTTGTATGCAGCATTCACATCTGCGTGGATTATTGTACCTTTTTCAGATCTGAACAACCCCCGGGAAATTGAGCCATAACCCTCCTATCAAGGCGGTACCGAAAAAGGTTATCGCTACCCAGGAAGGGCGAAGTGTGGTGATGTCGAACAACCACATAGGCCGCGATACCGTTGTTGCTTTTAGGTTGGCCCATACCATGGTGCCTCCGTCTTTACGGAGAAGCAGCTTCTTCAGAGTCCCTTGTCTGGATTTTCGCAAAGGCAGCAAGGTAATCAGAGCCAGTACCGTCACGCAAAATAGGTCTCCGGTTATAAACAGGCTCTTGGGATTCCAGTTGCATACGGTCCCAAGAAAACATGCAAGGGCACCGAGACCGAACGGCAGCATAAGAAAACTAACCCACCTGGGGAACGCGTAACACTGAAGGAAATATTCCCGCGCCAACTCCTGGAGATCCCAACTGCAGGAAGTCTCCTTGATACGTCCGCCAATAGCCGCGCGAAACAG
>JABEBX010002029.1_pt1 | contig 14875 bp, 16 predicted proteins | sample 7245971 | NCBI WGS metagenome assembly JABEBX01 (sample SAMN14506365, study PRJNA622280) | hot springs metagenome | biome: hot spring [ENVO:00000051]|acidic hot spring [ENVO:00002120]; feature: spring [ENVO:00000027]|sediment [ENVO:00002007]; material: sediment environment [ENVO:01001048]... | reverse complement strand
AGATTTTTCTTGCTACTCTTTTTTAACCTTTCATATATTTTTAACGTATGTTTCTGAAAATTCTGATCTGCAGGTATATATGGTATAAGACGTCAGGTGGAGTGGGTCATCTATAAAAGAACCTCAATAGAACAATGCCCTGCGTAATTGTTGCCAGAATATCTATCGGCAATATTTAGCTTTGTAATTTGGTGGAGACGGCGGGAATTGAACCCGCGTCTACAAGACCTACGCTATCGGCTCTACATGCATACTCGGTCTTTTTACTTTAAGCAACAGAATCTCCGACAGAGAAGATTTTCTATTACCGATTTGGCATTTATTTAACGAAACAAGCCACCAACCAGCCAGATCGCGGTTCTTTGTAAGTCGACCCGTTGTGATGACCTTTCAGCCACTGGACCCAAAGAAAAATCCAGACAACAGGATCACTGCTTAAGCAGCGATGGCGTAATTGCTATCGTTGGCAATTATATAACTGCGATTAGTTTTACGAGATAAACGCAACTCGGCATGCACCTCTAGTTTCGCGACCTGTATCGAAGCCGGTCGTCCCCTAAGTTTTGATTATAACAAAAAATAAACATAATGTCAAGCACATTTTACCAATCAATCGTTTTCCATGAGTACAGCAACCTGTTCTTCCAGCTCTTCTTGTTCTTGAAGAATGGCAAAATCATCGATAGTTACACCTGTAGCCTTACGAACAGGCTCCCATGCAACACGCTGTTCCTCAATGTGTTTATCCAAAAAACTTGTGCTTTCACTACCATCTTTGTTTGTTTTCATTGGCAATCTCCTATGGTAAACCGCATAACATGTCGGTATTAAATCATCTTGTCGGCTCTATTCTGAAACTAAAAGGTATATCTTACCATCAAGCGTTCCTTTTGTCAAGTGACATAGAATCAAGTGACATAGAAATAGATATTCACCAATTGATGGTGGTGACTACCGCTTTGGACAGACGGCAGAAAAACTTGACAGTACCTGAGTGTAATAGTATTGTGTATGTATAGACAAGGAGTAGTTCATGGAAAATATTGCCAATGTAAAGAACACTGAGAACAAAAAGACAAGCCTAGATAAGTTTCTTGCGGGTTTGCCCATTTTTTGGGAGTTGCATGTAAAAAAAGCACTTACAGGCACTCTGCATGCCATGGTCGTGTTGTTTAGCGCTGCGGTTATAGCTTACACGGCAGCTGGAGCACTTAGTTTTTTGGTACATTTGAAATGCCAACCTGAATGGAATATTGTTTTGGCAAGAGTTACTTTTGGGGTAGTTTTAACGTCACTTTTTGGATTTGTTACCGCTAAACTGGTGAGGTACATTACACGGCTTGGCTCTCACGCATGCTCTCATTAGCGTCACGACAGAAAAACTTGACAGTACCTGCGTGTAAGAGTATTATCTATAGGTAGATTAGGAGTAGTTCATGGAAAATATTACCAATGTAAAGAAAACTGAGAACAAAAAGACAAGCTTCGATAAGTTTCTTGCAGGTTTGCCCATTTTTTGGGAGTCGGAGCTAAAAGAAGCAATTAGTGACTTTCTACGTGCGCTGCTCTTGTTATTTGGTGTGTTAGCGGTTGTTTTCGCTTTGTTTGGTTTGTGGAGCTTAATTATACCATTCAACTTCTGGCCTGAATGGGCCGTTGTTTCTGCAAGAGTAACTCTTGCTGTGGTTTTTGCATCGTTTTCGTCGTTCTTTATCTTTAAGCTCATTAAGCACATCATGCGTCTTGGTTCCAGCGCGTAATCATAGCCACATCCAACCAAAAAGATAGCCTGTTTTTCTTGACAAATCTAAATGCGGATGGTACCAAACTAAGTTTGGCTGTTTTACCTGTCATCGAGCAGGATAGAACAAGCCATGACGTTACATAAACCTAACAGAGTTGGAGAATATCGTCATTGTATCAAGTGGTGCTTTTTTTATACTGGTTGGAATTTCTATCTTTGCATTTTTCAAAAATATCAAACAAGATGGTTTTAAAAAGCACTTCCACACGATAAGTTAAAAAACATTGAGTGGGGTGAATACAGTTTTAAGAGCATCTTTAACAAGATTGTTCAAGGCAGAATACTCAGCAAAAAAGATCAGATTCCTGGGTCTATACCGTTTGTTATGGCTGGAGTAACAAACACTGGTATTGCTAATTATGTTTCAAACCCCAGTATAGTATTCCCAAAAAACTCGATCACTATAGATATTTTTGGTAATGTTTTCTACCGTGACTATACCTTTGGTGCTTGCGGAGACGTTGGTGTTTATTGGAGTGACGAGAAAAATTACTCACGTTATGCGATGTTGTTTTTTGCTATATCAATGAAAAAAGCATTACTAGGAAAATATTATTTTGGTAACAAGTTAAGAAGTTCTCGAAGCCATGACCTTACCATGAGGCTCCCTGAAAAAAACGGAGATATTGATTTTGCGTTTATGGAAAACTTCATGTTGGAGCTTGAAACGGAGCGTATAAAAGAACTAAAAGAATATACGCATGCAACAGGACTTATTATTGAAAACTTTATCATATTGCACAAGCTATCAATACTCCATCCATAATGGCAATTAACCATTTGGGTGGTGATGAAGATAGCATTCTACATCTTTTTCTTACATAGTGCAAGTTTTTCCTTGACAAGAACCAGCATCGATGATATAATAAACAGGCGGTCACCCTCATTTACCCATGAAAAGCACAAATTGATTTCTCTGGCAAAAGAATTGGCTTATTCGCTTTTTCCAGAATACGCCGCTGCTCATTGGCTATTTTATCGGCCAATTCATTGTATTTGTGCCCATCATGACCTTTTATCCACTCCCATTTTATTTTATGTTGTTTACATACATTTTGCAGCCTTTCCCAAGCACAAGAATTTATCCCGTTTAACTTGGTCCTGAAATTTCCTTTGGTAATACGACTAAGCAAAAAAAGGCAATCTGAATAAACAGTAACAGCCAGTGATTCTGGTAAAAACTCTAAAGAACAGACGATGGATAATAGCTCAGAATACTCTGCGCCCACCCCAGATGAAGGAGCGTCACAGCGAAAGTTTCCGCCAATCTGTATGTGATTTTCATTTTCTCCAACAAAAACAGCTCCCCACCCGATGTAACCAGACTTATACGATCCGTCACAGTAGATATGCACACTACCATCATTCAGAATTGAAATCAGCTTTTGCTTTGCATCTCTCCAATCCAGAGAAACATTCAGAGGAATAGCTTGCGCCGCCGGAATAAGCTTCTTTTTTGTAATAGAGGGTGTTCTTGGAAATAAAATGGAACTCTCTTTTTTTGACGGTGTCAGGGTATTCTTTTTCGCCACAACCGGTTTGTGCGGGCGATCCAATAAAAAAAATACTGTCCGATGACGACGGCAGCATTCATCCAGAATTTTCCAGAGATCATTGTCAGGAAAACCGTCCGGAGTTCCGTCGTGAAAAGGAAAACCACTTGCAACCGCGCCACGGTACAGCGGAAGACTTTTTACCAAATACTCGCACTGTGTGCGAATTACAATGTTGGACAGGGCCGGAGCATCCAGTAAAGTTTGGATCGCCTGATCAATACCGTCTCTCCCACTTTTTCCGGAAAGAACAAACTGTAAATCCATATATCACCTCTCTTTCTAGACATGGGAAAACAAAACATAGAGCATACGGCAGTGTTGATCGATGATTTGAGGATAGAAAAAGCAGGTCTTACAGTTCTCCTGCATAAATCGGAAGTTTGCGGAGATGTAGTTGGAAACCTGCAATATAAAGAACGTTTGGACGAAATTGCTAAAGAACTTCTTGACATCGTGACCGCTACAGGGTATGGTGATGCCCGTTCTTAAGAAGTCAAAGAAAATTAATATCAACGTCTAGTGCAGTTAGACGAGCAGCGAAAAGAAGAACGTAGCTATAAACACTTGCGAACCCAGTTACGTTTAAACAAGTAGATTAGTATTAGATAGAATATAGCAAAAATTTTCTTGTCATCGTTAATTAAACCGATGAAAATACTCTTGCGGAAGGGCTTTTCCAGCGTTGTGGATGACTTCCCATATAGGAGCAACACGGCTGTCCTTTTGTACCCGCCTCATAGCGTGAGGCACCGTCGCTATCTGTGTTAAATACCGACTAGCAACACCACGGTCGTGGATGATCTTCGCCAAATCCTGTAGCTGCGGGGCTAGAATTGCGTCTAATCTTGGCAAACTTGTCGCTATGATCATGCCCGCTGGATCAAAGTCAACAAATGCAATAACGGGTAATTTAGTTCTATCTACCAACGCATGAACAGCATCAACCCGCGCCCCACCTTGGGTATCCCCGCGATAAATCACAAGAGGATTACTCGCCTGCAAATTGTTCATTACTTGAGACTCTACCATATGGATTTCGTGGAATGTTTGCAGGTTTTCGATAATCATTAGGGCGTCGTGACTGATTCTGCTTTTCAGAACTGTCTCCAGATCAACTCCCAGATCAGCATTATCTGGTAGATACCAGCTACCACCTGCGACTTCTAACCTATTTGTTGGTAGTGCTTTTACTCTCAATCTACCAACACCAACAGTACGTTTGCTGAGTTTTTCATCCTTAGCAATCAGTAAACTTTCCGCCCTACCTAAACCATTCCAGCTATCTAGGGTAGTCTCAACTGGATTAATGCCCATTTCCCCTTTGAGTATTCTTCCGATCTCGGCCTTATGTGTGGAATTGAATATCAAATAATTTCCATGCTGCACACCAAGATTATACTCTTCACAAAAAGCACTGATTGCCTTCCCCGATGTAAATCTGGTACAAGGTGAATGGAATATTCGCAACAACGTGTTAATAAGACGCTTATCCATCACTCAGGCCCTACTTGTACATCGCTGATAACAGCGTTACCTGTAAATATTGTATCTTGTAATTCCGCAGCAACTACGGTGATGCCGAGATTTTTCTTCTTTCTTGGCCCAAGATACTCTAACACATATTGCAACCAAATCGACCCGCTTATACCACTAAAATGGCTGCGGTTGTCGGTATACCACTGCAAAGCGGATACACGTGCATGCCGATCCTTACATGCGGCGACGAGACTCTCTATTTCTTTCTGGTATGACTTAATTGGAATAACTACCGCAGGAACAGGTTCATCATTATCCAGTGCCCCTCTTGGGCGCACCACAGGAGTACGCACCTTTGGTGGGGCTATCTTACTAGCTAAAGCAGCCAGAGTGTCGGTATACTCTGGATTTCGTACTTGTGGGTAAGCCTTTATTGGTATTCCTTTTGCCTTCCATAACCAGCGAGGTGGGGTTGGCTTTTTATCCCAATCTTGGAATTCATAGTCAGGATGACGCTCTAAATACAACCATAAGCTACGTATTCGTCTGGTTCTCTCTTCAATTTTACGAAACTCGAATAGATACCGCTTCAAAATCACCAAAATATCACTCAGGTTTTGCCTGAATGATGGTAAACGATCTATTAGCTGAGTCTGGAACATGGGAGCAATGTTCACAAACACTCCCTGTGTCTGAATCCGCTCACCCAAACTAGAAAGAGTAAAAAGTTCAATGGCTCTCACTAATTTCTCAGTACGATCAATATAATAGGCGTTTTGGCGCTTCTTCTCTGCTAGGGTGTGCACATTGCCAAAACGGTTTTCCACCATGGTTCTCAGATGAGCAAGTTCTGCAGCTAAGTTGTCAGATATTTCATAGATAGACTGGAAAACTTCGTCCTCTAACCGCCCACGATCTTCCATTTGTCCTTCATGGGCAACTTCGAATAGTGCATCGATCAGATTGTCCATTCGTTTAAACATGGAACCAATATCGGTGCTCAGACCATAGAGTCTCTCGACATTCAGAGAACTGTCAAAAAAATGTCTGAGTGTGGTATTAAGCGTATAGGTATCATCACCACGAGGAACGAGTACTTTATACTGTTGTAATAACTCAATTCCTTTCACATTATCTGCGGTTTTTGTCAGCTTGCCTTTGTAATAAGCGGCATCAACCAGCTGCCCATATTTTGCCAGTCGCTCTAATAGTAGATTTACACCACTTTGATTCAAAACAGTCTCCCCGTCTCGCCTTCCAGCTCTTTATCTATGGCCTCTTTAATGCTTGGCTCATTTTCTATAAGGTAATCTTTTATCTCATCATAGTAATCTATCTCGCCCGTTACTGTGTATTGATCTTTCTGTCGATCATAAATAAGATATCCATTTCTCACCATCTTTTGAAACAATTTTTCCAACAATGCGCGTGAGCTGGCATCATTTGACTCGTATTCTTTTCCATTCGATACAACCCCCTGTAACTGCTCGCTCAGATGAGGATTCACAGAAATTTTGTGCAGTATTTCTGGAAAGTTTATCACGTCACCGGTATCGAGAGCTATATCGCTATTTTTCGCTTGCATAGTTAGCATTAGAAAATCAAGGACTGGTTTGATGTCATGTTTGATTTCCCTATATAGAGCCTCAGTTTCCTTTTCTTCACTACGACCAATCTTTTTGTACGCAGCGTAATAGGCAGCACCACGCGGGGTAACAGCCAAACTTTTGCCAATCTGTGTCAAATAACCATCTACCTGACGACGTACAGACTCGTTCTCGTCCAGATAAAAGAACTCTTCCTTATGCGCCACCCGACAAATATACACACCGGAGATAAGCTTTGTCACCGTCTTTTCAAACATTTGCACTCTCCGATTCAAAAGTCGCAAGACGCCGACCGTCTTGAATGATATATCTATTCTTCAAAAGAGATAGGATTTCTGGTTCAGGATCTGGGAAAGCGGAAATAAGATGAATTTGATTATCTGCCAGCATATCAAGAAGAACCCTTACATTATCGATATCCAGATCACGCAACTCATCCAATGCCCAGACTAGCTGAATAGGCTGGCCAGCACGAATCTTGTTGATCAAACCAACAAAAACAACACAGAGAATCAGATACGAAAGACCGTTACTGGAAGCATCACGTAACTGTTTCTCGTCTTTTACAGTCTTTTTTGGTCGACCAACTTCCTCTATGTCTATTTCCATGCCAAGCATGTCTTCCAGTTTTACATCCAAAGTATTGTGATAGCCATTAAGCCAATCTCTGACACGTTCCACGGCTTCAGCAAACGCACGATCAGGTAGATCGTTGCTATCATTTCCAGCCCATATGCTGTACTCATTATCCATCTGTTTTATTTTATCCCAACCACCTTCCAGGTCATCAAATGAAGTAGTGATACGAACAGCAACATTATTGATGAAACGGAAATGAGTAGACGCGGCCATTTTTTCCTGTAAGTCTCTAGAAAAAATATGTACCTTACGCTTAAAAGCGTTGAGAAGATCGTGGAACTCGTGGATGCCAGAAGCGAAGTTACGACACTGGCTCAAAAGCAGTCTGCGGGTATTTTCATGCTCAACATCAAACCATTCTTGCATTGGTGCAAGCCATAGGAATGGCGATTCGTCAGCATGGTATGCCCCCATATCCTGCCGTTTCTTGTGATAGAATTTTCCTGGTGTAGTTTCGCCGCGCTGTGAGAACGCCCTAGTAATATCGTCACATATCTTCTGTCCTTGCAGCAACTGTTTCTGTATGCCATGAAGCAATCGGTCCATGTCAGCCATCAAGGTATCCTGATTCCGTGTTGGTTTATCCATAATGCTGGCAATATCCGCAGGCCATGCTTGCAGACGTTCTATACGTTTGGTAATAAATTTATTCATTTTTTCTATATCAGCTATTGCATTATTCAGTTGGTCCAGATTCTTATTCAACTCATCCCGACGAGCCACGTAGTTTTCTTTCGCTTTGACTTCCTTCTTTCGTAACTCCAGAATCTCTGATTCTACATCTTCCAACAGCTTCTTATTATGCTCACGAGTTCCCCAATCGTATTCCAGCCAACGTTTCCATTCGCCAACTTTGACCTCATTAGATCGTGCCATGTCAATTCTTTTTTGCGTTTCTTCTTTTTCCTTCCGCACGGTATCTAGCGAAGATGTATCTACACCATTCGATTTCAATTTTTTATTCTTCTCATCTTCCAGATCAGCGATCTCTTGGTCGATGGCTGCTTTTCTTACGGCGATTTCATGATCAAGTTTGTTGATATCAGACTGAACCTTACTATCGATTGCAGACAAACAATTTTTGAGATCATTTTCATGACGTAACCTCTGTTCGTTTATGCTAGATTTCAGCATGTTCAGTGAATGTTTATGCGTTTCGATAGTTTGTTGTAATTCTTGTAGCTGCTTTCCTGCGGCTATACCCGCCTTGCGAATGTCATCCGTCAGTGCGCGCTCTGCTGCATCCATAGCTGCTTTGCATGAGTGTGATTTATTCTCGGCTTGGACATGGATGCGCTGCGTATTTTCTTCCATTTTTTTTGCGGTGAGAGCTATCTTGGTTTGATTATTCAGTTTTTCTTCTTCGACCTTGACATCACGTAGGCACTGTGCTATAATCAAATCTACCTCTTCGATTTTTAGCCTTAGCGTATTCTCGTCTGCCGCCATTGGGATATCCAATACGTCCAGATCTAGCCCAACGCCGTAGAGTGACCGAACATCTTCGCTAACCAGCGTTGGATTAAGATCGGTTCGTAATAATAGTTGATCTGGAATAACCTTCGCGATATTCATAGTCCAACCGTCACGATTCTCACGCAAAAAATGTAACAGCGTCCCTGGTGCAGCGTTTTTCAAGGAAAGCAGGCGTTCTCGCCTGTCTTTGGCAATATCTTCTTTCTTTCGAATATCCGTAATTGCCTTGTCTATTGCAGATATAACACCAACCGCCTCACGGTGTGTGGTTTTTGCCGCGTCATATGCTAATTTCGCTTCTGCAGCGGCTTTGGAAGCTGCTTCATTTTCATCACGCACACGATCTCGCGCTATAATAGTCTGTTGACTAGCTTGAGGATACTCACACCTGTTTTTCAATACACCAAGTTGCTCTGAAAGCGACTCTAACTTGGTATTAATTTCTTCTTCTTGCTTATCGAATTTAGCGATAATAAGTTGCCACGCTTCCTTAGCTGCCAGACGTGCTTGTTCTTCGTCGATCTGTCGCCTTGCTCGAATTGGATCTTTTAGCGCGTTTCTATCTTGTTGAAACTTGAAGAACGACTCTGTAAGCCGATTGACAAGGTTGGCATATTGGTTGGACACATCTTCTTGCTGACCAAGCAAAGCCTTCTCACGTTTATCTTTTGTTTCCAAATCTTCCAGCAGTTGAGGCAACGACTCTACCAGTTGAGCAAGGGCAAAAATGCCAGCACTCTCATAGTCGGTATATTGCTTTTCTAGTTTCTCCAAGGTAGCCTTTATGCTATTTGCTCGTCCCTCTGCCATGCCGATCTGCATGCTTGATTCGCGCAGACTGCTGTTGTTCTGATTTTCCAGAATCCGCATGTCTTTCAGAATTTCCTGTACGCTGTCTTTTTTATTGTTAATTTCTTTTTCTTGTTCGCGCTGCAATCTTACAAAATCTGTATGTACAAGCCTGAGTTCTTTTGCGAATTCTTCGTGACGCATATATGCTTCTGTAAAATCTTGCATGCGATTTGATTGTTCCATGACCGAGACATACGCGTAGTAGTCTTGCACCCACTCATTCATAACCGAAGTGCTCGTTTCCAGACGGATGCTCTTTTTATCGTCAAATATACATGAGACAACTATACGCTTGATAACTTGGAAGTTCGTTACCCGCGAAAACATGCCAGTCACAATTTTTTCGATATGACTCAGACGGCCATCAGGCCCCACAAACGAATAGTTAGCCGCTAGTTTCTGATGATCACGGTTTCCTGACACGGTATTCTGGATAATACTCCGGTATTCAGATAATGCGGTGATTTGCGCAGAACATGACTCACCACGTTTCTTTATGTGGCGGCTGAGGTCTGGGCCAATAACAATATTGCCGTCATCAACAAATCGATCACGGATAAATGGCTGGTCAATAAAACGATAGTAAACACTTTCTCCAGATGCTGAAGCATACAATACAACCATGCACACCTTGCCATATCTGTTATACTCAAATACAATGAAAGACGTGGTATTAGGAAGGTAGTACTGTACAAAAGACTGATTCACCCCGCCACCCTGAACAAGCTTGTTAGGGCTTTCTCCATAGAACAATGGAATTAATCTCAATAGGGATGTTTTCCCTACTCCGTTAGCCCCGGTGAGTGAGCCATGCCCATCTAACTTCAACTCCGTTATAGCACCCTTGCGGTAAGCGTCAATAAGGATAAGCCGGCGCAAGGAAAAAGTATTTGTTTCTTGTGTACTTAACAATGTTCATCCCCTCAGTTTGTTGCGATTATTCCATAATTTTAAAGTACTGCTGTGCCATACAAAAAACATCATTGACTAGGGTGGAGTAGTTGACATTATATACCCAAGCAAAACGATGTTTCACACAATATTATTTTTCTCGCCGTTTCTATATAATGCAATCTGTTCATGTGATGGGGTATATTGTTTCCCATGATGAAACCATTCTTCGGCTATTATTTCCCTACCCAAGCCGTACTCAATATAAGATGGTCCATCATCCCGATGAAATCTACCGTTTTTTGTATAAAGCATCGTCATCACGGTTCCGTCCCCATAATACCGCGTGATCGATGGGCCATCGTCACGTTGAATTATGTTGTTGACAAAATAAGTCTCATCCATCACTACTCCATCATGATAATAGTAAACAAGGGCGGGTCCGTCTTCCCTATGCTGCACTCCATTAACGCAATAAACTTCGCAATACACAGAGCCATCTTCATAATACCAAATAACAGCAGGACCATTATCACGATGTTTCTTCCCATTAATATAATAAGTCTCGATACAATAAGTCCCTTTTTCCCCTGGACCATACTCACAGTACTCAATAACTGCAGGCCCATCTTCCCTATGCAGTTCATTTTGTGCATTAAAGTATCTTTTTGTTTCATTCATATCTCATTCCCCCCATACAGCGCCAGGAACATACGACAAGGCAATAATTAGGCAAACAACCAAAATAACAGTGGTGTACTTAAATCCGACCCAACTTGACCCGTTCCAGATAAATAACATGGCCGTATTCTTGTCAGGCTTAACTGTTTCGTTCAATATCTTTTGGGCGTCTTTTACATTATTGTCCATCATATTTTCCATCCCTACCATGTATCTATGCCAAGGACGGATAGCGCAGCGAAGCAATCCGTCATTAATGACCTTTTGGATGTATTTTTCGTTCTTGTTCATAATCTTTTGCGGGAAACCCTGTCTTCCATATCAAGGTTGGATAGCACAGCAGCCCAAGCCGCCCCTTATCCCATCTCTCCTTTTGTAGAGGCTATCGTTAAATGAATTGCGCTGTATACTTTACGATGCAAATTCCCGAAACTCCACTCTATACGCAATAGGGCGTTAGGTGGAGTAGTTGACTCCAACTTTGTTCCTGCGAAGCCAAACAATGTTTGACCCAACGGCAACAATGTCCATGACCAGTGCTGCCCATGCGGTACAGTAAATGGCGTATACACCCCAAATCACCGCTGAAATGAAAAACACATAGCGCATATAATGTACGTTTTTCATAGCTTCCGCAGTCCTTGCCGCAGCAAAACCAAATAATGGAAGCCACCACCACCAAGCGATAGCCGCGGGTGACAATATCAAAGCAATGCCCATAATCACCAATCCTAAAACCCATTTGGCAAGCATTGGTGGGTCATGCTTTTGTAGCGCGTAAAACAAAGACGTGAATACTGGCATAAGCCCCAACAACGCTCCAGAGTATTCAGATAACAGGCCCAGTTGCACACAGTACAGAACCCCGTCCACACTATTAATAATCAAGAAGTCACGTTTCTTTGATAGTTGGTACTGCACCAATACCAACGGAATACTGATCGATCCGATCACCTGCGACAAAATATAGGCGTTGGTCATGATGGAATTAACAGTCTCCCTGCTCTTCCCACGGCAAAGGGTTCAAGTAGATTGTCTCTGGACGGTCAAAGTACCCTCTTGGCAACTGTTCTTTCCTGTAATCAAGAAATAGTTCGGAGCCTACATCGATGTCCTGAATTGCAACCAGTTTTACCCGGTCATTGTGGCAAATAGCCTCAATATTCGGTTTGGTATGATGGTTGATGTAGCTATACGAGGTGCGTAACGGCCTAGCCAAGATTCGGTCACCAGGAAGAGCATTCCACTCCATAAAAAAATGGGAGCGCAACCGTCCTAGCCCAAAGCCTAGACGAACCCTAAGTTGTTCATAATCATCAAAAAACATGGCTTGACCGTCTAGTTCCGCCAGTACATCGTCTTTCTTGAATGGCTTTGTGGCGAATAACCCAAACCCATGCACACCGCTATCCTTGATTTCTGTCCCATGGATATTCGATATGGTGTTCGTGCTAACGAACTGCAAAGACTTTGTCGCATCGCGTTGCTGTTCTCTATCACGGTACCACAAGCAAAATGATCGATCTCGCCGCGACCAATCTAGGCGATACTCTTCACCAGTCAACGCCAACATTTCGTGGAATACCTGCATACGGATATCCTCTACGATCTCCCATACACGTTCGCCTACTTTTTGAGGATTAGCTGGCACACCAAAATACTGAAGTATCAGAAATGGCGTTTTCATTCCTTTATCGGGGACGATAGTGCGGATACGCAGCATGTCTCCCATTATTTCTGCCTGATTATCTTCTCTCGCCTCATCGCGCCAATGGTACGCTTCAGGGATGAATAGTGTACCTGTATCAAACGGCAACATAAAATTTCTCCTTAATTGTTTCAGAACATCTGTTAGGTATATAAGCATGCATAGCAAAGTAATTCACAGAATCCTTTGATTCTATATAAAAAGCTATCGCGAGAACCCACATCATGATAGGCGTGGAGCCATTTACTACATCATAATTCTCGACATTTTAGTATTTTACCATAAAAGATTTGCCGCGTCAAGTGTAACCGGGAAATTTTGGAAGCACATTATTTTGCTGGAAATGCTACGATCCTTCTTTTCTCAACGGAAAACCACGAGATCAACAGGATAGGGAAATTGTCAAATGTCCATAACACCTCGGACGCTGAAGACAAAGCGGTGCGTATGTAAAGGTACTTCAGAATTGCTGTGGAGTCCAAAAAGAAGCTTCGTCCTTTATGAAGTAGTTGAATTATTCTTTTTGTGCAAGAATTTCCCAAGAGTGATTGGTGCTGCCAGGCTCATTACTGGGAGTAAAAATTCGCTGGAATACGCATCCGGTATACTCACCAACAGAAATAATATCACCAATATTGGGCATTAATCCATTATCAATAATAATAGTAGCGCGGGCGAGTGGGAAGTGGTTTAGTTTGTGCTTGACAATGGTAATTTTAAGAGTTGTAACTGTGTTTCTCATCGATTTTCTCATTCCTTAATGGTTAGTGTATCAATGACTTAAAAGGGTGTACATCAGAAAGTCCAGTTTCCTCTAATTGTACAATCCAAGCAATCTTCCTGATAACCATAAGAGGATGTGATCCTGCTTATGGTTAAAGGCTAATTAGGCAGCTTCGTAGGTAGAACGGACACTACGTAAAGTATCATCCGCTGATGCGACAATCCCGTCGCCAGCTAATACATTGCAGGAATAAGACGGGTACAGACGTTGAAAAATGCTTTTAACCCATTCGCCAACTGTAAGACTACCAGAGGCAAGGCTGCCAGCATAATCTGGACTGTAGTTCTGTAACCCAAAAGTACGAACATCGGACACAGAGCCATTCTTTGTGATCTGAATATCAAACTTTTCCTTTTTGCCGATACTTCCAGTAACAGACGCAATGGTGAACTTAGTCATAATGAGACTCCTTTCTGTCAAGTGATTGCTGACTATACACCCTTGTTTACGTATAGTCAAGATTTAGTATGCAATGCTAATGAACTACTCCACCTAACGCCCGATTGCGTATAGTTTGGGGTTTCAGGAATCCGCCATGAAGCTACCATGGCTGCGCTCATTGGCCCGTTCCAGACCAGTGTGAACATTATCAACCAGATCGGGAACACTCTCGATCTGGTCCAGTACCCACCGTAAGAGCACTCAGGTCTGATCTGTCATCTCCAACACGCAGCACAGGTAGTTAGTGTTATTTTAGTATCTCCATGGAAATGGTGGTTGATACGTAAACATAGCATGATCATGTGTACAAGATATAGATATCAAGTTTTTCTTGATAAAAACAGAGAATGCTGGTGTCCTAACATGGATTTACGTGGCCTTATTTCGCACAAGGTGACGTGCAATCCATCTGGAAATGGATCGTTGACACCACGCAGCAACGGGTTCCCCTTCTGCCACACCCAAAGTGGCATCGCTTTCTCCGACTCCATGGAAACATTCAGAATCAACCCTGTAAGGGAAGACTGCCGCCCAATTTTTATAAGCTCCATCCCCAGACTTCCAATGTATTTCGTTCAGATAAAAATGTAACGTATTGGCATAATACGGGTCATAAAATGTAACAACCCCGTCAAGAACACCAATTACAACGACATAATGACCGACTCCGGAAATGGGATTCAGGATGTTCCAGATGGCAAGTTTCGAGTGGTCGTCATATACGTCTTCACCAAAAGCTATAGCATCAAGGTGATCTACCGCAAATTGACCAAGTAGTCCGTTATCAATACCAACAACAGGTTTTGCTTGTAATGTATCAGCAATATCCATTTCCCGCATTGGTTTCCCGACTAGTCTGGCAACAGCTGCAAGACAAGCTGCTCCACAAGTGTACGGGGTGGTTTGCCTAGGTAGAACAATCGTTCCTTTAAGTTGGTTTGCCACTATCGACTCCGTGTT
>JABEBX010001991.1_pt1 | contig 14907 bp, 6 predicted proteins | sample 7245971 | NCBI WGS metagenome assembly JABEBX01 (sample SAMN14506365, study PRJNA622280) | hot springs metagenome | biome: hot spring [ENVO:00000051]|acidic hot spring [ENVO:00002120]; feature: spring [ENVO:00000027]|sediment [ENVO:00002007]; material: sediment environment [ENVO:01001048]... | reverse complement strand
CAATGTCAGGACATGGGATCTTCCCCAGAATTATCATGCCGTGAATGTGGCAGGTTTAGGACATTTGCTGAGGGCCATAGAACAAGCAGGGCAACGGCCTCACCGTTTTGTGCATCTCTCTTCAGTAGATGTTTATGGTTTCCCCAAGATTCCCTGTAATGAGGATTGCCCAGCCAACGGTAGCGACTTTGCGTACGGCCAAAGCAAGCTCGAAGGTGAGTTACTGCTTCGTGAGCAGGCTGCCCGCATGCACCTGCCTTATAGCGTCTTGCGACCTACCAACGTGATGGGACCACGTAGCCCCTTCATCCAGCGTATCGGCGATGAGTTGCGCCAGGGGCTGATGTTGACCATTCATGGGGGCGTGGAAGACTGTGGATTCCTTGCCGTGGACAATTTAGTGGACTGTATGTTGTGGGCCGCCCAGGCCAAGGCGGCGGTAGGTCAGTGCTACAATGTGGCCGATCCGGGATCCATTTCCTGGCGTCGTTTTTTGGATGATTTCCGGGCGGGTATACAAGGCAAGGGAGTGATTTTAGACTTACCCTACGGGTTGGCGAATACCGTGGCTGCAGCCATCGAGGCGCCCTACCGTTGGTTGGGGAGCACGCGCGAGCCCTTGTTGCATCGTATATTGGTACGGATTTTTGGTCGCACCTGCGGGCATCGGGCTGACCGCATCGCGACCGCTGGCTGTCCAGTGGGACGCGTGTCCTACGCCCAGGCAATGCAGGAATCCATTGCTTGGTATCGGGAATCTGGAGCTGGTGAGTGAAGCCAGCCTCCTTTTCGCAAGCCATCGAGCCCACCGTTAGCGCTGGCAGCCACCATCGCCACTTTGTCTTTTTGCAGGGCATGCCGTCTCCATTCTTTGCGCGGGTCGCCGATATCCTCCGCCAGCAGGGGTGTCGCGTCACTCGGATCAACCTTTGTCTTGGGGATCGCTTATTCTGGCGGAGTACCGGGGCCATCAACTATCGCGGCAGCTACTCCCGTTGGCCGGCTTTCATTGACGCGTTTTTTGCGCAAGAAGCGGTCACCCATATAGTGTTGCTGGGAGAGCAGCGGCGTTATCATCGGGAGGCCGTTCACCAGGCAAAATCGCGCGGTATAGAAGTGATTGTCACCGATTTCGGCTATTTACGTCCGGATTGGATCACCCTGGAGCGAGACGGAATGAGCGGTAATTCTCATTTTCCCCGAGATCCCGAAGTGATCCGGCAATTGGCCGTGCGCGTGTCCGAACCCGATTGGCCCGTGCGCTTTGTCGATAGTGCATTTCGGATGGCGCGCGCCGATCTTCTCTATAACATGGCCAACATGCTGTTTGGGTGGCTATTATACCCCGGTTATCGGCGCAGTGACATGCGACCTCCGACCCTCATCTATACCCTGGCCAGCGCGTGGCGTCTTTATGGCAATGCCCGCCTTCGCTTCCGTATGGACCACCTCGTTCAAGGGATTCTGGCATCTGGCGTAAGGTATTTCGTCTTTCCGCTGCAACTCGACTTTGATTTCCAGATTGTGGCCTATTCTCCTTATGCAAGCATGGGAGATGCCATTGGCGAGGTGCTCGATTCCTTCGCGCGGGATGCTCCACCCGAGACGCGGCTCGTGCTCAAGGAACATCCCTGGGACCCGGCCTTGAGCAATTGGGAACATTTCACCCGAGAGCGCGCCAAAGACCTGGGCATCAAGGATCGCGTGTATTTTTTGCGCGGGGGCAATCTGGATGCCCTGATTCAGGCCAGCGCTGGAGTCGTTACCGTCAATAGCACCACGGGGATACGTGCCCTGCAGTTGGGGCGCCCGGTCAAGACCTTGGGGCAATCCATCTACGACGTGCCTGGCTTGTGTTCTACGCAAGACCTGCGAAGCTTCTGGAATCAGCCCGCTCCACCCGATCCATTGCTCACCCGCGATTTTATCAAGGTGTTGGCCGCCATGCTGCATATCCGCGGCGTATTTTTCCAAGAGCCCGGCCTGAGCCATGCGGTGCATGAGGCGGCACGGCGTTTGTTGGATAACAGCGTTGCTGTTGTCGAGGAGACGTCCCGTCGGATCCCGGAGAAGCGCCTTGGTATCCCCCGGCTATGACCCCAACTTCCCGATCCATGTGCTTATGCCGCCACGTTCGTGGTCTTGAATACTGGTCGTTGATTTGGCTGCGGCACGTGGTTGAGCAAAGCATACCCCAAACCGACGAAGGGATTGATCCATCCACTGGCAGCGCGTAGGGCCATGAAAATGGGGGTAACTTCCGCACCGAGATCTTGCTTGATGGGATAGGTGGTCAGACCCATTTCCAGGCGCTTTACTCCCAAGTCGATAGCCGTAACCACAACCTGGTGCGCGATGTAGATATAGAGACCGTCGTTTTCCGCCTCCGCGCGACCCACATATAGCCAGCGCAACATGTCGCCATCGACGAGCAGCAGGGCATGCCCCACCAAAGCCTCGCCCCGATAAAAAAGTATTACCTTGGCCCGTCCCTCCAGAGTGCGGGCGAGTTCGCCATAAAAAGCCGGCGTCAGGGTCTCCCGCTGAAATTCCTTCGCATGTTGGTGCACCACCATCCACTGGTGATGCAGAATCTCGGCCATGTTCTCGAAGTCATCGACGAGGCGGTGATGCACGCCTGCCTGCTGGTTGCGTTTAAGGTGTTTTTTGAGCTTGCTCCGGTAATAGCTGCGCATCGTGTCCCAATACTGTTCTGGCGTGGACCAATGGATATCCATATAAGTGTTGGGTAGGCTGGGCGTCCAATGATAACCGCGTAGGCGAAAAATAGATCGCAGGTTTTGGGCATTGGGCTCGAAATCCCGTACGACGATGAGGAAATGCCCTTCGGCGCGTGCGGTGCGGCGCAATACCGCATCCATCGCTTCGATAACTTGCTTATCGCTGAGCGCCTCGCTGCGTGCAAAAGGGGGGCTGTTGATGGTCACTGGCGAGCCCCACTCCAACATGCGCAGCTTGAGAAAATTCGGAAACCATCGCCGGATACGATTCAGAAAGACGCGCAATCCGGGCGGAGCAAAAATGGCGATATCGGTGGTAATGGAGTAAAAGCTGGTGATGGCCTGCGGCTCTCCCTGTTCATCCAACAACATGGCATGGCGGTATTCAAAATCATTCAGTCCCGAACGCTCGACCACCTGCCAAAACTCCCAGGACAGCGTTTCCGAATGAGTCCTGGCAAGCCGATTCCAACTTTCCATGGGAACTTTCGTAATTGAATCATAGAGTTCGATTCGCATATTTTCTCCGCAGATGCTTATTTTGTGACGTGGATCTAGAGGCACGCGCGGAGTGCATCCAGGGTGATGTCGATATCGACCTGACTATGGGTGGAGCTTAGAAAAAAGCGCAAACGGGCTTGTTTTTCGGGCACTGCCGGGTAAATGATAGGCTGCACGTGGATGCCCTGCCGCAAAAGTTCGCTGGATAGACGCACCGTGTGCAAGGAGCTTCCAAAAATGACGGGTATAATGGCGATCCCTGCGCTAGTGCTGGTATCCAACCCAAGGGTCCGGATTCGATCGAAGAAATATGCCCCCCGTGCCTGCAAGGTAGCTACCCGTTCCGGTTCCGCTTTCAAGAGGTCCAATGCCGCCTGGGCTGCGGCCGCCACTGGTGGTGACATCCCCACACTGTACAGAAATCCCGGAGCAAGATAGCGGAGGTTTTCGATCAGGGCTTTTTCTCCGGCCACGTAGCCACCACAAGCGGCGAGCGACTTGCTCAAAGTCCCCATCCAGATGTCTACCTCCCGAGGGTCGATGCCAAAATGTTCGGCAATTCCCAGTCCGCGGTGACCAACAACGCCCAGCGCGTGTGCCTCATCGATCAGGAGCCACGCGCCGAAGCTTTTTTTCAGGTGAATCAAGGAGGGTAAGTCGGGGTAATCACCGTCCATGCTGTAGATCCCTTCTACCGCAATGAGCAGGCGCTCGGCGCGATGACGATGCTTCTGCAGCAATTGTTCGAGGTCAGCCATGTCGTTGTGACGAAAGGAGAAGCGCTGCGCGCGCGAGATCTGTATGCCCATCAGTATACTGTTATGGGCGTATTCGTCATGCAGCACTATATCTCTCGGACCCAAAAGATGTCCGATGAGACTGACGTTGGTCCCATGACCGCTGACCATGACCAGGGCGTCATCGACGCCATAGAGTTCTGCAATGCTCTGCTCAAGGTTGCCGTGCAGGGGCCGCTCGCCAGCGACGATGCGACTGGCGGAAACCGAAGTGCCATAACGGTCAATGGCGGCCTTGGCTGCGGCATTGACCCCCGGGTGCCCCGAAAGCCCAAGATAGTTGTAGCTGGCATAGTTGATCACCGGATGTCCGGCAATCTCGCTGTGTGCGGCCGCCGTACCCGCATGCACATGAAAGAACGGGTTCTCCACACCAAAACGCTGGGCGCCTTCCTGCATCATGCGCACCTGGCGGAAACCCGGCTGCTGATCAAAACGAGTGAAGGCATCAGGTACGGTGGCATCTTCCTTACGTGGCCGCGTCGTCGCCGCATCTATCTGCTTCAGGCGCTTTTCCAATCCCTTCTGAATGAGCCGTTCCTTGACTTGCGCGGCAAGGCTGCGATGGGGTTTGTTCATCTCAGTGGCCTGCCGTGCCGGTGCGTGGCGCAGCATCCAGCTCTTGTTGGACGACGCCATGCGCCGCAACCAGTCGCTGGAATTCGGCATCGGGAGTTTGCTCCGCCAGCGCGACATCCGCCGTATCCCTTTTCCGCAAGGTCTGCAGCAGCCGTTGGGCCAATTTGCCGGGCGTCGGCCCTTCGCTGAGCAAAAAGGCGGGCAACTTGATTCCCAAGCGTTCCTCCAGCGCCAGTGCCAGTTCGATCCCCATCAGCGAATCGAGCCCGAGTTGACCGAGATTTTGGTCCGGCGGAACTTTTTCGATGGCTAGCCGCAAGATCTGTCCGACTTCACGGCGCACCAACTCCGTCAGCAACGCCTGCGCTTCGCCCAGCGGCAGCGTCTGCAGCGTGGCGCAGAGGTCGGCGTCGGTCGCGTCGGCGTCGTCCTCTACCCCACGCGACAATTCCGTAAAGCGCGGCGCCTGGGCTCCCGGCAAAAAGCGGCGTACCGTGCCCCAGTCCAGATCGGCCACCACCAAGGCGCTGGCATTCGTCAGCAGCATTGACTCCAGGATGTTGAGGGCCGTTGCCGCCCGCAGTGTCACGCCGCCGAGTCGCTGCTGCAACACATCGCGCGTCTGCGGATTACGGGCCAGGTAACCGACATCCCCAATCGCCCCCCACAGCACCGCGGTGGTCGGCAGGCCCTGGGCCCGACGTTGCGTGGCCAGTGCTTCCATCCAGGTATTCCCCGCCACGTAATGGGCCTGCCCAGGGTTGCCGAGCAGGGTAGTCACCGACGAGTACAGCACGAAGAAATCCAGTGGAAGGCCCTGACTATTTTGATGAAGATACCATGCACCGGCAATTTTTGGGCGCAGCACGGCGTCTATCTGCGTCGCCGTCAGGTTTTGGGCGAGGGCGTCGTCAATGACGGCTGCCGCATGGACGATGCCCCGTAAGGGTCCGATCTCCGCCGCGATCCGCGCAAACAGCGCCTGTACCTGCGCACCGTCGCCGACATCGCAGGGCAGGCAGTGCAGGTCGACGCCCGCCGCCTTCATCACCAGCAAAGCTTCTTGGCCAGCCGCATCGGGGCGTGCGGAGCGGCTGACCAGTACCAGCCGTCGCGCGCCCCGTGTCACCAGCCATTGCGCCGTCTCCAGCCCGAAACCGGAGAGCCCGCCGGTGACCAGATAAACACCGTCGGCTGACAGACGAAGACCCGGTCCGCCATGGAGCGAGGGCCGCGCGGCGGGGGTGAAGGGCGCTTCCATATCCACCACGATCTTGCCAATCTGCCGCGCCTGCTGCATATGCCGGAACGCCTCCATCACCCTTGCCGCTGGAAAACGGACCATCGGCAGCGTAAAGAAATCGCCTTGTGCAAAGTGTTCCATGATTTCCGTGAACAGCCGCTGCGTCAGCGCCGGTCGCGCCAGCAGCAATTGATCGGCATCGATCCCGAAATAACTCAGATTATTGCGGAAGGGACGCAGACCCATGGCGGTATTTTCGTAAAAATCACGCTTACCCAGCTCGAGAAAACGTCCAAAAGGCCGCAACACCTGTAGATTACGGCGTATCGCCTCGCCGGAGAGGCTATTGAGGAGTACATCGACACCGGCACCGCCCGTATCGCGCAGAATCGCCTCGGCAAAGTCGAGGGAGCGGGAATCATAGACCCGATCTACCCCCAACAGGCGCAGAAAATCCCGCTTTTCCGGCGAACCCGCCGTCGCAAAGACCTCGGCGCCAAGTTGCTGCGCGATCTGAATCGCCGCGATACCCACACCACCGGCTCCGCCATGGATCAATATGCGTTCACCGGCCTCCAGCCGCGCCAGTTCGTGTAATGCGTACCAGGCGGTGAAGAACACCGTCGGAATTGTCGCCGCTGCCGCCATGTCCATACCCGGTGGCAGAGCGGCAATGGCCATTTCCGATGTCTGCACATGGGTGCTGAAACTGGCAGGGGCAAAGCCGAACACCGCATCCCCCGGTGCCCAACGGGTCACCTGCCGTCCCACTGCGACAATCCGCCCGGCGAACTCAAGCCCCAGACCGGGGCCGGAGAAACCATTTTCGAGGGCTTCATCGGAAAGCATGCCCAAGGCATACATCACATCGCGGAAATTGAGCCCTGCCGCTGCTACCGCCACCTCTACGGCATCGTCAGCAAGGACCGGACACGGATGATCAGCCCATTGCAGATTGCGTAGCTGGCCGGGCAGCGAAAAACCCAATTGCCGGCACGAAGAGGCCTGCATCGGGTCTGCCGCTGCTGGCGAGGTCAATTCTTGTACCCGTGGGGCATAGCGCCGGCCTTCAGCATCAAAAACCAGTTCGGTCTCCGCATCGGGATCGAGCAATGCACCGACGACGGCCGCCACTGTCGCCGCCGTGGGCGATGCCGTCCCCCAGTCGATCAGGCGCAGCGCCCATTCCGGCCACTCGTTCTGCAGGCTGCGGGCAAAGCCGCAGAGCCCCGCCGCATCCAGCGCAGACAGATCGACCGATTGCTCATCTGCCAACGGACAGGTTGCCCGGACACCACCCACCGTCAGCACAAAGACGGGCGCCACATCCTTTTGGCTCACGCCCCATAAGCCCAAAGCGCGGAGTGTCTGACAGGATCGTGACAACGCCGTCGGCGAGAAGGGGGCTGTCGGCACAGGCTGCTCTAGGTAGACCACTCCCGCCCAATGTTTGTCCCCCGCATTTTCGGCCAGGGCCGCCGTCAGTAAGGCTTCGGAGTCGGCGGCAATGAAATGGCACTCAGCGCCAGCCGCTGTCAGCGCCCTCCGCTCTTCCTCACCCAAGACCATGCACTCGGCGAAACCACGGCCCTCCAGCCACTGCCGGCACTCGGCCATACCCATCAGGGACGGATCGTGTTCGTCTATCGTTCGCCACCAGGGCTCCGGATGCACCCCTTGTACCAGCAAGACGCCCTCCGCGGCCACACAGTCCACGGCACAGTCCAGCATTTGCAACTGCAGATCCTTGTCGGCCACATCCAGGCGCAACCATGCCAAATGCACCAGAGGCCGGTTTTCACCCTGCAGATGGATGGTTGTCCACGGCGCCGTCAGCGATGCCTCGGCGTCATTCAGTCCTGCCTGATAGAGTGCGCAGCGGACATCTTCCCCCACGCCCGCAGCGAGTGTCGGCAACCACTCCGCCGCCGAATGACTGATCTCCAGTATCCCCAGACGCTGGCCCGCAGATAATTCCTTCCGCAACGCGGCGACCAGCGCACTCAGTGCGGCCATCATCGGTGGGGTCATAGTCTGGAGGATGGCCGGATAAGCGACCGTCGCGATCTGCGGCCATGTGCCCGACTCTCCACCGCCGGACTGATGCAAACCCCAGCGCCCGATCTGCAGGGTGATCGGGAAAAACTCCGGATAATCCTGCAGAAGGGTCTGCCAGATATCCGCTGCCGCGATCTCCTCGCCACCCACTGTCGCGGATTCCGCCCCATAGGCCTGCAGCAGTCCCTCCACCAGTGGCGAGAATTCCTCGATATAACGCTTCGCAGCGGTGCTATCCGCCAGCGCATCGGCTAATAGCGTGTGTATAGCGGCCAGATCGAGCGAAATCCGCGCGTCGGCACTATGCGCCAACGGTACCGGCGTCAGCCTGCTGTGCAGATAGCGCAGGTGCTCGACGTCGCTGCGCAGCAAACGCACCCGGCGCAGGCGCACGCCCTCGCATCGGACCACCACCCGGCCTTGTTCATCCGCCAGGCTCAGATCCGCCAACAAGGACTGTGGCGAGCGGCGCAGCAGCCGCACGGACGCCCAAAGCACGCCCTCTGTCGCCGCCAGCAAGCTCAGTCGGTCGATGCGCACCGGTACATAACCCCAGCCAGCTTGTGCAGTATCCCCGGCGGCGAGCAGATTCACAAAAAGCTGCAATGCCCCATCGAGCAGTGCGGGGTGCAACAAATAATCCGTGGCATCCGCTGTCGCCGGCAGCGCCAACCGCGCTAGCACGCCACCTTCTTGCAGCCATCCCGCCTGTACCGACTGAAACGCCGGGCCATAGTGGAGACCGGCCATCTCCGCCAAACGATAGTGCTGATCCGCATCAAAATCCGGGAGCCGGGAGGGTGGTGCCGAGAGTTCCTGGAGCGTATCCGATCCTGCGCCCGCACTACCCTGGCGAATCCGCCCTTTGCCGTGGAGTGTCCAGCCCTCCTGCAACAACGGGCGTGAGCGAATTGTCGCCACCCCGCCCTCGTCCACGCTGACGCGCAGCACCTTACTGTCATCGTCATTGATGAGCAGCGGCGCCACGATTTCCAGATCCTCGAGGACGAGATGCGCGGAGCGCGCAAAGCGCTCACGCGCTGCCGCCAACAGCAACTCCACGTAACCCGCTCCGGGAAAGACTATCCCGTCTCCCACCCGATGATCCGCCAGAAAAGGCAGCCGCGCCGTATCGATCTGCTGCTCCCATTCTCCGGCATGGCCAGCAACCGGATGCCCCAGCAACGGATGCACCGGATAAGCAGTGAGCGTACGCGCCGACTCGCTGGTGACCGTATGCCAGTGATGTTCCCGCTCCCACGGATAACGGGGCAAATCGACCACCGGGGCCGGTACCGGGTAATAGCGCTGCCAATCCGTCGGTACCCCGGCCACCCAGAGCGCGGCCGCCGCCTGCGTCAATACCTGGGCATTTTCCTCGTCACGGCGCAGCGTGGTGATGATCCGCCCATCCTGCTCTGCCGCATTCAGTGCGTCCTGCACATAACCGCGCAGGACCGGATGCCCACCTAGTTCGATAAAGATATTCCATGACTGCAGCAACCCATCTACTGCCTGCTGAAAACGCACCGGCTCGCGGATATTCCGCCACCAGTACGTTGCGTCCAGCGCCTCTTCGGTAAGCACTGCGCCGGTTACCGCCGACAGCAGCGGGATACGCGTTGCCGTCGGGTGCAGATCCGCAAGGCTGTCCAGCAGCGCAGCGCGGAAGCCGTCCATCTGCGGACCATGAAAGGGATAATCCACATCCAGGCGCTTATAGCCCACGCCCAGATTGCGCAATCGCCGCTCCAGCGCCGTCAATGCGTCCTGGGCACCTACCACCGTTGACCCGCGCGGGCTGTTCCATGCGGCAATGGATACCCTGTCCTCCAGAGCCCAATCCTGCAACCAACCCACGACCGTATCCGCATTAGCCGCCACTGCCGTCATCTGCCCCAGCCCCCGCGACTGGCCTTGCAAACGACTACGCTCGTAGATTACCCGCACGGCATCAGCGAGACTCAGACCGCCACAGGCCCATGCCGCGGCCACTTCACCAACGCTGTGCCCGGCCACCGCCACCGGTTCGATCCCCAACGCGCGCAGGCACTCCGTGATCCCCACCTGGAGCGCAAAGAGCGCCGGCTGGGCGAATTCCGTCAGCACATAGCGTCCCTCGCCGAGCAAACCCGCCAACTCATCACGCAAAGCATAACCCGCCAGCGGCAGGAAGATCGCGTCTATCGCCGCCAGCGCTTGCGTAAACACCGGCTCATTCAGCAAGGCCCGACCCATGCCCGCCCACTGGCTGCCGTTTCCGGAATAGAGGAATACCGGGCCGCGCGGCGCCTCCAGCCCACTCCCCAGTGCGGCCGATGCCGCATCCTTACCGGCTGCAAAAGCGCGCATCTTCGCTGCCAGATCGGATCCGTCACCATCCCAGAACAGGGCGCGCTGACCCAATCGCTCGCTACGGAAATTCGCCTGATAGCGGCAGGCGTAATCCTGCTCTGCCTCCCCCGTCAGCGCCCCGGCGAACTCCGCCGCCACCTGACGCAAAGCGGTCGGCGTCGCCGCCGAGAGCAGCAGCGGCCAGCGCTGCGAATGGCGCATTTTTCCAGGTGAACGCTTCCGCCGTCGGGGCTCCGCCGCTCGCTCCAGTATCACATGGGCATTTGCACCGCCGAAACCGAAGGAATTCACCCCGACCGTTAGCGGTCCTGCGGCACGCAAGGGGCGCGCCGCAGTCACCACCTCCAGACCGAAGTCCGCCAGCGGCAGACGCGGATTCAGTCGCGTCACGCCGATCGTCGCCGGCACGGTCCGCTGCCGCAGACAGTGAATGGCCTTCAACAGCCCAGGCACCCCCGATGCCGTCTCCATATGCCCCAGATTGCTCTTTACCGAGCCCAGTGGCAGCGGGTTGTCGGCGCGCCGCCGGGCGCCCAGTGCGCGACCAATAGCCTCCACTTCCAGTGGGTCGCCAACCGCCGTGCCGGTACCATGCGCCTCGATATAATCGACGGCATCAGGATCGATGCCCGCCGCCGAATAAGCCGCGGTTAGCAAGGCCGCCTGCGCCTCCACCCGTGGTATGGTCAGCCCCGCCTTGTGTCCATCCGTATTGATGGCGGTATGGGCCACCACCGCCAGGATGCGATCCCCGTCGCGCAGCGCCGCCGCATGCTCCTTGAGCACGAAGACCCCACCGCCCTCCGCGCGCACATAACCATCCGCCGCCGCGTCGAAAGGGCGCGAGCGGCCTTCGGCAGAAAGCATGGACGCCTTGGAAAAAATGAGAAAACCAAAAGGATGCAGATGCAGGTTGATGGCCCCGGTCAGCGCCAAATCGCTCTCCCCGTGCAACAGCGACTGGCAAGCCTGATGAAAAGCGACCAGTGCTGAAGAGCAGGCCGTGTCCACCACCATGCTCGGCCCCTGCAGATCATAAAAATAGGATAGGCGATTCGCCGCAATGCTCGCCGTCGAACCCGTCGCCGAGTTCGCGCCGATGGCCGCCAGATCATCGGCCATCCGGTAGGCATAATCGGTACTAGCGAGGCCGATGAACACGCCGCAGCGACTCCCGCGCAACCGGACAACCGGGATACCGGCATGGGCGAAAGCCTCCCAGCTCATCTCCAGCAGCAGACGCTGCTGCGGGTCCATGGCCGCCGCCTCGCGCGGGGAAATGCGAAAAAACCCCGCATCAAAGCCCGCCACATCCCCCAGCGAACCCGCTGCGAAGGTCACCGAGCTCCCTGGATGGGCACGTGACGGATGCTCGAAACCGTACTGCGCCCAGCGGTCCTTCGCCACCCGCGTCACCAGGTTTCGGCCCGCCAGCAAGTCCTCCCAGAAGGTGGCATCCGATGTTTGCGGTAAACGCGACGCATGGCCAATGATCGCGATTTTTTTATTTTTCATAAATGGCTCACAAAGTTTTCGAATTCGGAAAAATGATCAGACCAGCTTGGTGCCGAAAATCCCCGCAGACGGTGCAATTGCGCCTCCCGTAGGGCACTCGCGGGTTGCGCATAATCGTGAATTGCCTCCAACCATGCGTCCCCGTCGTCCAGATCGAGGTAATCCGGCACCAAACCCGCCACCTCGCGAAACACCGGCAACGGGCTCGCCAGCACCGGTACACCCAAATCCATCGCCTCCAGCAGAGGCAATCCATAGCCCTCCGCATGAGAAGGAAAGAGCATGGCGCGGGCATGGCGCACATAATACCCAAGCCGGGCATCGTCACAATCCGTCATCAGGTGTACATGCTGTTTGATGCGCTCATCGGTCTTCAACTGATGGACCACCTCGCCGCACATCCAGCCGATCTGCCCGATTACCCATAGGTGAGGAATCTCCGCAGCGTTCCATTCGTCCAGCATGCGCCGCCAGAGATGCAGCAGGAACGCATGGTTTTTGCGGGGCTCCAGCGTCCCCACCATCACAAAATAGGGCTCCGCTACCGCGCCAGGATCATCTTCGCAGACAGCCCAGTGCTTTTTGGCGCCCAGTGGAATTACCGCCACCGGCGGCACCTTTTGGCCAGTCTGCCGGGCATGGTCGTCTAGCATCTCCGCCGTATGCAGGGAATTGCTGACAACCCCCTCGGCCTGCCCCAGAATCAAGCCCATTCGCCGGGCATGGCGTTTTGCCGCACCATTCTGACAAAACTGCGCGTGGGTAATGGGAATCAGATCATGGACCATCACCAGCAAGCGTATGTTTTTACGGCGTAGCCAGCCAAGATAACTCCGCCGGTCCAGCCCGCTGTGCCCCATATTGAGCACCCAGCTCCCGGCAGGCACCGCGCGCAGCGGCATTTTGAGCAAGGCCATCAGGGAATTCCCCAAACCGGCAACGCGCTGGCCATCTTCCCAGCCCACCAGCCGGTCGAAAAGCGCCACGGACGCCGACGGTGACCAGCCCATCGCAACGCCGCCCAAGATCACCATGGCCTGCGCCCGATGATGAAAATGCCGCACATAGGCCAGACACACGCGATCCACCCCGGTCGGCATCCGTCCTCGCGCCAGACGGCTCAGCAGACGGGTCACATCCAGAAAAATCGGAGCATCACCAAATCCGCTCATGCGCGATTCCTAAGGGACCACACCCGCCGTCGTCAGACCCTGAATCGGGTAGACGATCTGCACGATCAACCCCAGGAATTTCTGCAGATCGGTGATCGGCGCCGATGCTACATAAATCAGGTCATGATTCTGAATGGGGAAGGTCTGTGCCGCAAAGAGGGTGGCCGGATCGCTGAAATTAAAACGGAATACCACCGGCACTTCGCCGCTGGCGGTGAGGCGCACCGGTTTCGGCCAGTGTGGCAGCAAAGACGGCTTCTCAAAGCGAAACACAAATACCGCCTTGGCATCGGCCTGATTGCCATCCAGACCGCCGGCCTGAGCCAAAGCCTGGGCCAGGCTGATGCCAGCGGCCTGAAAATCCACTTCTTTGGTTTCCTTGGTGGCCCCCATCACGGTCACCTGCAAGGGTTTGTAGAGTGCCGTCAGCACATCGCCGCCGCGCAAGGAAACGTCCTCACGGGGATTGCGGATGATTTCCTCCAATGGCAATTGCAGCACCTTGCCGCTGCGGGACAGCTGTATGGTCACCTTGTTGACAGGCTTGACCACACCGCCCGCTACCGCCAGAGCTTGCAGGACGCTGACTCCGCCCGGAATCATGGGCACCATGGTACTGTTTTTCACATTGCCCACCACCGTAATGCTCTGGGCATGATTCTTGACCAACCGTACCACCACCTGCGGGTCATGGGCCATGTGAATCAGCCGTTCACGGATTTCGGCACCAATCTCATTCAGCGTTTTGCCGGTACAAGGAATCTTGCCGGCGAAGGGCATCACAATATCCCCGTCGCTCCCCACCATCTGCTCCGGAATGGAGGTCATCATGGACCCTGACGGGATGCTCATCGAAGCGGTGCCGGTGGCAAAAAGCATCGCTGGCGGCGCCTCCCAAATGTATACCTGCAAGGTATCGCCGGGTCCAACGGTATAGCGGAGTGGATTGGGATTGATAAAGTCTTTTAGCAACTCCAGGCGCGGCCGTTCGATCTTCTCTTTTAGATAGTGGGAGATCGCGTAGTTCACGTCCACCAACTGAATCTCCGACATGGCCCTGTTGTGGGCCACATCGTTCATGCTGGAAGCGCGCGGGCCGGAGTAGGGCATATAGGATGCGCAGCCAGTGATCCCCAGCGATAGGGTAGCCATAATTCCGGCCGTTAGTATCCATCTTATTGATTTTATATCCAAATCTGCCACCACTGTGTTAGTCGGAACGGGATGCCCAAGCGGGTCTTGGATTATGGGTCGAGGTAGTATATCATAAAATCCATTGATAGAAAAACGACCAAAACTGGTTATAAGGAAAGACGCACCCCATGCAGGTCATAGCAACAATCCTCTCTGGCGGATCCGGCAGCCGACTCTGGCCGCTTTCCCGTAAAGCCTACCCCAAGCCCTTTATCACACTACCCGATGGCGAAACCCTGATTCAGAAGACGTTACATCGGATTCTGCAACTGGATCTGCAAGGCCCCATTCTGACCGTCACCAATCGGGATTATTACTTCCTCACCCGGGATACCTTCACGGCCCTTGCCAAAGAGCATGGCCGCACCCTGCCAAAGGCGCAGTACCTGCTGGAACCCATCGGACGCAATACCGCGCCGGCCATGAGTGCCGCCGCACTCTGGGCGCGGGCAGAAGCGGGAGAAGACAGTATTCTCCTGTTTTTGCCGGCAGATCACATTATTCAGGGTGCTCAGGCCTTTTCCAAAGCCGTCACGGATGCCGTAGCACTTGCAGAAGCGGGTTATCTGGTGACCTTTGGGGTGGTGCCCACCACTGCGGAGACCGGCTATGGGTATATTCAGATGGGCGCCGTGCTGGAGCAAGGTGGGCATCAGGTCGTGCGCTTTGTAGAAAAGCCCGATGCCGCAACCGCTACGAATTACCTGAAGAGCGGCGACTACCTCTGGAATTCCGGCATGTTCTGCATGCGG
>JABEBX010018778.1_pt1 | contig 14951 bp, 12 predicted proteins | sample 7245971 | NCBI WGS metagenome assembly JABEBX01 (sample SAMN14506365, study PRJNA622280) | hot springs metagenome | biome: hot spring [ENVO:00000051]|acidic hot spring [ENVO:00002120]; feature: spring [ENVO:00000027]|sediment [ENVO:00002007]; material: sediment environment [ENVO:01001048]... | reverse complement strand
GACCTTGCCACATTGCAGGAAGCATCGCCCAGGAAGGCAACTGTTTTACCCGCGAGGGGACCGCGCTTTTCCTCAAAGGTGAAGATATCCGCTAATACCTGGCAGGGATGCTCCTGATCGGTCAGCGCGTTCACTGTGGGGATGCCGCTGGAACGGGCGAATGTCGCGATCTCCTCCTGAGCAAATGTGCGGATCACTGCCCCCTGGACCATCCGACCCAATACGCGCGCCGTGTCCTCCATGGGTTCCCCGCGGCTCAGTTGCAGCTCGGCCGCGCTCAGGAAAAGGGCGGAGCCGCCGAGCTGACGGACCGCCAGCTCGAAGGAGACGCGGGTCCGAGTGGACGGCTTGCGGAAGAGAAGCGCCCACACTTGGCCCCGCAATGCCATGTCGCCCGTGCCGCTCATCCCCAAGCTCCTCTTCTGGAGCGTCACTTGTTCGAAAAGGGCATGGGCCGCGGCCTCGCTGATGTCGGTTACGGAAAGGAGATGACGGAGAGGAAGGGATGATGCCATGACCGGGTCACACTATGCGGGTTGCTTGCGACTCGCGCCCGCCATCCGCTGGCGGCCGTCTTTCCGCAGCCCGTCGCGTCTTGCTCCGATCGGATCGAGCTGGGAGGCCCCGGGTGGGTGCCAACTCCACCACGAGCGGATCAAGGGGTGGCCTCCATCTCATTCGCTGCGCGGAGGATCGCAATTGCCTCCGAGATTTCTTCCGAAGATACATTGAGCGGGGGAAGCAGCCGGACCACGCGTTCCCCCGCGGGTGCGACCAAGAGCCCCCGAGCCAATAGTGCATGGGCGATGGCACGGGCGTCCCGCCGAACGTGTATGCCCAGAAGCCCCCCGACTCCAGAAATCGATTCGATCCATCCCCGATCCGGAGAAGCCGCCGCCTGCAGCTCGAGACTGAGCCGTTCGCCCTTTTCCCGGATCTGCCTGCCGAGTGCCTCTTTTTCCAAATGATGAAGAACGGCGCAGGCAACCGCGCACGCGAGGGGCGATCCGCCGAAGGTCGACGCGTGGGAGCCCGGGCCAAGCAGATCCGCATACGGATCGCGAATCCAGGTCGCCCCGATGGGAAACCCTCCCGCCAGCCCCTTTGCCATCGCAATCCCGTCCGGCAGGAAGCCGTCCTCGTCCTTCTCGCAGCCTTCCATGAGCCGCTGAAAGGCTAGGAAGCGCCCGGAACGGAAGACACCCGTTTGTACCTCGTCGAAAAACAGGAGAAGACCATGCCGATCGCAGATCTCGCGCAAACCCTGCAGATACGACCGGGTCGCGGCACGAACCCCACCTTCGCCCTGGATCGGCTCTACGAGAATCGCCGCCGTCGCGGGCCCGACCGCCCGCTCCGTCTCCGCCAAGTCGAGGAAGGGAACATACCGAAAGCCCGGAATCGGTGGGCCGAATCCGCGCCTCACCTTGTCCTGTCCGGTCGCGGCCATGGCCGCCAAGGTTCGCCCGTGGAAAGAGCCCTGCGCCGTCAAAATTTCAAAGGCGCCGCGGGCTTCGCCGAAGCGCCTGGCGAGCTTGAATAGGCACTCATTTGCTTCCGCGCCGCTGTTCGAGAAAAACACCTTTCCGGCTCCGATCCAGCGCACGAGGGTTTCCGCGAGCGCCGCTCCCATCGGGTGATAGTAGAGGTTGGAGCAGTGAATCAACCGTCCGGCCGCCTCTTCCAGCGCCTGAGCGATAATCGGGCTCGCATGGCCCAATGCATTCACGGCGATCCCGCAGCAAAAGTCGAGGTAGCGACGATCTTCGACATCCCAGACGTAGGAGCCCTTCCCCCGCACAAAGGCTACGGGGAAACGGGCGTAAGAAGGGACGACATACTGACGATAGCCCTCCAGGATCTGCGCGGTGCCCGGATTGGATCTGCGGTTGGTCATGAGAGGAAATCCGGCCGAGGAGGCGCCGGTGCGGCGGAGACCTCCCTCACAGGACCAGTTCCGTGCCGACCCCGGAATCGGTGAATACTTCCAGAAGAAGGGCATGAGGGATTCGTCCATCCAAGAGGTGGACTTTGCCGACCCCGGCCCGAAGCGCCGACAAGGCCGACTCGACCTTGGGCAACATCCCTCCTTGCAGCACTCCGCGGTCCTGGAGGACGGCCACGTCCTTGGGAGTCAGCACCGAGATCGTCGATTTCGGATCTTGCGGATCCCGAAGCACGCCGTTGACATCCGTCAAGTAGACCAGCTTTTCGGCCCGCAAGGCTCCGGCCAGGCAGCCGGCCGCGACGTCGGCGTTGATGTTGTACAGCTGCCCATCCTCTCCTCGTCCGATGGGAGAGACGACCGGAATGACGCGCTCCCTCAGAAGCGATTGAATTGCTTGCGCATCCATGGAAGTCGGCTCTCCCACGAATCCCAAGGACTGCTTTCCCGCCAAGGAGAGGGGGGCGACAAGCGGCTTTGCCGCAAACACCCCTTGACCCAGGACTTGCCGCGCCCGCCCGCCCAGGCCTTCGAGAATCTCTACGATTGCGGGGCCGACCTCTCCCGAAAGCACCTGTTCGATGACCCGCAGGGTCGCCGCGTCCGTGACTCGCAGGCCGTCGACGAACGACGAGGAAATGCCCGCCTCCTTCAACGCCCGGCCAATCGCAGGGCCCCCGCCGTGAATCAACACCACATGAATTCCCACGGCCTCCAGCAGAACCACATCGCGAAGGGTATGGCGCACGAGCTCCGCATCGTCCATGGCCGCACCGCCATATTTGACGACGAAGCAGGCGTCACGAAAGCGCTGCACGTAGGGGAGCGCTTCCAGAAAAATCTTAGCCTTGTCTGCGGGTGTCATGGGCTCGTTCGAAGAGCGGTCCGCACTTACCGTAGTAACGCAGTCCGCTCCTCACAAGAAAAAGCGGCAGCTATTCCCCCTTGTTGAGACGAACGTACCGTTCGGTCAGATCGGAGGTTAGGAGCCGGCAATGGCCGGGACCGATCCCCAGATCGATGAGAATCGTAAATTGCGGCAAACGCACCGCCTCCCGCACAAGGCGTGATGGCGTGCGCGCGCGCACGCCGGCCGCCACCGCCTGCACTCCGTTGTAGAAGATATCCACGCGATTCCCGTCCACGGAAGCCCCCGAATAGCCAATGGCGGCGAGGATTCGGCCCCAATTGGGATCTTCTCCGTGCCACGAGCATTTGACCAGAAGCGAATGAGCCACCGCCCGGGCCGCTCGTTCCGCGTCCTCTTCATCGGAAGCTCCCTGAATCAGAATCTCGACCACCTTGGATATTCCCTCGCCGTCCTCCACGATCATGCGGGCCAATCGCCCCATGAGCAGAGAAAGGGCCGATTGGAAGAGGCGAAACTCTCCGCTCTCCGGCGTCAAGGTGCGATTGCGCGCCAAGCCGTTGGCAAACACCAGCACTGTGTCGTTCGTCGAACAATCTCCGTCGATGCTGATCCGATTGAAACTCTCGGCCGCCGCCCGACGCGCCGCAAGGGTGAAGGACTCGTCCGAGACGTCCGCATCGGTCGTAACGACGCAGAGCATCGTCGCTAGGCGAGGATCGATCATTCCCGCACCCTTGGCGATCCCGCCGAGAAAGAGGTCCTGCTCTCCCAAGCTGACTCGCAGCGCCATCGTCTTGGGATAGGTGTCCGTCGTGAGAATTCCCAGGGCCGCATCCTTCCCGCCTTGCGGACTCAACCGCTCGAGCGCCAGATCGATGCCCTTGCGCACCTTCGCCATCGGTAACGGGGTTCCGATGCGCCCCGTCGAGCAGACGAAGACCTCCTCGGGGGGGCAGCCGATTCCGGAAGCCACCCGGTTGACCATCTCGGTCGCGTTGGCCATTCCGGCGGCACCGGTACAGGCGTTCGCATTCCCGGAGTTGATGACGACTGCGCGCCCACTCCCCAGCGCCGCATGCCGCCGCGAGAGCACCACGGGCGCCGCCGGCACCCGGTTCTGGGTAAAGAGCCCGACCACGCGCCCGGCCCGCTCGGAGCAGATCAGCGACAGGTCCTTCTCCCCGCCCGCCTTGATCCCACAGGCCACCCCGGAGGCGAGAAACCCTCTCGGCGTGGTTACGCCCCCCTCTTCCACCGGTGCAATGTCTTCCTTCACCGCAGGAGCCCCTCATCCTCGGGAAGCCCGAGCCGAAGGTTCATGCCTTGCACCGCTTGTCCGGCAGCCCCTTTCCCGAGATTATCGATGGCGCAAAACAACAGCATCCGGGCCCGAGCCTCGTCGCATTGTACGGCGATATCCGCACGATTCGTCCGAACGACATCCCGGACGGCGGGAAGCGTCCCCAAAGGCAACACGCGAACGAACGCATCGCCCTGATAGAGGGAAACATAATGCGCATGGGCCTCCTCTGCTCCAATCCCGGCTCGCAACGGACAGACGATGGTCGAAAGCATGCCGCGGGCGAGGGGAATCAGGTGCGGGATGAAGGCAAGCCCGACCTTCCTGCGCGCCAATCGATCGAGCTCCTGTTCCATTTCCGCCACATGGCGGTGGCGCGGAACCCCGTAAGGGCGGGCATTTTCGCTCATTTCGCTGAAGAGCAGCGCCACTTCCGGCCGCCTACCCGCCCCCGATGTGCCGCTGAGCGAGCTCGCCACGATATCCTCCTCGCGAAGCCAATCGGCGGCCAACGCGGGGTAGAGAGCCAAGAGAATGCTGGTCGGATAACAGCCCGGCACTGCCAGCAGATCCGCCCGCCGAATCTCATCCCGATGAAGTTCCGGCAGGGCGTAAACCGCCCCGGAAAGGAGTGCCGGCGCAGGGTGAGACCAACCGTAGTCCGCCTCGTAGTGGCGTGGATTTCGCAAGCGAAAATCCGCGCTCAGATCGACCACGATCTTGCCCTTTTCCCGAAGCGGAATGACATAGTCCGAAGCGGCCCCATGCGGCAGGGCCAAAAAGATCACGTCGGCCTCGCACAGGCGAGGAAGCTCCGGCTCCTCGAACACGAGCCCGCCGACCGCGTCGGGAAGCCCGGAAATCACCTCGCCCGCCCGTTCCCCCTGGTGCATTCGGGACGTCAAGAGGGCGAGAGAAATCCCCGGATGGCGGGACAATATCCGGACGAGCTCCTCCCCCGCATAGCCCGCCGCACCGACCACGGCGACTCGACACGAACCCATGATGCCATCCGTTTCGCAAACGCGGGAGGAGCATTCCGCCCGGGCATGCCCGGCAAAGCCGGCTCGCCCTACCGTTTGGAAAATTGAAACCGCTTCCGGGCGCCCGGCTGGCCGGACTTCTTTCTCTCCTTCATCCGAGGATCTCGGGTGAGGAGAGAGGCCTCCTTCAGCTTCGGACGGACCTCGGGCTGCCAGCGAACGAGCGCCCGGCTCAGCGCCAAGCTCAAGGCATGGGCCTGGCCAGTCAGGCCGCCGCCGCGCACATGCGCTTCAAGATCGAACTTCTTGAGCGTTTCGCTGATCTCCAGAGGCTTGTAGACCGCCAAGCGCTGCGCGGCCTCCGGAAAATAGTCCTCCAGCGCCCGTCGATTCACCTGAAATGCCCCCGTCCCCGCAAGCAGCCTTACCGTGGCAACCGCCGTTTTCCGTCGACCCGTCGCCTTCCATTCACTTTGCGTCGTCATAGCATTCTTACAGATTGGGCGCGGCGACAGGCTGCTGGGCCGCATGCGGGTGTTCCACTCCCGAATAGACGTGAAGCTTCTGAAAGGCCCTCCTCCCGAGACGATTGTGGGGGATCATCCCTTTGACGGCGTGCTCGATCAAGAACGCGGGTTTCTTTTCCCGGACTTCCCGAACGGTGTCGGAATGATGGCCACCGATGAAGCCCGAATACCGCATGTAGGTTTTCGTCACATCCTTCTTCCCGGTGAAAACCGCCCGCGCGGCGTTGATCACCACGACATGATCACCGGTGTCAATATGGGCCGTATATTCGGCCTTATGCTTGCCGCGAAGCAAGACTGCCGCGCGCTCGGCGACTCGGCCTACCGGCTGATCCGCTGCATCGATTACATACCAAGAACGCCGGACTTCGGCGGGTTTCGCACTGAACGTTTTCACGGGAAAGAAGACCGTAAGGAACATCGAAATATTTGTCAAGGCCGATGCACCGCCTTTTCCACCTCCCCTTCCGGGGAAACGGCCTTCGGCAAAGTCCCGCCTGGACGGGGAACGGTTTTGAACTTATTATGGGAATCCCTTTTTCCAGGAAAGAAATGAAGTCAGGAGAATCAGATCCTTCGGGACGGAACCGATCATGAGCCGCAAGGACTTGGAGAAGACCACCCCTCACAGCAACCTCTTTTCCCATCCAGCCGAGCTCACTGGGGGAAGCTACAAGAACGGCGCCGACGCCGTTGTCGCCGCCCTGGAAAAGGCGGGCGTCGATACCGTGTTCGCCTATCCAGGGGGAGCGAGCATGGTGCTCCATCAGTCGCTGACCCGTTCCCGAAAGATTCGCACGATTTTGCCCCGCCATGAGCAAGGCGGAGCCTTCATGGCCGAGGGCTACGCGCGCGCCAGCGGGAAAGTGGGTGTCTGCATGGCGACGAGTGGGCCGGGTGCCACCAACCTTGTGACCGGCATTGCGGATGCCTACATGGACTCCGTGCCGCTCGTCGCGATCACGGGTCAGGTGAAGCGGGAGATGATCGGCCGGGGTGCGTTCCAAGAGACCGATGTCTTCGGCCTCACGCTTCCGATCGTCAAGCACAGCTACCTGGTCATCTCCGCGGATGATATCCCTTCGCTCGTCCAAGAGGCGGTTCTGCTTGCGCGGACCGGGAGACCCGGTCCGGTTCTGCTCGACATCCCGAAAGATGTGCAGCAAGCCCCCGTCCAACCAAGGGTGCGCGAAGGAACTTTCGGCGGATGCAAGCCGGTGCCGAGGGCTTCCGACGAGGAGCTGGAAGCGATCTTGGTTGCGCTCGAAAGGGCCGAGCGCCCGTTGCTCTACGTCGGGGGCGGCATTCTCTCCGGCGAGGCTTGGGAAGCGCTCCGGCGCTTCGCGGAACGGACCGGCGTACCGGTGGCAACGACCCTCATGGGAATCGGCTGCTTTCCCGAAACGCACGAATTGTCACTCCGTTGGTTGGGTATGCACGGAACGGTCTATGCGAACTACGCTGCCGACGCCTGCGACCTTCTCTTGGCCATGGGCGTCCGATTCGATGACCGGGTTACCGGCAACGTGGAGGAGTTCGCCAAACGTGCAAAGATCGTCCACCTGGATGTCGACAGCTCCGAGCTCAACAAGAATAAGAGAGCGGATCTACCGATTCTCGGCGACGTCCGGGACGCTCTGGAGCGTCTCAACACGATGCTCGAGGCCGAGCGGCGCCCGCGAAAGGATCGTAAACCCTGGCATGCGCAAATCGCCCAATGGAAGGCGCGCTATCCCTTTTCCTATCGCGCCGTCCCCAGCGCCATCCTGCCGCAGCAGGTCGTCGAAGAACTCTTCCGCCTGACGAAGGGCGAGGCGATCATCACCACGGGTGTGGGGCAACACCAGATGTGGGCGGCTCAATTCTACCAATTTACCGAGCCTCGGAGCTTTCTTTCCTCTTCGGGCCTGGGCACGATGGGCTTCGGATTTCCCGCAGCCTTAGGAGCAAAGGTGGCCTTTCCCAACCGTCAGGTGATCGATATCGACGGCGATGGAAGCTTCTTGATGAACATCCAAGAGCTTGCCACGGCAGTTACGGAGGATATCCCGGCAAAGGCGGTCATCCTGAACAATCAGCACCTGGGTATGGTCGTCCAATGGGAGGATCGTTTCTTCGCCGGGAATCGCGGCCACACCTTTCTCGGCGATCCCCGGAACGTGGAGCGGCATTACCCGAGCTACCATCGGATCTGCGAGGGCTTCGGCGTTCCCGCAGAAGAAGTTCACCGGCCCGAAGAGCTTCGTCCCGCTCTTGAGCGCCTCTTGGCGGCCGAAACTCCCTACGTCGTCGACGTCCGCGTGCCCTACACCGAACATGTCTTGCCGATGATCCCGGCGGGCATGACCGTTCATGACGTCATCCTGGGAAGCCTTCCCGACGAAAAGGATCCGACCTCCGTCCAGCGCCGAAGAGCCTCATAGCGCGGACGACCCCAAGGACTCGAGCGACTTCATGAGTGCGGAGTAGATCGGTCTGCCCCAGAATGGCGAGCACTGCGAAAAACGGTTCCGCACAACGGACCTCCTCCTCGAAACATTCGAAGGCATGCGGCAGGGCATGGCAGACCGGCCATCCCAGCTCGTGCAGGCGAAAGCTTCCCAGGAAAATCTCGATCTGTCGCTCGATCCGCACCGCCCCGTCTTGAAGGTTCGGATAGTAAAACCCCAGGCCGGGATCGATCCAGAGCCTGCGTATCCCAGCCCTTTCGGCGAGGCGGCAGCGCTCTTCGAAATAGGGCAGCAAGTCGCCGATCGCATCGTGCGATAAGCGCACCGCGCGCGGGTCCCGCACATGGGCGCCTTCCACAAAGTTGACAATCAACCCCGCGTCTTCCTTCGCAAGGAGCGGAAGGAGCTCTTCCCAACCTTCTCTTCCGGTGAAGTTGATGACCGCCGCCCCCGCGCGCAGTGCCGCTTGCGCCACCAGCGGGTGGTAGGTTTCGATCGAAACCAAGAGCTGCCGAGCGACCAGACCTTCGATGACCGGCATCAATTTGCGTATCTGGTCTTCCGGCGCAACCCGCGCCGCGTAATCGAGGGAAGACTCCGTCCCGACATCGAGAAGGACCGCTCCCGCATCGGCCAAGAGCTGCCCGCGCCGAATCGCGGCTTCGGACGAGAGGGCGACGCTCTCGCGATACCAAGAGTCGGGAGAGAGATTGATCACCCCCATGAGCTGGGGGGTAGCGGCCGCCTCTCGGCCTCCGAAGGTGCGGCCCCGGAGCTCGAACTCGTGGGATGGCCGGTCGAGCAGCGAAGCGTAGCGACTGGCGAGAGCACCCAAATCACGCAGCGAGAGCACAGCCAACCCTTTCCGCTTTTCCGCTACAAGACTCCCTTTGTGCTTGGCACGTCGACGATTCGTCCGTCTCTTTCCACGCTCATGGCAAGCGCGCGCGCCACGGCCTTGAACGATGCTTCCAATAGGTGATGCGGATCCCGGGCGGCTCGGATCTCGAGATGGAGCGTCAGCATCCCATGCACGGTCAACGCGCGGAGAAATTCTTCGAGCAGCTGCGCGGGAAATGCGCCCGCATGGAGAAGCGCGAGGGGGGGGAGATCGGGTGTTCGCAGGGCCAAGAACGGCCTGCCGCTCACGTCGATCGCCGCCTGCGCCAATGCCTCGTCCATCGGCACCAGGGCAAATCCGTAGCGGCGAATGCCTTTTTTATCGCCGAGGGCCTCTTGCACCGCCTGGCCGAGGCAGATGCCGACGTCCTCTACGGAGTGGTGGAAGTCGACCTCTCGATCGCCACGGGCATGCACCTGGAGATCAAAGAGCCCATGGCGGGCAAAAAGCTCGAGCATATGGTCGAAGAAGGGAATGCCCGTCCCGATCTCGCCTCTTCCGGTGCCGTCCAGGCCGAGCAAGAGGGAGATTTCCGTTTCCTTCGTCGATCGCTCGACCCTCGCTGTTCGATGGGGCGCCACACACATTCCGTAGCAGAAGCTGCTTCCTCCGCAAAGAACAATGGCCTTGGGGCGAAGTGCATCGGCCCGAGTCCCTGTCGTCGCCGCATCCGCTCGGCTCCCCCGGACACGGCCTTGGAATCGGTCGCCCGTTCCGCTAAGGTGTGGAGTCGGATGCCCCCCGCGGACGATTCAGGCAACGAACGCATTCTTGCGATCGCCATCGGCCACCGCTGGTTCGAGGAGGCTCGGCTTCCCGCGATACGCGCAGCTTTGGCTACCCTCCCCGAGGCGAACGCGGCGGATCTCCTGCATGAGCAGGGAATGATCGATTCCGCCCAGAGGGCTTGGCTGCGGCAGCAAGAGGCAAGCGAGCCGCAGAGGGCCCATGGAGAGCCCTTTGTGGATCAATGCCTGAGGGAAGCCGCCCTGCAGGGATGCTCGGACCTCCATTTGGCCCCGGATCGTCCTCCTCTCTGCCGTCGCCATGGACGTCTCCGAAGCCTGGGCGGAGGGTGGAGCGCTCTCTCCGCCCAGCACGTCGCAGAGATCGTCGAACGGACCCTCTCGGCCCACGGGAGAGAATCGCTGGCCCGACTGGGGTGGGCTTCTCTCCCGTACGCCGGAGGCCGGATGCGGGCCCGGCTGACCGTGGGCCGGGATGCAACCGGCTATTTTCTCAGCTTTCGCCTGCCCTTTCCTCATTCTCCTGAGCTCAGCGAGCTCGGAATGGAAGCAACGATGGCCCTGGCGACGATTCCCTCAGGGCTGATCATCGTGGCCGGCGGCCCCGGCCAGGGAAAATCGACACTCCTCACCGCGCTCGGTCGGCAAGTCCGCCGGTCGCGCCCCGGGCGGGTCGTCATTCTGGAGGATCTGCCGGAGCACGCCTGGGAGGACGCCCCACCTCGACCCATCCGCATCGCCTTCGCCGAGCTCCACGGAGAGAGGGATGAAGTGCTTCGCGCAGCCTTTACCATGGATCCGGACGTCTTGCTTCTGGATATCTCCATAGGCCCGAGCACTCTCCCGCTATTGGTGGAGGAGACGGCTCGCAGCGGCGCGCTGGTGATGGCGACCCTCGGTCTTTGCGGGGTGGCGGAGGTACTGCGGAGTCTCTGCGCCGAGATGCCCCAAGAGGCGAGCCGCTCCTTGCTCGTTCGAACGCTACGGGCCATCATCGCCCTGGAGTTGATCCCAGGAGCAACAGGCAAGGAGCGCGTGTCCGCGACCGAGCTCTTCCGGAACGTTCCGGCGGCCTCGGCCGCCTTGACGAAGGCGAAGCCGGAACGGATCGAGAGCGTTCTCGATGTCGGCGAAGGAAAGCATTTTCAGCCGATCGACGACTCTCTGTGGCGGTTGTTCCAAGAGAGCCGCATCACGATGGAGGCGGCCTATGCGCGCTGTCGATATCGACCGCGATGGGTAGCGAGGATGCACGCACCCGACTTTCCCGGTGCCCTGTGAACGATCTCGACGAGATTCTCGCGTCGGCCCTTGCGAACGGCGCGACCGCCGTTCACCTCTTCGAGGGCGAAGCGCCTGCGGCGCGGGTGAACGGGAAGCTCGGCCCCTTGCCCTTTCCTCCGGTTTCTCCCGAGCAAGCGACGCATTGGCTACAATCCCTGGCTGGGACCGACGGTTGGAGCGAGGCGGAGCGCGTAGGGAGTGGCCGGATCCTCCTCTATCCGGGCCCCGGCGGCGTCCGCTTTCGCGGTCGCTTCGCCGCGGCAAAGCCAGCGGCCGGCATGATTCTCTTCCCTCTCCTTTCTCCACCCCCATTCGACCCGCGTATCGCTCCTCCCCCCCTTCGCCATTTGGGCGACCTCCGGGGACTGGTCCTGCTCGCGGGCGGAATCGCCGCAGGAAAGACGACCCTCCTTGCAAGCCTGGTTGCCTGGCTGGGCAACGTCGAGTGCTGGCGCATCCTCGCACTGGAAGAAGAGTCGGCCCGCTTTTCCTATCCTCCCGGACGAAGCTGGATCAGCCATTGGGAGGCTCCACGGGATTTTCCCGACATGGCGACGGCACTCGGCTCGCCTCTCGCTCGCGACGCGGACATGGTGGCCATCGATCCCCTGCGCGGGGCGGCGGCGATCGAGGCGGCTCTCGATTTGGCCGAATCGGGAAAGCTCGTGCTCGCGACCCATGAGGCCGAGGGAGGGGCGGCTGGGGTGGCAAGCTTGCTTCACACCCTCCGGCAAAGCGAAAAGAATACAGGTGCTGAGCGCTTGGCGGCGACGCTACGCCTGGTCCTATCCCCAACCTTCCTTCCGCGTCTGGACGGGAAGGGAGTCGCCGTCCTCTACGAAACCCTTCCTGTCCATCCCGCGGTGGCGGCGGCGATTCGGGACGGAGCGCCCGGCACCCTCAAAGAGTTCGTCCAAGTGGGATCGGAGGGAGGCAAGCACGTTGACGATGCCTTGTGGGATCTCTGTCACTCCGGGATCGTCGGCGCCGAGGAGTCCTTCCGGCATGCTCGGGACAAGGAGCGCTTCTTAACCCGTCTCGACACAGGGATGCTGGGCGGCTCGGCATCGAAAGAATAGGATACGAACCAGTTCGCTCGCACTCGGAGTGACAGGATTCGAACCTGCGACTTCTTGCTCCCAAAGCAAGCGCTCTGACCAGGCTGAGCTACACTCCGTGTTGCCGGACAAAGCCGCCTTGCGGATCCCGGCGGCGGATCCGCCTCAAACAGTATCCTGCCCGTGGCATAAAAAAAGACAAATTGCTGCACCTGCTTCTTTTTGCCATGTTACTCTTCCGACAAAGTGTAGCATTTTCTCCGACAGAGATAGGGAATTCCCGGAGACGCGAAGCCGGCACGGTTTTTGCTCCACGCGAACGAAGAACAGGAAAAACAACTCGAGCCATGAGCCTCCAAATCTGCGACCTGCATGCAAGGATAGTCGAACGGCCAATTCTGCGAGGCATTTCCCTGGAGATTCGGGCGGGAGAGACCCATGCCATCATGGGGCCCAACGGGTCGGGAAAGAGTACGCTGGCCAAGGTGCTTTCCGGCCATCCCGATTACGAAGTGACTCAGGGTTCCGTCTCGCTGGACGGTGTCCCGCTGCTCGATCGCGAGCCCGATGAGCGCGCTCGGATGGGCCTTTTCCTCGCTTTTCAATATCCCTGCGAAATCCCCGGGGTGAGCATCGCTAACTTCCTGAGGGCCGCGGCACAGGCACGGCTTCCCGAAGGAGAATCCCTCTCCGTGACCGAGTTTTATCAGAAGCTCTATCACGAAATGGACGCTCTCGGGATGCAGCGCCAATTCAGCTCGCGCTCCTTGAACGCCGGCTTTTCGGGAGGAGAGAAGAAACGTGCGGAAGTGCTGCAACTGGCGATGCTCCGCCCCCGCTACGGCATTCTGGACGAGACCGACAGCGGTCTCGATATCGACGCTCTCAAGGTCGTTGCCAATGGAGTCAACCGCCTGCGGGGCCCCGAAGTGGGCTTTCTGATCATCACCCACTATCAGAGGCTCCTTGATTACATCACCCCGGACTTCGTCCATGTCATGGTAGCGGGACGAATCGTCCAGAGCGGGGGGCCGGAACTCGCCTTGGAGCTCGAGCGGCGCGGGTACGGCTCCCTCGAGGAGCGATACGGCTCCCCGAATCTTTCTCCCCTAGCGGAGACGGGAGTTTAGGCATAGTCTTTCGAAGAAGGAGACGCAATCATGACAGAACAGCCAGACACCGCCGGAACCAACCTGCTCCAACTCGACCGAAACCTGGGCGACTTTCACTATGATGTAAAGTACGCCTATGACGCCGGAACGGGACTTTCCGAGCAGACAGTCGACTACATCTGCGACGCCAAAGGCGATCCGGAATGGCTCCGCGAGTTCCGCAAGCGCGCACTAGCGATCTTTCTTCGCGAGCCTTTGCCCACCCATTGGGCAAGCAAACAATTGGAAGAAATCGACTTCTCGCAAATCCGATACTACTTGGCCCATGGGCAGCGGGCCGGCAGGACTTGGGAAGAGGTTCCGGACGAGGTGAAACGCACCTTCGAGCGCCTTGGCGTGCCGGAGCAAGAGCGCAAGTTTCTTGCGGGGGTGGAGGCCCAGTTCGACAGCGAAGCGGCCTATTCCAACATGAAGGACGCTCTTCGCGACCAGGGGGTCATCTTCGTCGGGAGCACCGAAGGGCTTCACAAGCACCCGGAAATCTTTCGCAAATGGTTCGGTAAGGTCATCCCGCCGGGAGATAACAAATTTGCTGCTCTGAACAGCGCGGTGTTCAGCGGCGGAAGCTTCATCTACGTCCCTCCCGGCCTCAAGGTAAGCCACCCGCTGCAGGCCTACTTCCGGATCAATGCGGAAAGTTTCGGCCAATTCGAGCGCACCCTCATCATCGCCGACGAGGGATCGGAGGTGACCTATATGGAGGGCTGCACCGCTCCGCGCTTCGACTCGGCAACGCTTCACAGCGCAGTCGTGGAGCTGGTTGCGCTCCCCGGAGCGAAAATCCAGTACATCACGGTCCAAAACTGGAGTCCAAACGTCTTCAACCTCGTCACCAAGAGGGGGATGGCCATGGAGAATGCGGAGATCCGCTGGATCGACTGCAATATCGGCTCGCGCCTGACCATGAAGTATCCCGCCGTGATTCTCCGCGGCCGCAAGGCGCGCGGAGAGGTGCTCAGCATTGCGCTGGCCAACAACGGCCAGCACCAGGATACCGGGGCAAAGATGATCCATCTCGCCGACGAGACCACCAGCAACATCGTTGCCAAGAGCATCAGCATCGGCGCGGGGCGCTCCAGCTACCGCGGCCAGGTAACGATTCCCAGGCACCTCAAGGGGTGCAAGAACAACACCGAGTGCGATGCGCTCCTCATCAACACGACTTCTCGGACCGACACCTATCCGGCCATCACGCTCCGCGGGAACCAGAGTGCGGTCCAACATGAAGCCAGCGTGAGCAAGATCAGCGCCGAACAGGTCTTCTACATGCAGCAGCGGGGGCTGCCGGAGTCCGAAGCCATGAGTTTGAGCGTCAATGGCTTCATCAACGACCTCGTCCGCGAGTTCCCGATGGAATACAGCGTGGAGCTTAAGCGGCTGATCGATTTAGAAATGGAAGGCTCCGTCGGCTGACCGGTGCCCATGGAGGAGACGTGGATCTGCCAAAACGAGTGATCACTGAGGCTCCGAATGGGAGCGCGAAGCCGGCGGTTCTTCCCGCCTGGTGGAAAGAGATACAGGATGCGGCGTGGATCGACTATGAACGCCTGCCCATGCCGAGCCGAAAGGACGAGCGGTGGCGCTTCAGCGATTTGAGCAAGGTAGCGCTGAACGGCTGCACGGCGGGAGTCTCTGTCGCCGCGCCAGCGCTTGCCGACCTCCAAGGGTATTTTTCCTCCGGAGAGGCGCCCTCCTGTCTCTTATACACATCTGA
>JABEBX010023522.1_pt1 | contig 14987 bp, 19 predicted proteins | sample 7245971 | NCBI WGS metagenome assembly JABEBX01 (sample SAMN14506365, study PRJNA622280) | hot springs metagenome | biome: hot spring [ENVO:00000051]|acidic hot spring [ENVO:00002120]; feature: spring [ENVO:00000027]|sediment [ENVO:00002007]; material: sediment environment [ENVO:01001048]... | reverse complement strand
GGAAATGCCTATGGCAAATATTATGCCCCACATGTTAACAGGAAAAGCCATATATTTATAGAGAAGGGCCGTACCCAGTATGGGCGCGGCCGGTGTGATCAGCCCGTTCATGAGCTGGAAAGTGCCATAATACTGCCCGCGCTTCTCTGGAGGCGCAAGTTTTCCCACAATATTCATGGATACAGGCGATATTATATTCTCGCCTATGGTTATCACTATAACATCTATTATCAGAAAAGCGAAACTTGAAAAGAATGCAAGGGCGAAGAATGAAACGGAATAGATGAATCCGCCAAGCGCCACCTGAGTCATATCTCCAAGACGTTTTATGATCCTTATTATCGGGAGCTGCAGAAAGAGGACAACTAAACCGTTCACGGAGTACAGCACGCCGATCATCCCGTTCCCCACATGATCGACCATGGACCAGAAAAGCGTGAGAGTCGTACCCCACTGCCCGCTTACGAAAAACACCAGTGAGATGAGAAGGCATGTGAAAATGAAAAGCCTGTCCCTCCACGGAATTTCAAAGCCGGTACCCGTGTATTTTCCTGCCGGTTTTGTCTCAGCCATGTATGCGATGTAAATTATAAACTCTATAAATGCAGCTATTGCAGTGAAAAGAAATATGTAGCTGTAATTCAGCTCCGAAAGGAAACCGCCAAGCGCAGGGCCTATGGAAAAGCCAAGATTGCCGGCCATGCGCAGTATTCCGAAGGCATCCATCCTTTCAGCTTCATTTGAAACATCGGTAATTATAACATTGTCAGCTATTCCCTGTATTGCAGTTAAAGGTTCGATTATAACGAATTCCAGGTATATGTAAATAACGTTGAGCCTTCCTGAAATTGAAAAATACGTTATTAAGAATACAAATGCAAGAACAAGAGGCATTACACTTGAAATTTTGCGCCTCCCTATTTTATCGATGAGGTTTCCGCCGTAGACAGAAACAGGAAGGGACATCATTGCAGTTATAAAAAACAGTATGCCTGTGTAGTAAACCGGGATATGCCTTATTAACGAAAGATAGACAGGAATGAATATCCATACCTGTGATCTCGCCAGAACACGTATAAACTGTGCTGAAGAGACCACAAGTATAGGTTTCTTCTTCAATGTCAGAAATATGCCGGATGAAGTGATGCCCAAAAGTATACCGGACGGCGATCATCTGCGGAATTAAAAAGCTATTCATTCATGTTAAAACTTAATAGACTTATATTCTGTAGTTCCTGTATTTCAGGTAAAAAGATAGATCGTATGACAGTTTCACCGCCCCTGAAAATATGAAGACAAGTGGAGGATATACCGAAAGGAAGTAACCTGCAAGCCCGGGCCCCGGTATCTGAAGGCCGTTTCTCACGGATGAGAATATTGAATTGCTCTTTATCCTGTAATCCGGGTTTATTATTGAATTGACAAGGCTGTCCCGAGCAGGCACATCCATCTGGCTTGTAGTCTGCCGCAGGAACAGGAAAAGCTCGCTTATTGCAAGTGAATGGATTACGGGCACAAGCATCAGGAATACATTGCTTATCCCATGCGTGTAAACCATTGTCCTTATCAGCCCGATCTTTCCCGAGATCATGCTTGAAATTATGACTGAAACCGCAGTTATGGCGTTTACGAAGATGAAAATCAGTCCGGCTGTGCTCAGGGAGATGAAGTATATATCCTTGAACCATAACGATATTATTGATGATGTTACAAGGCCCCCGCCAAGCGCATCCACTGAAAAAAGAACAGACAGGGCGCTTACATGCCTCTTCGTTTCGGCATCAAGATCCTTTGCCCTGATCGTTTTGTTCTGCGGGAACTTCAGCGGAAGGTAAAACATAAGCTGTATTATGGAGAGAACAAGTATTACAAGGAATATCACGCGAAAGTCGTTTCCCCTGAAGAGAAAGAGAAAGGCTGATGCTATCATGCCGGCCCCGTAGGAAAGGAAATTGTATACGGAAAATGCCATGTTCTTTGATTTCTGGTTCGTTTCATATATGCCTATAGCATACTGCTCTATGGGCTGGTTTGGCGTGAGATCCCTGCCTGCCAGTGTTATTCCTCCTATGATCAATGATATTATGAACACTGAATACGAATAGAACACAAAATCTATGGCTATGGCGAATACGAATATGGCTGAATAGATGATTATCTTGCGATTGTTTTTCATCCTTATGAATGAAAACATGTAGATGAAAGCAGTGGAAACGGCCATGCTCAGGAGTATTACAAGAGCTATATCTATCGACGATATGTAAAGCGAAAGGTAGAATGGAGTCAGTATAGCCAGCGCTGAGAGGTTGAAAGAACGCAGAGATTTTGTAAATGATAGTATTACGCTCCTTCTATCCATAATCAATGTTCCATATGGTCTATGAACCAGTACCTGCTCTCGGCATCGGAGAGAATGACGGTATTCGGGGTAACTTCCGTCATGTCAATATTATCTAGCATCTCCTTGTGCATCCTTTCCCATGTGCTGTATTCTATATCTGGAAATATAGAAATAAGAAGCCTGTGCTTGGCCCTGTAAAGGGAATCAGTCACCTCCGAATTGACCGTTTCGGGACTTTTCCAGTATGATTGAAGGTATGAATTGACCGTTGTGTTCATCAGATCCATTATATTTTTCTTTATGACGAATTCCGGGGACTTTGAGTTCTCGCTTATGTAATCATCATACATCTTCTGGTATTTTTCCTGGTTTACACCCCTGAACGAAAGTTTTTCTCCCAGTGTCATATCAGCAAGCATAATTTTTATCTCCTCCCCATAATTTCCGGCCTCAATGTCGCTGTGTGTCAGGTAAGTAACATATATTTTCGTTGGATTAAATGATGATATATAATTCACCATTGCATTATAGTCATAACCTTTGATCTTTTCATGCACTTTTCCTATGGAAGCTATAAAGATCATATTACCTTAAACCACTATACTATTTTTAACTTTTCTGAATCCATCCGGTTGTTTCACCGCCTCATTCATATTCTCTGGATAACTGTAAGGCCCGCCAAAAAGCTCTGCGATAACAATTCTTCGTTAATCTCGTGTGATACCTGTAATTCGATACACTTAAAAACGTTATGACGTTACTTACCCCATGAATTCTACCATCAAAAATATAGAAATAATCGAGATGGGTGAGAAATCCAGAGAAACTTCGTCTCCATGGAGTTCAACCATACTTCTCGTGAAACTGACCAGTGCTGACGGCCTTGTGGGATACGGGGAAGCACCTACAACACTGATGACGCTTCCTGTATATGAGAGCATGAAGGAGGTTGCACGCATATTCAACGGCCGCGATTTCTTTGATGTTGAGAAAAACGTTTTTGATTTTTACAGAAACTCATTCTACCTTCCTGTTTCAATGGAAGCTACGTCGGCACTCAGCGCATTTGAAATAGCCTCATGGGACCTTATAGGGAAATCACTCGGCGCACCCGTATACAAACTGATCGGCGGCAAGGTCAATGACAGCATAAGGGCATACGCAAACGGATGGTACGACGCATGCGTTACTCCAGAGGATTTTGTTGAAAAGGCAAAGAATGTCAGGAAAATGGGTTTTACGGCAGTTAAGTTCGACCCGTTCGGGGACAACTATGACAGCATATCGAACAGCGGGATAGAAAATGCCAGGAACATACTGAAGGCACTGAGGGATGAGTTCGGCGATTCCCTCGATCTCCTGATAGAGTACCACGGGCGGTTTTCAAAGTTAGCCGCAATAAAGGCCGGCATGGCACTCGAGGAATACCATCCATTCTTCTACGAGGAGCCCCTTCACCCGGATCTTGATCATGATCTTTTCGATCTCAAGAGCTATTTCAGGGTTCCAATTGCGCTTGGAGAGAGAGTCCTGAACAAGAAAATATTCTCAAGGTTCATATCGCAGAAGCTCGTTGATATCATACAGCCTGACATAACGAACTCTGGCGGAATACTCGAGGGTAAAAAGATAGCTGCAATCGCTGATGGCTTCGGAATACCTGTGGCATTCCACAATGCCTTCGGGCCGATACAGACAGCCGCGACTCTGAATGTTGACTATACGCTGACGAATTTCCTGATCCAGGAGAGCTTTGAGATGTTCTGGCCCGACTGGAAAAAGAACCTGTTGTCTTCAGGCTACAAGCTGGAAAACGGTTATTTCAAATTAACGGGTGATCCGGGCATAGGAAAGGTGAACGAGAAGATAGTCGATGGATACAAGGTGTCCGGCATGGAGCCATTTTCGGATACCGAACCACCATGGGTTGTATCTGGTACATTCAGAAAGAACCTATAAAAATAATTTTTATACCAGTAATTACTATTTTTTCATATGCCGTCATTTTCCAGCAGGGAATATCCTGCTTCAGAGGGAATCATGCAATCTCCAGACGATAAGATACCAACCGGAATAGAGAGAATGGATGAACTTATGTATGGAGGTTACAGCAGGGGAGACAATATACTGGTATACGGTGGCATTTATTCCCAGAAAAAAAATTATATCTACAATTTCATAGCAGCTTCCATAAAGAGGGATACGCACGTTCTTATACTCGCCCTTGACACCCCTGTCGATGATATCATAAATGAAACCAGGAAACGGGATAGCGGTATCGAACAGCACATGCGCATGCTTCACATCATGGACGGCTTTTCCAGGGAATACCAGGAAAAAATACCGGAAAATGTTATTCCGCTTGAGGATTCATATAACTTCAGCCGGGTCATAAAAACTGTAACCAGCATTTCGGCTCAATACCATCCCTGTGCCTTTGTAATGCTTTCCGCAACGCAGTATCTTATGAACGGAAAAGATGAATCTATAAAATTCATGCATCAGTTATGCTATATGAGAAGAAATGCGGATTCCGCGTCGATCTATATGCTTGATGATTTTGTGGGTGAAAAAGCCATTTCAGAACTTGGATATGCAATGGACATATCCATAAGATTCACAGATCACGGCGATGATGATTATCTCAGGGTTTCCACGCTGAGGGATGTAAGGACAAGGGATGATGTCAAGATATACAGGAACGGGCTCTCTTTTTATCTCGGATCGTTCAACGTTGAGAAGATTAAATAGCTATCATTTAGTACTTAATATTACATATAATTTTATATCCTATCAGGATAGGGCATTATGGCAAGACTTGTTTTGCATGACAGAAACGTACCATATGCAGTAAAGATCGGCGACAAAGAGGTGCATATATGCGGATGCGGACTCTCATCGCACAAACCATTCTGCGACGGAAGCCACAAGATAACGGAAGGCGAAGAATCAAAGATATTCATATACGATGCCGAAAAAAAGAGGGTGGAGTTTCATTCGTTTTACGATAATGAATGATCACTCAGCTTGCCCGTCTTTCATCATTGATCAGCAAGAAAGGTTATCATCACTGTGATCGTTACAAGATGAAAAGGATTAAAATCTATTTTTCGATTCCAAGAATTTTGTTTTTTGCAACATGCCATGATATTCATTTATTCTTTCACCTGCTGTTGCATATCTCACATCCTTAAAACCCGCTTTCCATTTATGGTAAAGTTTCCATTCAGCACGATATTTATGGCATCGACAATTGCCGAATGCTCTGTTGCATGTATCTTTTCCTCGAGCGATTCAACATCCTCATGATCGGATATCTCAACAATCCTCTGGAGAATTATAGGGCCAGCATCGACATCCTCAGTAACAAAATGGACGGTGCAGCCGGAATATTTCGCACCACTCTCAAGAACAGCCCTGTGAACGCGATCTCCATAAAAACCCGGCCCGCCAAAACATGGAAGAAGCGCTGGATGCAGGTTTATTATCTTCATCGGGAATCTTTTCACAATTTTATTTCCAATTATGCTGAGAAAGCCGGCAAGCACGATCAGATCTGGATTTTTCCCTTCAATTTCCATCAGAAGCCTTGACTGGAAACCCTGTCCCCTGCTTATAACGGAATAGCTGATGCCGGATCTTTCGGCCCTCCCGGTTACGGGCGCGTCCCTGTCGCAGATAACGTGCGATATATTCGCGTTTATCTTCCCGGCTGTTATGGCGTCAATTATGGCCTGAAACGTCGTCCCGTTTCCTGAGGCCAGAACAACGATGTTATGCATGAAATTAAAAATGTTAACTGGATATTTTTATTTATGCTATTGCAGTCCGGATTCAAGGGAGGAAAAATTTTGCTGAATGCGAACGTATTAAATGCACGTTTGCATGCATGAAGATGAAACAGATAAATTTATGAGATCGTATAAAATCTGTTTATGCGATTCTTTCATGACCGGAAGGCATGGATAAAAAATTAGATAAAGAGAGATGGAATATAAAATAAACAGGGGATAGGTAAACAAATGATAGAAATATGGACAGAAAAATACAGACCGGACAGTCTTTCGCAGGTTTACGGTGAGGACGAGAATATAAAAAAGCTTCAATCGTTCGTCAAGAAACATGAGCTTCCGCACCTTCTGTTTGCAGGTTCTGTCGGTACGGGAAAAACATCTACGGCTATAGCGTTAGCGATAGAACTCTTCGGCGACTCGTGGAAGGATAATTTCATTGAACTGAACGCTTCAAACGAAAACGGCATCGACGTCATCAGGAACAAGGTAAAGGATATTGCCAGGATGAGGCCGTCAAATCCGTATGGTTTCAAGATCCTCTTCCTGGATGAGGCAGATCAGCTCACAAGTGAAGCCCAGGCGGCAATGAGGCGAACAATGGAAATGTATTCCGAAACGACAAGGTTCATATTTGCCTGCAATTATTCATCAAAGATAATTCCCCCAATACAGTCAAGGACTGTCGTGCTCAGGTTCAGGCCGATACCTGCCGAATTTATAAAGAAAAAACTGACCGAAATAGCTGAAAAGGAGGGTTTTTCTGTCGATGACGAATCGCTCAGCGCCATGGTTGAAATTTCCGGCGGGGATATGAGAAAGGCCATAAATGTCTTCCAGGCCGTATGCACTTCAGGCGAGATCTCACCGAAAAGGATATATGAAATAGTCGGGGCGGCAACACCGGAAAATATAAATCAGCTCATATCCAGGGCTATAAACGGCCTGTTCGACGAAGCACGCGAAATTGAGGACAGAATGTTCGTTGAGGACGGGCTTTCCGGAATAGACATTATAAGGAGCATGCATTCGATAGTCAGAAGCAGCATAATTTCACCAAAGCAGAAGATAGAAATAATAAAGGCCATAGCAGAAGCAGAATTCCGCATTGTAGAGGGATCAAACGACAGGATACAGCTTGATGCCCTTATTGCGAATCTTTCAAAGATAGGTTCGGAGATCAATTAAAAATCAAATATGCTCTTCTGCACATTCTTCTTCTCGTCTTTTATAGCATTGTCTTCATTTTTTTCTGACCTGAAATTTTCTATGTTTCTTTTCATCTCCTTTTCCCGGGCGATGCTTCTGAAATAATAAGCCGTATCCCTTGAATTTTCATAAATCAATATGTAGACCTCGCCGTTACGTGTCCTCCCTGTACGGCCACGCCTCTGTATATTCCTGATTTCAGATGGTATAGCTTCGTAAAATATCACGACATCGGTATCCGGTATATCAAGGCCCTCCTCTGCTATGCTTGTCGCTATAAGGACATTGTATTTCCCGGCCTTGAAATCGTCTATTATCTGCCTCTGATCTTCCTGTGACAGTCCCGGATCTGATGCCCGATCAGACTGGCCTATAAACCTGACTGCCCTTATTTTCTCAGATCTCTTGGATAGGTAATTCAGAAGAACATCGGAAGTTTTCCTGAAATGCGTGAATACTATTATCCTATCCGTTGAAGCAAGTTTTTTCTCGCATATTTCGAGGATCTTTTTCATCTTCGGGTTTTCCGTGTTCGTTTCTGATGCCCTTTCAAATGCAGATCTCATCTCGCTGTATTCATCATAGGATCTCAAAACACTCATCGCCCTCTTTACTCCGCTATCCTCTGAGCCCTCCATTTCCATAAGATAATTAAATGCTATTTCAAGCCCCTGTGTTTCAAGGTATTCCAGAACATAATCGATCCTTATTGCTGCTGTGACATATCTTACGAATGAAAATAGCGAACGGTTTTCCTTTGCGTTTTGAATAAGGCTTTGAAGGGTTTGCGCCATGTCCCTTCTCGATTTCCCGGCCTTTATCCCGTTTTGATTCAGGTATTCAGATATCTTTCTTTCGATATCCATAAGATATTTCTTTATTGCTGCCACATACTGCGGTTCCGGAATTTTGATAACATTTATGTCTATATCCTTTACATATTTTTTAACATCTTCGTCCTTCTCGCTTTTTATTATGACATTTTCTATTCCCAGATTCTTTATAACTTCTTCAAATTTTTCATTATTTCCGCCCGGGCTTGCAGTCAGGCCTATTATTAATTTTCTTTTATATTGCAAAAATTCCTTTGCTATATCTACGTATGCATAGTTCCCTATTGCGCGATGGGCCTCATCGAATACGAGAAGGTCAAAATTGGCTACATCAATTATACCGCTTCTGTAATCGTTGAATACGACCTGGGGAGTTGAGACAAAAACCTTGCCGGTTACCCAGTCCAGTTCACGATCCTGGCTGTCCATTTCACCGGTAAATGCCTTAATGGTTTTATCATCGAGCGACAGAGCTGATTTGAGAGTTTCGTAATGCTGCATTATAAGTGGCTTGGTTGGAGCCATGAAGATGCTTTTTTTGCCGCTTTTGAGAAATTTTTCAATTATCATTGCAGCAATTATTGTTTTTCCGAGTCCCGTTGGTAATACAATGAGCGTGTTCCTGTCTATTGAATTTTTATATACATTGATTTGATATTCCCTGGGCTCTATATTCACAGACAAACAATTAATATAGAGTATAAATACTAAGCGAAAGGGCCGGTAGATCAGTGGTAGATCGCCTGCTTCGCAAGCAGGAGGCCTCGGGTTCAAATCCCGACCGGTCCATTCTTGAGAACTTTAGTACTTCATAGAAAATAATAGTATCCTATCATTTTATCTTTGCCAAAGGAGGTTTAGTCGTAATTATTTCAAATACCAATTAACCACCTCAATTTGACCAAAAGTATTTACATATTTTGGAATTATAATCAATGTGAGAAAATACATACTGGAATATGATTCAGAGGCGGATTCTGTTTACATAAAAATTTCTTCAGGAAAAGTTGAGGAATCATCGGAAATAAGCGAAGACATAATTATTGACATCGATAAGAATCAACATCTTGTTGGAATAGAAATTCTAAGGTTCTCAAAGAGTAAATTTGATCTTAAAACCTTTATTTCCCAGGATTTAGGAAACCTGGTCTCTTTAGTAAAATGATAGTAATCTATTCCAAGCATTCCATTGAAAGAATGCAGCAGAGAGGTATCAGCAAGGATAAAGTTGAGTTAACTGTTACAAAGCCGGACAGAATTAAAAATAAGGAAAAAGAAAAGGTTGCGATCAAGAAGATAGATGGCAGCGTATTGATAGTGTTTTTAAAGAAACGAATGGAGTGATATTCGTAATTACAACCTATAAGAGCTCTAATATAAGCAGATATATTGATTAGTACACTTTTCACCCATAGTATTCACTTAAAACATTAATCAAATCCCGATCGGTCCATTCTAACCTTATTATCCGTATACATCTTTTCTGTGACCAATCCTGATTACTACAACCATTAACTCATTGTTCTTAATCTGATAAATTGCTCTGTAATCTCCTATCCTCAGACTCCAAAGCCCAGTAAGAATAGAAGTCAAAGGTTCTCCGGTCTCAGGTTCACTTTCAAGTTCGCGAAGAGATTTTATTATCCGGTCTCTGATTGGTTTGTCGCATTTCTTGATAAACTCTTCTGATTCAGCGGTGAGCACTATTTCAAAAGACAATACTAGTCAAGCTCCCTGCCGATCTGGTCTAGAGTCTTTGTTCTTCCTGCCTTCATGTCTTCGAGACCTCTAGCAATTCCCCTCATCATTTCTGGATCAGAAAGAATTTCGAGAGTTTCTATTAATGATTCCCTGCTGGCTACATCAGGGGAATAAGAGTCTATTAATCTTGAAATTAAATCGTTGTAAGATTCCCTTGGATGGATTTTTAGTCGATTTAGCCTTTCTTTGAGATCATTGTCAATCTGAACTGTAGTTACCATAGATAGCAATAGGTAGCAATAGTTATTAAATATTACTCATACTGGGTCACATGCATCTGGAGACCAGTTGGAATGGTATTTTCTGACAAGGAAAGTTAAGAAAATAGAATCTGTATATTCTCGTGCTTGATACAATTGGAATTCCGTTCCGGTTATACTATCAGAACATATATGGACTCCCAAGAGCACCAATTAGACGGAATCATATTCTTTCATGTTGGCACGGATTTATACCAGGAACGGATACACTGTCATTTTCCCCAGAACCTCACGCAACAGGAGGGGAAAGAATGTATACGAGTATGCACAGATTGCCGAGCATTACAGGGAGAACGGGAAGCAGAAGATGAGGGTGCTTGAACACCTGGGCCCTGTGAGAAGCGATGAAGATATGAAGCGATACATGAAAATGCAGGATCAGCATGCATTATCTCAAAAAATCTACTGCGGAACTCAAGTTTAAAGATTTTTATCACTGATAGGTATTTAAGGTATCTCCATAAACTAATAGCTAATAGTGATACATTAATAAAGTATCACTAAATACAGATAAGATAATGAATAAAGATTTAGAGTCAATTAACAAATTTATCCTTGATAAACTCGGAATTTCACAAAATGCAAAGATTGAGTGGTCCTATCCAATATCTGTCGGAGAAAGGGAAATACTGATAGATCTAGCAATTGAATTCAGGGACACTATAACACTTGTTGAAATCAAACCTAGAATAAATGAAGACACTATATACAGAATTTATGCCCTTTCACATTTAATAAATAAACAAGCTGCGGGCAAGAGAGAGATAAGAATGGTTTGTGCTGGAAAATCACTGAAGTACAGCTCTCAAGCACTCGCCACCAGACTTGGTGTAGAGACATTGCTTATTCCTCCAAAATTTTATCAGTACCTGTCGCCGAGAGCAACAGCATCTGAGATGAATGCTCCTTTTGAACATTTAAAAGCAAGCCCATCAAAAATCACTTCTGAAAAGGCATGGAAAATTGTCTGTTCCTTGTTTACTGATAAGCCATCTAACATCCTTTATGTTTCTAAGAAAACCGGAGTTTCCTACGGATGGACAAACAATATAATTCATAAACTTGAAGATTCCGGAATAATAACTTCATATTACGGCTTAAGAATAAAAGATCTGGATAAGCTTTTTAACGTGGTCTCGTGGGAAAGATCCCTTGAAAGCTTGCTCGTGGAGACTATAAATACTAATTTCAACACTTCAACGCGGTGTATAGATGAAGTATCACTGAATCTCAACAGACTTGGGATAGACTATGCTTTTACGTCCCATTCATCTGCTGTTTTATACGGGTCATCCATAATGAGGGAAGATACAGCATATATCTACCTTCCAAATCCATACGATAGGGAGGCCCTTAGGCCCTTTTCTAAGAGAGAAGCTGGCGGATGCCGCTTGAAGGTTTATGTGCCAGAAAGAGACGTCATGAAATCTTCCATTTTGTTTGATGGAATTCGGATTGTAGATAAATGCCAGAACATACTGGACCTTGCTGGATTAGGTATGGATGGCCGGATTGCCGCAAAGGACCTGGTGAATAAAAATGGCAAATGAGGAGAGTGGAGAGACTACTCTCGCCAGGGATTCATTTGAAGAACTCAGGTATATTTTCGGCTGGAGCCTTTCTAACAGAAATTATAGGACAGGTGATATTATTCTCATAGGTGGATGGGCAGTCCACACATTTAATCCATAGAAATATTCACTTGATATCGATTTTATTGCAACTGATCGTTTCAAAGACTCATTAATAAGACATCTTTACTCCACCCGAGATTACATTAAACAAAAAGACTCCGCAGGAAACAACCTATATTTAAAAGCCCTAGACTCTGGAGAGATTTATCTTGATTTTCTGCCGAAAAAAGATCAATTCCACGGTACGTCAAAAACGCTCAATTTGTTAGAAATAGATTATGGGCATACTTTCAAAAATATTTCCTATTCCTTTGGACCAGAGTTTCGGGTTATTGTTCCAGAGATCTCAATGCTATTCTTGCTAAAATTAAAAGCGGCATGGGACAGATACTATGATTTATCAGATAAAAACAATATGAACAATAATCGTTTGAATGAGAAGTTTACAAAGGATTGTGGTGATATCATAGCATTACTTCAGAGTAATTCTTTTCAATTCTCCAGATTTGATTGGTTGTCTAAAATGATGTCTGAATTTGTTTTTTTGAGAAACTTCCTTGGGCAAGAAATTATAGAGGACAATTCAACGTTTGATCGCGTTTCCCGCAAGCAGGGAAATGCACTCATAAGAAAGCTGTTGTCTCTTATTTGATGAAGAACAAAATTGAATGGCTATAAGGTTGGAAGGAAATATCCAAAGGTAGCCCATTAGAACATTAATCAAATCCCAACCGGTCCACTTTTCCATTTTTTAAAGATCCTTCAATATCCATTTCTGAATTTCAGAAAGGTCCATGAGAATAGTATCTTCGCTCAGCTCTTTATAATCTCCTCTAAAACCGCTTTTTGAGAACACAGCATAGGTATAATTTTTTCCGGGATACTGTTTTCGCAGTATTTCTGATTTTGTCTTTAAAGCTTTTACTAAATTAACAGGCACAGGACTGTTTGTCCACTTGCATTCGGCGAACATTAATTCCCCACGTCTTTCAGAATATGCAACAATATCTATCTCCTTGTTTCCCGAGCCATTTCTGCCCCACCATCTGGAAACCGTGTCATATGATCGGCCCAATATCCCTTCCAATATGAGCTCCTTCATGAGGTTCTCAAACTGCTCTCCCGCAAAAGTGGGAAAATCCGCCCTTATGCTTTCGAGAACGCCTTCATTGTGAGAACTTTCGATTTCGCTTTTATGTGGTAAGACATACCTGAACCAGAACTTCAGGTATTGGTCGGATATCCAGTACAATCTTCTCTTATACTTCTCAGAAGCCCCGAATGGCTTTTCCGGTATTACAAGACCAAGTAACATGAGGACATCAAGATACTTGGATACCATACTCTTATCCATGCCGGAATATGTACATATCTCTCCTAAAGTATGATTTCCGTATGAAATTGACCTGAGAATCAACATATAATTTCTTGGTTCCCTGAATTCAGTTCTAAGGAGAAATTCTGCTTCCTCATATAGTGCTGAGCCTCTGGAAAGAATTTTATTCGAGACATTTTCCCAAAATCCAACAGAAGGATCAAGTTTCAGAAGATATTCTGGTACGCCGCCAAATACAAAGTATGTAGAGCACAAATCTTCTATTTCGTAATCGACGAATTCCGCCAAGTATCTAAACTTCAAAGGTTTTATCTCCAACTGACCGGTTCTTCTGCCGTAAAGTACTTCATTTTCCATTACGCTGATCGATGATCCAGAGAGAACCAACATTACATTCATTTGCCTCAATATGGTGTCGTATATTTTCTGAAACACTGATGGGATTGCCCTGTTAGCCTCCACAAGATATGGAAATTCATCTATAGCAATTATAATCTTTGATTCATTTGCTTTTGCTTGGAATGAAGTGCTGGAAGCCAAAACAGAAAAAAGAGAGAACCAATCGTCAAAACTTGCCTTGATAATCCTGTCATCTTGCAGGAACTTTGATACAACAGCCTTGAAGTTGATAATATTTTCCCTATCTCCTTCTGCTGTTGCAAGAAAATAGACTCCCCTGTTGCCAATGAACCTACTGATCAATTCAGTCTTTCCAACCCTTCGTTTTCCATAAAGAATGAACAGCGAAACTTCCCTAGATGAGTACGCATTCTCAAGAATTTCTATTTCTTCAACTCTGTTAACAAACTTTTGTTGTGACATAAGTATTATACTTTATTCTCAACAAATATATTAATCTGTTTAGACTGCCGTTTTCCCTAGGATTGATCTGATCCCCTTAATTTTGGACAGTCTCCGACTTTAATCAGATTTCTCCAGCTAATGCTCAGCAGTTTTATATCTCTCTCTGTTAGCGAGCGAGGAAACAATATATTCGATGACATCCATTATCAATGGGGGATCTCTGATCATTTCTCGATTGTCCTTTTCCAGAATGACTTTTCCCCATTTTTCACCTCTCTTCAATATACATACAGTCGATATAATAACTTTTCTGACGATTAGGTTTGTTGCATAATCCATGCGATATAGACAGTGATTGTATGCTTAAGAGTTCCCGAAGAGTGAAAAATCAACATCCGTCATCAATTATTCCGGTACCTCTATTCAGGACAAAATCAGTATATTCGATGGTGAGATCACGGGTCTTCCTTTAGCGACCGTCTATTATAGCGGATTTAATGAAAAGCCTTGAATCGTGGGAGGATATTATCTATGCCCTTTATTTTTTATGCTCATCAAGTTTAGATGATCAGTGTAGTCTATCCCTTCTGCAACGCCATTCAGGGAGATTGGTATCTCCGTGAAGAAAGCATAGAACTTATCTCATCTGGCTTCTCTCTTGCTGCCCAAGCTGCAGTATTTGGCTTCTTCAATGATGAAAAGCTGTTGTTATTCAAGGAAGGAGAGTTCATCCTAGAATATCCTAACATTTCAATGTTCCGTCATAACTACAAGAAGGATACAGAACCTAAATTAGGTATCAACGTAGATCACTAAAGAGTGATTTTATTTTTCATATTCTGACATTTTTATATTATTAAAATGCGATTTTTATTTAGATATCCATTTTAGGGTGTAAGTGTTCTTAAACCGCTATAGTATGGGCCCGACCGGATTTGAACCGGTGATCTTCGCCGTGTGAGGGCGACGTCGTAACCACTGGACCACGAGCCCTGAAAACAGAATAGGCACCGATGAT
>JABEBX010020211.1_pt1 | contig 14988 bp, 13 predicted proteins | sample 7245971 | NCBI WGS metagenome assembly JABEBX01 (sample SAMN14506365, study PRJNA622280) | hot springs metagenome | biome: hot spring [ENVO:00000051]|acidic hot spring [ENVO:00002120]; feature: spring [ENVO:00000027]|sediment [ENVO:00002007]; material: sediment environment [ENVO:01001048]... | reverse complement strand
TATGCCGAACTGCTTTACGCGACCGGGACTCTGACTCCCGATGCGGCGGAGAAATTGCAATGAAGGTTCTGTTAGGGGTGAGTTTGCTTGCCGTTTCCGCGTTGCTGTTGGCCGGCTGCCACGGCAATGAGACAGCTCCACAGGTTGCGGTTCAGACCGTGGCGGCGCGCGTGGTCGAGAGCAGCGAGCAGCAGGTTCCCATCATGCTGCACGCCACAGGGACGGTTCATGCCAAGGAGACGGCCACCATTTCCGCGCAGGTGATGAGCCGCATCGAGCAGGTTCTGGTGCATGCGGGAGACAGTGTGCGCGCGGGCCAAACACTGGTGGTGCTCGACGATTCCGCGCTGCGCGCCTCGGCGGCCCAGGCGCAGGCCGCGGTCAAGGCGGCCGAAAACGAGCAGGCGGCGGCCAAAAGCAGCGCCAGCCTGGCCGCCGGCACGCTGGCCCGCTACAAGCAGCTACAGACGGAAAAGAGCGTCAGCCCGCAGGAGATGGACGTGGTGACGCGGCGGGCTGAGGCCGCGGCGGCGCAGCTCGGTGCTGTCGAAGCCCAGGTCCAAGCGGCGCGCGACCAGGCCCGCGCAGCCCGCATCATGCTCGGTTACACGCGGATCGCGGCGCCCTTCAACGGGATCGTCACCGCGCGCATGGCCGATCCAGGAACCATGGCCGCGCCCGGCGTGCCCCTGCTCGAAGTGGACCGCACCGGGGCGCTGCAATTGCAGGTTTCCGTAGACGAATCGGTGATCGGCGCCGTGCATTTGGGCATGAAGACGCCAGTCTCCGTCGATGGCGTCGCGCAGCAGCTCCAAGGCGCGGTGGCCGAAATTGTGCCGGCGGCCGATCCCACGAGCCACAGTTTTCTGGTCAAAATCGATCTGCCTTCGTCGAGCCAACTGCGCGCCGGCATGTACGGCTCGGCGCAGTTTCCCAACGGCACGCACGAGGCGATTCTGGTTCCGCAATCGGCGGTGGTCACACGCGGCTCGCTCGAATGCGCTTATGTCCTCGACAGCCAGGACATCGCGCATCTCCGTTATGTCACGCTGGGCGCGGTTCACGGCAGCCAGGTTGAAGTTCTCTCCGGAATCACGGGCGGCGAACGGCTCGTGGACACGCCTGAGGATCGCGACTTCGCAGGCAAGCGCATTGAGGCCCAGCCATGAATCAGAATCTTGGATTAGCCGGAAAACTGGCAAAGGCTTTTATCAACTCCAAGCTGACGCCGCTGTTCATCATCACGGCGCTGGCGATTGGGACCTTTGCCACGATCGTGATCCCGCGTCAAGAAGACCCGCAGATTCTGGTGCCCATGCTGGACATCACCACCGCCATGCCGGGCGCGTCGCCGGCGGAGGTGGAGAAGCGCGTCACCGAGCCCATCGAGATGCTCGTGCACCAGATCTCGGGCGTGAAGTATATCTATTCGACATCCAGCCCCGGCCAGAGCCTGGTCATCGTGCGTTTCCGGGTCAACACGCCGCAGAAGCGGGCGCTGATTGAGGTTTACAGCAAAATTTACTCCAACTTCGACGTGCTTCCGCCGGGCGCTTCGCGCCCCATGATCAAGGCGCGTTCCATCAACGATGTACCCATCCTGACGTTCTCGCTGTGGGGGCCGAATTACAGCGGCTATCAGCTTCGCACCATCGCCGACGAGATTCAGCACCGCATCGAGCAGATTCCCAATGTGTCTGAGACCCACGTGCTTGGCGGACTGCCGCGCACCATGCGCGTAGTCCTGAGCACGGCCAAGCTGAACGGCTACGGCCTTTCGCCCATGGCCATCGTCGGCAGTCTCCAAGCTGCGAATGCGCGCCTGCAGGCAGGCAGCTTCTCTGAAAACAACCGCGAGATCAGCGTGGACGCCGGCAATTTCTTTACCAGCACCAAAGACCTTGCATCGGTGGTGGTGAGCGTGGACCACGGACGGCCTGTGTATCTGCGCGATGTGGCGGACAAGATCGTGGACGGTCCCGCCGAGCCGGCCAATTACGTGCTCTTCGGCACCACAACCACGGGCTCACATCAGCCGCCCGCGCAGTACCAGTCCGTGACCATCAGTGTGGCCAAGCTCAAAGGCACCAACGCTACCGACATCGCCAACGCCGTGATAGCCAGCGTCCAACGGATGCGCGGCGACGTGATACCCAAAGACGTACACATCACGGTGGACCGCAACTACGGCCGGACGGCCAAGAATAAGGCCGACGAGCTGCTCTTTCACTTGCTGCTGGCCACAGTCTCCGTCACTCTGCTCATCGCGCTGTTTCTAGGCTGGCGCGAGTCGGGCGTGGTGCTGCTGGCGATTCCCGTCACGCTGGCGCTCACCATGGCGGTCATGTACTTCATCGGCTACACCATCAACCGCGTCACGCTCTTTGCGCTCATCTTCTCCATCGGCATTCTGGTGGACGACGCCATCGTGGTGGTTGAAAACATCGTCCGACACTACCGATTGCCGGAGAACCAGCACCGCTCGTGCTTCGACGTGACCGTGGAAGCCGTGGCCGAGGTCGGCAACCCCACTATTGTGGCCACTTTCACGGTGCTGGCCGCGGTGCTGCCCATGGCCTTTGTGCGCGGACTGATGGGGCCGTACATGCGGCCCATCCCCGTGGGATCGTCGGTGGCCATGCTCTTTTCCCTGATCGTGGCGTTCGTGGTGTCGCCGTGGGCCGCGATGCGGCTTCTCGGTAAGCACTTCGGCAAAGCGAGCACCCTGGAGCCGGAAGGCGAAAACTGGCGCACGCGCATCTATCGGCGCGTCATGACGCCGCTCATCGCCTCGCGGCGCAATCGTCTTCTGTTCTTGGTGGGTGTGGCCGTGCTGTTGCTCGCGTCTGTGGCCTTGGTGCCGCTGAAGTGGGTGCGCGTCAAGATGCTGCCCTTTGACAACAAGAGCGAGCTGCAGGTCATCGTCAACATGCCTGAAGGCACGCCGCTGGAACAAACGCTGCACGTCACCCAGGCGCTGGGCAATGAGCTGGCGCATCAGCCCGACATTCTGGATTATCAGGTCTACGCGGGAACCTCGGCGCCCTACAATTTCAACGGCCTGGTGCGCCACTACTACCTGCGCCGTCAGCCTAACCAGGCCGACATCCAGGTGGATCTATTGCCGCCCAAGGAGCGCCGGCTGGAGAGCCACGCCATCGCCAAGCGTTTGCGGCCCTTGCTGGACGCCGTCGGCAAGAAGTATGGCGTGCGCAGCATTCAGGTCACCGAGGTGCCGCCCGGACCGCCGGTGTTGCAAACCCTGGTGGCTGAGGTCTACGGCCCCAGCCTCGCGGGACAAATCCGCGTGGCGAGCCAAATCAAATCCATCTTCCTTCATACGCCAGGCGTTGTGGACACGGACTGGTACGTGGACGATCCGCAGCCGCGGCTGGTGATCAGCGTCGATCAGGTCAAAGCCGCTGAGAACGGCATCGCCGTAGCGGAGGTGGCGCATGCTTTGGCGCTGGCCACCTCGGGAATGCAGGTTGGCCTGCTGCACAATCCCAACTCGCGTAAGGCGATTCCGCTAACCGTAGAGATCGATCGCGCCGACCGCTCGTCGGAGCAGGGCCTGGAAAACATCAAGCTGCCCGCCGCCAACGGCTCCATGGTCTCGCTGCGCGAGCTGGTTACCATCAGGCGCACGATCATTCCCCAGAGCATCTACCACCAGAATTTGAAGCGCGTGGTCTACGTGACCGGCGACGTGGCCGGAAAACTAGCAAGTCCCGTCTATGCGATTCTCAAGATGGACAAGAAGCTCGATCACCTGCGCCTGCCGGCCGGCTACATCCTCCCGCGCTATAACGCCGAGCAGCCGAAATATACCAATCACTACTCGATGAAATGGGGCGGCGAGTGGCAGATCACCATCGAGGTCTTCCGCGATTTGGGGCTAGCCTTCGCCGCCTGCCTCGTACTCATTTATATCCTGGTGGCGGGATGGTTCCGCTCCTACGCGGTGCCGCTGATCATCATGGCGCCTATTCCGCTCACGCTGGTGGGCATTCTGCCCGCGCACGCCATGCTGGGCGCGTTCTTCACTGCCACTTCGATGATCGGGTTCATCGCCGGCGCCGGCATCGTCGTGAGCAACTCCATTCTCGTCGTGGTCTTCATCGAGCTGCGCTGGCGGCAAGGAGTTCCGCTGGCACAAGCCGTGATCGACGGGGGCGCCGTCCGCTTACGTCCTATGCTGCTGACGGCGGCGGCGGTGGTGGTCAGTGCGAGCGTCATCTTTACCGATCCCATCTTCCAGGGGCTGGCCATCTCGCTGATGGCCGGCGCCATCGCCGCCACCTTCCTGTCGTGGCCCATGCTTCCCCTTCTCTATTACATGGTTCACCGGCATCGCAAACCCGAGATCGTCTGTGAACCCTCTACCGATCCCAACACCAATTCAGGAGAAATCCAATGACCGTTGAACGTGGACTTCGTTTGATAGCCGGCATCGCCGTGCTCGTGTCGCTCGCCCTTGCTCATTACGTTTCGATGTACTGGCTGTGGCTCACGGCCGTCGTGGGGCTCAACCTGTTGCAGTCGGCCTTCACCAACTGGTGCCCCAGCATGATCATTCTGCGCGCCCTGGGATTGAAGGACGCCGGCTCCGCCAAAACCGCCTGAGGCCGCCATGCACGAAAGACGCATGTCAGCTTCCCACGCGCATCGGCTCGAAGATCCCGCGCGCCTGCTCTTTCTCCCGCCCGGCGAAGTGCTGGACGCGCTGGCCTTGCGCGCCGGAGACACAGTGGCCGACGTGGGCGCGGGCACGGGATACTTCACGCTGCCCATGGCGCGCGCCGTGGGCCCGCGAGGCAAGGTATACGCCGTGGACGCGCAGGACGAAATGCTGGCGCGGCTCAAAAAGAAGGTTCGTGAGACCAAACTGGCCAACGTCGAACTGGTCCAGGCGGAAGCGGATCGCACCGGCCTGCCGCCATCCGTTTGCGATCTCTTCTTCCTCGCCAACGTCTGGCACGAACTGGACGATCACGCCGCCACGCTCGGCGAAGCCCGGCGCGTGCTGAAGCCGCAAGGCAGGATCGCAATCCTCGACTGGCGGCCCGATGTGGAGCCCGATTATGAACCACCCCTGGCTCATCGGCTCGATCCCTCCCATGCCATCGGCCACCTGCGCGCGGCTGGCTTCGAGCCGCTCGCCCAGACCTTCGCCGGCCGGTACTCCTGGCTCGTGCAGGGAGAGATGCGTTCTTGACCATGCCAAAAGCTGCTTCCTCGACCGCGCCTTCCCGCCCCAGCCGCGGCGAGCGGCTCAAGGATGAGGTCTACCGTCAAATGTTCCGGCTGGAAGCGCGCCGTCCCGGCGCCGACAGGGACCTCGCCGTTGCTCTGCTGCGCGCCTTCGCTGCCTCCGACGCAGCGGCTGGCCGCAGAAGTGAAAAGCAGTGGCTGAAAAAAGTCTGTCCCATCTGTCTCGCCATGATTGACGACGCCTTGCAGAGGGAAGGCCCAGGCCGGCGGTGCAGCAGCATGGAATCCCCACCCTAGCCGCAAAAACAAAGACGCGGTACCCGGAGGGTTCCCAGGTGGGGCGCCCGGCCTTGTTCCCATTCCGGCATCGGCCCCGGCGCGCGCTCAATTGGTTCCTCCCGCAACAACGCGCCTCGCCCACCCAGTCTTTCGCGCTGCGCGCGGGAATATACTGGAGATGTTCCCGAGTTGCCGCGTCGATGCGCCCCGAACTGATTCAAGCAGCTAAACTTTTGCGCCGCCAAACGCCTGAAGCCGTCGAGGAAGCCATCGGCCTGCTTCAGAACACGGTCTACTCCTTCAGCATGAAGGTCTGCGGGCACCCCGAAGACGCGGAAGACACCATGCAGGAGGTGCTCTATCGCTCCCTCGGCCATCTGGCCAAAATTCAGGACCCGCAGGCGCTTGCGGTCTGGCTCTACACCGTAACCCGAAACCGCTGCTGGCGCATGAGGCGCAAACCCGCCGGCGCCCCGGCGCACGCTCTCTCGCTCGACGAGTTGATACCGGACGACGCGGAGCTGGGCCGCCTGCTCCAGGACGCCGCCGAAAGTCCGGAGGCCAATCTCCTCCACGGCGAGCAGCACCACCTGCTCCACGAAGCCGTGTTGCGCATTCCGGCGCCGCTGCGCATCGTTCTTGTGCTTCATGACATGGAGGAGCTGACCACCGAGCAGGTGGCTGCAATCCTCGGCCTCCAACCCGGAACCGTTCGTGTTCGCCTGCACCGCGCCCGCCTCAGCGTGCGCCAGCAGATGACGCACATCCTGGACGCCGTACCTGAGCCGAAGACCGGCAACTCCGCCACCGGAAAAAGGCGCGCTGCCCGCGCCAAGCGCTCTCAGCGCCCCGCCGAGTGCCGCAAGCTGTTCGCCCACCTCTCCGACTATCTGGATGGAAGAGTGCCGCAGCCCGCTTGCGACAAGATGCGGAAACATATCGACGCTTGCCCGGCGTGCATGGCCTTTCTGCGCGATCTGCGCGCCGCCATTGATCGCTGCCGCGCGCTGGAAATTCCCTGCGATCCCGCCGTCGCCGGCCGTTTGCGCGCCATCCTCACCCAGGAATACTTGCGCATGTTGGGCCTGCCGAGCGGAGAAAAAGCGCCCGCCGCTGTGTAACGAAACCGACCCCTCGTGGATTTATTCCAATGAAAAGTGAGGATCGATGTGGAAGTAAAAATCTCGCATCTTGGACAAGTAAAGTTCGCCATTCAGGCGCGGTCGCACACTGTTCTCTGCGATCAGCCGGTAGAGAAAGGCGGTGAAGACGCGGGCATGACGCCCCCAGAATTCCTGTTGGCCTCGCTCGGCTCCTGCGTGGCCTTTTACGCCGCCGAATACTTGCGGACCCGCAATCTAGCCCACAGCGGCGTGGAGGTTCGAGTCACCGCGGAAAAACTCAAGCCGCCCGCCCGCTTCGGCAACTTCCGCATTCACGTCGCCTGCCCCGCCGCTCTCACGGAAGAGCAAACACAGACCATGCTGCGCGCAGTGCGCCACTGCACCATTCACAATACGCTCTTGTCGCCGCCGGAGATTGAAATCGAGATCACCGCAGACGAGGCCGTCCTTCCATAGAACAGTGCCCCAGCAGCATTTTCCCGCCGGAAAGCCCTCTACGAATCGGCTCCGTGCAGGCTCCCTACCGTGTAATGCTGATGCTCTTGCCGCGGGAGAGCACGGAAGTCTTGCGGCGGTCTTTGGATGCGTGATCGATCTGCTTCCAGAAAGCGAGGAAGTAATCCACGGCGGAGATCACCGAAACCGCCACGGTGAAGTAGATGGCGGCAATCGCGTACCACTTGACCGGAATCACGACCACCCCGATCTGCCAGTGGTTCCAACCGTGGGCCATGATGGCGGAGACGACGGCGACGATCTCAACGACCGTTTTCAGCTTGCCCAGTTCGCTGGCCGTGATGGTGAACCCCTCGGACGCGGCGATGGAACGCAAACCGGAGACAAAGAACTCGCGCCCGATGATGACGACCGCGATCCAGACCTTCACCACCTGGGGATTGTAGGCCACCAGGGCGATCAGGGCGGCGGTAATCATGATCTTGTCGGCGATGGGGTCGAGCAACATGCCCATGGTGGTGATCTGGCCGCGCCTGCGGGCCAGATAGCCGTCCAGGCCGTCGGTGACAGAAGCCAGCACGAACAAGGCCGACGCCGCGATCTCCTGCTCGCCGCCCGGCCCACGCCCGGGGAAGTGCGAGGAGAGACTCCACAGGAACAGCGGGATCATGATGATCCTGCTCATCGTGATGGAGTTGGGCAGATTCATGCGCATCCCGCCCCGCTGGCGAGTCTATGGAGGCTTGACACCATTATTGCATCCATGTCGTCCCGCGCGCCGCGGCCGTAATCTGGAAACCGGACGCAGAGTCAGGAGCATGAATCGAGGGATGAATCCGGCAGAATCCATCCCCAATTCAGCGCCATCGGCGGGCGATGGTCCGCTTGCGCTAGGCGTAGATGCCCCTCTGCCTGATGGTGAAGGCCACGCGGTCGATGGCCAGCATGTAAGCGGCGATGCGGTTGTTCACGTTGTGGGCCTCGGAGTAGCGGACCACATCTTCAAAGCTGTCGCGCAGGATGGTCTCCAACTGCTCGTCGACGATCGCTTCCTTCCAGAAATATCCCTGCCGGTCCTGCACCCACTCAAAGTAGCTGGCCGTGACGCCGCCCGCGTTCGCCAAAATATCGGGGACGACGAAGATGTGCTTATCGGCCAGAATCTCATCGGCCACGGCGGTGGTGGGGCCGTTGGCGCCCTCGACCACGATGCGCGCCTTGATGTGGTCGGCATTGCGGCTGGTGATCACGTTCTCAGTGGCCGCGGGGATGAGGATTTCGCACTCGGAAGCCAACAACTCTTCGCTGGGCGCGGCCTCGGCCTCGCCAAAACCGAGAATCGTATTGTTGCGGCGCTTGTATTCGAGCAGTTGGTGAATGTCGATGCCGGAGGAGTTGTACAGGCCGCCTTCCCGCTCGGCGACGCCGACGATCTTGTAGCCGTGCTCGTGCATCAGCCGGGCCGCGTTCGATCCCACGTTGCCGAATCCCTGGATCACCACCCGGCAGCCTTCGATGGGCATATTCAGGTAGCGCAGGCTCTCGCCGCACACGATCATCACCCCGCGCCCGGTGGCCTCAATGCGCCCCCGCGAGCCGCCGATGTTCAGCGGCTTGCCCGTCACTACGCTGGTCACCGTCTGCCGCATGTGCATGGAATAGGTGTCCATGATCCACGCCATGGTCTGTTCGTTGGTGTTCACGTCGGGCGCGGGAATGTCCTTTTCCGGCCCCAGGAATTCGATGATCTCCGCCGTATAGCGCCGCGTCATCCGCTCCAGCTCGCCCCGGCTCATCGCGGCCGGGTCGCAGATGATGCCGCCCTTGGCCCCGCCGAAGGGAATATTCACCACCGCGCACTTCCAGGTCATCCAACTGGCCAGCGCGCGCATTTCGTCCAGGGTCACGTCCGGCGCGTAGCGGACGCCGCCCTTGCACGGGCCGCGCGCCATCGAGTGCTGCACCCGGAACCCCGTGAACACGTCGACCGCGCCGTTGTCGAGGGTGACCGGGAAATGGACGATCACCTCCCGCGAGGGAGAGCGCAGCACCTTCCACAAACCCTCGTCCAGATTCAGTTTTCGCGCCGCAAAATCGAATCGCGCGCTTTGCGCCTCCCAGGGATTAATCTCCTGGTCTAAAGTAACTTCTGGCCTAACCGTTGACATACATCCCTCCCATTCCCGTTGCTCTTGGAGCTGCGGCCTGGAAAACCTGACGCTCGCAACTCATAGAAGCAACGGACATTCTTCCGGCGGTCCGGAATTGTTCCGTCTCCGCCTTGGCTGCCGAACCCGCCAAGGCGTGTGTTGGGCTCCGGCGCAACTGCCCGTAAGCCCAAGCCCCTGTGAGTGTAGGCCCGGCGGTAAGTTACGTCAAGCCGCCGGGAAGCAGCGGGTGTCGTCAAGCCGCTTGTGTAAAAACGAGGGGAAAAGCACCATGCCGGAATCGCTCGCACTGGCAACAGCCGGCAATCCCCGGCTTCCAGCAAGAATGAAAAGGCATCGTCAAGAGTCAAAAACCGATAGATCGCGCTCATCTTAATCGATCCCAACAACCTGCTGACCGTCGATCGTCGGCAACCGCTGCGCTATTCCAGCATCTGCAAGTTCAGGGGCTCGACCAACATGCAGTCCATCGTGCGGATGGGGGCCAGGGCGCGCTGGAGGGCCGAGGTTCTGCATGGCTCCACGGTGACCACGAAGGGCAGGGCGTGGGCGGGATAGCCGGCCTTCTGCACGATGGCGCGAATGTTGATCTGCTCCTTGGCCAGGGCCCCGGCGATGGCCGCCACGATTCCCGGCCGGTCGTTGACCAAAAAGCGGATGTAATGGGGAACCTCGAACTCCGCGCCCACGTGTACCGGGGCCGACGGAACCTCGACGCGGCGTGAGCCGTGAGCGAGGACGAGCAGATCGCTGACCACGGCCACGGCCGTAGGATGGCCGCCGGCGCCATGGCCGGAGAAGACCACATCGCCGCCGTAATGGCCGCTGGCGATGATCATGTTCTCTGTTCCCTGCGACCAGGCCAGCGGTGAACGCAGCCCGACCAGCATGGGACCGACGGCGGCCGCCAGCCGTCCCTCGACCTGCTCGGCGCAGGCCACTTGGCGGATGGTGCAGCCCAGATCGCGCGCATAGCTGAAGTCCACGGGCGCCAGGGCGGTGATGGGACTGGGAACGATCTCCTCCGGGTCGACCGCGACGCGCAGGGCCAGGCGCATAAGGATAACCAGCTTGGCGCGGGCGTCAAAGCCGCCCACGTCTTCGGTGGGATCGGCCTCGGCATAGCCTTTGGTCTGCGCCGCGGCCAGCACCGCGGCGTACTCCGCTCCGTCCTGCATGTTGCTGAGGATGAAGTTGCAGGTGCCGTTGAGAATGCCTTCGATGCGCTCGATGCGGTCGCCGGCCAGGCCCTGCTCGAGGCCGGGAATCACGGGAATTCCGCCCGCCACCGCGGCGCCGTACTTGAGATGGCCGCCTTTGGCTTCGGCCAGCCGCTCCAGTTCCACGCCATGGTAGGCGATGAGCTTTTTGTTGGCCGTGACCACGCTCTTGCCGGCTTCAAGAGCACGGCGCACCCACTCGCCCGCCGGATCCAGGCCGCCGGCCAGCTCCACGATTACATCCACGTCCGAGGCCAGCACGGCCGCGGCGTCTTCGCTCCAAACTACGCCCGGCGGCGTCCAATCCACGCGCTTGCGCTCGATGCCGCGATTGAAGACGTGGGTTAGCTGCAGTTCCGGCGGGTGCGTCTCAACCAGAATCCGCGCCACCGAGCTGCCCACGGTGCCGAAGCCGAAGATGGCGATGCGCAGAGGGCGCGGGTGGCGCGCGTCCGGCGCGGCGGAATGGCCGGACGACGATGCGGGATCATGGATTGGCGACACCTGAATTGCCTTTGCCGTAGATTCACGGGATGAAGATACCTGACACTCCGATGATACCCGACCGGACGGCTGGGACATCCGTTCCCGCATTCGCCACGGTCTTTGCTTATGTGCGTGCCGGGTATAACGAGGGTGAAAATCGCAGCCTATAATCATCGTCATGCTCGGCTTCTTCTCCCGAGCTCAAGGTCGTTTAGCTACAACCCATGCACTCAGCCTGAAGGAGCCGGCGCTGTCATGCAATCAGGTTCCGCTTTTGGGACCTGGGAAACCACCGAACCGCACGGACACGGCACTAGGGTGGGCATTCCATGATTACGAAATCGCGAGGTCGTGGTACCGGGAGAACTAAGGGGAACGAGGGCGCACGTCAGATTTGAGGGATGAAGTCATGCGGCCGGGGAACGAAAGAGAGTTGACGCCAATGCGTATTTTGCCCATCCTCGCCGCCACGTTGCTGGGCGTGTTTCTTGCCGCGCCCCTCTGCGCCCAGCGTCAGCAGCCCGACCCCCTCACCGAAGCCCAGGCCGAGCAGATCGCCAACGCCAGCATCGATCCCGACGCTCGCATCGGCCTCTATACCAAGTTCCTCAACCAGCACGCTGACGACATCCAGGCCCTCGGCCGCCGCATCCCATCCGTCGCGCGCGACCATCGCATGCGGCGCGACCTCGAGAACTTCGCCAACCTCATGGACGAGCTGGGCGACAACCTCGACACCTACGGCGGCCGTAAGGCCGATCTGCGCAAAAGCTTGAAGGATCTCAACAAAGCCATCCCCCGTTGGCAGCGGATTCTCCACGGCCTATCCAACAACTCCGGCTTCTCCATCTCGCTCCAAGACGCCGTGGATAGTAGCGACGACCTCGCCACACAGGCCAAGCAGCTTCTCGTCAGCCAGACCGCCTACTTCAAGCTTCACAAAAAACAGCGCGGCCAGCAGCGCTACGAGCCGCCGCCGCAGTAAAAGGCAAGGGATCAGGGAGCCGCATACGAAATCACGCGGTCACGGCACTATTGATCTCTGCAAAATGAATGAAACCTCTGTCACCCTGAGCGCAGTCCCGGGCTAGCGGGACGGAGTCGAAAGATCTGCGGTTGTTACTACTTCGTAGCGGTTTTATTCATTTTGCAGTCCCCCAGAGCCGCTTGCAAAATTCAAAAAAATCCGAATCCTACCTTCCCTCCGGGGCTAAAGCCCCATTGATTTTGCTCGCCTTACGGCACGGCTAAAGCCGTGCCCCTTCAAAACCGCGTGCGGCAGCATGAATCGTGCGGCAGCATGAATTTTGCAAGGAGCTCCCTATAGTTCATGTTTTTCGCGGCAGCGCCGATGAAGCCCATGTCGGCTTGGTACATCTCCCGCCACGGAGACGAGGCACGTTGGGATCCATGCAGAACACTGCTTATTATCAGACTCCGCCGCCCCTATCCGGACTAACGCTTGTGGAGCTGAACGCCATATCCGCAGCGCCGGCGGTGGGCGTGAGTGCGGCATGGCGGAAGCTATTGATGCAAGCCGAGATGGCCGCGCCGCACTTGCAAGTGGCGGCCATCGAGGGCGAGCACGGCACCGGCAAACACACGCTGGCGCGCTATATCTTCAGCCGTTCGCCGCTTTCGAGCACAAAATTTCAGCGGCGCGATGCGCGCGAATGGCTGGTCACCGACGCCGATCCCGCAACGCTCGCCGGCTTCACCTATCTTGACCGCGTGGACCTGCTGGCGCCTCCTGGCCAGGGGCTGCTGCTGGGCGTGCTGAAGACTCTCCAGGACCGGCCGCCGGGACGCGCCGTGGTGGTAGCCTCATCGCAGACGCCGCTGCGGCAGATGGCCGGCCAAGGGCTTCTTTTGCCCGATCTAGCCTTTCGTCTCACCGCCATTCGTTTTGCTATTCCGCCGCTGCGGCAACGCCGCGAAGACATTGCGCCGCTGGCGCAGTCGCTGCTCGAACGCATCTGCGCGCGCTATCAGCACCGGCCGGTGGCGCTGGGTCCCGGCGCGCTGGCGCGCCTGCTGCAGCACAACTGGCCGGGCAACGTGCGCGAGTTGGCCAGCGTGCTGGAATCGGCTCTTTTAGATGCAGTGAACGGCGTGATCCGGGCCAGCGATTTGGCCTTGCCGAATGGCGCCGATGTTCTGCCCGAACAGCAACCCGCCGTCCGTCCCGACAGCCTTTCACTCGACGCCGTGATCCGGCACCATGTGCAGTATGTGCTGGATCTGAATCGCGGCAACAAGCTGCGCGCGGCGCGCCAACTCCAGATCAGCCGCTCCACCCTCTATCGCATTCTGGGCAACGAATCCCTTCTGGCCCACTGAGGACGCACTGCCATCAAAGCGGTTCCGGAGTTTCCGCGGCTCCAAAGTTACCGCGCCCCGCACGGATGCCACCGGAACCAGCGAGACCTCCGGGTTGAATCGGAACAACCTCCTAAGCCTTTGCCGGCGTGCGAAACCAACCGCGGCCTCACCGCCCACGAAGACATGTTAAGCTGAGGCTGCAATCGCTCGAATCGCGGCCCGCTCTGCGGATGAACTCTTTAGGGGTCTTGATGCGCCGTTGCAGGCCGCGGGCGCGTGGGACATTTGCGGCGCCCTCCAGCCAAAGCTCGGTGATGCAACCCTTTCGCAGCCGAAAACTGTGCTGAAGGTCATCGCCGCACACGAAGTCGAGGGACTGACTCTTGCAGCCGGATCCATCGGTACGGAAGGTTCTGATCTACCGCCTGGGCAGCTTGGGCGACACCGTGGTTGCGCTGCCCGGCTTTCATCTCGTCGCCCGCGTCTTTCCCCGCGCGGAGCGCCGTCTGCTCACCAACTTTCCCGTCCACGCCAAGGCGCCGCCGGCCGCCGCCGTGCTGGGTGAATCGGGGCTGGTGCATAATTACTTGCGCTACGCCGCCGGCACGCGCAATCCGGCCGAGTTGTTACGGCTGACCTGGCAGATTCGCCGCTTCAACCCCGACCTGCTCGTCTATCTCCAACCGTCGCGGGGAGACAAAGCGGTTCGGAGGGATGCGGCCTTTTTCCGGATGAGCGGCATCGGCGAGATTGTCGGCCTGCCGCTGGGCGATCTGGGCGTAAGCACGTTCGATCCCGCGACCGGGTTGTGGGAGCGCGAGGCCTCCCGGCTGATGCGCTGTCTTCGCCCGCTGGGCGAAGCCGATGTCTCCGACCTTCGCAACTGGGACTTGCACCTCACCGAGGCCGAGCACCGCAAAGCCGGCGAGGCGCTGGCCCCTTGCGGCGATCGGCCCATCATCGCCTGCGGTCCGGGAACCAAGATGCAGGCCAAGGACTGGGGGCAGGAAAACTGGCGCGGACTTTTGGGCCGCCTGTCTAAAAAATATCCATGGTACGGACTGGTGCTGTCCGGCGCCAAAGACGATGCCGCAGTTTGCGACTATGCCGCTCTCGATTGGGCTGGGCCGAAGCTGAACCTTGCTGGGCTGAACCCGCGTGAGTCGGCCGCCGTGTTCAGCCGCGCCAGGATCTTCATTGGACCGGATTCGGGTCCCCAGCATCTAGCCGCCAGCGTGGGCACGCCCTGCGCCTGTGTTTTCTCCGCGCGCAATCTGCCGGGAGTGTGGTTTCCGCCGGGAAATAACAACGTGGTGGTTTACCACAAGACGGAGTGTTTCGGCTGCGGGCTGGAAACTTGCATCGAGATGGAGCAGAAATGCATTCGTTCGGTGACGGTCGACGAAATGGAGAGGGCTGCCGATCGAATCTTGGGTGGGTCCCCGGCGGCGTTTCAGGTCAATTCAGCACGCATATCTTAGGCGGTTGTTGCCTGCATCCCGCGGATCAGCACGAATTGCGAGGGAAAACGATCGGAGACGCTCCTCGTGCGGCCGCGCGCCAAAGGAGACGGAAGCCGGGGTGCGCCAGCACAACAAACATGGTTGGCAGGGACGGTTCATGCGAGTTGTTCGGTCAAAATACGGGACGCGAAAGGGCCGCGGATAGAAGATAGAGCGTGCTATGCTTCAGGTCCACGAAAGACTCTAACTTCGGTCC
>JABEBX010016256.1_pt1 | contig 15025 bp, 11 predicted proteins | sample 7245971 | NCBI WGS metagenome assembly JABEBX01 (sample SAMN14506365, study PRJNA622280) | hot springs metagenome | biome: hot spring [ENVO:00000051]|acidic hot spring [ENVO:00002120]; feature: spring [ENVO:00000027]|sediment [ENVO:00002007]; material: sediment environment [ENVO:01001048]... | reverse complement strand
TGATTGCCCCCATTGCCATGGAAGAAGGGTTGCGTTTTGCGGTGCGGGAAGGCGGCCGGACCGTCGGTGCCGGCGTCGTTTCCCAAATCGTGGAGTAAAGGGTCTATCGTCGATACCCGCCTTGCGCTGGCGGGTATCCTATGGCGTAACGTAAAGGGGCGGCCTGCCAGGCCGCCATGTGTTTCTGCAGGGCAGTAGCTCAACTGGTAGAGCAGCGGTCTCCAAAACCGCAGGTTGGGGGTTCGAGCCCCTCCTGCCCTGCCATTATCTAGGAAGCGGCATTCATGTCAGAAAAAGTAAAGCTCTATGCTGCGGCAGCCTTGGCTGCGGTGGGTGTGCTTGCCTATTTTCTGGTGCCCCTTCACTTTGGAAGTGAAATCCCGGCATTTGCTCTGGCCGTGTTCCTGCTTCTGGCTTTGGCAGTCTTTTTTCTCAGTCAAGCCTCTCGAGATTTGATTCAGTTTTTTCGCGAATCCTATGTGGAGCTGCGCAAAGTGGTGTGGCCCACACGATCAGAGCTGCTGCGCAGCACGGCAGTGGTGTTGGCCTTAATCGTGGTAATTGCATTGTTCTTGTGGTTGATCGACATGGCGTTGCTGACGATCGTCCGTTTTGCCTTGGGAGGAGCGTAAGTATGGCGATGCGTTGGTATGTGGTACATGCTTTTTCCAGCTTTGAAAAACGGGTACAAGCCGAAATTCGGGAAAGAGCAAGACGAGAAGGCCTAGCAGATCAATTCGGCGAGATCCTGGTACCCGTGGAAGAAGTGATGGAAATGCGCAATGGGCAGCGAACCACTTCGCAACGCATGTTTTATCCTGGATACGTCTTGGTACAAATGGAAATGAATGACCAGACGTGGCATTTGGTAAAAAGTACGCCCCGTGTAACAGGATTTGTGGGTGGAGCCGTGGGCCGTCCACATCCTTTGAGCGAGGAGGAAGCCAATGCCATTTTGGATCGTATCAAAGAAGGGGTGGAAAAGCCCCGGCCCAAGTTTACTTTTGAAGCGGGTGAACAGGTCAGAGTCATCGAGGGACCTTTTAAGGACTTCAATGGCGTTGTCGAAGAAGTGAACTTCGAAAAGAGCAAGTTGCGTGTTTCGGTAACGATTTTTGGACGCTCCACCCCGGTGGAGTTGGATTTTGGTCAGGTTGAGAAGGTCTGATCGGGAGTGAGGGAGCCTTCGGGCGTTTGCACCTCAAGGAGAATAGATGGCAAAGAAAATTACCGGGTATATCAAGCTTCAAGTGAAGGCTACCCAAGCCAATCCGAGCCCGCCCATTGGCCCAGCACTGGGGCAGCGAGGGCTCAATATCATGGAGTTTTGTAAAGCTTTCAACGCGCAGACCCAAGGAATCGAGCCGGGACTTCCACTTCCTGTGGTCATTACTGTCTATGCGGATAAAAGTTTTAGTTTCATCATCAAAACACCACCGGCACCCGTCTTGCTATTGAAGGCTGCTGGACTGCAGTCCGGTAGCGGCCGACCCAACACCAATAAGGTGGGTAAGGTCACCGAGGCGCAGGTGGAAGAAATCGCCAAGACCAAGCTCCCCGATCTCAATACAGAAGATCTGGAATCAGCAAAGCGGAGTATTCGAGGCACTGCCCGGAGTATGGGCTTGACGGTGGAGGGCTAAGACATGACACAGCGATCAAAGCGTGTCCTGGCAGTGCAAGCACTGGTTGATCGGAGTAAGCGCTATCCTTTGGAGGAGGCATTGGCCTTGGTCAAGCAGACAGCTACCGCCAAGTTCTCCGAATCAGTAGATATTGCCGTAAGCCTTGGCATTGATCCACGCAAATCGGATCAAGTTGTCCGTGGCGCGGTGGTACTCCCCAAAGGTACGGGCAAGACTATGCGCGTTGCGGTGTTCGCAACCGGTGAAAAGGCCCAAGAAGCCAAGGATGCGGGTGCTGACCTGGTGGGTATGGACGATCTGGCGGAACAGGTAAAAGCGGGGCAGATGGATTTTGATGTGGTGATCGCCACTCCGGATGCTATGCGTGTTGTCGGTACCTTGGGTCCGGTTCTGGGACCACGGGGTTTGATGCCCAATCCTAAGGTAGGTACGGTTACCGCTGATGTGCGCACGGCGGTACAAAATGCCAAGGGTGGTCAGGTCCGTTATCGTGCCGATAAGGGCGGGATCGTCCATAGCAGCATCGGCAAGGCAACTTTTCCCGTAGAGGATCTTCAGGCGAACTTCCTGGCTCTTCTGGACAGCTTGAAGAAGGCCAAGCCCAGCACCAGTAAGGGTATTTATATTCGCAAGATTAGTGTAAACCCGACCATGGGCCCCGGCATTGTCGTGGATCCTGCGGGACTGTAAAGAATTCCGTTCTCGAACGGATGTGTCGGCGTGAGCCGGCGTTCCAAGACCGCAGGGGGCTTCGGCCTTAAAAAATACCCTGCGTAGGCGACGGCGCGCCAGGATATTCTGGCCGCCTCTGTCAAATAGGAGGTAGCAAACCGTGAGTCTCAAACTCGCAGAGAAAGAACAGGTGGTTGCTGCCTTGCAGGCGAAGTTGGTTGATGCGCAAGCCATGGCAGTTGCGGAGTACCGTGGCCTAAGCGTTGCCAAGATGACGGAACTGCGGGTTACGGCAAGACGTCGAGGAGTCCATGTGCAGGTGGTCAAGAACACCCTGCTCAAGAGGGTTTTGGCTAATACTGACTTTGCGGTGATGGAGTCGTTGTTGACGGGTCCGTTGGTCTTTGCGGCCAGTTCTGATCCGGTTGCGGTGGCCAAGGTCTTCGCAGACTTTGCCAAAGCCAACGACAAGTTTGTCATTACCGGTGGTGCCTTGGGAGCAAAGCTGATGGATGCGCAGGCAATCCAGCAGCTCAGCAAGATGCCCTCACGGGAAGAATTGCTGGCGAAGCTCATGGGAACCATGCAAGCGCCCATTTCCACTTTTGTACGTACCCTCAACGAGGTTCCTGGACGTTTTGTACGGGTACTGGCGGCGGTACGTGATCAAGCTGCGGCGTAAATCCATTATTACTGGTAGGAGAATTTTATCATGGCGTTGTCAAAAGCAGATATCCTGGATGCCATTGCTGGCATGACGGTTTTAGAGCTGTCCGAATTGATCAAGGACATGGAAGAGAAGTTTGGTGTCTCCGCAGCTGCTGTAGCTGTTGCTGCTCCCGCCGCAGCAGGTGGCGGTGAGGCTGCAGCCGCTGTAGAGGAAAAGACAGAGTTTGATGTCATCCTGACCAACGCTGGGGCCAACAAGGTGAACACCATCAAGGTGGTGCGTGCCATTACGGGCCTGGGTCTCAAGGAAGCCAAAGATTTGGTGGACGGAGCGCCCAAACCGGTCAAGGAAGGCATTGCCAAGGCAGAGGCTGAAAGCATCAAAGCGCAGCTCGTGGAAGCGGGTGCCGAAGCCGAGATCAAGTAACAATATTGTACCTTGCAAAACCGGCTGGCGGCGGCAAGCTGCCAGCCCCTCATTATTGGTGGCATGTCGCCACAATTGGTTTGGTATCATAGCGAGTGTCGCGCGGAGTATTCATGGCTTACTCTTTTACGGAAAAGAAGCGAATTCGTAAAGACTTTGGCAAGAGCCAAAGCATCCTCCCGGTTCCTTACTTATTGGCAACCCAAATGGATTCCTATCGCGAATTTCTCCAAGCCGATGTCCCGGCGCCGGCGCGCAAGGATACGGGCCTGGAAGCGGTATTCCGCTCTCTCTTCCCCATGGAGAGTTATTCCGGTAACGCGAGTTTGGATTACGTTAGTTATCGCTTGGAAAAGCCGGTTTTTGACGTGATGGAGTGTCATCAGCGCGGTGCTACCTACTGTGCGGGGTTGCGGGTGCGACTGCGCCTTGCCCTCTATGAGAAAGACGACAATACGGGCGCCAAGAGAATCAAGGACGTCAAGGAACAGGACGTCTACATGGGTGAGCTGCCGTTGATGACGGAACATGGTTCCTTCATTATCAATGGGACCGAACGTGTCATAGTGTCCCAGCTCCACCGCTCCCCAGGGGTATTCTTCGACCATGATCGAGGCAAGACCCACTCTTCCGGCAAACTTCTTTTCAATGCCCGAATCATTCCCTACCGTGGTTCTTGGTTGGATTTTGAGTTTGATCCCAAAGATCATCTGTACGCTCGCATTGATCGGCGTCGTAAGCTGCCAGCAACCACCTTGCTGCGTGCCTTAGGCTACAGCACCGAGGATATTCTGGGTCTCTTTTTTGAAACCGATCGCTTTCGCATCGATGGCGCAGAAATTTACTATCAGTTGGTACCCCAGCGCTTGCAAGGCGAATTGGCGGTCTTTGATATCGTTCACCCCAAGACGGGTGAGTTGCTCGTTGCCAAGGGCAAACGGGTTACGGCTCGGCATGTCCGCGTATTGCAGGAGCTAAGCGAACATACCGAGGTCGCAGTCCCCGAGGCGTACTTATTGGGAAAGGTCTTGGCCAAGGATCTCGTTGACGCAAGTACTGGGGAATTGGTCCTGGAGGCCAACGATCTTCTCGACGAAGATGCCATCAAAAAACTGCGCCAGCTATCCCCTATCGAGATTGAAACCCTCTACACCAACGAGGTAGATCGCGGACCCTATATCTCTGAGACGCTGCGAATTGATACTTCCCGGGATGCCCACGAGGCCCAGCTGGAGATTTATCGCCTCATTCGTCCCGGTGAGCCGCCCTCCAAGGATGCTGCACAGACTCTATTCCAGGGCCTCTTTTTCAGTCCAGATCGCTATGATCTCTCTGTGGTGGGTCGGATGAAATTCAATCGCCGCGTGGGCAGAGAAGAAACTTCCGGACCAGGAGTTTTGAATAATGAGGATATTCTTGCGGTGATGAAGGTCTTGGTGGACCTCCGCAATGGCATTGGCGAGATTGATGATATTGATCATCTCGGCAATCGCCGGGTCCGTTCCGTCGGGGAGTTGATGGAAAATCAATTCCGTCTGGGCCTGGTACGGGTGGAGCGCGCAGTAAAGGATCGCTTGTCCCTTGCCGAAAGCGAAGGACTGACCCCACAGGACCTCATCAACGCGAAACCCATTGCCGCGGTGGTCAATGAATTCTTTGGATCAAGTCAGCTTTCCCAGTTCATGGATCAAACCAACCCGTTGTCCGAGGTCACCCACAAGCGACGGGTATCTGCCTTGGGACCGGGAGGCCTTACCCGGGAACGGGCAGGTTTTGAGGTGCGCGACGTGCATCCTACCCATTACGGGCGGATTTGTCCCATTGAGACCCCTGAGGGTCCTAATATTGGCTTGATCAATAGTCTTGCTTGCTACGCCCGGACCAATGCCCATGGATTTCTCGAGACTCCCTATCGCAAGGTGATAGGTGGCAAGGCAACCGATGAAGTGATCTATCTTTCTGCCATCGACGAGGGGAACTACATCATTGCCCAGGCCAACTCCCGACTGGATGAGGAAAGCCAATTGGTGGATGAGCTGGTATCTTGCCGCCATAAGAATGAGACTACTCTGGCAAGCCCTGATCAGGTGCAATTAATGGATATTTCCCCGCGCCAGATCGTGTCGGTGGCGGCAAGCCTGATCCCCTTCCTGGAGCATGACGATGCCAACCGCGCACTCATGGGTTCCAACATGCAGCGCCAAGCGGTGCCGACCGTTCGCTCAGACGCGCCGATGGTGGGAACGGGGATGGAGCGGGTGGTTGCCATTGACTCCGGTGCAGCGGTGGTGGCTCGACGGGGTGGCTTGGTGGATAGCGTGGATGGTGCACGCATTGTGGTGCGGGTCAACGATGAAGAGACCCAACCAGGTGAGCCAGGGGTAGACATCTACAATCTGGTGAAGTACTCCCGCTCCAACCAGAATACCACTCTCAATCAAAAGCCCATTGTCTCGGTGGGCGATCAGGTTGCGCGGGGCGATGTGCTGGCAGATGGACCCAGCACGGAACTGGGTGAGTTGGCTTTGGGACAAAACATTCTGGTGGCGTTTACTCCGTGGAATGGGTACAACTTCGAGGACTCCATCCTGATCTCGGAGCGGGTGGTGGCCGAGGATCGCTACACGACGATCCATATCGAAGAATTCTCGGTATACGCACGGGATACCAAGCTTGGATCGGAAGAAATTACCCGGGATATTCCCAATGTGGGCGAAGCCTTGCTGCGCCACCTTGACGAATCTGGGATTGTCACCATTGGCGCTGAACTGGCTCCGGGAGATATCCTGGTGGGTAAGGTGACGCCCAAAGGGGAAACCCAGCTGACCCCGGAAGAAAAACTTCTGCGTGCCATCTTTGGGGAAAAAGCCTCGGATGTGAAGGACAATTCGCTGCGGATGCCAGCCGGTATGTATGGCACGGTCATCGATGTCCAGGTGTTCACTCGCGACGGTATTGATAAGGATGCTCGGGCCAAGGCCATTGAAGAAGAGCAACTCAAGAAGGTGCGCAAGGATGTCCAGGACGAATATCGGATCTTTGAAGCCGACACCTATCAGCGAATCGAGCGAATCCTGGTGGGCAAAGTTGCTGCTGGAGGTCCTGCAGGACTTGCAGCGGGAGCGAAGATCACCAAGGGTTATCTCAAGGATCTTCCGCGTGCGCAGTGGTTTGATATTCGTCTGCATGCCGAAGAATATAATGAGTCTTTGGAACAGATTCGGGCCCAATTGGAGCAGCAACGAGAACGCTTGGATTCCGTACTAGAAGAAAAGCGCCGTAAGCTGACCCAAGGAGATGACCTGAGTCCCGGGGTCCTCAAAATGGTCAAGGTACACGTTGCCGTGAAGCGGCAGCTACAACCTGGCGATAAAATGGCCGGGCGGCATGGCAACAAAGGTGTGGTCTCCAAGATCGTACCGGTAGAGGATATGCCCTATCTGGCCGATGGAACGCCTGTGGATATCGTGCTCAATCCGCTGGGTGTACCGTCCCGCATGAACGTGGGGCAGATCTTGGAAACCCATTTGGGGTGGGCTGCCAAGGGCTTGGGTCAGAAAATTGCGAAAATGCTCGATCAGCAACGGGCCGTTACGGAACTACGCGCCTTCCTCAAGGAAATCTACAATCGTTCTGGGAAATTGGAAGATATCGATAGCTTAGGTGATGAGGAAGTCGTGGCGCTGGCCCAAAATCTCCGCAACGGAGTCCCCATGGCAACCCCGGTTTTCGATGGTGCTTCGGAAGAAGAAATTCGGGATATGTTGGAGTTGGCTGGTCTCCCCCGTAGTGGCCAAGTCACCCTCATTGACGGTCGCAGCGGCGTACCGTTCGATCGACCGGTGACCGTTGGTTATATGTATATGCTGAAACTCCATCATTTGGTGGATGACAAAATGCACGCACGTTCGACTGGTCCCTACAGTCTGGTTACCCAGCAGCCTCTTGGCGGTAAGGCACAGTTTGGCGGCCAGCGCTTTGGCGAAATGGAAGTGTGGGCCCTGGAGGCCTATGGTGCTGCCTATACCCTGCAGGAAATGCTCACGGTGAAATCAGATGACGTATCCGGTCGAAGCAAGATGTATGAGTCCATCGTTAAAGGAGATTTCCGCATGGATGCGGGGATGCCCGAATCTTTCAATGTCTTGTTGAAAGAACTGCGTTCGCTGGCTATCGACATCGAACTGGATCAATCGGTTTAAGTATCCGCAGGTTTCGGATAAGGAAAAATTGCCTTGAATAATCTCCTTAAGCTGTTCAAACAGAACGATCGCCAGGAAGAATTTGATGCCATTCGAATTGGTATCGCTTCTCCCGATAAAATTCGCTCCTGGTCATTCGGTGAAGTCAAGAAACCAGAGACCATCAATTATCGAACTTTCAAACCAGAGCGCGAGGGCTTGTTCTGCGCCAAGATCTTTGGACCCATCAAAGATTACGAATGCCTTTGTGGCAAGTATAAACGGCTCAAGCATCGCGGTGTGGTTTGTGAAAAGTGTGGAGTCGAAGTAACCCAGGCCCGGGTACGTCGGGAGCGGATGGGACATATTGAATTGGCGAGCCCGGTAGCCCATATCTGGTTCTTGAAATCGTTGCCCAGTCGCATGGGAATGATCCTCGATATGCCCTTGCGAGATATCGAACGAGTGCTGTATTTCGAAGCTTATGTAGTGATCGATGTGGATTTAGGGGTTACTGACCTGCAGCGTGCCCAGATCCTTAGTGAAGATCAGTATTTGGATGCATTGGAGGCGTACGGGGATCAATTTCGGGCAATGATGGGGGCCGAAGGAATTCGCGAGCTGCTGAAAACCATTCCCCTCGAAGCGGAAATTGAACAAATTCGGGAGGAGTTGCTCAACAGCAACTCCGATACCAAGACCAAAAAACTGGCAAAGCGCCTCAAAATCCTTGAGGCCTTCGTAAATTCTGGGAATCGCCCCGAATGGATGATTTTAGAGGTATTGCCGGTGCTCCCGCCGGATTTGCGGCCCTTGGTGCCCCTGGATGGAGGTCGTTTTGCCACCTCCGACCTGAATGACCTGTATCGGCGGGTCATCAATCGAAACAATCGCTTGAAGCGGCTGCTGGAACTCAAAGCCCCGGATATTATCGTTCGCAACGAAAAGCGCATGCTGCAGGAAGCCGTCGATGCCCTTCTCGACAATGGCCGACGGGGTCGGGCCATTGCAGGGCCCAACAAGCGTCCGCTCAAGTCGTTAGCCGATATGATCAAGGGCAAGCAAGGCCGTTTCCGCCAAAACTTGCTTGGTAAACGAGTGGATTATTCGGGGCGTTCGGTAATCGTGGTCGGGCCGGAATTACGCTTGCACCAGTGTGGCTTGCCCAAGAAAATGGCCTTGGAGCTCTTCAAGCCATTTATTTTCAACAAGCTGGAGGAGCGCGGCCTAGCAACCACCATCAAGATGGCCAAACGCTTGGTGGAATCCGAACGTCCAGAGGTCTGGGATATTCTCGAAGAAGTCATACGGGAACATCCGGTCCTGCTCAACCGTGCCCCGACCTTGCACCGACTCGGTATTCAGGCCTTTGAGCCGGTGCTCATCGAGGGAAAGGCGATCCAGCTCCATCCGCTGGTGTGTGCGGCATATAATGCCGACTTTGATGGTGACCAGATGGCGGTGCACGTCCCTCTGTCGCTGGAGGCCCAGATCGAAGCCAGGACCTTGATGATGTCGACAAACAATATCTTGAGTCCCGCCAATGGCGATCCCATCATCGTCCCCTCTCAGGATATCGTTCTGGGTCTGTACTATATGACGCAGGAACGCCTGGACGCCAAAGGCCAAGGGATGCGATTTGCCAATACCGCAGAGTTACGGCGCGCCTACGAACTGGGAGAGGTTGGCCTGCACGCGCGGATCACGGTCCGCTTTCGCGATGAGCGGATCGAAACCACGGTCGGCCGCGGCATGCTCAGCGACATTCTGCCAGAGGGCTTGCCCTTCTCAGTAATTGATCGGGTGCTCAAAAAGAAAGCCATTGCAGAATTGATTAATACCTGCTACCGAATGCTTGGGGTGAAAGATACGGTCGTGTTTGCCGATCAGCTCATGTACATGGGCTATCGGATGGCGACGCGGGCAGGTATTTCCTTTGGTGCTGGCGACATGGTCACGCCACAGGAAAAGGAAACGATCCTGGCCCGCTCTGAGGATGAGGTGAAGACCATTCAGGATCAGTACACCTCGGGTCTGGTTACCGAAGGGGAACGATATAACAAAGTCGTCGATATCTGGTCGCGAGCCACCGATGAGGTAGCCAAAGCGATGATGGATCGGGTCAGCAAGGAGCAGGTGACCTTGCCTGATGGTACGGTTGCGGAACAGGTATCCTTCAACTCCATTTACATGATGGCTGACTCAGGAGCCCGAGGATCTGCAGCGCAGCTCCGTCAGCTTGCGGGAATGCGCGGTCTGATGGCTAAGCCCGATGGCTCCATCATCGAGACGCCCATCACCGCAAACTTCCGGGAAGGCTTGAACGTGCTCCAGTACTTCATCTCTACCCACGGTGCGCGGAAAGGTCTAGCGGATACGGCATTGAAGACTGCCAACTCGGGTTACTTGACGCGCCGCCTGGTGGACGTGACCCAAGATCTGGTGGTGGTGGAACACGACTGTGGGACCGAGGAAGGTCTGCCGATGATGCCGTTGGTGGAAGGTGGAGAAGTAGTGGAGCCACTCCGGGAACGGGTGCTGGGCCGAGTCCTTGCGGAAGATATTCTGCATCCCAACAGCGGCGAAATTGCCATTGCGCGAAACACCCTGCTTACTGAAAAGGTCATTGGCCAGTTGGATGAGCTTGGTGTGGATGCGGTTAAGGTTCGCTCGCCGCTGACCTGCAAAGCCCGGCATGGGGTCTGCGCCCTCTGTTATGGTCGGGATCTGGCGCGGGGACATTTGGTCAACATCGGTGAGGCGGTAGGGGTCATTGCAGCACAGTCCATTGGCGAGCCGGGAACACAGCTCACCATGCGGACCTTCCACATTGGTGGTGCGGCGAGTCGAGCGGCGGCCCAGAGCAGTATCGATATCAAGCAAGGGGGGTTGATCCGCTACCACAGCAGTTTGCGTTCCGTAGAGCATCCCAGTGGTCGGCACGTGGTGGTAGGTCGTAATGGCGAAATCGCCGTAACCGACGAGCAAGGAAGAGAGAAAGAGCGCTACAAGGTTCCCTACGGAGCAACGATTCTGGTACAAGACGGTGAGCCTGTAGCTGCTGGTAAGCGAATTGCGGAGTGGGACCCCCACACTCGACCCATTGTGAGCGAGATTGGTGGTAAAGTTTCTCTACAGGACGCTGTGGAAGGCTTGAGTGTGGTTTCCCAAAGTGATGAAATCACTGGACTCAGTACCCTCGCAGTGATTGATTCCAAGCAGCGACCGGCAGCTGGCAGGGACCTTCGTCCCGTGGTCTTGTTGCAGGACAGCAAAGGCAAGGACCTCAAGTTGTCAGGAACCGATCTACCGGCCCGCTATTACTTGCCACCCCGGGCGATCATCGCCGTCCAGGAAGGGGTAGAAGTACAACCTGGTGATACGTTGGCAAGGCTGCCGGTGGGAACCAGTAAGACCCGCGATATCACCGGCGGTTTGCCCCGCGTGGCGGAATTGTTCGAGGCCCGGCGGCCCAAGGACTACGCCATCATCGCGGAGCACCACGGCATCATCAGCTTCGGCAAGGATACCAAAGGCAAGCAACGCTTGATCATTACCGATGAGCATGGGGAACAGCATGAATACCTCATCCCCAAAGGGCGACACGTGACTGTCTATGAGGGAGAGCGGGTCAGTCCTGGTGAACCTTTGGTAGAAGGGCAGCCGGTACCCCATGACATTCTTCGGGTATTGGGAGTGCAGGCATTGGCTACCTACATTGTCGACGAAGTTCAGGATGTCTATCGTTTGCAAGGGGTGCGGATCAACGACAAACATATTGAAGTGATCCTGCGGCAGATGTTGCGCAAGGTCGAGATTTCCTACGCTGGAGATAGTAGCTTCATTACCGGTGATCAAGTGGATCGCGCCCGTGTGGACGAAGAAAACGCTCTCCTGGAGGCGGCCGGAAAGGAAACTGCGCGCTACACGCCCATGCTCCTTGGCATCACCAAAGCCAGTCTCTCCACGGAATCGTTCATTTCTGCGGCGAGTTTTCAGGAAACCACTAGGGTGCTTACGGAAGCTGCAGTATCCGGAAGGGTTGACGATTTGCGGGGACTGAAGGAGAACGTCATTGTCGGTCGTTTGGTTCCTGCTGGTACGGGTCTTGCCTATCATGAAAATCGTCGACGTCTGCAGCGCGGTGAAACCTTAGCAGAAGTACCTGAGTCGGTAGGAGCTGCGGCCATCCACAGCGAATAAGTCCAGAACCAGCTTATCTTTCTTGACAGTTCAGGCGCGCATCCCTAAAATGCGCGCTCTCATTGGCGGGGCCGCGAGCTTGCCGCCGTAACGTATTCGGAGATGCTATGCCCACCCTAAACCAATTGGTACGCAAACCGCGTAAGGCGCCAATCGTAAAAAGTAAGGTGCCAGCTCTGGAAGCCAATCCCCAAAAACGGGGTGTTTGTACACGTGTCTACACCACCACTCCAAAAAAGCCAAACTCGGCTTTACGAAAAGTGGCTCGTGTACGGCTGACCAATGGCTTTGAGGTGAGTAGTTATATCCCCGGTGAGGGACACAATCTCCAGGAACACTCGGTGGTCTTGATACGTGGTGGCCGTGTCAAGGATTTACCTGGTGTTCGTTATCACATCGTACGCGGTACGCTGGATACCGCAGGTGTGAAGAACCGTAAGCAACGGCGTTCGAAGTACGGCGCCAAACGGCCCAAGTAAGCACCCGCGGCAGTAAGGAGTTAAGACATGCCCAGACGCAGAGAAGTACCGAAGCGGATAATTCTTCCGGATCCGAAATACAAAGAAGAAGTTCTAGCCAAATTTGCCAATGTGATCATGCGAGATGGCAAGAAGAGTGTTGCCGAGAAGATTGTCTACGGCGCCTTGGATATCGTCGCCGACAAAAGCAAAACCGATGCCATGGAAGTATTTCGTAAAGCGTTAGACAATGTACGGCCGGTTGTGGAAGTGAAAAGCCGACGTGTCGGTGGTGCAACCTATCAAGTTCCGGTGGAAATTCGTGCGGATCGACGGATGGCCCTGGCCATGCGCTGGCTGCGGGATTCAGCGCGAAAGCGGAACGAGAAATCCATGGGTAATCGCTTGGCAGCGGAGATTCTGGAAGCCGCAGAAAACCGTGGCAACGCAGTTCGCAAACGTGAAGAGACCCATCGGATGGCCGAAGCCAATAAGGCTTTTGCACATTTCCGCTGGTAAAATTTTTCCATCACTGACGGTAAGGACAGAAACGTGGCGCGCACTACTCCCATTGAACGCTATCGCAACATCGGTATCATGGCCCATATCGATGCGGGTAAGACCACCACCACCGAGCGGATTCTCTTTTACACGGGCGTTTCACATAAGATCGGTGAGGTCCACGAGGGAACTGCGGTAATGGACTGGATGGCGCAAGAGCAGGAGCGCGGGATTACCATTACTTCGGCGGCCACTACCTGCTTCTGGAAAGGCATGGATGGCTCGCGACCGGAGCATCGAATCAATATTATCGACACTCCGGGTCACGTGGATTTCACTATCGAGGTGGAGCGATCCTTGCGTGTGTTGGATGGTGCGGTCGCCGTATTCTGTGCCGTTGGTGGCGTGCAGCCCCAATCCGAGACCGTCTGGCGCCAAGCTAACAAATATGGCGTTCCGCGGATGGCATTCGTCAACAAGATGGATCGTACCGGGGCAAATTTCCAGCGGGTTGTTGAACAGATTCGCAGCAAGCTCAAAGGCAACGCCGTCCCGATTCAGCTTCCCATTGGCGAAGAAGATCATTTCGTTGGCGTCATTGATCTGATGAAAATGAAGTCCATCAACTGGGATGAGGCAGCCCAGGGGACGCGTTTCACCGAAGAAGAAATCCCGGCGAACTTGCTGGATGCTGCGCAGGCCGCTCATCATTACATGGTCGAGGCGATTTGCGACACCGATGAAGAACTCATGCTCCGTTATTTGGAAGGAGAGGAGATCGAGATCGAAGCCCTCAAGGCGGCGTTGCGACGTGCCACCATCGCTGGCAACCTGGTCCCAGTTCTCTGCGGCAGTGCCTTCAAAAACAAAGGCGTCCAGGCAATGCTGGACGCAGTCCTAGACTATTTGCCATCGCCTGTAGACATTCCTCCGGTCAAGGGGGTGGACCCCAACACTGGTGAAGAAATCACCCGCAAGGCCGATGACAACGAAAAGTTCTCGGCGTTGGCATTCAAAATCATGACCGATCCCTTTGTCGGTCAGCTGACCTTCTTCCGTGTATATTCTGGAGTCCTTAATGCCGGCTCCACAGTCTACAATCCAGGTCGTGGCCAACGGGAACGAATTGGCCGTATCCTGCAGATGCATGCCAATGAACGGCAGGAGATCAAAGAAGTACTAGCTGGTGACATTGCGGCTGCCGTTGGTTTGAAGACCGCATACACTGGAGATACCCTCGCGGACATGGATAAACCCATTCTCTTGGAGCAAATGGAGTTTCCCGAGCCGGTGATCCATGTGGCGGTGGAGCCCAAAACCAAAAGTGATCAGGAAAAGATGGGTATCGCTTTGGGTAAGCTCGCACAAGAAGATCCCTCCTTCCGGGTGCGGACGGACCAAGAGTCTGGCCAAACCATTATCTCTGGAATGGGTGAATTGCATCTGGAGATCATCGTTGATCGAATGAAGAGGGAATTCAACGTCGATGCTACCGTAGGCGCACCCCAGGTAGCATATCGGGAAACCATCCGAAAGACGGTTGAATCCGAAGGGAAATTCGTTCGTCAATCCGGTGGTCGAGGGCAGTATGGACACGTCTGGCTGCGCTTGGAGCCATTAGAACCGGGATCCGGTTTTATATTCGAAAATGGTGTAGTTGGTGGCGTGGTGCCCAAGGAATATATTGGGCCCACTAGCAAGGGTGTTGAAGAAGCTCTGGAAAGTGGTATTATCGCCGGCTTCCCTGTGGTTGATGTCAAGGTCACCATTTTTGATGGATCATACCATGAGGTCGATTCATCGGAGGCGGCTTTCAAGATTGCGGGATCCATGGCCTTTAAAGCGGGCGCAGCAAAAGCTAATCCCGTGCTCCTGGAGCCGATCTTTGCGGTAGAGGTGGTCACACCCGAGGAATACATGGGTGACATCATTGGCGACATCAACAGTCGGCGAGGTGTCATGCAAGGGATGGACGATGAAGCCGGGGCCAAGATCATTCGGGCAGAAGTGCCCCTTGCAGAAATGTTTGGGTATGCAACCACGGTGCGGTCGTTATCCCAGGGACGAGCCACCTACACCATGCAGTTTGAGAAGTACATGGAAGTGCCAGGCCACGTGGCCGAGGCTATTGTCAAGAAAAGTCAGCGTTAGTCGGTAACGGAGAATTTCATGTCCAAGGGAAAGTTTGAGCGGACGAAGCCGCATGTAAACGTAGGGACGATTGGTCACGTGGATCACGGGAAGACCACGTTGACGGCGGCGCTGACG
>JABEBX010020210.1_pt1 | contig 15054 bp, 12 predicted proteins | sample 7245971 | NCBI WGS metagenome assembly JABEBX01 (sample SAMN14506365, study PRJNA622280) | hot springs metagenome | biome: hot spring [ENVO:00000051]|acidic hot spring [ENVO:00002120]; feature: spring [ENVO:00000027]|sediment [ENVO:00002007]; material: sediment environment [ENVO:01001048]... | reverse complement strand
CGCCGCTACCGCGTCATCCATCCGCGCGCGCGCACGGTCACCAGCGCCCAAGGGAAAATTTAGAATAGAAAAAGAAGGAAAAGTATTCGAAGATCACTCCGTAGATCACGTGGAACGGCCGCTCGCTGCGCAGATATTAGAGAGAATAGAAAATTGAAATCAGCCCGATGGCTACAAGCATTCTGAGCAGCACCAGCACGCCGTTCAGCAGGGCGAACCCCGGCAGCGAGAGCGTCAGGAAAATGATGGGATAGCGCAGGTTGGCGATGGTCGAATCGCACAGCGAGATCAGCCGCGCGGCCAGCGGGCGCGGCTGAGGGACTGGAGCAGTTGCCGCGCGCGTTCTACACGCAGTTGACCGCCGATTACCGGGGCAAGCGCGAGCGGCTGAGGCAGATTTAAACGACTTAGGCTCGGGAAGTTACAGTTTTGCAGTTCCTGTAATTCTGTAAGATTTGCGATTTTCAAACTATTGATTTTAATATCTTTAAATTCATTTTGCAGTCTTACAACCGCGAAACCGCATTTTTGTGTCAGGAAGCGGATTGATCGGAGGCGGAGTCGAGGCGGAGTTGCCCCTTTTGCCGAAGTTCGGGTTCTCGTCGAGGAGCATGCGCACGGCGCGCGAGACGGCGGGCAGATTTTCGAGGAGGGCCTGCACGGCCGCCGATAAGGACATGCCGCGCTGAGCCGCATAGACCCGCGCCCGGTGGTACATCTGTTCGGGCACGCATACGGTGATGTTTCTCATTTTGGTCATGGCATTTCCGTTTGATGACGGGGAGAACCGGCCAGCGGGGCCGTTGGGCCCGGCGCGGGTTTCCGCGTTTGTCTTCCGAATGCTATTGTGCGCGGAGGGAGGGTAATTTTCTGCAAGGGCAGATTCCTTACACCACGACCATGCAACGATTATGTTTTACCCTTGTCGCATGAGCTTTTTCTTTCCCAAAATCTATCCCATCCTCGACGCCGCGGTCATTCCCGCCGTCGGCCGCGCGGAGTTTTTGCGCCGGCTGGGCGGCGAGTTGGCCGAGGCCGGCGCGACGCTGCTCGAATACCGCAACAAAACCGGCTCCGACGCCGAGCTGCTGGCTGACGCGGAGATTCTGCGCGCGGCGTTACCCGTTCCAACCGTGAAGCTGATCCTCGACGACCGCGCCGACCTCGTAGCGAAGGCCGGTTTTGACGGCGTACACGTGGATGCCGGCGACGTTTCTCCCGCCGAGGCGCGGCGTTTGCTCGGCCCTGAGCGTATCGTGGGCACGTTTGGCGGAAGCGATGCGCTGCTGCCCGGCATTTTGAACGCGCCGGTCGACTATCTGGCCGTCGGTCCCGTTTACGCCACCACCACCAAGCAGACCTCCAAGGCGCCGATCGGCCCTGAGGGCGTGCGCAGGCTGCGCGCGCAGGCCGGGCCGGAGCGCGTGCTCACGGCCGCAGCCGGCATTACGCTCGAAACAGCGCCTTTGGTGCTGGCCGCCGGAGCCAGCGCCGTGGCCGTCGCCGCCGCCCTTTTCCGCACGCCTGACCCCGCCGCCGAGTTCCGCCGCTGGAAGGCGGAGCTGGAAGGATGATTGAGGGTAGCGCCTTGAATGGCTGGCCCATTCCCGCCGCAAAAGGCAAGAGCCGCCACGGCCGCGCCTCCCGCTGCGATCCGCCGGAAAGGCCGGTTTTGCTGAAGCGCCTTGAAGTCGAGACTGCGCGCAATCGAGAGATTCTCAAAAAAACAAGAGACAATCCCGGCAAAATCGGGTAGAAATCATTTTGAGTGACCACCCCAGATCTCATTTCCGCTTCAGAAGCATCCCCAACCGCTCCGCGGCCCCGGCTGGCGCAGTCGCTCGGCCTTTTCAGCGCCACGGCCATCGTGATCGGCTCCATGATCGGCTCCGGCATCTACATCGTGGATGCCGACATTGCCCGGGACGTGAATTCGCCCGCGCTTTTTCTGGCCGCGTGGGTGATCACAGCCGTCATGACCATGATCGGCGCGCTCAGCTACGGCGAACTGGCGGCCATGATGCCGCGCGCCGGCGGCCAGTACGTCTACCTGCGTGAGGCGCTCGGCCCGCTGTGGGGCTTTCTCTTCGGCTGGACGCTGTTTCTCGTGATTCAGACCGGCACCATCGCTGCCGTTTGCGTGGCCTTCGGCAAATTTCTGGGCGTGTTTTTTCCTTCCGTCTCCAACACTCACTGGCTGTGGCACATCGCTCACGTGCCCGCGCTGCGCGTGGGGCCGATGGTGCTGGGCAACATGGAGATCGGCGTCAACACCGCCAATCTGACCGGCATCGCGATCGTGGTCTTTCTGACCATCGTGAATGTCTTCGGCGTCAAGCTGGGCGCGCTCATCCAGAACATCTTCACTTCGGCCAAGGCGCTTTCGCTGGCCGCGCTCGTGCTCCTGGCCTGCACGGTGGGGGTGAATGCTACTGCGTGGAAGGCCAACTTCGGCTCCGGCTTGAGCCAGTTCTGGCGCCATGCCGGCTGGAGCTCGCTGCACCCTGTGCAGGTGGGCGTGGGCGGCCCGATTACCTGGGTCAATCTGCTGGTGATCCTGGCCGTGGCGCAGGTGGGTTCGCTCTTTGCCGCCGACGCCTGGAACAACGTCACCTTTACGGCGGGCGAGGTGAAGAATCCAAGGCGCAACCTGCCGCTCTCGCTGGCGCTGGGCACGGGCTTTGTGCTGGCGGTTTATTTTCTGGTCTCGTTGGGTTACATGCTGGTCCTGCCCTTGCACGGCAATCCGCACGGGGCCACGGCGTTGGCCCGCGGCATCCAGTTCGCCACCGACGATCGCGTGGCCACGGCCGTGCTCGGCCAGATATTCCACCGCGGCGGCGCGGAGCTGATGGCCGCGGCCATCCTCATCTCCACCTTCGGCTGCGCCAACGGCATGACCCTGGCCGGCGCGCGCGTCTTCTACGCCATGAGCCGCGACGGCCTCTTCTTCAAATCCGTGGGCAAGCTCCATCCGCGCTACAAGACGCCGGTGGCCGGCCTCCTGGCGCAGGGCGCGTGGACGGTGCTGCTGTGCATCTCCGGCTCCTACCTGCAGTTGCTCGATTACATCATCTTCGCGGAGCTGGTCTTCTACATCCTCACCATCTCCGGACTGTTCGTCTTGCGCGTCAAGCAACCCGATGCGCCGCGGCCGTACAAAGCCTTCGGCTATCCGCTGCTGCCCGCGCTCTACATCCTCATGGCCGTCTGGATTTGTATCGTATTATTGCGGTATAAGCCCCAGTACACGTGGCCGGGTCTGGTGCTGGTGCTGCTGGGCATTCCCGTATATCTGCTCTGGCCGCGCGCCAGAGCGGATAGGGCACAAGGCGGCCCGGCTGAGTCCGGCGCCAACTCGCAGTAAGGAGTCCATGGCCAGCAAGCTGTTAGCGACCAAGCCGATCAGCACCATCTTGGCGGAGGCCGCCGAGACGCACGAACACTCTCTCAAGCGCGCCCTCGGCCCCATCAACCTCATCACGCTGGGTATCGGCGCCATCGTCGGCGCGGGCATCTTTGTGCTCACCGGCACGGCGGCCGCGCAGTTCGCCGGACCCGCGATTGTGCTCTCGTTTGTGATCGCCGGCGTCGGCTGCGTTTTTGCGGGCCTGTGCTACTCCGAGTTTGCGTCCATGATTCCCATCGCCGGCAGCGCCTATACCTACGGCTACGCCACTATGGGCGAGCTGGTGGCCTGGATCATCGGATGGGCGCTGGTGCTCGAATATGCCTTCGGCGCGGCCACCGTCGCGGTGGGCTGGAGCGGCTACGTCACCAGCCTGCTGGGATCATTCGGCGTCAGGCTACCGTTCAACCCCACGCCTGCGCTCTCGCTCTCGCTCTTCGGGCACGCGCTGTCGGCCCACGTTGACGTCTTTGCTTTGACGGCCATCGTCATCATCACCATCATTCTGGTGGTGGGCGTACGCGAGTCGGCCAACTTCAACAGCGCCGCGGTGATGGTGAAGGTTTCGGTCCTGCTCGTCTTTATCGGTCTGGCCGTGGCTTTCGCCTTCGGCCATCGCCAGCTCATGATCGCCAACTGGCATCCGTTCATCCCCAAAAACCTCGGCCACTTCGGCCAGTTCGGCTGGTCGGGCATCATGCGCGCCGCGGGGGTGGTCTTCTTCGCCTATATCGGCTTCGACGCCGTCTCCACGGCGGCGCAGGAGGCCAAAAATCCGCAGAAGGACATGCCCTTCGGCATTCTCGGTTCGCTGATTCTCTGCACCGTTCTTTACATCATCGTCTCCGGCCTGCTGACCGGGCTGAAGTCCTACACCACGCTCAATGTTCCTGCGCCGGTGGCCGAAGGCGCGGCGGCCATCGGCGTGCAATGGGGTGTGTGGCTCATCGACCTGGGCGCGATCGCGGGGCTCGCGTCGGTAATGCTGGTGATGCTGCTGGGCCAGTCGCGCGTGCTTTACACCATGTCCCACGACGGACTGTTCTGGGAGTGGGCCGGCCGCATTCATCCGCGTTTCCGCACCCCTTACATCACGTCCATTGTGGTGGGGATCTTTGTGGCCTTCTTAGCGGCGTTCTTCCCCATCACTTTGCTGGGCGAGCTGGTCAGCCTGGGCACATTGCTGGCCTTCACGATCGTCTGCCTGGGCGTTTGGGTTTTGCGCGTGCGCCAGCCCGACTTGCATCGGCCGTTCCGCACGCCCTGGGTGCCGGTGGTGCCCATCTGCGGCATGATTGTCTCTGTGGCGCTGATGCTCTCACTCGACGCGCCGGCGTGGATCGGCTTCGGCAGTTGGCTGATCCTGGGGCTGATGATCTACTTCACCTATAGCCGCAAGCACAGCAAGGTCCAGCGCGCGCTGGCCACAGGCGCGGCGAAGGAATAGGATGCGCGTTGAGGCGGTGAACGGCTAAGTTTTGCCGCGTGATCTCATCGAGTGCCGTGTCCGTGAGGTTCGGTGGTTTCCCAGGTCCCAAAAGCGCAACCTGGGGCGCCCAAGCTCGTAGGCATGATTACGAAATCACGCGGTCACGGCACGAGGCGGGTTCTTCGGCGAAAGGAACCGAGGCAGCGGAAAGCGTCCGATTGGGGCTTGCGCAGGCAGACTAAACTAAGTAGACTTAGTTTATCTGGAGGAGCCCATGCGCAGCGTCAACATTCACGAAGCCAAGACGCATCTTTCGCGGCTGGTCGATGAGGCCGTGAAGGGCGAGCCTTTTGTGATCGCCAAAGCAGGCAAACCCCAGGTAAGGGTCGTTCGCGTCGATGCGCCGGGAGATAAGCCCAAGCAGCGGCTGGGGTTTATGAAGGGGATGTACACGGTGCCCGATGACTTCGACACCATGTGCGCTAAAGAAATCGAGGAAATGTTCTACGGCAAGGAAGACGAATGAGGTTTCTCCTCGACACGCAAATCGCCCTTTGGATTCCCATTGCAGACCGAAAAATCCCAACTTCCCTTCGGACGCTCTTGCAATCGGTTCAGAACCAATTTCTCTTCAGCACTGCAAGCTTGTGGGAGATTGCGATTAAGAGGGCTCTCGGACGGAAGGATTTTCAGGCTGATCCACGCGAGGTCCGCCGCCAACTGTTGGAACATGACTACGAGGAGCTTCCCGTTTTCGGCCAACATGCGGTCGCAGTTGACATTCTTCCACGTATCCACAAAGACCCCTTCGACCGGCTGCTGATCGCGCAGGCCGTCGTCGAAGGGATCACTCTGTTGACTTCGGATGCGACCGTGGCCCGCTATCCAGGCCCGATTCGCAAGGTTTGAGTTGCCGCTTACGCCGCCGTCTTGGCGCAGAACTCGTCGAAGGCGCGCACCAACTCCTCGCGCATAGGAATGACCATCAATTCCGGATACATGTTTGCCTCCGGCAGGGGAAGCTGCCTCGGACGATTCTATCGTTAGACCCGGCGGTATAGCCTATATCCGATGCGCATCAAGGAACATGAGCCGTTAGCCCCATTGACGACCTTCGGCATCGGGGGCCCGGCGCGCTGGTTCGCCGAGGCCGCAAGTGAGGAAGAGATCGTGGAGGCGACAGCGTGGGCGCGCGAACGCGGCGTTGCGCTGTTCGTGCTGGGCGGGGGCAGCAACCTGCTGGTCAGCGACGCCGGATTCAACGGCTTGGCGCTGCGCGTGGCGCTGCGCGGGATTGCCGCGGAGGATGCGGCGCAAAACGCGGAGTCTTCGGGGCGGACTGCGCAGAGCGGCTTGGACAGCGGCCCGCAAGCACAGCGCATTTATCAGGCAGCGGCCGGCGAGAACTGGGACAGCTTTGTCGAGCGCGCCGTGGGCGACAATTGCGCCGGGATCGAGTGCCTGGCCGGAATTCCCGGCACGGTGGGCGGCACGCCGGTGCAAAACGTGGGCGCTTACGGGCAGGAAGTCGCTGCGGTGATCGAGCGCGTGCGCGCCTTCGACCTCCGCGAGCGCGGCTTCGTCGAATTTACCGCCGCGGAGTGCGGCTTCGCCTATCGCCGCAGCCGATTCAACTCAACCGAGCGCGGCCGCTTTATTGTCACCCGCGTCGATTACCGGCTCACCCCCGGCGGCGCGGCGACGCTCCGCTACGCCGACGTGCAGCGGGCTATCGAGGCGAGCCGGCCCGATGGCTCCCAGCCGTCCCTTGCTGAAGTGGCCGACGCTGTGCGCAGTATTCGCCGCGCAAAAGGAATGCTGCTGGTCGAAGGCGACCCCGACTGCCGCAGCGCGGGCAGCTTCTTCAAAAATCCAGTGGTGAGCGGGGAACTCTTCCAAGAGATTGCGGCGCGCAGCACCGGCGCCGTGCCCAGATTTCCTGCCGGGCCGGGCGCGGAGAACGAAGGCCGCGTCAAGATTCCCGCCGCGTGGCTTATCGAGCAGGCCGGATTCCAGAAGGGCTATAGGCTCGGCAACGCCGCCATCTCCTCCCGCCACACGCTGGCGCTCGTCAATATCGGACCGGGCGGGCAGGGGCCGGATGGGCGCGGCGGCGCTACGGCAGCGGAGATTCTGGCCCTGGCGCGGCAGATCGTGGCGCGCGTTGAGGCGCGCTTCGGCGTTCGCCTGGAGATGGAACCGGAGATGGTGGGCTTTTAAGGGTTGGGCGTTTCGTTCGATTCAAGACGCCCCAGCGGCCGCGCGCAGCGGCGCCTGCGCGTAAGCGGGAGCAACCAGCGCCAGCGCAGCCAAGGCGGTAAAGAACCTACGCGGCATCGACGGAACCTAACCTCCTCGACACTCGAAAAACCCGCCCTCCACTGGTAGGCTAACACTAGCAACGAAACCGCGTGATTCGATCATCGAGGCGGGCGCGTAGGGCGACGCAGGTGATCTTGATGCGTGTTTCGGGCTTCTGCGCGCGCGGTTTCGGAGTCAGGTATGAACGAGAATCTGCATCGGTTGCGCTGTTTCGGCTGCGGAACCAGGATCGCGGGCGTGGAGGCGCAGCCCGACTTCCGCTGCGCCCAATGCGGCGAGCTGTTTGAAGTGGAGTATCCGGGCTGGAGCGAGCGCCGCGGCCCTGATCGCCCCAATCCCGGCGCGCTCAAGTGGTTGTGGCGCGACCGGCGCGCTTCGCTTGAGGCCGCCGATCAGTCCGGCGTGTGGCGCTTCCGCGAGCTGCTGCCCATCCTCGACAATCTTGAAAACGCCATTACGCTGCGCGAGGGCAACACGCCCCTCTATCGCTTGCCGCGCATCTCCAAAGCGCTGGGAATCGAGCAGGTCTTCGCCAAGCACCAGGGCATGAACCCCACCGGCTCCTTCAAAGACACCGGCATGACCGCGGCCATCAGCATGGCCCGCGAGCGCGGCTTCGAGTGGGTGGCTTGCGCCTCCACGGGCAACACCTCCGCGTCCATGGCCGCCTATGCGGCGCGCGCCGGGCTGCGCAGCCTGGTCCTCATTCCCGAAGGCAAGATCGCGTGGGGCAAGCTCTCGCAAGCCATGGATTACGGCGCGGTCACCTGCCAGTTGCCGGTCGATTTCGACGGCTGCCTGCGGCTGCTCACAGAGGTTGTTCGCCAGGCGCCTATTTATCTGCTCAACTCGGTCAACCCGTACCGGCTGGAGGGACAAAAAACGCCGGCCTTCGAGATCGCCGAAGCCTTCGAGTGGGACGTTCCCGCCCACATCGTCGTACCCGGCGGGAATTTGGGCAACAGCTCCGCGCTGGGCAAGGGCTTCCGCGAATTGCACGAGCTGGGCCTGATTGCGCGCCTGCCCCGCATCTCGGTGATTCAGGCCGCGGGGGCCAATCCCCTGGTGCGCAGCCTCGCCAACGCCAACGGCGCCGCGCTCGAACCTGTCCAGGCGCACACCCGCGCCACGGCCATCCGCATCGGCAATCCAGCCTCCTGGCGCAAGGCCGTGCGCGTGATTCAGGAGACGGGCGGCCGGTGCCTGGACGTGACCGAAGCCGAGATCGCCATCGCCAAGGCCGAAATTGGCGCTGAAGGCCTGGGCTGCGAGCCGGCCTCCGCCGTGACCCTGGCCGGGCTGAAAAAGCTGCGCGCGCAGGGCTTTGTCGCGCCGGAAGACTCCGTGGTTCTGGTGCTCACCGGCCACACCTTGAAGGACGCCGACTATACGATTGATTTCCATCGCGGCACGCTCCTGACGGAAGAGGAAACCGGCGGGCCCAATTCGGAGATTGCCGCGGAAATCGCCTCTTTACGCCGCAATGCCGTGGCCGTGGACGCCACTCCGGCTGCGGTTTTGGCGGCGCTGAAGGGCCAAGTACGATGAGCGATCGTGAAATGCCCGGCGCCGGCCGCTTCCGCCTGCGCCTGCCCGCAACCTCTGCCAACCTCGGCGCCGGCTTTGACGCCGCCGCCGTAGCCTTCGACTTTTTTCTCGAAATTGAGGCCGAACCCGCCGCCGAATTCTCCATCGCCGCCGAGGGCCGCGATGCCGCCCGCTGCGCGCGCCTTGAGGACAACCTCATCCTCGAAACTTACCAGCAGATGCTGCGCGGCAGCGGCCATTCGGTTACGCCCCTCGCCATTCGCATGGCCAACAGCATTCCCCTCGGCATGGGTTGCGGCTCCTCGGCCGCGGCCCGGCTGGCCGCCATCGCTCTCGCCGTGCACTTCGGCCAACTAGGCTGGGACTCGGCTCGCGTCCTCGAAGAGGCCGCCGCGCTCGAAGGCCATCCGGACAATGTGTCTGCCTGCTGGCTGGGCGGATTTGCTGTCGCCGCCTGCGTGGGCAGGACCGTTCACGTGGCCCAGGCCGATCCTCCGGCGGCGTGGCGCGCCATCCTCGTCCTTCCCGCCGAGCCGCTCGCTACCAGCACGGCCCGCGCCATGCTTCCCGCAACCTATCCTCTGGGCGACGTAGTCTCGAACCTCCAGTCCGCCGCCCTGCTCGGTCTCGCCTTTGCCCAGGCCCGCGGCGATCTGCTCGCGGCAGCCATGAGAGACCGCATTCACCAGCCCTACCGCGCGCCCATCTGCCCTTTATTGCCGGCGCTGCTGCCCTTGGCCGGCCAGCACGGCATTCTGGGCGCGGCCCTCAGCGGCGCCGGCCCAGGCGTTCTGGTGATCGTCGATGGCCACGAGAACCTCGCGCCAGCCTCGGCCGCCATCTGCAAAGCCGTTCACGCTTCGCCCCCGCCGGAGTTGATCCGGTGCCGCTTCCTGCCCGCCGGGGTTAATCCGCGCGCCGAATGGAACGGGGCCTGAAAGGAACTTCGCCGGCGCCGCTTGCACGCGAGAGAATAGGCACATGCGAAACCGCATGGTCATTGCCGCATCTCTGCCCGCCGGCTTGGGCCTGCCGGACTCCCTCTTTGCCCGGAACGTCTCCGTGTAGTCCGAAATCACGAAGACACGCTCCTAGAAAGACAAGGAGGGACGCTGAGCCGTCCCTGCGCCCCTACCGCGTAAACATTTAGAATAAACACTGCCTCAATTTGCCTCACGTCCGCCGTCGCGGGCGGGAAAGTACGTTCACACTTTTTATGCACCGTTGGTCGAAGCTGTTTATTCCCACTCTGCGCGAGGCCCCGGCGGACGCCGAAGTGGCCAGCCACAAGTTCCTGCTCCGCGCCGGCTACATCCGCCAGCTTGGGGCGGGGATTTACAACTATTTGTTCCTCGGGCAGCGCTCGCTGAACAAGATCATCGCCATTGTGCGCGAGGAGATGGACAAGATCGGGCAGGAGTTTTACCTGCCGGGCATTCTGCCGCGCGAGCCTTGGGAGGAGAGCGGACGCTGGACGGGGATGGGCGACAACATGTTCCGCCTGAAAGACCGCAAAGGCGCCGACCTGTGCCTGGGCATGACGCACGAAGAGATTATGACCACGATCGCGCGCGGCGAATTGCGGTCTTATAAGCAGTTGCCGCAGATCTGGTACCAGATCCAGACCAAGTTCCGCGACGAGCCGCGGCCCAAGTCGGGCCTGCTGCGCGTGCGCCAGTTCATCATGAAGGATTCTTATTCCTTCGATCTCGACGCGGCCGGCCTGGACAGGAGCTTCGATCTGCACGATGCCGCGTATCGCGCCATCTTCACGCGCTGCGGCCTCAAATTTGTTTCCGTCGAGGCGGATTCGGGCGCCATGGGCGGCTCGCAGTCGCAGGAGTTCATGGTGTACACCGATGCCGGCGAAGACCTGATCGCAAGCTGCCCCAAGTGCGGCTACGCGGCCAACGTGGACAAGGCAACTTCGCGGCTGGAGCCGGTGACAGAGATGGAGCCGACCGGGGATGGCAAGCCGGAGCTGATCCACACGCCGGGGATGGGCGCGATCGCTGACATCGCGGCGTTTCTCAAGATGAGCCCGGCCAACGACATCAAGTGCGTGGCCTACATGGCAACGTGGCGCGGCAAGGCAGGTTCTGTTGAACTAACCCATACCAAGCCCGTGATTGCATTTTTGCGAGGCGATCATTCAGTAAATGAAACAAAGCTTTTAGCATCTTTGCCCGGCGCCTATGATCTGCGTCCGATGAGTGAGGGAGAAATCATTGAGATTTTTAAGGCTCCTCCGGGTTTTCTTGGTCCAGTAGGGCTAGAAAATGTTGAAGATCGAACCGCCTTCTCATCATTTTCAAAGCAAATCGGACAAATCAAAGGATCTGATTTGAAGCCATTTGTGATCGTCGATCACTCCCTCGAAGGCCGCAAGAATATGGTTTGCGGAGCGAATAGGCTGGACTACCACCTGCGCAATGTAACGCCGGGGCGCGATTTTAGCTGGACGCTCGCCGCCGACATTCGCAGCGTGAACGAGGGCGAGGGCTGCCCCAAAATCGACAAGAATGGGGACGGTTGCAACGGCAAGCTCGTGGTGGGCAAGGCGGTCGAGGTGGGCCACATCTTCAAGCTCGGCTACAAATACTCGGAGTCGATGGGCGCGCGCGTGCTCGACGAGAACGGCAAGGAAGTGACGCCGATCATGGGCAGCTACGGGATCGGGATCGAGCGCATTATGACGGCGGCCATTGAGCAGGCGAACGACTCGAACGGCTTTTGGCTGCCGGCTTCGATTGCGCCTTTCACGGTGGTGGTGACGGTGACCAACGCGGCCGACGCGGCGCTGCGCGAGACCGGAGAGCGGCTCGCCGGCGAGCTCGAATCCGCAGGATTTGACGTGCTGCTGGATGACCGGGACGAGCGTGCCGGCGTCAAATTCAAAGACGCTGATCTGGTCGGCATCCCCTACCGCATCAACGTGGGCAAGAAAGCGGCGGGCGGCCAAGTAGAACTGGTGACGCGCTCGACGGCCACCAGCGAGGATGTGGCGTTCGACGATGTGTTGGCGCTGGTGAAGGAGCGCATCGAGGAAGAAACGCTACTGGAAGCAAGCTGCTAGGGCGAGCCTTCAGTTCTTGTGTTTTCGTCTAGAGGCGAGGCGTCTGTTGAATACCGGAGGCGAGGGTTGAAGCGAAACCAGCCAGGGGCTGGAAACTGGGAGCCAGGAGCTAATTGAAGATGGCGTTGAAGATCAGGTATGCACGGTCGGCGGGGCAGCACTCGGTGAAATCGGCGCTGAGGCTGATTGCGCTATCGGCGGTGGGGCTGTGCGCGCTGGCGGGCGCCTCTGTCTTTGGCTATTACTACTTCAAGTACCAAAAGATCGTGGACGCGCGGTTCCGGCATCCGATTTTCGTCGATACGGCGCAGATCTACGCGGCCCCGCGTGAAGTCCGCCCCGGACAAACGCTGCCCATCTCGCTGATCGCCCACGAGCTGCGCGAGGCCGGCTACACCGCTGTGGGCGCGACCCCGGTATCGCAGATGGGCACATACAGTCTGGGCCCGCAATCCATTACCGTGTTTCCCGGCCCGCAATCGTATCACGCGCCGGACAGCGCGACCATCCACGTGACCGACGGCGTGGTGGACTCGATCACCGACAGCCAGGGCCGGCAGTTGGCCAGCTACGCGCTGGAGCCGCTGCTAATCACCGGCCTGAGCGAGAGCGCGGACCGCATCAAGCGCCTGCTGGTGACCTTCAACGAGATGCCGCCGAATCTTATCGATGCGGTGATGGCCATCGAGGACCGGCACTATTTCGAGCATGGCGGCGTGGACTACGAGCGCATCCTGGGCGCGGTCTGGGCCGACCTGAGCCACCGCGACCTCGCCGAAGGCGCTTCCACCATCACCATGCAACTGGCGAAGATGTTCTTCCTCACGCCTGCGAAGACTTTTAAGAGGAAGTTTCTTCAAGTGGTGATCACTTTTCAGCTTGAGCACCTTTTCACTAAGAAGCAGATCTTCCAGATGTACGCGAACGAAGTGCCGCTAGGCCATTGGGGCAGCTTCGATATCGACGGCTTCGGCGAGGCGGCGCAGGCCTACTTCGGCAAAGATGTGGGCCAACTGAACCTGGACGAGAGCGCGCTGCTGGCCGGCCTTATCCAGGCCCCCAGCTATCTGAACCCCTTCCGGCATCCCCACCGGGCCATCGTTCGCCGCAACATGGTGCTGGATGCGATGGTGGACACGGGGGCCATCACCAAGAAGCAGGCTGAAGTCGCCAAGGCCCAGCCGCTGCGTTTGGACCGGGCCGCCTTAGACGCCAGCGAGGCGCCGTACTTCGTGGACTTGGTGCGTGATGAGCTGTCGCGCAAGCTGGGCGACAGGGATTACAACCGGGAAGGCCTGCGCATCTACACCTCGCTCGACCCCAACCTGCAACGGATCGCCACCGAGGCGGTGGATTCCTCGCTTCCGATGATCGATAAGGCGGTCGATAGGCTGCACGCGCGCGACCGGCGGCGCGGCATCCCGTATCCCTATCCGCAGGTGGCGCTGGTGGCGCTGAACCCGCACACCGGGCAGGTGCTGGCGCTGGTGGGCGGGCGCAGCTACGGCGCCTCGCAGTTGGATCATGCGCTGTCCCAGCGCCCCACAGGCTCCACTTTCAAGCCGTTCGTCTACGCGGCGGCCTTTCGCACCGCAGTCGAAGGCACGCTGCTGCCGGGCCAGACCAAGCTGTTCTCCCAGCTCACTATACTCAACGACGAGCCGACCACCTTCGACTTCAACGGCCAGGAGTACTCGCCGCACGATTTTGAGAACAAGTACTTCGGGCCGGTGCCGGCGCGCGAGGCGCTGGCGCGCTCATTGAACAACGCCACCATCAGCCTGGCGAATATGGTGGGCTACAGCAACGTGGCCGCTCTGGCCCGCGAGGCCGGTATCGTCAACGCGCGCGGAACTCCGGCCGTGGCGATAGGCGCGTATGACGCCTCGCCGCTGGAGATGGCGGGGGCCTACACGATCTTCGCCAACAACGGCATCCATATCGACCCCTGGGTGCTAGCCAGTGTGCGCACACCCACGGGCAACATCATCGCCGACTACACGCCCACTACGCGCCAGATTCTGGACCCGCGCGTAGCCTATCTGACTACCAACATGATGGAGGCCGTCCTTGAAGGCCACGGGACCGGCGCGGGAGCGCGCGCCATGGGCTTTACCGCTCCGGCCGCAGGCAAGACAGGCACCGAGAACGACTCCTGGTTTGCCGGCTTCACCAGCAATCTGCTGTGCGTGGTTTGGGTGGGCAACGACGATTACACCGACCTTAACATCGTAGGCGCGCTCGCCGCTCTGCCCATTTGGGCCAAGTTCATGAAAAATGCCGTCGAACTGCCGCAGTACTCGGACACGCATGATTTCGTTCCTCCCCCTGGTGTGGAGGTGGTAACGCTGGACAAGGGAACCAACTTGCTGGCCGATCCGTCGTGCCCCGACGACTATACCGCCGCGTTCCTTGACGGCACTGCGCCCACGAACACCTGCAACCATCCGCACGGCCGTAACATTTTCCAGAAGATTTTCGGGCTGGGCAAGCCGGGAAACTGACCGCGATTCATCCGTCCACATCGCTGCCGTCCGGCAGCTTCTGGCAGCGCGGGCACCAGAAGGTGAGGCGCGCGTCCGGCCCCTGGAGCCGGCGGCGAATGGCCTCGCCGCAGCGGCGGCAGGGCTCGCCCGCGCGGCCATAGACCCACAAGCCGGCCGCCGGGTCCGAGGCATGGGTGGTGCGGCGCCTTCTGCCGGCATAGGTCACGACCGTGTCGCCGGAGTCCTCGAGAACGTTGGCGGCGAGAAGCTGTTGCGCGGCGGCGATCAGGGCTTGCACTTGCTGAGGACTGAGCGACGCGACCCTGCAAAACGGATGCACGCCGGCAACAAAACAGATCTCCGATTTGAAGACGTTGCCCACGCCGGCCATTACCGCCTGGCGCAGCAGCACGTCGGCGATCTCCTCCTCAGGGTGCGCAAGCAGGCGGCGCGCTGCCTCCGCGGCGTCAAACGCAGCGTTGAGAACATCGGTCTCGGGACGCGGAATCCTGGTGTTGCGGGCCAGCGACTGCGCGGTGTGCATCTCCGCGACGGGCACGCTGAATCCCACGGTGACGTAATCGCCGTTCTCAATCACGATGCGCATATTGGCGCGCGGCTGCCGCCAGGGCTCGCCGTGCCGGTAGATGTGCCAACTGCCGCTCATGAGCATGTGCGTGGCCAGCGTGGCGCCGCCGGAAAAATGGATGAGCAGCCACTTGCCGCGCGCCTCCACGCGCTCGACCGTCCGGCCGGCGAGCGGCGCGTCGTCATTGAAGCGCGT
>JABEBX010016050.1_pt1 | contig 15060 bp, 11 predicted proteins | sample 7245971 | NCBI WGS metagenome assembly JABEBX01 (sample SAMN14506365, study PRJNA622280) | hot springs metagenome | biome: hot spring [ENVO:00000051]|acidic hot spring [ENVO:00002120]; feature: spring [ENVO:00000027]|sediment [ENVO:00002007]; material: sediment environment [ENVO:01001048]... | reverse complement strand
GTCAGCGCCGCCGTCAACGTGGTCTTCCCGTGGTCCACGTGACCAATCGTTCCCACATTCACATGCGGCTTCGTCCGCTCAAATTTCCCTTTGGACATCTTGACCTCTCCCTAACGGCTAGCGCTGACTTTTCTTGACAATGGCCTCGGCCACATGGCCGGGGACTTCCATATACTTTTCAAACTGCATGGTGTAAGTCGCCCGTCCCTGCGATAAAGAGCGCACGGTCGTCGCATACCCAAACATTTCCGCAAGGGGAACTTCACAGCGGATCACCTTGGCCCCCGCCTCGTCTTCCATGCCCTGCATCATGCCCCGACGACTATTGATGTCGCCGATGATATCACCCATATATTCTTCCGGCGTCACCACTTCAACGGCGAAGATCGGCTCAAGAAGAACGGGGTTGGCCTTGGCGGCGCCGGCCTTGAAACCCATGGATCCTGCAATCTTGAACGCCGCTTCGGAGGAGTCGACATCGTGATAGGAGCCGTCGAAGATGGTCACCTTGACGTCGACCACCGGGAAGCCCGCGATGATACCACTTTCCAGCGCTTCTTCAACACCTTTCTGCGTCGGGCCGATGAACTCCTTGGGCACCGTACCGCCGACAACCCCGTTCTCAAAGGAAAAACCAGTCCCGGGTTCCTGCGGTTCCAGACGCAGCCAGACATGCCCGTACTGACCACGGCCACCCGACTGCCGCACGAACTTGCCTTCGGCCTCGACCGTCTTGCGGATCGTTTCCCGGTAGGCCACCTGGGGTGCGCCGACGGTGGCTTCCACGCCGAATTCCCGCTTCATGCGGTCCACCAGGATTTCCAGGTGCAGTTCGCCCATGCCGGAAATGATGGTCTGCCCCGACTCCTGATCGGTACGGACCCGAAATGAGGGATCTTCCTGGGCCAGCTTACCCAGGGCGATGCCCATTTTTTCCTGGTCCGCCTTGGTTTTCGGCTCGACGGCAACGTGAATTACCGGCTCGGGAAACTCAATCTGTTCCAACGCGATGGGCTTGTTCAGATCGCAAAGGGTATCCCCGGTGTAGGCGATCTTCAGCCCTACGGCAGCGGCAATATCCCCGGCCAGCACTTCCTTGATTTCGTGGCGCTCGTTGGCATGCATCTGGAGAATGCGCCCGATCCGCTCCTTCTGATCGCGACCGGGATTCAATACCGTGGACCCCGCCGTCAACACGCCCGAATACACGCGGAAGAAGGTGAGCTGGCCGACAAAAGGATCGGTCATGATCTTGAACGCCAAGGCCGAGAAGGGTTCGCCATCATCGGGCCGGCGTGACAGAACGGCCCCACGGTCGGGGTCGACGCCCTCGACGGGAGGGATGTCTACCGGCGAGGGCAGATAATCCAGCACCGCGTCCAGCATGGCTTGTACGCCCTTGTTTTTAAAGGCGCTGCCACAGAGGACTGGGACGACGTGGCCGGCGATGGTCGATTTACGCAAACCGGCCATCAACTCTGGCGCGGAAATCTCTTCCCCTTCCAGGTATTTCAGCATCAGCTCTTCATCGGCATCGGCGATGGATTCAATCATGAAGTGACGCGCAGCTTCCGCTTCCTCGCGCAAATCCGCCGGAATCTCTTCTTCGGTGAAGCGCATGCCCTGGGTACTGTCATCCCAGTTGATGGCCTTCATCTTAAACAGGTCGATCACGCCCCGGAAGCGCTCCTCCTCACCGATGGGGAGCTGAATGGGAACGGGATGACCCCGAAGCTTGCTCTGGATCTGGTCAACGACACGCTTGAAATTGGCGCCCTGGCGATCCATCTTGTTGACGAAAGCGATGCGTGGCACTCCATACTTGTTTGCTTGCCGCCAGACGGTTTCCGACTGCGGCTGGACACCACCGACAGCGCAAAATACCGCTACTGCGCCATCCAGCACGCGCAGGGAGCGTTCGACCTCAATGGTGAAGTCCACATGCCCTGGCGTATCAATGATGTTGATGCGGTGTTCGGGGCGCTGGCCATCCATGCCCTTCCAGAAACAGGTGGTTGCCGCAGAGGTAATGGTGATACCCCGCTCCTGCTCCTGGGCCATCCAATCCATGACCGCAGTCCCTTCATGAACCTCGCCGATCTTGTGCGAGACACCGGTATAGAACAGGATACGTTCGGTTGTCGTCGTCTTGCCGGCATCGATGTGGGCCATGATGCCGATATTCCGATAACGATCAATGGGGGTTGTGCGAGCCACGGTTTATTCCTTATCCAAGCAATCTGCGATCATTTACCAACGGAAGTGCGCAAAGGCCTTATTGGCTTCTGCCATGCGATGCGTCTCTTCCCGCTTGCGCACTGCGGTGCCACGGTTTTCCGCTGCCTCGAGGATTTCCGCCGCCAGCCGATTGCCCATGGACTTCTCCGTACGCTTGCGCGCAGCATCGCGCAGCCAGCGCATGGCCAGAGCGATGCGCCGATCCGAGCGTACTTCGATAGGCACCTGATAGGTAGCGCCACCGACGCGGCGGCTCTTGACCTCTACCGCCGGGCGGACATTGTCCATGGCCTTGCGAAACACATCCAGGGGATCCGCCTTGCTCCGCTCGGCAACAATATCCAACGCACCGTAAACGATCTTTTCCGCAACGCTTTTCTTGCCATCGCGCATGATCACGTTGGCGAACTTGGCGATGATTTCTTCCTTGTACTTGGGATCCGGCAAGATGATCCGCTTGGGTACTTCGCGACGTCTGGGCATGACGCATCAACTCCTTAAATAACGCTTATCTGGGCACGCTTATTTGGGACGCTTGGCGCCATACTTGGAACGCGACTGCTTCCGACCTTTCACACCGGCCGTATCAAGGGTTCCACGCACGATGTGATAGCGAACGCCGGGAAGATCCTTCACCCGCCCCCCGCGAATGAGAACAACGGAGTGCTCCTGGAGATTGTGACCCTCACCGGGTATGTAGCTACTAACCTCGAATCCGTTCGTTAGCCTGACGCGGGCAACTTTGCGCAGCGCCGAGTTGGGCTTTTTCGGTGTCGTCGTGTAGACGCGCGTGCAAACACCACGCTTCTGTGGGTTGGCATCGAGCGCGGGCACCTTGCTTTTGGCCACCGGCCGCTTGCGCGGTTTGCGCACGAGTTGATTTAATGTGGGCATCAACAATCTCCAATACTTGAAACTTCGCGGTATGCCGCGCATACCAACAAGAGGGCGCATTCTAAGGAGGCTTGCCCCAAGTGTCAAGGCAAGCCTTCGGGAAGAAACACTTACTGCGACTCCTCCACCCTTACCGGGGCGCTATCAACCTGCGCAGGAACACTCACGCTGGACTGGGGCACCGCCGCCGGCGCACTGGCAGCAGCCTTCGCTGCCAGTGATTCCCGGTGCAGGCGGCGGCGGTGCTCGTGATAGGCCAGTCCGGTTCCGGCGGGGATGAGTCGGCCAACGATGACGTTCTCTTTGAGCCCCCGCAATTCGTCGACCTTTCCGGTCACCGCTGCTTCCGTCAATACCCGCGTCGTCTCCTGGAAGCTTGCCGCAGAAATAAATGACTCCGTGGATAGGCTAGCCTTGGTAATGCCCAGAAGCACCGGAATGAAGCGGGCGGGCTCCTTGCCGGCGGCGAGCAGATTGACGTTTTCCTCTTCCACCCGCGCCCGATCCGCCTGTTCACCCGGCAGAAAGAGACTATCCCCGGCGAAAGTGATCTCGGCCTTGCGCAACATCTGCCGCAGAATCACCTCGATGTGCTTATCATTGATACGCACCCCCTGGAGGCGGTAAACGTCCTGCACTTCGTCCACGATATAATTGGCCAGGGCCTGCACGCCCAGGACGCGGAGGATATCATGGGGAACCGGCTGCCCTTCCACGAGCTGTTCGCCAGGGCTGACCCGCTCGCCCTCGTAGACCGTTACATGCCGGCCCTTGGGGATGAGATACTCGTGCTGCTCGCCGTGCTCATCGGTAATGATGAGACGCTGCTTGCCCTTGGTGTCCTTGCCGAAACCGATGATGCCCTCATGCTCGGCGATCACCGCGAAATCCTTGGGACGCCGTGCCTCGAAGAGCTCCGCGACGCGCGGCAGGCCGCCCGTGATATCGCGGGTCTTGGTGGTTCCCACGGGCAGGCGCGCCAGGATGTCTCCGGGCAGGACATTGCCGCCTTCATGCACGGCGATGATTGCTCTGGCAGGCAGGAAGTAACGCGCGGGCAAATCGGTCCCCGGCAGTTTCAGATCCTGGCCGTTCTCGTCCTGGACGATGATGACCGGCCGCAGGTCGCGCCCCTGTGGGGGCCGCTGCTTCGCATCCATAACCACCAGTGTCGACAGACCCGTGATTTCGTCATTTTGAATGGCCACGCTGGCACCTTCAACGGCATCCTTGAGGACCACCTTGCCGCCTACTTCGCTGACAATGGGCCGGGTATGGGGGTCCCATTCGGCGATGCGGCGGCCTGCCGTAACTGCCCCGTTGTCGTCGATGAGCACCGAAGCCCCATAGGGCACCTTGTACCGCTCCTTTTCGCGCCCTTGCTCATCGGTGATGCTGACTTCGCCATTGCGGGCGACCACCACATGGCGGCCGCTGGGGTGGGTCACCAGCCTCAGGTTCTGGTAGCGGAGGATCCCCCCCTGCTTGACCTCGATGCTGCTTTGGGCCGCTGAACGGCTGGCCGCGCCACCGATATGGAAGGTGCGCATGGTCAACTGCGTACCGGGCTCGCCGATGGACTGCGCCGCGATGACCCCCACGGCCTCGCCGGCATTCACTAGGTGTCCGCGGGCGAGGTCACGCCCGTAACACAGGGCGCATACGCCGTGACGGGAACGGCAAGTGAGGGGCGAGCGCACCTTCAGTGCGTCCACGCCCAGCTCGTCCAGTTGCCCCACCTGCTGTTCATCCAGGAGGGTGTTGCGGGCGATGACGATCTCCCCGGTGTTGGGATGGAGTATGTCCTCCGCCACCACCCGGCCGAGGACACGGTCGCGCAGGGCTTCGATGATCTCTCCCCCCTCCACCAGCGAGGTCATGGGCAGGCCTTCTTCCGACCCGCAATCGCGCTCCACCACCACCAGATCCTGCGTGACATCCACCAGACGCCGGGTCAAATAACCGGAGTTGGCCGTCTTCAGTGCCGTATCCGCCAGACCTTTGCGGGCGCCATGGGTGGAAATGAAGTACTGGAGGACATTCAGGCCTTCGCGGAAGTTGGCGGTAATGGGGGTTTCGATGATGGAGCCGTCCGGCTTGGCCATCAGACCGCGCATGCCGGCCAATTGGCGGATCTGGGCGGCCGAACCACGGGCGCCGGAGTCGGCCATCATGAAGATCGAATTGAAGGAATCCTGCTGGACCACCCGCCCATCGGCGAGGGTGACGGTATCCTTGCTGACCCGGTCCATCATGGCCTTGGCCACGTCATCCGTGGCCCGCGACCAGATGTCGACCACCTTGTTGTAACGCTCGCCCTCGGTCACCAGGCCGGAGGTGTACTGCGCCTGAATGGCCTTCACCTCGTCCTCGGCGACGGCAAGAATGGTCTCCTTCTCGGGAGGCGTCACCATGTCCACCGCGCCGAAGGAGATGCCGGCCCGGGTGGCCATCCGGTAGCCCATGTACATCAGTTGGTCCGCAAAAATGACGGTATCCTTGATACCCAGACGCCGGTAGCAGGTGTTCACCAGTTCGGTGATGGCCTTCTTCTTGAGCACGCGATTGATGACGCTGAAGGGCAGTCCTTCTGGTAATATCTCGCCAAGGAGCGCGCGTCCCGCCGTCGTCTCCACCCGTTCCCCACGGAAACGTACCTGCACCCGGGCATGGAGCCCGACTTCATGGGCGTCATAGGCGCGGCGCAGCTCGGCGAGGTCGCTGTAGATCCCGCCAACGCCTTTGGCGTCAGCCCTTTCCTGGGTCATGTAGTAGAGGCCGAGGACGATATCCTGGGAAGGCACGATGATGGGATCGCCATTGGCTGGACTGAGGATGTTGTTGGTGGACATCATCAGGGTCCGCGCTTCCAACTGGGCCTCCAGGGAGAGCGGGACGTGAACGGCCATCTGGTCGCCGTCAAAGTCGGCGTTGTAGGCCGCGCAGACCAGCGGATGGAGCTGGATGGCCTTGCCTTCGATGAGTACCGGTTCAAAGGCCTGAATACCCAGACGATGCAGGGTGGGCGCGCGGTTCAGGAAGACCGGGTGTTCGCGAATGACGTCTTCGAGGATATCCCAGACTTCCGGCTTCTCCTGCTCCACCAGGCGCTTGGCGGCCTTGATGGTCGTCGCCAGTCCACGCTCTTCGAGTTTGTTGAAAATGAAGGGCTTGAATAGCTCTAAGGCCATTTTTTTCGGCAACCCGCATTGATGCAGGCGGAGTTCGGGGCCGACGACGATCACGGAGCGGCCGGAATAGTCCACGCGCTTGCCGAGGAGGTTCTGGCGGAAGCGCCCTTGTTTGCCCTTGATCATATCGGCAAGGGACTTGAGCGGACGCTTGTTGGGGCCGGCAATGGCGCGCCCGCGGCGGCCATTGTCGAGGAGGGCGTCCACCGCTTCCTGCAGCATCCGCTTTTCATTGCGCACAATGATGTCCGGGGCCTTCAACTCCAGCAGCCGCTTGAGGCGGTTGTTGCGATTGATCACGCGCCGATAGAGATCATTGAGGTCCGAGGTGGCGAAACGTCCACCATCCAGCGGCACCAAAGGCCGCAAATCCGGGGGCAGGACCGGCAGTACCTCGATGATCATCCACTCGGGGCGGTTGCCCGACTGTTCAAAGGCCTCCAGGATCTTGAGCCGTTTGCTGAGCTTTTTGATCTTGGTCTCGGAGTTGGCACCAAGAAGTTCCTCGCGAATAGCTGCGGCTTCCTTGGCTACGGGGATGGCCTTGAGCAGATCACGGATGCCTTCCGCGCCCATCTTGGCGGTAAATTCATCGCCATGCTCTTCCAGTGCGTCCAGATACTGGTCTTCGCTGAGGATCTGCCCCCGCTCCAAGTTGGTCAGGCCCGGATCGACAACGACATAAGCCTCGAAATAGAGGACGCGCTCGATATCCCGCAAGGGCATATCCAGGATCATGCCCATCCGGCTGGGCAAAGACTTGAGGAACCAGATATGCGCCACGGGGCTGGCCAGCTCGATGTGACCCATGCGTTCGCGGCGCACCCGGGTCTGGGTGACCTCGACGCCGCATTTTTCGCAGACCACACCGCGATGCTTGAGCCGCTTGTACTTGCCGCACAGGCACTCATAATCCTTGATGGGGCCGAAGATCTTGGCGCAAAAAAGGCCGTCGCGCTCCGGCTTGAAGGTCCGGTAGTTGATGGTTTCCGGCTTTTTGACCTCGCCAAAGGACCACGACCGGACTTTGTCCGGAGAGGCTATGCCAATCCGAATCGCATCGAATTCTTCTTGCTGATCGTTCTGCTTGAAGAGCTTGAGTAAGTCTTTCAACGCACTCTCCCTTGCCCGCTGTCGGGCGAAACCTTAGTTGGATTGATCCAGTTCAATATCAATGCTCAGAGAGCGCAGTTCTTTCAACAGCACGTTGAAGGATTCCGGCATGCCTGCATCCATACGGAAATCACCCTTGACGATGGATTCATACATCTTGCTGCGCCCGGTGACGTCATCCGACTTCACCGTAAGCATCTCCTGCAGGGTGTAGGCAGCACCATAGGCCTCCAAGGCCCAGACCTCCATTTCCCCGAACCGCTGGCCGCCGAATTGCGCCTTGCCACCCAAGGGTTGCTGTGTGACCAGGCTGTAGGGGCCGGTGGAACGCGCATGCATCTTGTCGTCAACCAAATGGTGGAGCTTCAGGATATACATGTAGCCGACCGTAACCGGTCGATCGAAGGCCTCTCCGGTACGGCCGTCATGGAGGGTCACCTGGCCACTGCGCGGCAAGCCCGCCAGTTCCAGCATGGCGTGGATTTCCCCTTCATCGGCGCCATCGAAGACCGGCGTCGCCATCGGTACGCCGTAGCGCAAGTTGCCTGCCAGTTCGCGAATCTCCGCATCCGACAAGGAATCCAGGTCTTCCTGCTTCCCGGTACGGTTGTAGATCTCCCCGAGAAAACGGCGCATATCCTGGATTTCCGCATGGGCGTCCAGCATCTGGCCGATCTTTTTCCCCAGACCTTTGGCCGCCCAGCCGAGATGCGCCTCCAGGATCTGCCCGACATTCATGCGCGACGGCACACCCAGGGGATTGAGGACGATATCCACCGGACTCCCGTCTGCGAGGTAGGGCATATCCTCCACCGGCACGATCTTGGACACCACGCCCTTATTACCGTGACGGCCGGCCATCTTGTCACCGGGCTGCAGGTGGCGTTTGATGGCCACATGGACCTTGACCATCTTCAACACGCCGGGGCTTAGATCGTCCCCTTGGGTCAGCTTGCGCCGTTTTTCCTCAAGAACGCCATCGAGGCGCTCGCGCTGTTCCACCAACTGGGCGCGAATCTGCTCCAAGGCATCATTGCTCTCCTCCCCGCGCAAACGGATCTCAAACCAGCGATGGCGGGGCAGTTCCTTGAGATAGGCCTTGGTGACCTTGTTACCCGGCGCCAGGCCCTCAGGCCCACCATCGGCCACCTTGCCCAGCAACAACCGTTCGATACGCTGGAAGCTGTCCTCTTCCACAATCCGATACTGATCGTTGAGGTCCTTGCGAATCCGGGCCAACTCCTGCTCTTCGATGGCCTTGGCGCGCGCGTCCTTTTCGATCCCGTCGCGGGTAAATACCTGAACATCGATGACCGTACCGGACATGCCCGCCGACATCCGCAGGGAGTTGTCTTTGACGTCCGAGGCCTTCTCGCCGAAGATCGCGCGCAACAGCTTCTCTTCGGGGGTCAGTTGCGTCTCGCCTTTGGGGGTGACCTTCCCCACGAGGATATCGCCGGGCCCCAGTTCGGCGCCGATGACCACGATACCGGACTCGTCCAAGTGCCGCAGGGCCCCTTCGGAGACATTGGGGATATCACGGGTAATCTCTTCCGGCCCGAGCTTGGTATCGCGCGCAAATACCGAGAATTCCTCGATATGAATGGTGGTATAGCGATCTTCCGCCACCACGCGCTCGGAGATCAGGATGGAGTCCTCAAAGTTGTAACCGTTCCAGGGCATGAAGGCCACGAGGATGTTCTGGCCGAGGGCCAACTCACCCATCTCGGTACTCGGACCGTCGGCCAGCACGTCACCGCGGCTCACCACATCGCCCACCTTCACCACCGGGCGCTGATTGAGCGTCGTGTTCTGGTTGGAGCGCGCGTATTTGACCAGGTTGTAAATGTCCACACCGGGCTCTTCGGGAAGGGTTTCCTCGTCGCGCACCTTCACCACGACACGGGCGCCATCCACGCTGTCCACCACCCCGCCGCGGCGGGCGACCACGGCCGCGCCGGAGTCGATGGCCACCACCCGCTCCATGCCCGTACCCACCAAGGGGGCGTCGGAACGCACCGTCGGTACGGCCTGACGCTGCATGTTCGAGCCCATGAGCGCGCGGTTGGCGTCATCATGTTCCAGGAAGGGAATCAGGCTCGCCGCCACCGAGACGATCTGGCGGGGAGAAATATCCATGAACTGCACCTGATCGGGGGTAGCCAGCATGAATTCATTCTCATGTCGGCAGGACACCAGATCATCGGCAAGGAAGCCGTCGCCATCCACCGTCGAATTGGCCTGGGCGATGATGAAGTCGCCCTCGTCAATGGCGGATAGATAGACCACCTCATCGGTCACCCGGCGGTCGCGCACACGCCGATAAGGCGTCTCCAGAAAGCCGTAATCGTTGGTTCGCGCATAACAGGACAGGCTATTGATCAAACCGATATTGGGGCCTTCCGGTGTCTCGATGGGGCAGATCCGGCCATAGTGGGTAGGATGCACGTCGCGCACCTCGAAGCCCGCGCGCTCCCGCGTCAGGCCGCCCGGCCCGAGGGCCGAAACGCGCCGCTTGTGGGTGACTTCGGACAAGGGATTGGTCTGATCCATGAACTGCGAGAGTTGGCTGGAACCGAAGAACTCATTGACCACCGCCGCAATGGGCTTGGCATTGATGAGGTCCTGGGGGGTCAAACCCTCGCTCTCGGCCAGGGAGAGGCGGTCTTTGACCGCCCGCTCCACCCGTACCAGGCCAAGGCGGAACTGATTTTCCATCAGTTCACCCACCGAGCGCACGCGCCGGTTCCCCAGGTGATCAATATCGTCAATCTCACCGTTCCCGTTGCGCAAGGCCATGAGCACCTGGAGCACGGCGATGATATCGTCGCTGCTCAAGACTCCCGCGCCCGTGATCTCTTCCCGGCCGACGCGGCGGTTGAACTTCATCCGCCCAACCGCGGAAAGGTCATAACGATCGGGGCTGAAGAAGAGATTCTGGAAGAGATTCTGGGCCGCGTCCTTGGTGGGCGGCTCGCCAGGGCGCATCATCCGGTAGATCTCCATCTGTGCCTCGTGGGGATCCCTGGACGTATCGATACGCAGCGTCTCGGACATATAAGGGCCGCGATCGATCTCGTTGACATACAGGGTGCGAAGGGTGATGGGTTCGCGCCCCTGGAGCAATTCCAGGATCTCTCCGGTAATGGGCTCATTGGCGTGCGCGATGAGTTCACCGGTGCTGCCGTCGACGACATCATGGGCAATCACCTTGCCCAGCACAAAGCCATTGGGCACGACGATTTCACCGAGTTCCGGGACCTCTTCAAGCAACTTGACCTGGCGCGCGGTAATCCGCTTGCCGGTCTGTACCAACACTGCGCCGGTCCCAGGATGGATAATATCAAAACTCGCCATCTCTCCCTGCAATCGGGAAGGAACCAAGGTGTAATAGACCTGATGATCCGCGATCCGGAAGGTTTCCGTCTCGAAGAACATCGCCAGGATATCCTCGGTACCAAAGCCCAGGGCGCGCAACAGCGTCGTGGCCGGCAGCTTGCGCCGCCGGTCGATACGCGCATAAACGTGGTCCTTGGGATCAAACTCGAAATCCAGCCACGAACCGCGATAAGGAATGATACGGGCGTTGAACAGCAGTTTTCCGGAGGAATGGGTCTTGCCGCGGTCATGGTCAAAAAAGACCCCGGGAGAACGATGCAGTTGCGAGACAATGATGCGCTCGGTGCCATTGATCACGAAGGAGCCATGCTCCGTCATGAGCGGCAATTCGCCCATGTACACGTCCTGCTCTTTGACATCCTTGACCCGCTTGGCCCCGGTCGTATCATCTTTTTCCATGATGGCCAGACGCAGCCGCACGCGCACCCCGGCGCAGAAGGTCAAACCGCGCTGACGGCATTCCACCACATCAAAAACCGGTTTTTCAAGACGATAGGAAACGTAGTCCAGCACCGCATTCCCGGAGTAACTCTCCATGGGGAATACCGACCGGAATACCGCTTCCAGCCCCACCACCTTGCGTGCCGCAGGAGGTACCGCGGCCTGCAGGAATTCCGTATAGGAATCCATCTGCGTTGCCAGCAGATAAGGCACAGCAAGAATGCTTTGGCTTTTCCCAAAGTCTTTACGAATCCGTTTCTTTTCAGTAAAAGAGTAGGCCATGGATGCTCCGCGCGACGACTGCCATATCCAGAAAGACCTGTTTCAACCCGCTTTCTGCAAATAATGAGGGGCTGGCAGCGCAAAACGCCGCCAGCCGCAGAAGGATGTTACAGTGCAACGAATTACTTGATCTCCGCCTCAGCGCCAGCCTCAACCAACTGGGCCTTGACGCTTTCGGCTTCCGCCTTGGAAACCCCTTCCTTGACGGCCTTGGGTGCGCTTTCCACCAAATCCTTGGCCTCTTTCAGACCCAGGTTGGTAATGGCGCGTACCACCTTGATGGTGTTGACCTTGTTGGCGCCGGCACCGGTAAGGATGACGTCAAACTCGGTCTGTTCTTCAACAGCGGCAGCAGCCTCACCCCCACCAGCACCGGCCGGAGCGGCAACGGCAACGGCGGCCGCAGAAACACCAAACTTCTCTTCCATTTCCTTGATCAACTCGGAAAGCTCAAGGACGGTCATGCCAGCAATGGCGTCTAAAATTTCAGCTTTGGACAGGGACATGAATTAATTACTCCTAAAAAATGGATTAAGCAGCGCGTTGGTCGCGCACTGCGGCCAAGGTCCGGACAAAGCGGCCCGGAACCTCATTGAGGGTGCGAACGAAGCCGGAAATCGGCGCCTGCATGGTGCCCAGAAGTCTGGCCAGCAGTTCTTCCCGAGAAGGCATCTTGCTCAGTTGCTGGATGGCTTCCGGTCCGATCTGCTTGCCGCTGAGCACACCGCCGGTAAGGACCAGTTTGTCGTTGCGCTTGGCAAAGTCCGTCAAGACCTTGGCCAAGGCAACCGGATCTTCCCCCGCCGCAAATAGCAGAGGACCCGTCAGCAAACTATCCAGCACCGCAAAATGGGTACCCACCAGCGCGCGTTTGAGCAGGGTATTTTTCACCACCTGCACGTGCACTGACTGCTTTCTGGCTTCGACACGCAAAGCGGTCATCTGGGCCACGGTCAAGCCACGATACTCGGCAACCACACTCGCCTGAGCACCGACCAGCTTTTCCCGCAACGCGGCGACAACCTGTTCCTTTTCTGCGAGTTTGAGACTCACGTGAATGTCACCTCCTATCATACCGAGGCGGCCAGAATGGATCGGCACGCCGTCGCCTACGCAGGGCAAAATGATTAAGGCCGAAACCCCCTGCGGTCTTTGTACGCCGGCTTGCGCCGACTCTTTCCGCCCAGGACGGAAATCTTAGCCCAGGGTGCCGGGATCTACGGGCACGCCCGGACCCATAGTGGGAGACACACTCACCTTGCGGATATACACCCCTTTACTGGTCGCCGGCTTGGCCTTGCGCAAACTATCCACCAGGGTCAGTAGATTTTCACGCAACGCGCTGACCTCAAAGGAGGCTTTGCCAATGCTGCTATGAATGATGCCGCCCTTATCCGCGCGGTAACGCACCTGACCACCCTTGGCATTGGTCACTGCCGTACGCACGTCCGCCGTTACCGTCCCGACCTTGGGATTGGGCATCAAACCGCGCGGGCCCAACACGGGACCGAGGGTGCCGACGATGCGCATGGCGTCGGGAGTGGCGATGACCACATCAAAATCCATCACTCCCGCCTTCACCTGCTCGGCGAGGTCTTCCATACCCACCACGTCGGCACCGGCCTGGCGTGCCTCTTCGGCCTTGTCGCCCGTTGCGAAAACAGCGACGCGCATTTGCTTGCCGGTGCCATTGGGCAACACCACGGCGCCGCGCACGACCTGATCCGATTTGCGGGGATCAATGCCCAGACCCACTGCCACATCCACCGATTCATCAAACTTGGCCGTCGCCATCTGCTTGACCATGGCCAACGCCGCATCCAGTTCGTAGCGGGCGTTGCGATCCACCAAATCTTTACTGCTTGCCAACCGCTTTCCACGCTTTGCCATGATCAACCCTCCACCGTCAAACCCATACTGCGGGCAGTTCCACGGACGCTACGCTTGGCAGACTCGATATCCTGGGTGTTGAGATCCGGCAGTTTGGTTTTGGCAATCTCGGTAACCTGGGCCTCCGTGACGTTGCCCACCTTCTCGGTATTGGGACGTCCGCTACCTTTGGGAAGGCCGGCAGCCTTCATCAGCAGCACCGCTGCGGGAGGCGTCTTGACTTCAAAGGTAAAGCTCTTGTCCGCAAAAACGGTAATCACTACGGGCAGGGGAAGGCCCGGCTCAATACCCTGAGTCTGCGCGTTAAACGCCTTGCAGAACTCCATGATATTCAAGCCGCGCTGGCCCAGGGCGGGGCCGATGGGCGGACTCGGATTGGCCTGCGTGGCCTTCACCTGCAACTTGATATAGCCGGTTATCTTCTTTGCCATTACTTGCTCCTAGGAGGTGCGAACGCCGTGCGGCTCCCTCATGACCTGATTAAACCTTTTCCACCTGCGCAAAATCGAGTTCAACGGGCGTTGAGCGACCAAAAATGGTCACCGAAACCCGCAACTTGTTCTTCTCGAAATTGACTTCCTCAACAACGCCGTTGAAATCCTTGAAAGGACCGTCAATGACGCGCACATGTTCACCCGCATCAAAGCTGAACTTGGGCCGCGGCTTTTCGACGCCCTCCTTGATGCGTTCCAATATGGCGTCGGCCTCGGCTTCCGTGAGCGGATGGGGGCGCCCTACGGAACCACCGACAAAGCCCGTCACCCGCGGCGTATTCTTGACCAGATGCCAGGCTTCTTCATCCATATCCATCTGTACCAACACATAACCAGGATAGAACATCCGTTGTGAACTGGTCTTCTGTCCATTACGGATTTCGACAATCTCTTCCGTAGGCACGAGAATCTCACCAAACTTCTCGGCCAGCCCTTCGCGGTTAGCACGCTCCATGATTTCACGCTGCACTTTCTTCTCGAAACCGGAAAAGGCGTGCACTACATACCATCGCATAGCCATTTACGCGCCCCCTCCAAGCACAAGCCGCACCACACCCAGCAGGGCAAAATCCACCAACCACAGAAAGAGCGCAATCACGATCACCAAAGCAATGATAATGGCCGTGCTGCGTAGCACATCCTGACGGCTCGGCCAGACGACCTTCAGCAACTCCACGTAAGCTTCGCGGAAGAAAATCCAGAGACCCCGGCCACTTGCGCTGACGGCAAAAATTGCGCCGGAGATGGCCAGGGCCAACACGAGTGCGGCACCGGGATAATACGTCCCGAGGCTCGTAGGGATCAGAAAATAGGCGAACACCCCCAAGGCGGCGAGGCCTGCCGCAAAATAGAGTTTCACTTTTTCCGACATGAACACCGCACCTTTTATAGTGGCAGGGCAGGAGGGGCTCGAACCCCCAACCTGCGGTTTTGGAGACCGCTGCTCTACCAGTTGAGCTACTGCCCTGCAGATGGTAAACGGCGGGAAGACCCGCCGTCCGCCGAAACCAGAATGACCTTTACTCGACCACCTTGGAGACCACGCCGGCGCCGACGGTACGGCCACCCTCGCGTACCGCGAAGCGCAGTCCCTCTTCCATGGCAATGGGCGCGATCAG
>JABEBX010000594.1_pt1 | contig 15082 bp, 11 predicted proteins | sample 7245971 | NCBI WGS metagenome assembly JABEBX01 (sample SAMN14506365, study PRJNA622280) | hot springs metagenome | biome: hot spring [ENVO:00000051]|acidic hot spring [ENVO:00002120]; feature: spring [ENVO:00000027]|sediment [ENVO:00002007]; material: sediment environment [ENVO:01001048]... | reverse complement strand
GTGGAAAGCTGGACCCGGACCCTTTGGCAACAAATTCAGGAGGCCCAATGATTCCAGCCCTCGATCCCGAAGTCTTGCAGGCCCGCTATGCCTTTCTGGCGCGCGCCCTCGATCCCCGGCCCGAGTCCGGAGATGGGGGCCAATTGCACCAGGCCTTGGAGAGCCTGCGCCGTTATGTAGAAGAAGATCTCCTGCAAATCTCCCAGCAGGCAAGCCCGGACGATTTTGCCACTATCTACTTGCAACTGCAGGAAGAGTTGAAACGCTTTGCGGAGTTCTGCGCATATCCTTCCCTAGCCCACCGTGCCACGGTTGCCTTTGCGGGTGGGTTCAGTGCCGGTAAGTCGAGCCTCATCAATGCGCTCCTGGAAACGCGTGGCTTGATGCCCGTGGAGATCGATCCCACCACGGCCCTGCCGGCGTATGTCCTCCACGGGGAACAGGACGCTATCTACGCCCTCAATCTCCATGCACAACGGATTTCCTTGAGTGAGGAAGAGTTTTCCAGCCTCACCCATGACGAACGGGAACGTTATGGTATCGAGATCAGTCGCCTTTTGCGTGCTGCCTTTGTCTCGCGCCAGACCTTCCCCTGGCCGCGCCTGGCCTTCATCGACACGCCCGGCTACTCGGGTGGCAGCGAGATGCAAGGAGCACACAGCGACTTTGGCCGGGCCATTGCCGAGCTCGACGCTGCTCAAGCAGTGGTGTGGGTTGCGCACATCAAGAATGGCATCCTGAGTGAAAGCGATCTGCAAATCCTTGCCCGTCTCCGGCCAGAGCAACCGCGGATCATTCTGTTGAGCCATGCCGACGAAGTCACCGACAGTGACTGCGACCAAATCATCACCCAGGTACGCGAAGCCCTTACTGCCCGCAATATACCGGTACAAGGTGTCTGGGCGGTCTCCTCCCGGCCTCGGTACCGGGAACTCCTCACTCCCGTCCGCGAGCAACTCACCGACTGGCAGAGTCTCGCCGCCGACCCACGCTTTGCCCACCGCTTCAAGGGGCTGTTCCTGCGTTATGCCCGTGGACTGGATCAGGAGCGCAATGCGGTCCTACGCCAACGCCACCATATCAACCGGCTGCTTACCGTCCTGGAAGATGAATTGGCCCTGGCGGATTTGAATGCCCTACGGATCGTGGCAGAAAAGCGGCTACGGCATATTGAAGGCGTCCAGGAAGCCTTGACCGATCTGCAGAGGCGGTTCTTTACCGAACTGAAGAAGATCGGAGATCGGGTAGGTATCCCCTTGCCGGAACCGGATGCCATCGACCTGATCACGATCGGGGGAATTCCCTTGCGGGAACGGCTGCAAGGCTTGCGGGAACGGGAAGGGCTACCCCAACCAGCACCCCTTCATACGTTGCAATCCCTGCAAGAGAAAGGGGATGCCCGGAACCGGCCCAAATTAATACGCCGTTGTCATCGTCAGTTAAAGCCGGATACGGTTCTGGCAAGCCTGCGAGAACCGTGCGAAGCCACCGCCGTCAGCCGACTGTTGCGTAAAGAGCGCCTTTCGCCCACCGTTTTGAACGCCCTCTTCTAGAAAAAAGGAGAAAGTTACATGTCGATATTGGACACCTTGCGTCAAGCCGCAGATCGAGAAGTTATGGATCGCAATCCTTTGCCCGCACACGCCCTAGCAGGTCACGAAGAACACCTACGCCGACAGTATACGCAGGTTTTGGCAACTCTGCTCGCCTCCCAGGAAACCGTCAGCGAAAACCAATCCCGCCTTTTTGGGATGTTTTTGCAGAGTATGGGCCTGGGCGATATCCGCGCTGCGCTTTTTGAGGATGCCAGGAATGGGGACGATGCAGGTCTGCTGGCGAATCTACGCCTCGTGTACGAAGGGGAAGCAGCTAACAACTTGCTGCTGGATGCCTTCGTTTTTTTACGCTTGGATGCCCCCCTCTCGGAGGATATGACTGCTACTTTGCTGGAAATGGCAACGTTCCTGGATGTAGATGCTGACGTGTTATCCCGCCTCGCCCAAAAAGCCGCGAGTGTTTTGGGTCTAGGGAAGACCGAAGAAAACAACACTCCAGATTGGCCGCGTGTTTATTTCTATTTCCTTTTTGGGCGTGGCGAGGAGAACCGTCCATTGGGGAAGCACGTTGCAGGTGTAAATTCAGTCGCTATTAGCCCCGACGGCCAGTATGCGCTTTCTGGAAGCGAGGACAAGACCATCAAGCTATGGGATCTGGCGAAGGGGCAGTGCCTGCGCACTTTAGAGGGGCATTCTATCAATGTTTACTCGGTGGCCTTCAGCCCCGACGGTCGGCGGGCGCTTTCTGGAAGTAGTGACAATACCATCAAGTTGTGGGATGTGGAGAATGGGAAGTGCCTGCGCACTTTAGAGGGGCATTCTAACTATGTTTACTCGGTGGCCTTCAGTCCCGACGGCCAGCATGCGCTCTCCGGTAGCAAAGATAGAACTATCAAGCTATGGGATATGGAGAAGGGGCAGTGTTTGCGCACCTTAGAGGGGCATTCGGACTGGGTGCGTTCGGTAGCATTCAGCCCCGACGGCCAGTATGCGCTTTCTGGAAGCGAGGACAATACCAACAAGCTATGGGATCTAGCGAAGGGGCAGTGCCTGCGCACTTTAGGGGGACATTCTAGCTATGTTTACTCGGTGGCCTTCAGCCCCGATGGCCAGCATGCGCTTTCTGGAAGCAGGAACAATACCCTCATGTTGTGGGATCTGGCGAAGGGGCAGTGCCTGCTTACTCTGGGGGGGCATTCTGGCTATGTATACTCGGTGGCCTTCAGCCCCGATGGCAAGAGGGCGATTTCTGGAAGTTATGACAATACCATCAAGTTGTGGGATCTGGAGAATGGGAAATGCCTGCGCACCTTGGAGGGGCATTCGGGACCCGTAAGGTCGGTGGCATTCAGCCCTGACGGCCAATGGGTACTCTCCGGCGGAGAGGATCAGCTCGTTTGGCTCTGGGCGCTTTGAAGTTGTCCTCCTTTTATGATCAAACCCGAACCACGAACTTATCGCTGCCCAGCCTGCAAATGGCAACGCCGGGTTGCTCCCAGTAGTGATGCCCTGCTGGAGGGCAGCAATGTATTCCGCAGTTGTCCCCGCTGTGGACACGCGCCACTGGAAGTTCTGGTAAGTAAGCCCGGCATTATTGCCCGTCTGTCTCGTTGGCACCGTTGAATAATCGCAATCTTGGGAGAAATCATGTCCTCGCAGCATGCAGAAGCTACGTCCAACTGGGAATCCATTTTACAAAGAGAGTTCCCCGACCTTGCCCGCAGTCTTGCGGAATTGCGTCGAGAAAGCGCTCAGAGACGCCAGCGTCTTTCGCAGGCCAAAAATCCTCTATCCATTGGTGTCGTGGGCTAGGTAAAGGCTGGCAAATCGAGTTTTCTCAATGCCTTGCTGTTTGATGGCCAGGCTGTCTTACCCAAGGCAGCCACCCCGAAGACCGCCAACCTGACAAAAATTAGCTATGGCGAACAGCCAGCCCTTAAGGTCCATTACTATGATGCGGCAGCATGGAGTGAGATCGCTGATCGAGCAGAAATGGCCGGCGACGATCCGGGAGTTCGGGTCGCCCGAGAAATCGTCGAAAACGCCAAACTGCGCGAGACCCCCGTCGCCCAATGTCTTGCCAAGGAGGAAGACTATTGGATTGTATCCTCCGCTGCCGAGCTGCAGGAGCGGATGAATGATTACGTCGGGGAGAATGGGCGCTTCACGCCTTTGGTCGCCGCAACTGAAATTTGTTGGCCAGATCCCCGTCTGGAGGGAGTAGAAATTGTCGATACACCGGGAATGAATGACCCAGTCGGCAGTCGAGTACAAAAAACCCGGGAATACCTGGCCCACTGTGATGTGGTCTTTTTCTTGTCCCGGTCAAGCCAGTTCCTGGACAAGAGTGATCTGGATCTCTTTACTCTGCAGTTACCCAACAAGGGGGTGAAGCGACTCTGGCTGGTGGCAACCCAGTTCGATAGCGCCATTCTCGATGACGGCTATGATCGGGATTCGCTTGCTGCGACCATTGCCAATGTCAAAAATCGCCTCCAGCGGCATGCTTCCCAGGCCATTGCTGCCCGCAAGAACGTTTTCGAAGATCGGCCTGAGTTAAAAGAGCGTCTGCAGGAAGCGGGAAAGCAGATCATCTTCATGAGCAGCCATGCCGAAGCCCTTGCCCATCGCCCTGAAAGCGAATGGGACAAGGAATTACGCCACCTGGCCGAACAGTTTGCGGATCTTTGTGCCGAGTGGCGAAGTGCAAATCTCACCCCAGAAGACTGGGCGCAGATTGCCAATTTTGAGCCTTTGCGCCAAGCCCTTGCCCAGTCCCGGGCGGAAAAGGAGGCGATCCTGGATGAACAGCGTTGCCAACTGGAACCGGAACTCGCGGCCAATCGAAAGCGCTGGCAGGAGGACGCTAGCGACGCCATCAAGGCACGTATTCATCGTTTGGAGCATGACGAAATCGAAGACTTGAGCCAGCGGGAGGCCGCCCTCAAGGGGCAGGTGGCCCGAATTGCCGCAGGCTTGGAAGCACAATTATCGACAGTGCAACTGAAAGCCAGAAAACATGCAGAAAAGTTGCAGGAGGAACTGCGGGAAGCGGCGGCGGAACACGGCAAAATCGAAGTTCGAACGGGATACGATACAGAAAGACGCAAAGTACGGGTTAGTGATTCCAAGTGGTGGAATCCTTTTTCATGGGGACGCCATCACCATGAGTACTATGAAACGACCGTAAGCTACCGATACATTGCAACCACGGATGTAGTGGAGAGTATCCTTGGGTACCTGCGCACGGCGGAAAGCCATTTGGCCAAGGAGATTGGGCGTCTCGTAACTCCGGAAGAGATCTCTGCCGGATTACGCCGTACTTTGGTGGATCTGGTGGACACCGGAGCGCAACAGTACGATCCCATGACTCTGCGGGCACTGGTGACGAGCACTCTCGGCACAATGTCCTGGCCGCAATGGAACTTCACCTTATCCAAAGATCCGACCGCAGAAATCGAACGACGCTTCTCTGGGGAAGTGCGGGAGGACGATCTCATGAGTGCCCTGCGTAAACTGCATGACAAGACCTTGCGGGAGATCAACGAACAGTTTGCCAACGAGCTATCGCACCAGACAGAGGAATTTATCCGATCCCTACACGCAATCGGCGGACAGATAGGAGGGAAACTCACCGAGTCCATTGAGGCCGAAATTACCCGCCTACGCCAAGATTTGAGCGATCGGGAGGCTGCACTGGCTAAATATCGGGAGCTTTTGGGTGGCATAGCGGTACTCGAGGCCGCCTGAGGGTCCATGGTGTGAGATATTCGACCATGGCGAAAAGTTAAAGCATGGGTAGCAGCTTCGGAGAATTCACTTTGGGTGTCGCCGTTGAGACTGCAAGAGGCAGAGGTCGGTTCACGGGAAAATCGCCATGTACATTGACCGATCTGCACGTTTAGCTTGGATAGCAACACCATGCTGCTGTGCTCCGTATGGTACTTCCTTGGAGCCTGCTCTACAGGCGTCGGCAACTAAGCAGTCGCCCCGATACAGGCACCACAACCACGATCCCGGAGGTGATTGGGCTGCCTGCAGCAGCCATGATTAGCCAGATTCATTACCGCGTCATGACCCCCATTTCCTATGGAGACCCTATGAACAAAAGCATGGAAAGAGCCCAGCAGTCTCTCAAAATCGATCAGGAAGTCCTGTGGAACCTGCAAACCCCGCCGGTACCAAGCTTTGTCAATCTTCCAGCTGAAAAGCCCAGACTTCGGCTTGTGCGGGTGGACGAGATCGCGGAGGAAAATCCGAGCGCTTACCGTAATGCCTTGGCCAACGTCTATGCCTCCATCAATAGCGAAGACCATGCCCAGTTCCTCTATGTGATCGAAGGTCGGCCTGGTGGGGTTGCCATGTACTTTGGTGTCTTGGAGAACACCAAGACCGCTGATAGCCATGAAGCCATGAAAAACCTCACCAGTGCTTTGGAGGGGCAATTGCCCGGAATCCACCTGAATAAGGTCGACGAGGAAGAAATGAACGGGTTGCTCCACCGTCTCCAACAAAGTCACAAGCATGGATTGGTGATGGGCATACCAACTTCTCAAGATGAGAAGGAAGAAAGTGAGGAAGATTTTCAGGGAATCGAGCGTCTGGTTCGCACCTTGTCTACGGGCAGTAGTATAGACAGCCCAAATGTCGCCCATTGGCAGTTGGTGATCGTCTTTCAGGCACTGACCCACGAAGAGTGTCGACAACAGTTGGATTCTGCTTTTGATCTCGCAAGCCAGTTATCTCTCCTGGCTCGTACCACTGTCCAGGCGAGCCAGAACAGCAATGAGCAAAGAGGGGTCACGCATAGCGACTCCACCGCAGAAGGGACCAGCAAGAGCCGCGCAGACACGAAAGGGAAGTCGGAGGGTGCCTCCGAATCAAGGAGTTCCGGTAGCAGTCAAAGCCAAAACTCCTCCTCCAGCTCTAGTGGCACCAATACCGGGGTGACCCAGGGCAAAAATTTTGGAACCAATACGGGTGTTACCCTTACCTCCGGTACCAGCAGTACGCGGACTACCGGTGAGACCTTTAATTTGAGTCATTCCGAAGGGAATACCTTGGGTTTTACCCATGAGCTGGTGGACAAGCGCATACAGTATTCCTTGGAGCACCTGGAAAAGCAGCTCATTCCCAGGTTGCAGAAGGGAATTACCAAAGGACTTTTGAGCACGGCCATTCATCTTTTCGCCGAGAATCCCTCCACCTACCAGCGGCTCAAGAATACCGTACGAGCGACGTTCCAGGGCAGTGAGGCCACTCTTACCCCCCTGCAGGTTGTGGATATGGCGTTCAACAGTAACGCCTTGCAATTACCCGCCCTGAAAGATTCTCTTTCGCCCACCAGCGCTCTCTTCCATAGTCTTCGAGAAGAAGAAACCACCCGACGATTGGGAACCTTGCTCACCGTAGAGGAGTTGTCGCTGATTGCGGGTCTGCCGCGCAGGGAGTTGCCCGGCCTAAAACGGCGCAAGACCGTGGACTTTGCTGTCGATCTGCCACGCCTGGAAGCAACAGAGGCGTTGGAATTGGGTGAGGTGATCGACCGTGGCCGCCGCCAGCCCAACAACTCCGTCCGAATCAGCAAAGCAAATCTCAGCAGTCACGTCTTCGTTACCGGAGTTACCGGCGCTGGCAAAACCACCACCTGCCTCAACCTGCTGATCGAATCAGGTTTGTCTTTCCTGGTGGTAGAACCTGCCAAAACAGAATATCGCGCCTTGGGCGCAAACCTGCCCGATGTTGAGTATTACCGACCCAATGGTGATATCTATCGCAGTCTGCGCATTAATCCCTTTGCCTTGATCCATAGCGGTCAGTCCATCAAAAGCCACGCTTCCATGCTGCGGAATACCTTTGCCGCGGTCTTTCCTATGGAAGCTTCCATGCCGTATCTGATCGAGCAGGCGATCCTGCGCTCCTATGAAGAAAAGGGCTGGGATCTCACCGATAATACTCACCTCTCGATTATTGATCCTTTCGATCCCATTTCCCGCGCCTGGCCGACCATGAGCGATATGATTCGCCAGCTGGATCGATTGATTCCGGAACAAGGAATGGGGCGCGAGTTTGAAGAAAAATATCGTGGATCCCTGATTTCCCGATTGACCAGCCTTACCCAGGGGGTATTGGGAGATGTGCTGGACGTCCCCCAGTCCATAGACTTCCCTTCCTTGCTGGACCGGAAAGTGGTCATTGAGCTGGAAGAGGTCAAGGATGGTGAGGGAAAGGCCTTGATGATGGGCTTGATACTTGGAGGAATCAGCGAGGCCATTCGCCAGAAACATCGCATGCAACCCCAGTTTCGGCACCTGACGCTGGTGGAAGAAGCACACCGGCTCCTGTCCCGACCAGAGCCTGGCGATACGGCCCGGGGTAACGCTGTAGACGAATTTGCCAACCTGCTTGCGGAAGTCCGCAAATATGGAGAAGGGCTGATCATCGCCGACCAGATTCCCGCGAAGTTGATCCCCGACGTTATCAAGAACACCCATACCAAGATTGTTCACCGCCTCTTTGCTGAAGACGATCGCAGGACCATGGGAGAAGCCATGATGATGAACGACAAGCAGAGGGACTTTCTTCCCAATTTGGGGGTGGGGGAAGCCATTGTCTTCTGCGGTGGCTGGCACGCACCCACGCATGCCAAGATCCGTGCCGATCGGGCACAAACCGACCGTCCCGCACCGACCGACGAGGATATTGCCCGTCGTGCCATCAATCAGCTCTGGAAGGAACGTAAGCGATATTATCCTCTTCTTTCTGCCTATGGCTTCACCGGAGAAGCCCAGCAGGATCTGTTTGCCCGCTTTGTGGTAGAAGGGCGCAAAGCACTAAACCACCTGTTGCTCATTAACCCACAAAATACGTTCCATGCCCAAAACCAATCGAATTCTGCACGATTCAAAACGATGCAGGAGCACCATTTTCGCTCTCTCCAGCAGTGGGTTGGGAAATGGCAATCTCTGGTTCCCTTCGATCAGCAACGCTGGCAAGGTCGAACCGGATTGGAGCGCCCCAAGTTGGATCTCACTTCTCCACTCTTGGCTCTCATGCTAGACAGTAACCCCCGTCCTTATACCCAAGCCATGAATCCACCCGCTTGGGTTGTATCCATGGAGAGCTTTGATTGGGACCTTTGGCAAACAGCCTTGGACGGGTTACTGTCCCAGATCATGTCGGCAAAAAACCTGGAGGACTTTATCCAACTTCCAGAAAACCCAAGGGTTTTGAAAAACGCCCTTGATGAACTGAGCAATTACCAGACATTCTAATCCCACAGGAGGCATTATACATGGGAATATTTACAGCAATTGCAGGTGCAGTCACCGCGGGTATCAGTGCTGCCGTTGGGGCTATTGGTGGAGCCCTCTCTACGTTTGCAAGTGGTGTGGGATCGTTGGTGGGCGCTATTAGCACCGCTCTGCCCCAGCTCGGCGAAGCGTTGGGGAAATTTGGTTCTGCCCTACTCCAAGGCCTAGGTTTACTTCGTCCTGATGAAAAAGTGGAAGACTTTGGGGAGCGAGCGCTTCAAATGTCGGAAAAAGGTCTCACCATGGAAAAATTCGACAATTTCGATTCTTATATTGATCATTTGCGGAATTTCGAGATCGATCCAGAAAAAGCCCAGAAGCGATCGCAGGCAGAGAAGTTGGTGGCAGGCCTTGGCGTAGGCACGGTAGCAATGGAAAAACAATTCCATGCCACACCGGGTAGTTTGAATGCGCTGTGGTTGTTACCTTTGGCCAATCCGGAGTTCTTTACCCCAGAGCGTGTGCAAAGCCTTGTCAGCAGTGGGCGCTTGGTCGGTGATATCTGGGGTTATTTGGACAAGCGGCTTGATGCCAGTGACAATCGCCGTTTCGAAGAAGGGATTACGTCGGGTTTGGGCCTGGCCAAAGAAGCTGAGCAAAGCGGGGTTTATCAAGCTCTGGATACCGCCAGGGAGCATTGGAATTCCATACAGCAGGAGATCAAGGATAAAGGGGTATAAACAATGGGCATTTTTTCTGCTATTAGCAAGGCATTCGCAAAAGTCGAAGGCAAAGTGGAAGAGCAAGCAATTCCAAAGAACCCACTTTTTGAAGATTTTGACGCCACAGTGGAACGCTTGAAAAACTTTGATCTCGAGCCATCATCAGGGGATCAACCAAGCCAGGCTAAATCTTTCCAGACTGGAAACTCTGCTTCATCCAGGATTAGACAATCATGACTTCATCCGACACCTCTTCCTTGATCCTTTTTCTGGTGCAGGAACACCTTACGGCCTGGTTTTCGGAAAGCCATGGCATTCCCCAAGCTCAACCCATTGAGGGTGAGTCGGGTTGGCTTCGCTGCCAGCAAGCGCAATCTCTGGTGCAGTTTGTTGGGGATCTCCAGACGCGGTTGTCAGAAAAACTCTCTACCTCGTTTCGTCTGGAGTTTGTCTATGATCGCCAGAGTCGCAAGATTTTGGAGGAATCGCTCCGACTCCCCCAACTCCAGGCATTGTTAGAAAAATCTCTCTGGGAAATCCAGCGGCTGGAGATCCTTACCAGCAAAGCAGGAGTAGATTTACCCTGTACCGATTCCCTACCCCCAAAAGATTGGGTTCAGGACAATCTTCTCTTGATCCTTTTGTTGGGTTCTGATCGTCAGGAGCGCGAACGGCTACAAGAAGCTGTCCAGCAAGAGCACCAGAATTTCAAGGAAGAATTGCGTCGTGAGCGGGAGCAGCTTCTCCAAGAAAACCAGATCCTGCGTGCACAAAATGCCGCTCTTCGCACCGTTGATATGGAGCTCCTGGTCTCCTACCTGCCCGCCCTTTTTCCACGGATCTTTACACTCATTGGGGCAGCCGACCTGGCAATGCTTACCCATAGAGTAGAGCACTACGTTCTGCCCAATCCTTATCCCGAACCCAGTCCTGAGACCCTGCATACCATGCAACGGCAATTTCGAGACCTTCCAAGAGAAACGCAGCGGCAGATCGTCGGCTTCGTGAGTAATTTACCGCAACGTCAGCAGCTGCGCCCCAGACAGGAAATGCAGGAACTCGTCCTGGAATTGGAAAGAGAGGCTAACAATGTCAGAAAATGAACAAGGATTGGCTTCGGCTTCCGATCCGTGGGGCCACCTAGAGGGTAAACGTCGAAAGCGACTCGAAAAACTCTGTGGTATCTGGCTTGATGAAGACCCAGGAAGTTATTGGTCGGAAAAGCTCACCCTTGGCGATCTGCGGTTGCTGCTCGAACACCCATCGCCGCTGCGGGAGTTGATTCGCGAGATCTCCGCAGTACCAGAAACAAACCCATCCCCACGGGTGACAGAAAACCGCGACGAAGACGCTTCGGCTGTACGGCAAGAGTTGGTCAGGGAGAAAGAGGAAAAGGCCAATCTCTTGCAAAAACTGCAAGAAACCAAAGAAGCGCTGCGGGAAGCCCGCAAAGAAAGCGAGCGTGCCCAAATTTTGGAAAGGGACCTTTCCCAACTTCAACAAAAGATCGCAAGGTTGGAGCAAAAGCAAGCGGAGATCCCAACGTTGGCGTTCCTCCGTCGCGATTCTCAACTGGCCGAATCCATGGGCTTGTCAGGGCTTAGAGGAGAGAGTAACGCAGACCTGATTCGTGTGGTTGCCGTGCTCTCCCAAATGGATAATATCCGGCGCTTGTGGGATACCCTGAAAGCTCGTTGTGAAAGAGAACTTCGCGCCGCCAGTGAGGAAGAGTCTGTTTTGCTGGAGACAGCCCTCAGTTGGCACAATTACAACTGGCTCGGTAAACCCTATCGGTTGGTAAGCCCCCAGGCAGGCCAAGATTTTGACTTTAACGCCCAGCAGCGCGCTGTCAGCACCCCCGCAGGTGATAGGATTCAAGCCGTTTGGCTACCGGGCATGGTCGCTAGTAATGGTGTCATGCTGCAAAAAGCGCTGGTAACTACGAACTAAACGGAGAATATGTATGTCTTCATCTTTTTTGCCGCAAGGCATGGTCGATCCGGATTTCGACCTGCCCTATCTCTATGCTGATCATTTAGCTGAATTTACCGATACCCTGATTAGTGAAAGAATCTGGAATATTGTCAATGCGGATGGTAAGAAACAGAGTGTCTTTGATGCGGGAACAGGGTTGCGTTTTTTTGAGATTGACGAGCTTGTAAGTTTTTTTAATGCTCACCCATTTCTATACTTACGCCGCCAAGGAAGAAAAGGTTATGAGGCTACTTTACATACCAGCACTGGACTTCTTTGGGTTTGCGCGAGTAAGGATTTAGTTAGATTGAATACTGGAAAGGATCTTGCTGCCAAAAGCGAGGCTGCCGGCCTAAAGGGCTGGCGTATTCCCACAAAGGGTGAACTCAAAGCCTTCGTAACCACAAGTGCTAATCCCTATCGTTCTGGAAGTTCTAACCGGTTACTCGGACAATATGCTTGGTTATGCACCGCTGGCAAATGCGATATAGATAACTGGAATATATATAGCAGCAGTGAGGGAGCCTTATTTGTTTGCCATGATTTCTGGCAAGGAGCCATCACGAAAGAAGTAATCTCTATGCTAGGGCAATCTGGCTGGGAGTTTTTCACTCCCGATGGCAAGTCACGTTTAACCGTAACCCCAGATGATAGTTGGAAAAGTTTTGACCCAACTGGTGTCATGGAATCCCTGCGCAATAATCGCTTGCATCTCGTAAGTCAAAACGGCAAAAAACAGCTTCTTCCCGACCCTTTTTCATCCTTCATTGATCTTGACTATACCCCCTGTCGTCTACCCAAGATCGAACCTGTACGGCTAACCGACCCCAATAAAGGACTCTGGGAGCTATGGGGCAACCCCACAGAAATCCTAAAACGTTTCGGTCTGGTGGCGCGCGATCCAAAGCGAGACATACACAATCATAATGTCGCCATTGATTTTGGCACAAGCAGTACTGTGGTTGCGATAACTGACGAACACGGTGACAGAAAGCTCCTGCGCATTGGTGTCCGTGACTTCTACCAGACGCCGCGGGCAGCTGATTTTGAGAACCCAACGGTTTTGGAATTTATCGATTTTGATCAATTCTGGAAGGCGTGGACAAGTAAGGCGTACCGACCTTTCCTGGATTGGAGCTGGATACATGCCGCCCACGAGGCACGGGCAAGCTTTCGTGATAATCCTGGAGATACCGCAGTGTTGGCGAGTATTCTGCCTTTGCTGAAACAGTGGGCACTGCGATCAGAAAAGGAAGAAGTCAAAATTACCGACCGGAAAGGGCTTGAGATTACCTTACCGGTCCTTGCCGAACGCAATCCCGTGCGCGGAACACCATTGGAAGTTAGCTCTACAGATCCGTTTGATCCCATTGAACTCTATGCTTGGTTTCTGGGAATGGTCATCAACTGGCGCGGGCGGGGCATTTATCTCAAATACCACCTCACGTTCCCGGTCAAATATCCCCGCACAGTTAAAGACAAGATTCTGTCGAGCTTTCGTCGGGGCTTACAACGATCGCTCCCTCTTACCCTAGTGAAGCAACCGGAACTTCTTGATTCCTTTGAGGTGAAGGAAATTGCTTCAGAACCTGCGGCCTATGCAGCTGCAGCATTGCGCCAATTGGGCTTGGAGCCTGGAGATAGGGGAATCCCGTATGGGGTATTTGATTTTGGCGGTGGTACCTCAGATTTCGATTTTGGTTTGTGGCGACAACCCACGGCCGAAGAAGAGGAGGAGGGGTATTACTATGTGGTTGAACACCTGCATTCCTCTGGAGACAACTTTCTGGGCGGGGAAAATCTCTTGGAGCACTTGGTCTATGCGACTTTCCGTGACAACTTGGATGTTTGCCGGGAAAACAAGATCCACTTTACTCGTCCCATTGACGGCAAGGATTTCACCGGAGAGGAGGCTTTTGTCGATCGCACCCGAATTGCTCAAACCAATAGCGTGTTGCTGGCAGCGCGCTTGCGCCCATTCTTGGAGAGCGAAGACGGCAATCTCGAATCCCACCAACTTAGAATTGATCTGCTGGACATTCATGGACAGAAAAAGACCTGTGAGTTGAGTCTGAACCGGGATAGCCTCGAAAAACTTCTTTTTGAACGTATCGAGCGAGGCGTGCGTGCCTTTTTGGGAGAGCTCCGCGAGGTATGTGGTTTGTATAATCTGCCTGATAATGAACCTATCCACTTTTTGCTCGCTGGCAATGGCAGTCGATCACGACATATCAGGAAACTCTGCAATACCAAAGGGGAAGACTGGAAACGACTTTTGCAGGAGATTTTTGGCGATACACCGCCTAACTTGGTAGTACATGATCCGCTGCCCATGGATGAATCGAACCACCATGCGCCCACCGCCAAAACTGGGGTTGCACTGGGACTGCTTGCCCTCTGTCCGGGCGAAGGGGTGAAGCTGATCGACAGGGTGCGAACAGCCAGCCACGATGAAGCACCATTCCGTTATTTTGTTGGTAAAATTGCGCGTGGCGATAAATTTGAAATCGTACTTGGCGCAGGTGCTACCTATGGCCAATGGGTATCTGTTGGGAAACTCCAACAAGGCGTTTTCAGGCTCGCATTTACCTTGAGTACCCGTGCTAAAACCGGCATGATCAAAGGCGATACCGAGCTTCATGTAGAGCGGATTGACTTTCCCGCAGCGCAAATTGGAGATCAGCTTTTCGTACGTCCTGTTGGTACGGACTCTATTGAGCTCTCAGCGGCTCCTGACGAAGAAAGTCTCAATGGAGAAAGTATACCACGAAGGACATTAGATTTGGAGACCAAGCAGTAAGCGGTCCCCACTGATCTTTTCTCTTCCTCGGTTTTCTGTAACACGAGGTTCGCGCGACCATGCAGATTTGTAATCGTACGAACCTCTATGTAAATTGCTTTTTACTCGATATCTGCGGCTCCAGCACCTCTTCGTTGTTAGTGAAGCACCCGATCTGGAGGGACCAGGCAGGGGAAGTCGCCGTATTTCCGGTTGTACTCGAAGATCTCCTCGTCGGTCATTTCCTGAAGAAACTCGGGAACCTCGGCGGAGAAGATCTTTTCCAGGAGCAGTTCCGTATTGGTCTTGGCTTGATTGTTATCGGTCTTTTTGGGTTGTTTGTTGCGCTTCATGGTGTATCTCAGTGTTGGTTGGCATGACCTGGATCGTTTGGGATCGGCGGTGCCGTGAATTTGGGCCGGATTGGAAAGGGATGGTTGGTTGGTAGTTGCTGAACCTTTCTTCTCCAAGCGTGTTGTGTTCCAGAGAAAACATACCAGAGCGCTCTGAGATTCCCAAGAATTTTCGCAATCATGCTACGACCATTGCCGCAATCGAAAGATCCATACCGGTAACGGCGCTCGTAATGCAATTATCATGGCCGCGTTGTGGTTGGCATTATCCAGGTGCCCGCATGGTTGGCAGATAAACTCGGATTGCGACATCAGGTTTAACAGCGTATTAGCGACCTCCAGCCATGCCCCCGGTGTCAGGGTAGTTGTCGCCTCGCCTGAATGGAGTCATGTATAGGATGGGGGCGGGAAGAGAGTCATGGAGATGAAGCATTATTCGGAAGAG
>JABEBX010022182.1_pt1 | contig 15091 bp, 17 predicted proteins | sample 7245971 | NCBI WGS metagenome assembly JABEBX01 (sample SAMN14506365, study PRJNA622280) | hot springs metagenome | biome: hot spring [ENVO:00000051]|acidic hot spring [ENVO:00002120]; feature: spring [ENVO:00000027]|sediment [ENVO:00002007]; material: sediment environment [ENVO:01001048]... | reverse complement strand
ATATGGTACCAGCATCTCTATGCCCTCCGCTATCTTCTTGCCCCCAGAGTCAGCATACCTATCCACTATGGCTCCGCGCTCCCTCGCCGCTTTGCTCCCCATGCCCCTATGCTTCTTGAACTGCTTGCCCTCTATGTCCAATACAGGACTCGGGCTCTCATCGCATGCTGCGAAGACATATCCGAACATGACGGCATCAGCTCCGAACGCAAAAGCGAGCGCAGCGTCGCCCCCGTTCTTCATGCCCCCATCAGCTATTACAGGCACGTCCTTGACGCCAAGCTCATCAAGCGCCCCAGCGGCCTGCGATACTGCATATAGCGTAGGAGACCCGGCCCTAGTGACGTCAGACGTTATGCATATGGAACCGCTTCCGAGCCCCATCCTTAAGCCCGCCACTCCATCATCCAGCTCTGATATGGCATCAAGCACCCCCTCCCTGGTGCCGAGGTTGCCCACCACGACCGGTTTGCCCGTCGCTTTGATTATCTCTTTGGTGGCAGACATGACATTGGTGTTATGGAAATGCGCCACATCTATGAGCAGCTGGTCCGCTATGCCTGAGAGCAGCTTCGCCCTCTCGATGTCGAAAGGGGATACTGCAGCGGCTACGAGCAATCTGCCGTCCTTGTCCCGGAGCGCGTTCTTGTATTTGCCCTTGATCTTGACGTCCTTATACGTTATCAATCCCCTGAAGCTGCCATCGCTGCCTATGACTGGCAGCTTCTCAATCTTCTCTTTCCTCATCAGCTTGACCGCATCGTCCTCGCTTATCGATTCTGTAGCAGTAACGAGGTCCTTGGTCATCACATCGCTTATGTGTGCGGATGGGTCTTCGTCCCTGACATCCCTGTTAGTTACTATGCCTACAAGTTTGCCGTTTTCCACCACAGGCAGGCCGGATATGCCATGCTTCTGCATTATGTCGAAAGCGTCCTTGACGGTTTTCGTGCTGCCTATCGTTATGACATCCCTAATTATGAACGATTCGGCCCTTTTCACCGCCTTTACCATGTCGAGTTCCTCTTCAGCGCTGCAGTTCCTGTGTATTACGCCTATGCCCCCTCTCCTTGCCATAGCTATGGCCATCCTGCTTTCCGTTACCGTGTCCATGGGGGACGATATGAAGGGTATGCTCAGCCTTATGCCCTTTGAAAAATTAGTGCTTATATCAGCATCCTTCGGCTCTATTATCGCCTTGCCAGGCCTGAGCAATATGCTGTCAAAAGTAAAGGCCATCTGCGAGTCGGCGAGCTTGGTGTAGAAATTATTGCTGTCCATATATTGTTTGTATCAATTAAGACTTAATAGCTATATGCCTATCACAGCTTCCTGCCGGCCCTGCACGACGTGCATATGCCTAATTTGGAATCGAAATGCTCATCGCATACGTGCCTGCCGCAGAGTTTGCACACATGCTTTGCAGGCTTGCCGCATATGTGGCAAAGCGTCGATATATCAGCCATTTTGTCATCAGCAGGATTGTTCTACCCATGCAAATTAATCATAATGCGTCAAAATCCACAACTCCCGAGAATATCTCCTGGGCCTTGGCGAGCGACATGGGCCTGGTGCCCTTCTGCTTTGCGTACTTGCAGTAGTACATTATCTGCGAATCCGTTATCTTGGTGCTCGAATCGAGGGTTCTGCATTTGTTTATGTAATCCAAGATGATCTTGTACGCATCCTCGACTTCGAGTTTTTTCACGTTCACCAGATACGGGGCAAGTATGAGCCCCACAGCCCTCTGCCTGACATCGGGTATCGGGTGCTCAAGCAGCTTCTCTATCCAGCCCCTTGTGCCTGATCCCTGCTGCTTCTCGGGCTTCTTGTGCCCGCGCAGGTCCATAGCATACGAAGCCACAAACTTGGGTATGCTGCCTTTTGGTATCGGCAGGCCCTGCTTTATCCTTCCTATTAGTAGCGCCTCAAGGAACATGGCCATGTCCGTCAATGTCAATAGCACCTTCCCATTGTCGAACATGTAGTTCGCTACTGAGAAGTCATCCTTTGAAGGAGCATAGTCGAGGAAGTCCGTGGCTTTGACCGAGAAGAGCCCAGCCAGGTTTTCCGCCTTGAGCCCCAGCTCGGATGCCACCCTTGCAACATCCTCAGGCGTATCTTCCATCATGGCGCTTATTGACCTCTTAGTTATGGCCCTCACATACGTATCAATCATATATGCGTCGCCGATGGAGCTTATCAATAGCCTCGAATAGACATATCCGACTATATTCTCGAGCTTCCCATAGCTTATGTTCATGTAAGCTATCGTGCCCTTATCAAGCGCCTCCTTCACCATCGCAGAGGCTATGCCCAGATACTCGTCCCTCTTCTGCTCCGGCAATACCTCCTTGACGAGCTCTTTCGCCTCGTCAGAGAACGGATATCTGTAAGCAAAGTCAAGCGCATTCAGTGCTACCATGCTATCAGCCATGCTTCTTTGCCCAGTCAGCGAACGCCTTATGCAATGTCTCCATGCTGTTGTCTATAACATTTATTTTTATGCCGCCGAACTGCTCGCTTTCAACCTCTACAACCGGCTTAAACGTGGGCATCTCCGCATAATATACGTCAAGCCAGTGGAACTTGCCTGACATGTACTCCTGGTCAAACGTCTCTGAATCCGAATTAGTGGAATAGAAATACAGTATGCCGTCGCACCACAAGAGCGGAGGCATTGAACTCTGTCTGACCCTCCTCAGCACTACGTCCTTGATGGACATCTTGTACGCTTCATTGATTATGAGCTCCTTTATCGGTTCATGCCTTACTTCAACCACAATACCACCACAATCCGCATTAATAATTGTGCGTGCATAATTAAATAAGCATTAAGTATGCAAAACGGATTCTATGTCGGAAAGCAGCAATGGAATACTAATGGCAGGTTTCGGATGGATAGGCGCAGGCATCGTTTCGTTGGCTGCATGGCGAGAGCTTTCTCTTCGCCCTTTGTCCGGTGGCTCAAGCCCTGGCAACATGCTCTATATAGCCATACTGGTCATTGCAGTGGGCATATCTATACTGGCTTTCAGGAAGAGGATAGACAGATATGCAGAAGCGAAGAAGCTGAGGATTGCAGGCTCTAAAAAGAACCCTATATAAATAAATCGCAACAAATAGATTATGCTCAGGAATGGGGCTGTACGCTAACCTGGCAGACTTCCAGCCTCGGGCGCTGGATATCCGAGTTCAAATCTCGGCAGCCCCATCTTAGGTATGAAGTAAGCTTCAGATAAGCTCTTTACTAAGCTGTGCCTGTCATCTTGTTTCTAACAAAATTGCAAACATTTAAGTGGCTGGATTCTAAGCAAGGGCCTTCGGTGCGGTAATTTAATATTTCGTGTGCATACCATTAGCGGTGGCCATATGGCTCATGCGCCCATACAGAGATCCAACACTGAAATAATGAGGTCTTTATTCAGGGATAAAGTTATCCGCTCAGAAGAACCCGCATTTATCTACAAGGCACCAAAGAGGTTTCCCGTCGCCTTTTCAAGGATAGAAGGTATGCTCTTGGGTATAGCGATAGGGGACTCTCTGGGCAACACATCAGAATTGTTAAGCATAAACCAGAGGAACAAAAGATACGGATTGATAACAGATTACCTGCCAAATAAGCATGTAGGCAATGAAAAAATCGGCCTTCCATCTGATGATACACAGCTTGCATTTGATACCGTAAAAGTAGTACTCGAAAATGGCTATTTAGACCTGGACAATTTGGCTCGCACTTTTTCTTCTCATAGAATTTTTGGAATTGGCGGTGTGGTTAAGCGTTTCCTTAAGCATTACAAAGACGAAAAACGCCCGTGGTACATGTCAGGGGTGGTCAACGGCAGCGGGAATGGGGCGCTGATGCGAATAGCCCCCGCAATACTGCCATACTTGAAATCCTCAAGCGAAAACCCGTGGGCTGACACCATATTGGACACAATGCTGACGCATAATGGCGCATTGTCTATTGGGACTTCTGTTGCGTTCATAGAAATGCTTATGGGATTCTTATCAGCAAAAAGGGCTCCAGATACCTCCAAGTTGGTAGCGCAATTTGTTTCCACAATGTCCATGTTTACCGGGAATACCAAATATGCGATAAGAAGCGCCAAGGCGCGCGACGATTTTCCGCACGATGCGGCTGGGTTCATAGAGCAGTCCATAAAATACGCAGAACGGAAAGGACTGACAATCAAGGGCTTTAGCGACATGTTTGGCTCTGGGGCATACGTATTGGAAACCGCAGCGGCCCTCCTATATATACTAACAAAATACCTGAATGAACCGCAAGAGGCGATAATACAGGCGGCCAACTATGCCAGCGACAACGATACTATTGGGGCAATTGTTGGAGCCGCAGTTGGCGCCCTTTACGGCAAAGAGGCGTTCAGGGATATGTGGATTAGCAATTTATCCGGAAGGATCCGGGAAAGCGATGACGGTGCGGTTTTTTACCTGATAAAAGAAACCCAGAAATTTTTGAATGATCAGTAAGTATTGCAGCAGCGATTGCAGTGAAGCCAATCTTGTACTTCCGGATTACCCTAGTTAGTGCTGAAACGCTACTCGTCGCTGACGAACGGAAAGCTTATAACAAAGGTAGGCGAAGAGTTTCTGTGGTTAAATGGCTGGAGCCAAAATAGTATACAAAGGTAAGACAATAGGGCTGGAAGTCAAGACCATGAAGATAAATGGCAAGCTGGCCAAAGTCGAGAAGATTATAGAGAATGATGCGGTAATAGTCATGCCGCTGCTGGAAAAAAATACCGTGCTGCTGGAGAGGCAGTACCGGCCGGCTTTGGGCAAGTACATATACGAGCTGCCTGCGGGGCATATAAATAGCGGGGAAACGGCCAGGCTTGCCGCAGTAAGGGAGATGCGCGAAGAGACTGGCTTCACACCCAAGAATCTAAAGCTCATGTTCAAGGCATATCCATCCCCCGGAAGCTCATCGATGGTACACAACTGCTTCTTAGCCACAGGCCTCGAGGAAGATAGCGCCAAGCTGGAGAAGGACCCAGACGAGGTGATAACCCTTAAGAAAGTGAGCATCTCAAAGCTCCTCGACATGATAAAGAGAAACGAGATACGCGACACAAAGACAATAGCCGCGGTGCTATATTATGCAAGCTTCTACGGCAAATCAGGGAGCAAATAAATATGCAGGTAGCACAAAAGGTTTTTAATCATAAGAAGCAATCCTTTCTAAGTTTGCTTCATGTAATGCCGTGCAAGTTCGGAAGTGATATTTATGCAGAACGTAGACTTAATGGAGATCGAGAAGCCAATTCTGGAGAGATGGCAGAGCGAGAAGATCCTAAATAAGATAAAGGAAATGAACAAGGATGGGAAGCTCTTCTTCTTCCTCGAAGGGCCACCATACGCCAACGGTGAACTTCATCTGGGTCACGCGCGCGGCTATACAAGGAAGGATGCAATGCTAAGGTACAAGCGCATGCGCGGCCTCAATGTGTTCGACCGCGCCGGCTTCGATGTGCATGGATTGCCCATAGAGAATAAGGTAGAGAAGGATTCGGGCATAAAGTCAAAGCGCGAGATAGAATCTGACATAGGGGTAGACAAGTTTGTATCAATGTGCATAAGCGCATACAAGGGCTTCGTGGCAAAGCAAATAGAGGATGCGACCAGGCTCGGCGTATGGATGGACTTCGACAACGCCTACATACCCGCAACCCCCGAATATATGGACAAGGCCCTCAGAATCTTTAAGCGCATATACGAAAAGAACCTGGTATACAAAGGCATAAAGGTCATGCCCTACTGCTTCCATTGCGGCACCGTGCTCGCAAAAGGCCCCGAAGTAGAAGAGGAAGAAGACATAGACCCGTCATTCTATGTGCTGTTCAAGGTCGATGCCGAAAGGTCAAAGGCCGGCATAAGCATAGATGGCAATACATATCTGCTGATATGGACTACGACACCTTGGACGCTGCCAGGCAACATGGCTATAGCAGCAAATCCTAAAGCCATGTATGTCAAGGCGAGGGTCTCTGGGAAGGACATAATAGTGGCCAAGGAGAGGATTGATGCCCTCACCAGCGAGTTCGGCCTTTCGTTCACAATAACTGGAGAGTTCTACGGGTCTGAATTATCCGGCATATACTACATAAATCCGCTTGAGGATGCAGTGCCCAAGCAGAAAGAGATGAGGAAATACCACAGGGTTGTGCTATCAGAGGAATTCGTCAGTCTCTCTGACGGCTCAGGTCTCGTTCATATAGCCCCGGCATACGGCCCTGAGGATTCAGAGATTGCCGAGAAGGAGAAGATACCGATGCTGTCCCTTGTAGGCATCGATGGGAAATACTCAAATGACGCAGGCAAATACGCGGGCATATCGCTCATACATGATGCAAACCGCGAGATAGAGGCCGATCTGGAGAAATCTGGGATGGTCCTGGGCAAAGGCACGCTGAAGCATAGCTATCCTCACTGCTGGCGGTGCCATGAGAAGCTCGTCTATCTGCCGACAGACCAATGGTTCATAAACATAAATAGGATTAAAGGCAAGATACGCAAGGCTTGCGACGAGGTTGAGTGGCATCCAAAGGAGCTCAAGGACTGGTTCCTCGAAGGGATAGAATCTGCGCCGGATTGGGCCATAAGCAGGCAGAGGTACTGGGGCATACCAATACCGATATGGGTGTGCTCATCATGCGGCAACCAGGAGGTGCTCGGATCGTTCAAGGAGATAAAAGAGAAATACCCGCGGATGGAATTCACGAGCGAGGACATGCATAGGCCTACCATAGACAATGTCGTGTACAAGTGCCCCAAATGCGGCGGCGAGATGCACAGGATCAAGGATGTCTTCGATGTATGGTACGATTCAGGAGTTGCGCACACGGCAAGCCTGTCGGACAGCGAATTCGAGAGCATGTTCCCAAACGCATACATAACTGAGGGGCCGGACCAGCTCAGGGGGTGGTTCGCCACGCTGATGAAGACAAGCGTTGCGGCATACGGAAAATCACCGTTCAGGATAATAGCCATGCAGGGATGGGTCGTGGACTCGAAAGGCATGCAGATGCACAAGAGCAAAGGCAACTACCTGTCTGTGCACGACATAATAGAGCTCTATCCGATAGACGCGGTGCGCAGCTTCATGTTCTCCCATCCGGCGCATGAGAACCTGAAGTTCTCGAAGCAGGAGATAGACGATTCGGCATCGATGCTAAGGCTGTTGCATAACATAGACAACCTGATATCTGAATACTCTGCGGCTTTGGGGTACGCGGAGAAGAAGGTCAAAGCGCCAGCCAGCCTAGAGAAGCTCGAGTCTTACAACGCATGGATAGTGTCAAAGCTCAACACGCTTATAACAGATATGACAAAAGGGATGGAAGGCTATGACATAAGCTACGGATATAACCGCCTGACTAAGTTCATAATAGAGGACTTCAGCAGGTTCTACCTCAAGATAGCGAAGAAGAGGGTAAACGAAGGCAGCAAGAGGGAGGCAAGGCAGGCGATAGATACAATGAACTACGTGATGTACAACTCGCTGCTTATGCTGGCGCCCGAGATACCTTACAATGCGGAGAGGCTCTACCTAGACAGCTATTCGTTCAAGGAGAGCATATTCATGGAGCGCTGGCCCAAGCCCAGGCAGAAGCTGATAGACAAGGCCATGGAGAGCGATTTCGATATCGCTTCAGAAGCGATAACCGCAATACTGAGCAGCAGGGAGAAATCCGGCATAAAGCTCAGATGGCCGATACGCAGCGCCACTATAGAGACGTTCAGTGAAGAGGCGGAAAGCGCTTTCATGAAGCTCAGTGACCTGATCAGGGACTACTCTAATGTTAAGGAACTCAAGGTCAAGAGGGTCGAAAGATCCTTCGATGAAGAGATAAGGCCGGAGTACAAGAGGATAGGCCCGGACTTCAAGGAGAAGGCAGGTATGGTCGCGGAAGCCCTCAAGGCAGCAAACCCCAAAGAGCTCGCAGAGGCGATATCAAGCGGCGGCAAGTACCTGCTGCATACTCAATCGGGCAACATAGAGATATACCCATACCACTTTACCATAATAAAGAAGGCTGCCAATGCCGATGCTGCCGAATTCAGGTACGGTATGGTGAGCTCCGACAAGGAGGTAGACAAAGGCCTCATGGGCGAAGTGCTGGTAAGAGAATTCGAGAGGAGGGTGCAGCAGATTAGGAAGGAGATGGGCCTGAGGAAAGCTGACAGGATAGAGCTGTCATATGATGCGGTGCCCGACCTGGAATCCGTGATTGAAGGCAATGCAAAAAAGGTGAAGAAGGACCTCAACGCATCGTCCTTGAGGAAGGGCACAGCCAATGCCGAAGGCGCTCGTAAGCTGGAAATAGAAGGCATTCCCGTTTCCATAATAGTGAAGAAGCGCGAAGGTGCACACGAAAACGTGGCTTAGCGCAATGCAACATGACGGTGCAAATAGCATTGCGGGCAACGCATTGCACACCTAAGTTACTATACAATATAAAGCCTATAAAGAAAGACAGATAAACATTTCCAGCGATAGCTCTGAATGAAGCATCGTGCTCGGCGGTAACATGGTCAAGAAGAAGCCCAAGCCGGATCTGGACAGCATAATCGAGGAGCATGAGGCATACGAGAAGAGGCTATCAAGGGGTGCAGCCACAGATTCAGGAAGCACGAGGGAAGAGGTAGGAAAGGTAACCGCATTCTTTGACCGGATAAGCGTAGCGGCAATAGCCCTTACGGGCAGCCTGAAAGTGAACGATATAATAGAGATAGGGACTGAAGATGATGCAGTGCGCCAAAAGGTATACAGTATGCAGATAGATAGGAAGGATGTTGAGTCTGCTGGTTTAGGGGACGAGGTAGGGATAAAGACAAAGTACAAGGTAGATATCGGAAGTCCCGTATACCTGATGCATTACCGATGAAGCCACTTATGGTGGTGAAATGTCGATGTTCCATGACAAGTGCGGGACCCTGCTGAGACGGGGCAAAGTAAACGGAGTAGATGTTTTGTATTGCCCTAAATGCAACGTCTATGTAGATACGAATTCCATAAAGAATGACAAAATTGTCTTCACCGGAGAGTACAGGCACGTGCAGATGGACAGGGGTGAGGGAGAAAGCAACGCAAAAAGCTCCAACGAAACGACTGGGAGCGATAAGAAAAAGGAGAAGGAGAAAAGCGCATGACAACGCAAGCGGCTCTGCATAGCAGCATGTATTGGAGGACAATAAAGTTTGCGCTCCTATTAGAATAGGGCATATCACCCCCTATTGTGCTGGGCGATACAATGTCCGGAAAGAATAAGTGGAAAGAGATAAAGGCATATGGTGAGGGAGGCAGCAATTTCCTCATTGTGGATAGCGAATTGCTCAGGGTTTCAGGGATACTGAAAACCAAGTACGATTATGGAGACTCGATACAGCTATGTGTATTGGAATCAGAAGAACTAGGCTCGGAAAGGTTTGCAGTTGTATCATCATACTTCAAGTCGGATGCGTAATCTATTAAGGAATCCAAGGCCGTATTTGAGGGACTTCTTAGGGGGAAGGAGAGCGCTGAGCAGATGTTCATAATGGCCTCCCAAGGCTAGCCTTATATTTACCCTCTATCCAGATGAAGCAAGGCGTAAATACTCTATTTGGCTTAGGGATACCTAGCTGCTCAGGCTGCATATTGGATTAAAGGGGGATAAAATGGCAACTGTTGATATGAAGAGGAAAGAGGGGAAAATCGATGTCAGGAGGGATAGTGCGCAGCGCCATACGGTAAAGGAAGGATTAGGGCATATGGGCTACTTGTTTGAGAGTCTGGAGCGCCAGCAGGAGGAGCTTGGCCAGCAGGTGGGCAGCTACATAAAAATTTTGGAAGCCACAGCGGAAAAGATCGAAAAGCGCAAGGATAGCGACATCGGGGTTGAAGACATAATACGCTGGATGTGGAAGAAGCTGGCCCCTTCCCAGATAAAAAATTATGCGAAGGAGGGCGAGCATATATTCAAGGCCATGGAAAACGAAATCAGAATATACGAAATACCTGAGAAGACAGGCAAAGATATATCGGAATTGAGCAAAACCTTGGTGCACCAAGAGGGTTTGGCAGAGTCATTAGCCAACCACGCGTGGGATATGCAATATGACCTATCTGCAATAATGATGCGGTTGGACCCTGTGCACGATGACATAATAAAGTGGTCGGAAAGCTCTTGGCTTCCGCAAATAAAGAAGATTTCGAGCGGATTCGCGAACGACACGAATAGCATAAGGGCAAAGGCAAAAGAAATAGCAGCAGAAATGGCCTGCACGGGCATAGCCACAGGTCCATCCTCCAAGACTATCTTCAATCTGGAGCTTCCGGAAAGAGGCTCAGACAATGATTACCTGAAGCAACTTGCCTATAAATACAACGATAACCGCGATAACAGCAACGATATATTAATCACGATCACATCTCCCGATCCTGAAAGTTCAGGTTTGCGTATGCCGTGCCTCAAGACCGACCATATGTCCTACCATGGGAAAAAGGAGATAGAAGACTTCCTAAAAACATATATCTAAGAAAAGAGCGAGCTCGACAGCGGTCGAGTGCACATACTACTAATTGCCTATCCGCACATCCTTGCCTTCGCAGCATTACAGGCAACCGCACAAATGTTTATATAGGTTTCCAACCTAATAAATGCTGACTTGTTTTCCCGCAAGCACTGCACTATGCAGGAGGGATTCATTATGGAAGAAGATCTGAAGAAGAAGATTGACGCTTACATCAACGAAAATAAGGGCAAGAGGAAGTTCGCCCAGAGCGTTGAGCTCGCGGTCAATTTCCGCGGAGTCGATTTCAGCAAGCCCGCCAACAGGCTCAACCTTGCCATAGCCCTGCCGAACGGGAAGGGCAAAGGGGGAGGAGTCACGGTATTCGCTGACAGCCCTGACATAGTGAATAAGGCGAGCGCCATCGGAGTGAAGGTCATAAAGAGCGCCGAGCTCACCACGCTGGCTTCCGATGCGTCGAAGCAGCACGAGCTCCTGAACTACGAGCTGATAGCACAGCCGAGCCTGATGCCGCAGATTGCGAAGGCCCTCGGGCAGTTCCTCGGGCCTAGGAACAAGATGCCAAAGCCCATAATAGGCACGAGCCTCGATGACATGGTCAAGAACGTCGGCAAATCCATATACATAAGGAGCAAGGGCAAGTACCTGCCGACAGTGCATTGCATGGTAGGAACAGAGAAGATGGACACTAACCAAATAACGGAGAACATAGATGCGGTGCTCGATGCGCTCACGAAGCAGCTGGGCAAGCACACCCTCAGGTCGATATACCTGAAGCTCACGATGAGCACACCAATAAAGATACTGTAGTGGTTTTATGCTTACGAGAAATCAGAAAGAGAGTTTTGTGGAATCGATGGGCAAGGAGCTCAAGGGCTACAAGACCATAGGCATAATGCCCGTGAACGGCATACCAGACAAGCTGCTGCAACTGTCCAAGAACAGGATGCGTGGCGGCACAAGGGTCATACTGGGCAGGAAGAACCTACTGATAAAGATATTAGAGAGCGATGACAGGTCGAAAGGGCTGGTAAAGTACATTGAGGGCACTTCAGCCATAGTGCTGAGCAACAAGGACCCGTTCGAGCTCTACAGGGAATTCAAATCCAATTCCCTCAAGCTCGCGGCGAAGCCGAACCAGAAGGCGCCGTCCGAGATTTTCATAAGCAGCGGCGAGACATCGCTGCAGCCTGGCCAGGCTGTTACCGAGCTTAAGCAGGCTGGAATAGACGTGCAGATACAGAAAGGCAAGGTGATCATAGCCAAGGACAAGACAATAAAGGAGGGCGATACCATAACTGTGGGGCTCTCCAAGGCGCTTCATACATTGGGCATAAAGCCGATAATAGCAAGCATAGCGCCATCCGTGATATTCGCAGACAGCATCCTGTTCACGCAGAAGGCGCTCGCCATCACTCCGGAAAGCATGGGCAATGATATAGCAAGGGCAATAAGCCAAGCCATATCATTGAGCTATGCAGCGAATATAATCAACAGCTTCACGATAAAGGACATGGTTATAAAGGCGCATAATAGCGCAATGTACCTGGGAGTCGAATACAAGCTGTACGACAAAGGGATAATAGAAGAGCTTCTAGGGGCTGCTGCGCTGCAGGCGAAGAGCCTCAATGCTGACAGCAGCAGCGCATGAAGCTGTGCATGTATCAATACAATAATAAATGGCATTCAAAGGTGAAAGATATGGAATATGTATATGCGGCATTACTGCTTGACGCAGCAGGAAAGGAGATAAACGAGCAGAGCATAATGGAAGTCATAAAGGCTGCAGGCATGAGCCCAGATGAGGCCCAAGCGAAGGCGGTGGTCTCTTCCTTGAAAGGAGTAAACATAAAGGAAGTGATAAAGAACGCCCAGAGTGTGCAGGCAGCGGCTCCACAGGCAGCAGCGGCACCGGCCGGCAAGCCAGAGAAGAAAGAGGAGAAGAAAGACGAAAAGAAGAGCGAAGATGAAGCTGCAGGAGGCCTTGCTGGGCTATTCGGCTGATTCGGCGCAATCGGGCTATAGCCCAGATTGTATCTGTGTCTACCCTAGCCGATGCATAGCTTTAAAGCATTGAGGTAAAATAGATAAAAAGCGTGATTGAATGGATGTATATGTTGACAAGACAAAATGCACAGGATGCCAGCACTGCTTTGATGTATGCCCTGTGGCGGTCTTTCAGATGAAGGGCAGGGGAACCCCTGACAATCCCGATTCCGACGGCGCGAATTCTGATACCGCCCCGGAGGAGATGAAGTGGAAGGGCGTCACCGATAAGGCTGTATACGACAAGTGGTCAAACGTGCAGGACGGCCACAAGCACTTCGCAAAGGACAATGATGGGACTAGCGGAGGCATATCCGCAGGAGTGAATGGATCCGCATGCATACTCTGCCAGGCATGCCTCATAGAATGCGAGGGCGAATGCATACACATAATCGATGACACAGGCGCAAAGTACGATTCAATATACAAGTAAGCCGCCGTATCTTTCACCTTTCCTTTTTCTTTCTTTTTGCTTTGCCTTCAGCATGCATTAAGTTCCAAAATGCCCTCATGCGCTTGATCTCTGGCACAGCCCATGATTAAGGCAAGCTTTTTATACTTCAGATGGGTTATCAGTAATATGGAAGATAGCACAAGAATGCCCGCACCTACGGATCAGGGCAACGCGCAAGCTTTGGCAGACAGGTATACGAGCGTCAACAACATATACCTACTCATATTATCGAAGTACAAGGATTACATAGAGGAGAAGGAGGCGCTCTCCGTTGCAGAACTGCCCACGCTTGTAACTCCAAAGGCGCCTTTGGTCATCAGGAAGGCGAACGAGATAAAGGACTCGTTCGACAATTACGATTACGATGGCAATTTCTACGATGCCAGCGTCAAGGCCTTCGATTTCGTATCGAAGGATATAGGCAATATAACACTGCCGATAGAGTTCTGGCTCATGCCCGAGGAGACCCTGCGCTACACGCTGGGCGATGTCACGGACAAGAGCATACTCCTGTGCAGCCTTCTCATAGCGCTGGGCAACCCCTCGTCAAAGGTCGTGGTGGTATCGAGGGATGGCGGGCGCGACATATACGTGTATTACGAGTTCGATGGCCATATAGTGGCCATGGACACCGAGAAAAGCAGGCTCACCAGGCTGGAGAGCAAGGACGAAATGCTAAAATCCTTCAATCTTAATGACGATTCGACCGCCTACGAATTCAACGACCAGATGTACGTTAACATAAGCTGATCTAGGCAAAGCACATAACAATAAGAGAAAGAGGAAAAAGAAAAAAAGAAATGGAAGAAGCGGGTGGGGTTCACTTCTTCCTCTTAACTACCCTCCTGACGGTCTTAGCTATTACCTCCTTGTATCCATACACCTCTGGCAGTATGAATATCGCGGCGAGCAGGCCTATCAGCGGGAATAGTGCCGTGAACAGTGTTGCACCTCCCTTGCCTACGTAGTCGAAGAACGCTGGGAACAGGAATATGGAGAAGAACGCCGGCAGCTTCACGAACATGTACGCGAATCCGCTCGAAGTAGCCTTGTACTTCGGCGGCGCTACCATTGAAGGTATGGTTATCACGTTCTCCGCATCCCAGTAGTGTCCCCATAGCATTATGCCCGCAGCTATAGGCAGTATTATCAGCTGATTGGCGAATATCGCTAACGCTGCTATTATCAGCGCTATGAAGACCATGCTGAACCCGTATATGCTCAGTCTCCTCTGCCCTATCCTAGGCAGTATCATAGGCCCTACCAATCCTGATATCATGGCTATTATGTACACTCCAAGTGTTATCAGGTCGGTTCCAAGTATTGATGACACGCCCATCGCTACAAAGAGCACTGGTATGTAGAATGCGAACGTCGAGAACTCAGTGCTCTGCATGACCGAAGAAATCCATCCATATACAGTTGCCCTCCATTTTATGCCGTCCTTGTGTATCACTGACAGGAACTGTGACAGATTGACTTTAGGCACTGGGAAATTTCTATCTGGCAGCATGCTCAGCTGGTCATGGTACATCTTCCTTGCCTCCTTCTTCGCATCGGCGTACCTACCCTTCTGTATGAGCCATATCGTGCTCTCAGGCAGGTTGTACCTCAATACGAATATGACCAATGCCGGTATGGCGGAAGCGCCCAGCACGATTCTCCACATTATGCTCGGCGAGACACCCGCTATAAGGAACAATGCAACGACCAATATGGCCGATATCTCTCCAACCGCGAACATGAACTGCCAGCGGTTGCCCATGACTTCACGCTTGCCTTTCTGCATCGATTCCATTATATATGAGTATCCGCTAGCTATATCCATACCAAGTGGCACTCCTAATATGAACCTGATTATCGCAAGCACAACCATATCCGGAGCGAAAGCCTGTGCAAGCCCGAATACTACAAATATTACCATAGTTGAAAGGAATACCCTTCTCCTCCCTATCTTATCAGCCAACCATCCACCGAACAGCGCTCCTATTACAGCGCCTCCTTGGGTTCCTGCTGCGGTTAAGCCGAGAAGCAACGCAGAAGGATGGAATA